>Ga0224512_10000536_pt1 | contig 39841 bp, 38 predicted proteins | sample SF_May12_sed_USG_4_FD_169103 | JGI IMG/M metagenome (GOLD analysis project Ga0224512, IMG submission 169103) | Sediment microbial communities from San Francisco Bay, California, United States - SF_May12_sed_USGS_13 | ecosystem: Environmental > Aquatic > Marine > Sediment | place: USA... | reverse complement strand
ATCCCCGTGGTGAAATCGCTCTCGCATCTGCCGATCATCGCCGATCCGAGCCACGGGACGGGTCTGCGGTCGAAGGTGATCCCCATGGGGCGAGCCGCGGTGGCCGCCGGAGCAGACGGCCTGATGATCGAGGTGCACGCCGATCCGCCCACGGCGATATCGGACGGGGCCCAATCGCTCTATCCCGAGCAGTTTCAGGAACTGATGGACCAGATCCGGGTCATCGCCCGGGCCATCGACCGAGACATCACCAGCCCGCTCGAGGCCGCGGTCGCGACCTGACTTACCAGCCAGGTCGCCACGCGTCCTCGATGTGGGTGTAGTGAACGACGCGCCGGCCGGGCCCCGCGACGATCGCGACAACATCGAACCGGACGTCGATGTCGGCGAGTTCCCGTCGATCGAGGTACCAGGCGGCGACGGCTTCGATTTCGCGGCGTTTCCGCCAGTTTACGGCTTCTGCCGGAGAGCCGAAGTCCGCCCCGCTCCTCGTCTTCACCTCGACGAATGCGATCACCCGGGGTCTCCGAATCACCAGATCGATCTCCCGGCGTCCCAGCCGTACGTTGGCATCGGCCACGCACCAACCGGCGTCCTTCAGCCGGGCGGCTGCGATCCGTTCACCCCACGCACCGAGGTCGTGGGGACCATAACGTGGCGAGAGTGCCATCGAGAAAGATCGAAGCGGGCTCGGGGCTCGACGATGCCCCCTTGGGACGGCCGGAGCGCGTTGACCTCCCCCGACGGCTCGGGTAGCTTCCGGCGTGCCCCAGGTCCGCAGGGCGAAAGCTCACGAATCCCGTCAGGACCCCGCAGGTAGCAGCGGTAAGTGCGGTGATCGTCGCTGCGGGTCGCCTGGGGCATTTTTATTCTACCCATGTGTTAAGCGATCGGGGTCAAGCGTTTGACTCACAAAGCGTTAGCACGAAAGCATCGGCCGCGCTCCTTCGCCGAGGTATCGACTCAGGAGCACGTCTCCGAGACGCTCCGGCGCGCCGTCGCCACCGATCGCGTCGGTCACGCCTACCTCTTTTGTGGGCCCCGCGGGGTCGGCAAAACGACGCTGGCGAGGGTGCTTGCGATGGCACTCAACTGCCCCAACCGGGGCGACGACGGTGAGCCGTGCGGGACGTGCGACAGCTGTGGGCGAATTTGGGGTGGTCACACGGCGCTGGACGTAGTGGAGATCGACGCGGCGTCGAACCGTGGGGTGGATGACGCGCGTGATCTTCGCGAGCGCGCCATGTATTCCCCGTCTGCGGATGGCCGCACCAAGGTCTACATTGTAGACGAGGCGCATATGCTCACCCGCGAGGCGTGGAACGCGCTCCTCAAGATCCTCGAGGAGCCACCTCCGCGGGTGATCTTCGTCTTCGCGACGACTGAGCCCCAGAAGATCCAGCAGGCCGCCGCGCCGATCCTCTCTCGCTGCCAGCGCTTCGACTTCCGCCGCATCGGCGTCAGGGACATCGTCGCCCAGCTGCAGCGGGTCTTGGGCGCAGAGGGAAGCAAGGCATCCGAGGACGCGCTCCGGGTCATCGCCCGTAAGGCAGACGGGGGGATGCGCGACGCGCTGTCGCTCCTCGACCAGGTCCTTTCGCTCACCGGAGGCGAAGTCGATCTCGACTCGGTGCGCCACGTGCTGGGCCTCGTGGAGGAGGAGCGGTACATCGAGCTCCTCGACATCCTCGCGGAGGGCCGTCACGAAGAGGTCTTCGGGCTCGTGCAGTCGCTCGTCGACGAGGGGTACGACCTGGTGGAGTTCTATCACGGCCTCCTCGACATCCTGCGCGTCCTGCTCCGGCTCCGGTTGGCGCCGGACGCGGACGTCGACGTGCAGCCGGACATGCGCGCCCAGCTCCTCGAGCGCGCCGCTCGATTCGCGCCGGGTGACCTGGTTCGCATGCTCTCGTCGGCGGCGGACCTCGAGAGTCAGGGCAGCCTTCGTCGGAGTCCCAACCCACGCTTGCCGATCGAGATGCTACTTCTTCGGATGAGCTTCCTCGACCGAACCGTGTCGTTGGAGGAACTGATCGGCGCGCTCGGAGGCGCACCCACGGCGGGAGGTGGCGCGGGGACCGGAGGCCCGTCTGGAGGTGCCGAGCCTCGCCGGGATGCCGACGCGGCCCTTCCATCTGCGTCACCGGTCGTCACGTCGACACGCCCGGCGTCCCCTCAATCGCGACGAACGGACGACCCTGTGGAGGCGTGGAACTGGTGGCTCGACGACGGCGCCGACCTCCCGAAGGGGCTCAGCGCGTTCCTGAGGACGGCCCAGGTGCGAGCGGACGCTCCAGGGCGTCTCTCCATCCTTCCCCTGCCGGGTCCGGCACAAGAGCGCTTGGCCGAAGCGACCGTGATCCGGCACATCCGGGACGGGCTTTCCCGGTATATGGATCCGGGGCCGGAGCTGGCGATCGAGCGGCCCCTCGGGGAGGAGGCTCCGGCCTCGAGGGTGACCCTCGACGAGGTCCGATCCGACACGTTGAAGGCCTTGTTTCGCCAGGAACCCCGCCTGGAGCGGGCGGTAGAAGAACTCGACTTGGAGCTCATGGACTGACCACGGGGCTCCCTCCCCGCAGCACCCCGATGCGCCATGACCGACCTTTCTCAGCTCATGCAGTTGAGCCAGCAGCTCCAGTCGAAGATGACCGAGCTCCAGGAGTCGCTCGAATCCAAGTCGATCTCGGCTTCCTCGGGTGGCGGCATGGTAACGGTCACCGTCGACGGTAAAGGGCACGCCCAGCGCGTTCAGATCGACCCGACCTGTGTCGACCCGCGGGACGTGGAGATGCTCGAGGATCTGGTTCTCGCGGCGATCTCCGAGGCGCAGAACAAGGCCCAGGCCGAGTACGAGCAAGAGATGCGCAAGGCCACGGGCGGACTGCCCATGAATATCCCGGGGCTTCCGAAGCTCTTCTAGCGTTCGCTCCGGCGCCGCCGCCACCTCGACCCAGACGACGCGCCACGCATGTCCGCAATCGAACGGCTCACGGAAGAGTTATCGCGCCTACCGGGGATCGGCTCGAAGACCGCGCTGCGCCTCGTGCATCACCTGATGAAGGGCTCGAAAGAGGATCCTCGCCGCATCGCGCGGGCCCTCGTCGATCTCGCCGACAAGGTCCGGTCGTGCGACGTATGCGGCAACTTCTCAGAGCGCGAGATTTGCGAGATCTGTCAGAACCCCCGCCGCGACCGCACGCTGCTCTGTGTGGTGGAGGAAGCGTTCGAGGTCGGCGCCATCGAGCGGACCGGCCAATATCGGGGCCTCTTTCACGTGCTCGGAGGGCGCCTGTCCCCCCTGGACGGAATCGGACCGGACGAGCTCAACATCTCTGCGCTCTTGAGACGTATCGACGCAGCAGGGGGTGAGATACGGGAGGTGATCGTGGCGACCAACGCCTCGGTCGAGGGGGAGGCGACGTCGGTCTACCTCGAGCAGGAGATCCGCCCTCTCGGGCCCCGCGTGACCCGTTTGGCTCGCGGCATTCCGGTCGGGAGCGATCTCGAATACGTTGATGGGACAACGATCGCCCAGGCCCTCGCGGGCCGCCGCGAAATGTGATGATGGACAAACGCCTCAAGACTGCTGGACTCACCGTGCTCGCGGCCGCCGCCGCGGGTGCGCTTGCCGCGATCATCATTCGCGGGCAGATCTCGCGCTATCAACGGGATCTGTTCAGTCCGCGAGCCTTCAAGCGACTCGCCGCTCTCGGGCATATCAGCCGCGAGCCGGCCTCGATCGATCTCATTCGCCTTCTGCGGGATTTCATGGCATGGGAACCCCGCAAGCTGCTCCGCGAGCGGGCCCAATCGATCATCGACCGGATGTTGGACGAAGCCGATCAACGGGAGATCCCGGCGACCGCGGAATCCGCTTGAAGTCGGGAACCTTGCCCCTACCGTCGGGCGTGCCGAGTTTAGGGACTGTCGTCCGTTCTTGGACAACTCGGCGCGCGCGGGATGTCGGCCCCCCGTGCCCTTTTCTTCAGGATCGAATCGGAGATCCCGTGACCGCACGAAGCACACAATTGGGGAGGTAGCGTCGACCCATGTCGATGATCAACTACGCTTCGCGTGAGATCAACTGTAAGATCGTGTATTACGGGACCGGTCTTGGTGGGAAGACCACCAACCTCGAATACATCTATTCGAGGGTGAATCCGGAGACGAAGGGCAAGATGATCTCCCTCGCCACGGAGACCGAGCGGACCCTGTTCTTCGACTTCCTCCCGATCGATTTGGGTGAGGTTCGAGGCTTCAAAACGCGTTTCCATCTCTACACAGTGCCCGGTCAGGTATACTACAACGCGAGTCGCCGCCTCATCTTGAAGGGTGTCGACGGCATCGTGTTCGTCGCCGACTCCCAGGCGTCGCGTGCCGAGGCCAATATCGAGTCGATGCACAACCTCTACGAGAACCTCGAGACCTACGGCTACGACCTCGAGACGATTCCGTTCGCCATCCAGTACAACAAGCGTGACCTCGACGACATTCTCGCTCCCGAAGATCTTCGAGCGCAGATCAATCCGATGGGCGTGCCGGACTTCGAGGCCGTCGCCATTGAGGGGTCGGGCGTCTTCGAGACGCTGTCGTGCGTGAGCAAGCTGGTCGTCGAAGAGCTCTCGTAGGAGCTCGTGGCAGACTACCACGGCTCGGGTAGCCACGGGCGGGCCGCTCGACGCGCGACTCGACGCGCGACTCGACGGTTCGCCGCATGAAACCGAGTCGCCTCAACCTCCCGAATCTGATCACCATCGCGCGCATCGCCGTGTGCCCGGTGATCTTTTGGCTGGCGCTCTCTCCTGACCTTGGGGCGCGCTTCACAGCGTTCTTCCTCTTCGTGGCAGCGGGTCTTTCGGACGTGTGGGACGGGTACCTCGCGCGACGGTACGACCTCATTACCGATATGGGTAAGCTCCTCGACCCGATCGCCGACAAGCTCCTCCTCGTCGTGACATTGATCCCCTTCTACCTGATTTCCCACCGGGGTGGGGCGTTGGATGCGGTGCCATGGTGGGGACCTCTACCGCTTTGGGTACTCGTGGTGATCTTCGGGCGCGAGCTCTTCATCACCGTATTTCGTGCCTACGCGGCACGTCGGGGTGTCGTAATCGCCGCCGGGGCCTCGGGAAAACGGAAGGCGATGTTCCAGATGTTCTTCATCGGGAGCCTTCTTCTCTGGTACCCCCTCGCGGAGGTCGCCGCGAGGGATGACTGGTCCGGAGTGTCTTGGCTCTTGTTTTCCAACGGGCTCCGGGCGTGGGTGGGAATCATGCTGGCGGCGGCCATCGTCCTGACGGTCTACTCGATGCTCGATTATCTCTGGTCTTACCGGAGGATGATCGGGATCGACGACTGATGCAGGGGACTGTGGCCCAGCCCCGAGCCGCCATCGTCAGCGTCGGTAATGAACTGCTGTACGGGGAGACGGTCGACACCAATGCGGCGTGGTTGGGTCGGTGGCTGGGGGAACTCGGGATCACCGTGGTCCGGCGATTCACCGTGGGAGACCGTCGCGCCGATATCGATGAGGCGCTCGAGCGGGCCCTAGAAGCCGCGGATCTCGTGATCCTATCGGGGGGCCTGGGGCCGACGCCGGACGATCTCACCAAGTCGGTGGTCGCAGACCATTTCGGTCTCGGGCTCGTCGTTGTCGACTCGGTCGTGCGGCGACTGGAAGAGCACTTCAGGGCCGGGGGGTACGACGAAGTGCCGCCGTTGAGTCTCGGGCAGGCGGAGCTGCCCGAAGGTGCCATACCGCTTCGGAACCCGTCGGGAACGGCACCGGGGATTCTCCTATCTCGTGATCGCGCCCGGATCGTACTCCTTCCGGGCGTACCGCACGAGCTGAGAGACATTGCGGCCGGCGATCTCGCGGATGAACTGGACGCGTGGCTGGGACCCGAGAGCCGCCATCGCGCCCATCATCGTGTGATTCACACCACGGGGCTCGCTGAAACCAGCCTCGCGCAGCGCCTCGAGCCGCGTCTGCAGGCGCTCGGCCGCGAGATGACCGGCGGCGTCGACCTCGCCTATCTCCCAGACCTTCGTGGCGTAGATCTCCGCTTCACCCTCGCGGGGGGCACCGCGCAGGAGGCGGCCGAGCGGTTCGACCGGCTGCTCGGGGCATTGGACGACGTGCTCGGGCCCTGGCGATTCGAAGGTGAGAGCGGGGACATTGCCGATGCGCTTTCCGTCGCGCTGCGGGCTCGGGGCTGGCGCCTCGCGGTGGCGGAAAGCTGCACGGGGGGCCTCGTCGGCAAGCGACTGACCGACCGCCCCGGAGCTTCGGACGTCTTCGTGGGTGGAGTGATCGCGTACGACGACGCCGTGAAGGTCGATTTGTTGGGGGTCGACCGGGAGCGATTGGAGCGAGACGGGGCCGTATCCGAGGCGGTCGCGCGCCAGCTCGCGAAGGGCGTGGCGGAACGCCTCGGGGTGGAGACGGGCGTGGGCGTGACCGGGGTCGCGGGGCCGGGTGGCGGAAGCGACGAGAAGCCGGTCGGGACGGTATGGATCTCCACGGCCGTTCAAGGCGACGTAGAGGTCACTCTGCACCGCTTCGCAGGGGATCGAGAGGCGGTTCGCGAGCGGGCCGCCCAGGCCGCGCTCGCGAGCCTCTATCGACGCCTCACGGCCACGAGCGGGTCGGACTGAGACAGAACGCTTTGGGGGCTGAACCCCGACCGTTCGAGTATGTATCTTTCACCGCGGCGCCGGGGCGGCGTCGCGAACCCGAGAGTCCGAGAAGAATCGCCGATGACGGATCCGATGACCGACAACGAGGAGATCGTGGACGAGGCCGCCGAGACGGCGTCGGAAACGGAGACCGCGCCGCAGGAGACCGACGGGAAGACGGCCCAGGAGGCAAACGGCCCCGAGGATGGGGCCGCCGAGACCTCGGGCGGCTCCGAACCGCGTTCCATCGATGGCAACGATACCGAGTCGGCGGCGTTACGTGTGGAGTTCGACGACCTCAATGACCGCCACCTGCGGTTGGTCGCCGAGTTCAACAACTATCGGCGGCGCAGCGATCAGGAGCGATTGTCCGCCTGGTCGCGCGCGCAGGCCGACCTCGTCTCGGATCTGCTCGACGTGCTCGACGACCTTCAGCGTGTGGCCGACCTGGATCTGTCCAACGCGACGGTCGAAGCGATCATGGAGGGTATCGACCTCGTCGAGCGGAAGTTCGTCCGGCAGCTCACCGAAGCGGGTGTCGAGATTCATGAGCCGGCGGGAGAGAAGTTCGATCCCGAGCGGATGGAAGCCATGATGCGGGTGCCGGCCGAGGAGGGCAGTCAGGTCGACACCGTCGCGCAGGTCTTCCAGAAGGGCTATTCGCTCAAGGGGATCCTCGTCCGGCCGGCCCGGGTGAGCGTCTATACACAGGGCTAGCGGGGCATGGCGACCGGAAAGGACTTCTACAGAATCCTCGGCGTCAGTGAGAAGGCCGACCCCGACGAGATCAAGAAGGCATACCGGAAGCTCGCCAAGAAGTACCACCCGGACGCCAATCGGGATGACCCGAAGGCGTCCGAGCGCTTCAAGGAAGTGGGGGAAGCCTACTCGGTCCTGAGCGATCCGAAGAAGCGAAAGCAATACGACCAGATGCGCCGCTTCGGTGGAATCGGATTCGGTGGTGCGGGTCGAGGACCGCGGCCCCCGGGTGGAGCCCCGGGCCCCGATGCATCCTTCTCCTTCGACGACCTGCAGGGTGGGTTCGGCAATATCTCGGACCTGTTCAGCTCGCTCTTCGATCTGGGAAAGAGGGGAGCGGACGGCCCGCCGCGACCGGGCGCCTCGCGCCCGTCGGGTCGCCAGAAGGGCGACAACGTGGAATACGTCGTCGAGATCCCCTTCCTGACGGCGGCTCGGGGCGGCAAGATCTCGGTCAACGTGGCCATCACGGAGGACTGTGCCACCTGCGGTGGAGGCGGCGCGAAGCCGGGTACCGAGCTCAAGCGATGCGAGGAGTGCAACGGGACGGGCAACGTCTCCTTCGGTCAGGGTGGCTTCGCGGTCAAGCGTCCATGCCCCGCGTGCTTCGGGCGGGGCAAGCTCCCCGAGACGCCGTGCGCATCGTGCCAAGGACGGGGCGCCGTCCGTCAGCAACGAAAGATCTCCATCAACGTCCGGCCCGGCGTGGAAACCGGCTCGAAAGTGCGCCTGTCGGGCCAGGGCGAGCGAGGCAGGGGCGGCGGTCCGCCCGGCGACCTGATCATCAGCTACAAGGTCAAGCCGCACCGGTTCTTCAAGCGCGACGGCCTCGATGTGCACGTCTCGGTCCCGATCAATATCGTCCAGGCGACCTTGGGCTCGAAGATCCGGGTCAAGACGATTTCCGGGAAGAAGGTCGTCCTCAGCATCCCGAAGGGGACGCAGTCGGGCACGAAGTTCAGGATCCGTGGGCAGGGGATCGAAAAGGGCGAACGGGTCGGCGACCAGTACGTCGAGGTCGTCGTCAGCGTGCCCGAAGAGCTGTCGGAGGACGAGCGGAGGGCGATGGAGGAGTTCGCCGAGGCCTCAGGGCTCAAGCACTAGGCCACGAGGGAGATTCAGACCGGTACGGTGGACGCCGCGCTGACGATCCGGCCGCCGCCGAGCACCCGGTCTCCGTCGAAGATGACGGCGGATTGCCCCGGAGTGACGGCCCGTTGGGACTCGGACAGCTCGAGCGTGAGTCCTCCGTCTACGTCGAAGATTCGCGCCGCCACGCTCGGGGCTCGATAGCGGAGCTGCACCGTGATCGCTGCCCCGACCGACGGCGCGGTGCCCAACCAGTTGACCTCCCGTACGGTCACAACGTCGCGCAATAGTTCGTCGGCCGTGCCGACCACGACCTCTCGGTCGTCGGGGCGGATCTCGATCACGAACATCGGCTCCTCGAAGCCTCCACCCAGGCCCTTCCGCTGCCCCACCGTGAAGCCCGCGTATCCGCTATGCTCCCCGACGACCGTGCCGTCCGTTCGCACGATCGCGCCTGGCTCCAGGGCAGGGTGGACATCGGCCAGTCGCTTCTTGAGCAGATCGCGGTAGTCGCCGGTCGGGACGAAGCAGATTTCTTGCGATTCGGGCTTGTCGGCGGTCACGAGCATGAGCTCGTGAGCGCGAGCTCGCACGGCATCCTTCGTGAGCTCGCCTACGGGAAAGAGGAGCTTGGGCAGCATCGAGGGGGGCAGCGCCCACAGGAAGTATGACTGGTCTTTGGCCGCGTCGAGGCCGCGGAGGAGTCGGGATCCCTCGCTGGCGTGCTGTACCCGGACGTAATGCCCGGTCGCGATGGAATCGCACCCCAGCGCTCGACCGCGCTCGAGCAAATCGCGGAACTTGGTGTTGCTGTTGCAGCGGACGCACGGATTGGGCGTTCGGCCTCGTGCGTACTCGGCTACGAAGTCGTCGATCACGTCGCGCGTAAAGTCCTCTTCGACGTCGAAGACGTAGTGCGGGATTCCGAGCGCGCTCGCCACGCGCTTTGCGTCCGTGATTCCGTCCAGGCCACAACACGTTCTCGAATGCGCGGGCGTTTCGGAGTAGCAGAACGTCTTCATGGTGACGCCGACCACCTCATGGCCGGCCTCGACGAGGAGCGCCGCCGCGACGGACGAATCCACGCCGCCGGACATGGCGACCAACACCCGGCTCATGCGGCGCCTCGTGCGGTCGCGCGCATCCGCTCCACGACCACGGCCGTGGCTCGGACCGCGTGATCGACGTCGGCCTCGGTCGACCCGTGCCCGAGGGAATATCGGACCGTAGCCCTGTCGTCGTCGTTCCCATAGAGGGCAGCGATGACGTGGCTGCCCTTGCCCGCACCGCTATGACAGGCGGACCCACCCGACACGGCGACGCCCTCGAGGTCGAGCGCCATGAGAAGTCCCGCTCCGTCTGCGATACCGGCGACTCCGACGCTCGACACATGAGGTGATCGAGGGCCATCCGCGCAGTTGATTCGAATGTCTTGGACCGCCTCCTGCAGGCTCCTTTCGAGGCGAGAACGAAGGACCTCGAGACGCGCAGCGGTCGCGGCTTGCTCCTCGACGGCGAGTCGGATCGCGGTGGCGAAGCCTACGGCTCCCGCGACGTCTTCGGTTCCCGGGCGGAGTCCGCGTTCCTGACCTCCTCCATGCAGCAGAGGAGCGAGCGCGGTTCCGGACCGCACGAAGAGAAGCCCGACGCCGCGCGGGCCGTTGATCTTGTGCCCCGTCGCCGTGAGAAGATCGACGGGCGCCTCATCGAGGTGGACCGGCACCTTTCCGATCGCCTGACACGCGTCGGTATGGACGACCGTCTCGGTCCCGCGGACGGCCTCGATGACCTCGGCCACGGGAAGCACGAGCCCCGTCTCGTTGTTGACCCACATCGTGGATACGACGGCTGGCTTCGAGTCTACCGCCGCCTTAACCGCGTCGAGGTCGAGCGAACCATCGGGTGTCACGGCGATCCGCACGAGAATGCCGTCTCCTCGATCGGCCGCCGCCCCAGCCGATTCCAACACCGCGCTGTGCTCGACCGAGCTCACTGCGAGTGTGCACGCGCTGCCGGTCTCGCGCTTGGCGGCCAGGCAGGACCCGACCACGGCCAGATTGTCGGACTCCGTGCCCCCGCGCACGAAGCGGATCTCCTCGGCGGTCGCCCCGATCGCTCGGGCGACCGTTTCGCGCGCGTCCTCGAGCGCGGCGTGGGCGTCGCGGCCCCAGCGGTGCAGACTGGACGGGTTTCCGAACCGCTGCGACGCGAACGGCTCCATGGCTGCCACGACTTCGTCGCGCAGAGGTGTCGTCGCCGCGTGGTCGAGATATACGGGGTCCATCGGGAGCGTCTTCGTTTCGGTTTGCTTCGCCCTGAGCGGCACCTAACTTAACCGCGGAGGTACGGGTTCCCTACCGATCATCCTCGAGCCGCGGCTGAATGCCCCCTTCCTCTCCGCCCTTTCCCGAAGGCCAGCCCACCTGCTTTCGGTCCACCGTCCACGGCACGGTATTCGCCGGTCGTGATCACCTGGTGGAAACGCTGAACGCGGGCGACGAGTTGAGGCTCGTCGCGGACCCACCTGTCCAGGACGATCCCGAGGTGTGGGTGCATCTCGCGTCGGGCGAGCCGATCGGTCACCTTCCGCCTGACATCGGCCGGTGGCTTTGGCCCTGGCTCGCCCGGGGCGGGGTCGCCAACGCGAGGCTGCTCCGGGTCGCGGGCGCCGACGTCCCCTCGTGGCGGCGGCTCCTGCTCGAGGTGTCGTGCCGAGTGGCATGACACTCCGGTCGTCGGACCTTCCTAGAAGGTCGACACCTTCAGCGCCGTGAGGTCGTCCACTTCCAAGGCCTCGTCGACTCGGAACGCTTCACCGTAGCGGACTCGGATCAGTGACCCGTAATGCGCCGCCTTCGCACGGACCTGGTCGAGGAGCGGTCGGTCCCCGCCTGGAAAGACCTCTCCAGCCTGCACCGCGCCGTCGAACTGCGACGCGTAATGGGCCAGTGCTTCGATCTTGGCGTCCATCTCGTCGCTGACGTCGACCACGAAATCCGGTGGGTCGGCATCCTCGCGAAACGAGGTGGCGTACACGAGCTTGTGGGGGCGGAACGGCTCCCCGGCGGCGTCGAGCTTCTTCAGACCGCTCAGGTAGCACGCGTCGCGCACGAGTTCCGCGGCGATGCGGTGGTCCCTGTGGCGTCCGATTTTCCAATGGGTCACGACGACGCGGGGACGGAGCGCCCTCAGGTGTTCGGCGACCACGTGCCGCGACTCGACGTCGTTGGTAATCGCGGAATCGGGGAGCCCGGCACACCGCCGCTCCGTCAGGCCCATCGTCCGAGCCGCCGCTGCGGCTTCCTCCGCCCGGAGCGCCCCAGAGCCCGAGCTCCCCATTTCGCCGGTGGTCAGGTCCAAGACGCCTACACGCCGACCACGACGGACGCTCTTGATCAAAGCGCCGCCGCAGAGGAGCTCTGCGTCGTCCGGATGCGCCATCACTGCGAGGAGGTCGAGCGGGGCCAGGGTTCGGTTCATGGGCTACTCGAACCGGAGCGCCGCGACGGGCTCGAGACGGCTTGCGCGGTAGGCAGGGAGGAGGCCGAACAGCATCCCGGTCAGGGCGGCCATGGCGAGCGCTGCGCCGACGGACCAGAGTGGGATCGCCGCGGGCAGTGGCGTGAAGCGAGCCACGGTTTCGGCCATGCCCCAACCGATCAAGAGCCCGACTCCCGCGCCGCACGCGGTCAGGAACGACGCCTCGACGAGGAACTGCCAAAGGATCTCCCGTCGGGTCGCGCCGACCGCCTTTCGGATCCCGATCTCGCGCGTACGCTCCGTGACCGAAATGAGCATGATGCCGATGACGCCGACCCCTCCGACCAGGAGTCCCGCGGACGCCAGCAACAGGATCACGAGGAAGAACACTGCCGTCAGCTGGTCGAAGAGATCGACGAGCTGACTGGACTGGAGGAGCGCGAAGTCGTTCTCGTCTCGCGGCCCGAGCCCCCGGATTCCGCGCAGCGCCTGGATGACGTCGTCTTGGGCGCGGAGGATCGAGACCGAATCCTCGGGCACGACGAGGATCTGCGACTGGAACTTGCTCTGTCCGAGCCGGCGCATCGCTGCGGTCCACGGAAAGAGCGCCCAGTTCTGAAACGCTCCCGACGACGAGAAGATGTTCGGCTCCGGTCGGTACACACCGATTACGGTGAACGGCACTTGGCGGTTGTTGTTGGAGATGCGTATCCGGCGCCCGAGCGGATCGCGTTGTCCGAAGAGCGCCTCCGCCAGATCCTCCGATAGCACGACCACCGCGCGGTTCTGCTCCACCTCGGCCGGCGTGAAGTCGCGGCCTACCACGAACTCGCCCGGGCTGTACGCCGGCCATCCCGAGCTCTGTCCGTTCGCGAAGACGTCTTCGAGCTCCTGGCTCTCGAACGAGACGTCGACCGACATCTGGCCGACGTCGTAGAGGGCTTCCTTGATGGTTGGCAGACCAGCGATTCGTCGCGCCTCGATCGGCTCGATCTCCGGCTTGCCCCACCACGGCGGGCGGTCGTCGCCCCCGAAGGAGATCGTGATCGCCGTGAAGTCGATGCGCGTGACCACGAAGTTGTTCGGGCCGGCGCCTTCGAAGGCGGCCATCACGCTCTGGCGCAGCCCTGTCATGAGCGCGCCGAGCGCTACGACGACGGACACTCCGACCGCGACGCCGAGGACGGTCAAGCTCGAGCGAATCTTGTTGGTCTTCATCGCTTCCCACGCGATGGCCAGGCCTTCGGTCAGAGCCGCGATGCCGGCCGGTCCGGGACCAGAACCGCTCGAGAGACCCGCCCCGGAGCGAGAGGCGTCTGGCGTGCCGCGCCCACGTCCCAGCTCACTCAGATCGGACTCACTCATATCGGAGCGCATCCACAGGATCGAGCTTGGAGGCCCGGGCGGCAGGGTATACGCCCGCGATGATCCCGACCGTGAGGCCGAGCACCACACCGAGCGCAATCCACCGGGGTGCGACGGCGGCAGGCATGACCGAGACCGCGGCGATGAACTTGGCGATGCCCAGACCCGCGAAAACGCCGAACGCCGCGCCCACGGTCGAGAGGGTCGCCGATTCGATCATGACCTGCGCGAGGATGTCACGGCGCCGCGCCCCGAGCGCCTTGCGGACTCCGATCTCTCTCGTCCGCTCCATCACGGAGACGAGCATGATGTTCATGATCACGATGCCCCCGACGACGAGCGATATCGAAACGAGCATCGGAAGCGCGGTGAAGAGGATCCGCGAGATGTTGTTCCAGAAGCTGATCGCTTCCTCGGCCGTCTCTAGCGCGAAATCGGGTGCGTCGGCCGGGCGGAGCTGTCGGCGCACGCGCATGATCCCCTCCACCTCGAGCTGGATGTCGGGCAGGTGGTCGGGATTGATCGCTTGGATGATAATGCCGTCGACGTTGCCCCTCGGAGCCGTGATCGCCCGAATCGGCGAACGAGCGGGAGCCACCACCAGGTTGTCGAGCGATTGGCCGAAAAGCGTGCCACGCTCTTCGATCACGCCGATGATGCGGTAGGGGAATCCTCGGATACGGAGTGTGCGACCGACCGGTTCGAGTCCCTCGTACACCAATTCCGCGGTCTCGGAACCGATGACGATGACCGGCGAGCCCGACTCGTTCTCCTGTTGCGTGAATGCTCTGCCGTCCACAATGGCCAAGTCGCGGATCTGGAAGATCTCCGGTGAGGCTCCGGTGACCCGGACGCCGGTCGCGGTGCGTCCATTGTCCCCGACGACGGTGGAGCCGGTGGAGCTTTCCACGGCGACCCGGGCGGGAATCGAGAGCCGAGTGCTGATCGCGTCCGCATCCTCGAAGCTGAGCCGAGGCCTCCGGGCGCGCTCTCGCCACTCTTCGCGGCTCACGTTGATGTTGACCTCTTCCCAGCGGCTCAACGTCACCGTGTTCACTCCGAATACCTGGGAGCTGAAATCCTCGCGCACGTAACGGTCCAGGCCCTCGACCACCGTGACGACCACGATGAGGAACATCACACCGAGGATCACCCCCAGGAGGCTGAAGAACGACTTCAGCTTCTCGGTCTGGATCTGTTGGAACGCGAGCGTGACGCCCTCCCAGAGATGCACGGCGCGTCAGCCCTCGTCCGTTTCGGTCACCGTATCGTCCGTCACGATGATCGCATCGCCGTTGCGCAGCTGTCGGATTCGCTGGTAGGGACCCGCCACGACCTCGTCGCCCTCTTCGAGGCCCGACAAGACCTCGAAGTACTCCTGGCCGGCGATCCCGACGGCGACCGGACGGAATTCCACAGAACCGTCCTGCACCACGAAGACACCCTCGACGTCGTCGACTTCCCCGTCGGCAGCGGGTGCCACCGAGCCGCCTTCCTCGATCACTTCGTCGCGGTCGCGCACGGTCAAGGCAATGATCGGGACGGCGAGGGCGGCTTCCCGACTCTCCACGATGATGTCCGCGGTGGCGGACAGGTCGGGACGGAGCGATGTCGTCGTCTCCTCCAGGGTCAGCACGACCTCGAAGTCGATCGCGGCTTGCTGGCTCCCCGACTGCTGCGTCGGTGGATTGATCGCCGAGTTCCCGATCTCGGTCACGCGACCGGCGAAGCGCTTGTTCGGAAAGGCATCGATGCGGATCGACGCGCTGTCCCCGAGGGAGATCTCTGAGACTTCGGTCTCGTCTACCTGGAGGACCACCTCGATGACCGAGAGATCCGAGATCGTCAGAACGAGGCTCCCCGGGTTGTTCATGGTCCCGATGATGACCGTCTCGCCCTCCTCGACGTTGAGTCGTGTGACTTTCCCGGCCATCGGTGCCGTGAAGACCGTCCTCGAAAGTCGATCCGCGTTTTCGTCGACGCCCGCGCGGGCCTGGGAAACGCCGAAGGTCGTCGATTGAAGTAGGGCCTCCTGCACCTCGACGCGAGTCTCGGCGTCGTCAATCTGCTGGCGGCTCACGAGCAAAGGGTCACGGTCGCGAAGCTGGAGCAGTCGATCCAGGTCGCGCTGCGCCTGGGTGAGGTTGGCGCGCTGCTGGGCCTCCTGCGCTTGCGCCTGCGCCAGCAACGCTTCCGCCCGCGCCAGCGCCGCCTGGTACTGGTCCGGCTCCAGCCGCAGCAGCGTCTGGCCTTCGCGAACGTCGTCACCCTCGTCGATGTACAGCTGCGACACCCGTGCCGAGACGTCGGAGCTGATGTCGACTGTGCGCCGTGCACGAATGTTGCCGCTCGCGGTCACGATCTTTTCTAGATCCCGCCGTTCGATGGTCTCCGTTCGCACCTCGATGCCGCGATCTCGCCCCTGGACGACCGAGAGGGTGGCCGCGAGGCCGAGGACCGCGACCACCACGACGCCGATGATGACCTTCTGTCGAGTTTCCATATCCGATCGTCAGTCCTGGAATCGCAACGAAGCGCCAATGAGCGCCTCTAGGTTGGTGACCGAGTCGTGGTAGGTGTAAACCGCCTGCGCTCGGTCGACTTCAGCCTGGGCGAAGAGCGTCTGTGCATCCACCAGCTCGACAAAGGTGATCGCGCCGAGTTGATACCGCTCACGCGCCAGGTCGAGCTGCTGCTGGGCGAGTACGCGATTCCGTTCTTCCAGCTGTGCGCTCTCGTATGCCGTGCGGGCGTTCTCCAACCCGATCGCCACGTCCGCCGTGACCGACAATTCCTGCTCGCGTATCGTTTCCCGGACGTCGGCCTCCTGGACGCGCGCCTGCTCGAGACCCCGTTGCCGGCTGAAGCCCTGGAAGATCGGGATGCTCAGTGTAAGGCGGAGCGACGGAGGGGACCCGATGAAGTTGAACGGAAATTGGCTGTTCTGATCGATGATCGCCGCGCGCTGCTCATCGGTGAACGCGAACTGGCCGCAGTCGATGGGCGGAAGGGGGTCGGCCAGTCGGGCATAGAGGTCGTTCGTTTGGACGCACTGCCGGATCGTGCTCGCCACCTGCGACTGGGCTTGGGCAAGGCGGAGGTCGACAGAGCTCGCCTCGCGTGTGAACCCGCTCCATCCGGCCCCGAGCGAGAGTGTCGGCAGGTAGGGGGACCAGGCGGAGCTGACCGCCACGGAGGAAGCGGTCCGGTTCAACCGAGACGTCTTGAGGTCCGGGTTCTCCTCGAGCGCCACGTCCGTCAGCGTCTCTGTGTCCCACGTCGGTGGCGAGAGCTCGAACCGGGTCGACACTTCGAATGTCTGATCGATCGGGACGCCCAACAGCTGCAGCAGACGCATGCGCGTGGTCGTGAGCGCATTCTGTGCCTGGAGCAGAGCGACTTCCGCGCGACCCACCTGCACCTCGGCCTGACCGACGTCGATCGGAGTGACTTGCCCCACCTCGAGCTGACCCTGCGCGAGCCTGAGATTGAAGTCCGCGTTCTCGAGTTGGAGCTGCGCGATGCGCACGCTCTCCTGCTGCCGCCAGACGTCTATGTAGCCGCTCGTGACCTGCGTCACGATGGCCCATTCGGTGCTTTGGATTCCCGCCAGGGTCACCTGACGGGACGCGTTCTGCTGGCGTGGTCCGAGGAGCGTTGCCCAGCTCAAGTTGTAGTTGAGTCCGAGGCTGTAGCTCGAACCGTAGTATGAGGGTTGGTCCGTAATGCCCAGATCGCCCAACGTGATCTGGCCGCCGAGCTGGGTCTCGCCGGAGCCCTGCCATGAGACCCCGCCGTTCACGCTGGCCGACGGCATCAGCGAGCCGTACGCCTCCCGGACGAGCCAATCGGCCGTCACTTCGTCGTTTCGCGCTCTCGCGATCTGCGGGTTGTTGGCACGGGCGATTTCAATCGCCCCCTCCAGCGAGAGGGTCCGCGGTACCTCTTGGGCCGCGAGAAAAGCGGGTGTGAGGTCGATCGGGCCGAGATTGATCAAAGGCCCGATCGGGCCGATCCCAAACGCGGCAAAGAGCGCGGCCACGACCCCGACCCTCGAGTGTTGGACCGTACGCGGAACTGTCTTCATGCTCTGCATACCTCGATCACGACGGGGGCGGACGGCGAAAGGCGCGCCGACGGCCCTTACTCGCTCGGACGACAAGGAGTTTCAGGACCGAGTGGCGCCCCCCTTCACGGACGCTACGGCACGGGCACCGGGATCCTTCACCCCGATCAGGAGCCCGCGGCTATCGGGGGAAGCTAACGTCCCGGGACGCTCCCTTCACGGCCCGTGTCAACCGACCAGATCGGTTCGCTGTGCCACGTACTCCCGTCCTGGGATCGCGACGCGCACGACCCGACCCTGCCGGTCATACCAGACGGTCCGGTCGAGTCCATCGCTCGACGTGAAGTCTACCCGGCGGACCTGAAGGACATTGGGGCCTACGCGAAGCGCCTCTTCGACCCGGTCGGTGGCGGTCAGGGCGTACTGCCCTCTGGAGCGCGGCTCCAGGACGTGCGTGCTCCGGTCAACGCGCAGATCCCGAACGAAGTAGTAGTGATGAGCCACGTCCAGGTCGAGTACCCGACTGTCCGGGCGAGCCTGGAACTCACGGTCCTCGTCTCCGACCCGAGATCGGATGGTGACGACATAGCGGCCCGCGGACCGCGCCAACCGGAGTTCCATGGCACCCGCGCCGGTGACCTCGATCTGATAGCTCTCGGCCTGACCGTCCGGCGGCGTCGCCCGTAGAAGCGGCCGCAGCTCACTCGCGGCGGCAGGACGTGCGATGGTTACCGTCCCGTTCGCGAAGAGCGCCGCGCCCAATCCCAGATTGGCCCGGCGGATCACGAAGTCCTCCGAGCCCGCCGATTGTCCGTCGATGAAGATCTCGAACTGTCCTTGATCGACGACCACACCCTGCCCAGACGCTGGCAGAGCGGTGCAGGCGAGCGCGAGCGCGACGAGCGCGGCGGGTCGGATGTTCATGCCGGTGGTACACGGCCGCACGCACCGCGTTCGGTCGTGTTGCTCGTCAGGGCACCTTCAAGGCCTCGCATAGCCGCTCGACGTAGCGTCGAAATACCCGTTCCCCCTTTTCGGCAGTGGCAAGGCTGGGCGATCCGATGACCCCACGCGCGTCGGCCGGAGGTTTCGGCACCCTTCGGCGCGTGTATCTTCGGAGCGCTCCCCCGCTGGGCACGAAGTCGCGCGCACGCTCCAGACGCACGAGGTCGGGGGCCAGGTGGAGCATCAGCGAGGTCTCGAGCTCGCCGGCGTGCTCGAGCTCCGGGTCGGAATCGACGATGTCGGACACGTCGATCTGATAGAGATCGTACACCGCATTCGAGGAGGGACCCGTCGCCGTCATGAGCAGTGCTTCCAAGTGAGGCTCGAAACGGTGGGCGGTGATGATGACGAAGTGCTCGATACCGTCGTCCTCCCACATTTGAACCAGCTCGTTGACGACCCGGTGCAGGGTCTTTCGGCGCAGTCCGGCGCGCCCGGCATACGGACCTCCCCCGACGGTCACCCCGTAAGAAAGAGTCGGAGCGCGGAGGATCCCGGTTCGCTCCGAGACGGCGCGCGCGGCGCGCCGCGCGATCATGATGTTCGTCCCGAGCGGGAGGTGGGGACCGTGCTGCTCCAGTGCACCCACGGACAAAATGAGCCTCGGATCGGCCGCCACGCGCTCCTCGACGTCCGGCCACGGCAGCTGGTCGATCGCAAATGACTGGCGCCTCCGAGGATCGCCGTCCGTGGAACGAGCTCCGCTTGGCAGCTCCATGGCTTTCCGTCGCCTCGCTGTGGTGGTGGGCCGGGGTCGGGACCCCATGGGCGCTCTTCGCCGCGGCGCTCGCCGTCTCGGTTGCGGCCGCGCCAGGTGGGTTCACCCGCGACCGAAGGGCCCGGTGGGGCATGGCTGCGGCCGTCCTCGGGATCCTGGTCGGATTCCACGCCGAGCGCCAGGTGGCCGAGGTGATCGTCGACTGGGAGGCGTACTGGGACCGGCGTGTCGACGAGGTGGGCGATCTGCTCAGCGGCGAGTTGGACCGTCGCCAGATCGATGGAGAAGAGGCCGTCGACGCGCTCATTCTGCGGTGGGCCGACATAGGCGACGCGATCTCGAGCTCCGACGTGGCCGACCTTCGACGGCGTTATCGGAGCTCCGCCGTGGCCCTGTACGACTCGAATGGCCGGCTCGTCGCGTGGGACGGAACGCATCGCGGAAAGGTCCCCGAGTCGGTTCAGCGGGGCGAGCTCAGGCAGTCGTATCGGGATCTCCCGCTGTTCGGTTACCTCTACCTGACCGCACGCGGGGAGGACGGGAGTGTAGCGGTCGCCGCATATCTGCTTCGCGCGGCGCTGCCGGAGGGCCTCGGCGCGGACATGGGCGACCTCGCGAGCCGTTTCTTTGCGGAAACCGGAGAGCGGATCCGAATCACGGAGGAAGACCCAGGCACCGCCGAGGCCGTCTGGGATCTGGAGCTCGACGAGAACCGTCTCCTCAGCGTGGTGCTCGAACGACCGCGGCAACTAGACCGGGCCTCGGTCATTCGTTTACGGTGGTCGATCATCGTGAGTCTGATCGCGGCAGGTGCCTGGCTCGTGCTCGCGATGAGTAGTCCTTCGTCGCTCATCGAGGCCGGCGCCGGGGCACTCGTGTTGATGGCCGCGGCTGCCTGGGTCCCGATCGCCCGTGCTTCGGGCGTAGCGTCCTTGTTCGATGCCGCGGCATTCGATCTGCCCGGACCGTGGACGCTCGACTTGGGGCGGCTCGCCCTCATGGTCGCGGCCATCTTCATGCTGCTCGGCGTGTTCGCGCGAGCGCGCGCACGAGCTCCTTTCTGGCTCCCGGGGGTCGTCGTCGCGGGTGCCTTCCCGCCCTTACTGCTCTGGCTCCAGAGCGGACTCGGAGAGGCGACGCTCGCTTCGGGGCGCGGGACGTGGGTCGTGTACCAGTTCGTTGGCACGGCGCTGTTGGCGCTCGTGGCGGGGTTGGCGTTCGCTCGAGCCGCCAAGACGGATGCCGACGAGCGGGTCCTCTGGGGTGCGCTGGCGACCGCCGTGGGTCTTTCCTTCGTCGTCGCAGGACAGGTGGTGGTCACCGGGACGGCATTCGTGGGATGGGGGGCCGCGTGGGGGATCCCCGCCGCCCTTACCGCCTGGGGCATCGGCGGGTGGTCGGGGTGGCGTCGGTCCGTCATCGGTTGGTCCGCCGCGATCGTCCTCGCGAGCTCCGCGACGATCCCGATCGCCTGGGGACAGCGGGTCGAGGCGCGGCTCGACGACGGCATTGCGCGCCTTCGCAGTCTCGCCGCGGTCGAGGACGTGGAGCTCGAGGATCGCCTCCTGGACTTCGCACGGGCGGCCGACTCTCTCGACGCGGCGGGAGCGGAAGACGTGAGCATCCTTTACGACGGATGGCGTCTGAGTGGTCTCGCCGACCTCGGTCATCCGGTGTGGCTCCAGATCGAACAGCGGGACGGGTCCCCTGGGGAGGGACTCCGGGTCGGCGTCGCGGAGGGTGAGCCTCAGCCATACCAGGAGATCCTCGCTCAGGGACGCCGTGCGGGTGGCGCGCGGCTCGTTCAACTCAATCAGGACGATGCGCGCTACATCCTGACGACCGCTCTTTCAGGAGACCGCATGCTCGGGGCCGTCGCGCCTCCGTTCCCGGAAACGACCGGACGTTCCGCGATGGGCACGCTCCTCAAAGGCGTTCGCGGGGCGGACCTCGAGTCACTTTCCATTCTGCCCCTACCCGACGGTGAGTTCGTCCCCGACGGTGGTGTGGACGTCGTTCGCACCCGAGAAGGGTGGCGTGCAGAGATCGGACTCCGGTTCTCGAACGGCCCCCGATACCTCGCCCAGTACGCGGTAGAGCTCCCGACCCTGCCGCTCGCGGTCGCGCGCGCGTCGCTGCTGGCCGCGGCGAACCTCTTGCTTCTTCTCGCGCTTTGGATCGGTGGGCGTGTGCTCTCCGGCGATCTCGGCCGAGAGCGCATGAACCTCTCGGGGCTCGTGATCTCCTTCAGGGCAAGGGTGACATTGGCGCTTTTCGGTTTCTTCGCTTTGGCCAACGCGCTATTCGGAACCGTGGCGTACCGAACGCTGGCCCAGGCGTCCCATCGCTCCGCAGAGGTGATCGCGGAGCGGGTGGTGGAGGACGCCGCCAACTGGTATCGAGCGCTTGGTGGCCAAATGGAGCGGCTCGCGAGTCAGGTCGGTGCAGAGCTGCTCGAGTATCGTGGCGGAGAGCTCTGGGAGGGGTCGCTCGAGGAACTCGTCGAGCTTGGCCTCTACGAGGGGTGGACTCCGTACGAGGTCCAGCGTCGCCTCGCCAACAACGAGGTGGTCCAGGATCTCACGGACACGTCGGTCGGTCGATGGGAGTATGTCACTGCATTCCGCCGCCTTCCGGACGGAGACGTGCTCGCGGCGCAGGTGCCACTCCAGGAGGGCACGAGCGCGCTACAGACGACCGACCTCGTCGAGTTGTTGACCTTCGTCGTACTCCTGGGTGCCGGATTGTCCCTTGCTTTGGCGATGGCCGCGGGACGCGCTTTGACCAGCCCGATTCGTGCGCTCCAACTCGCGTCCGAGAGGGTGGGCTCCGGCGACCTCGGACTGCGTCTGCCCGCGCATCGCCGCGACGAGTTCGGAGCGGTCTTCCGGGCGTTCAATCGAATGGTCGGTCGTGTGCGGCGTGCGCGCCGGCAGCTTCTGCGAACGTCGAGGCGGACCCAGCTCATCATGGACGAAGCGGCCGTTGGAATGGTGGCGCTCGACGCGGGCGGGCGCGTCACCCTGGTGAATCCCCGAGCTGAAGAATTACTCGGCGCCGAGGTGTTCGTCGGGCGTCCACTCCCGTCGGACGGGGACCTCGGCGTCGCGCTCACGTCTTGGATCGACGATTACCTGGCGGGCGGCGCCGAAGAAGCGAACACGGACGTGCAGGTCGAGGAGCGGCGGGTGCGGGTGCGTGCCAGGCGGCTCGGCAGTTTCGGCACGCGGCGAGGAGTCGTGGTCGCGCTCGACGATGTCACGGACGAGCTTCGGGCGGAGCGGGTTCTGGCGTGGGGGGAGATGGCGCGCCAGGTGGCGCACGAGGTGAAGAACCCCCTTACGCCGATCAAGCTGAGCATCCAGCACGTTCGACGCGCTTGGGACGACGAGCGTCCCGACTTCGAGGATATCCTCACCCGAAACGCGGACGCGATGCTCGCGGAGATCGATCGTCTTGCAGACATCGCGCAGTCGTTCTCACGCTTCGGCGCACCGGGATCGCAGGACTCCCCCCTCGCTCCGGTCTTCGTCGGCGACGTCATCGGGGAGGTGATGGCGCTCTATGGTGGATCGGCGGCGCGGATCCGCTTCGATGCGGTGGTCGCTCCACGCTTGCCACCGGTGTTCGCTCGGACGACCGAACTCAAAGAGGTACTGGTCAATCTGCTCGAAAACGCGCGGCTGGCCGGAACGAGGGGGACCCGGGTCACGATCACCGCCCGCCGATCCGACGACGACGACGACGCGGTCATCCTGAGCGTGGAGGACGACGGCCGCGGGATTCCGGCCGACGTGCTTCCACGCATCTTCGAGCCCCAATTCAGCACGCGGTCGAAGGGGACGGGTCTGGGGCTCGCCATCGTGCAGCGGGTCGTCCGAGCCTGGGGTGGCAGCGTGTCCGTCGAGAGCGAAGTCGGGAAGGGCACGACGGTCTTCGTGACGTTGCGCGTTTGGGACGACGAGGCGGGGGCCGAACGCCAACCTGTTTGAGGAGGGCCCTCGTGCCCTATGTTGGAATATCGCGCGGCCGGATCGCGGCCGGGTCAATCGCCTCAAGCTGGTGAGCAGGATGCAGGGTCCTCACCCCGACACAGCATCGGATTCCGAGGTCACAGGGCGGAAAGAGTCCACCGCGGACCCCGAGGGGGGCGGCGTCACCCAACAACGTCCGAGCTCCATCGAACTGGCCTCGTGGCTCGAGGCTCGGGTCGAGCGATTGGCGGACCTTTGGATTCACGAGCTGCGTGCTCGCGACTTGGGAAGGGACGAAGCGATCAGCGATGTCGTCGAGCGCTTCGCACGGATGATCCTCGGCATGATGCCGGTCATGATCGGGCCCTACCGGGAACAGATCCTCCCTCTTTGGGACCGGTCCGCCGAGCTTTACGGCGCCATTGCGGGCAGGCGCGGTCTGGCTGCGGGCGAGGCCATCGAGGAGCTCCACGTACTCCGCGGGCTCGTGATCCGTGAGTTGTACCGCGACCCGCCGGAGGACTGTTCAGGACCGCTTTCTCTGAGAGAGTTCCTGCGGCTCAATCGGTCGCTCGACCGGGCCGTGAGCCATGCGAGCGTCGGGCATACCGACGCCCTGTTCTTCCAGTTCTTCGAAGGGGATGGCAACGGCTCGGCGGTCCTTTCGGGCGAGGACGTCGCGATGGAAGCCTCCGCCCAGTTGGCCGAAATCAGAGACGAGGCGCGAACCATCATGGAGTACGCCCCGTGGAACGTCTCCGCGAGGGGGCCGAGAAACTGACCGCTCCCTCCTCCGGTGACATGCCGCCCGAGGAGTTCCGTCGGTACGCCCACGAGACGGCGGACTGGATCGCGGGCTTCCTTGCGCGCGTGGACGACGTGCCCGTCTACCCGGAGGTCGAGGCTGGAGACCTGATTCGCCAGCTCCCCGTCGATGCACCCACGTCGGCGGAGCCGATGGACGAGATCCTCCGGGACTTTCGCGAACTCGTGTTCCCCGGTCTGACTCACTGGAACCATCCCGCTTTCTTCGGCTACTTCGCCATCTCCGCATCGGGGCCGGGGATCCTCGCTGAAATGCTCGCGGCCGCTCTGAACGTCAACGCCATGGTGTGGCGGAGCTCCCCCGCTGCAACCGAGCTCGAGGGGGTGGCAACGGCCTGGCTACGCCGGATGCTCGGGCTACCGCAGGATTTCGAGGGCGTCATCAACGATACCGCGTCGTCTTCGTCCCTCTACGCCTTGGCTGCGGCGCGAGAGCGCACGTATCCGAAGGCGCACGACGAGGGCCTTTTCGGACAGCCCATCGGTCGCGTGTACGGATCGGACCAGGCTCACTCTTCGATCGAGAAGGCTGTCCTCACACTCGGACTCGGTCGCGGCGGATATCGTGCGATTACGTCGGACGCGGAGTTTCGAATGGACCCAGTGGCTCTTCGCGCGGCGATCGAGGAGGACCGCCAGGCCGGGGTCCGACCCGTAGCGATCGTTGCCACCCTCGGAACCACGTCGACCGCTTCGATCGACCCCATCGCCGAGATCGCCGAGATCGCGGCCGCAGAGGACGTCTGGCTCCACGTCGACGCCGCGTACGGCGGTCCCGTGGCGGTCCTTCCCGAAATGGCCGGCTACTTTTCAGGCTGGGAGACCGCGGACTCGATCGTCGTGAATCCACACAAGTGGCTCTTTACGCCGATCGATTGCTCGGTCCTGTACTGTCGGCGGCCCCAGGACCTCGTCAAGGCGTTCTCGATCGTCCCGGAGTACCTGTCGAGTCGGGAGGGTGATGGCGAACGCAGCCTGATGGACTACGGTGTTTCCCTCGGTCGGAGATTTCGTTCGCTGAAACTGTGGTTCGTTCTGCGCTATTTCGGACGAACGGGAATCGAATCCCGCCTTCGAGAGCACCTGGAGCTGGCCGCCCTCTTCGCGAACTGGGTGGAGGAAGCGGACGAGTGGTCCCTCGAGGCCCCGGTGCACCTCGGCACGATCGCGTATCGTTTCGCGCCGGGATGGGCGGACTCGGCCGTGCAGGACGCCCTGAATCTGCGGATTGCGGAGCTCGTGAATGCGTCCGGGCAGGCCTTCCTGACGCACACTTCGGTCGGTGGTCGGATCGTCCTCCGCCTTTCCATCGGCAACCTGCGGACCACGCACAAGCATGTGGCCGGCGCGTGGGCCCTCCTCCGACAGGCGGCCGTCGAAGCCACCGCGGGGCTCGCGTGACCCTGACCTTCGCTTCAGCTCCCGAGTCCGGCGGAGCCGTCCCGGGCCGTCATCCCAGGTCGCGGACCTCGCGCACGAGGCTCGCCATCGAGTCCTTCGCGTCGCCGAAGAACATGAGCGTGTTGTCCAAGTAGAACAGGTCGTTGTCGATGCCTGCGAAGCCCGGCGAGAGGCTGCGCTTCATCACGATGACCCTCCTCGCTGCGTCCACGTCGAGGATCGGCATCCCCGCGATGATCGACTGGGGATCGCGCGCGGCCGGGTTCACGACGTCATTGGCTCCCACGATGAGGACCGCGTCGGTGCTCGCGAAGTCGGCGTTGATCTCGTCGAGGTCGAAGAGCTTGTCGTACGAGACGTCTGCTTCGGCCAACAAGACGTTCATATGCCCCGGCATGCGCCCTGCGACCGGATGGATGGCGTACTTGACGTCGACACCGCGCTCTTCGAGCAGGTCGGCCACCTTACGAAGCTCGTGCTGCGCCTGCGCGACCGCGAGCCCGTATCCCGGCACGACCACGACCGAGTTCACGTACCCGAGCTCCGCCGCGACCGCCTCGGCATCGGCGCTCCTCACCGGCCGCTTGCCGATCTGCGCGCGATCCACACCGGCGCTGCCCCCGAACCCACCGAAGGCGACGTTCGCGAGCGACCGGTTCATCCCCTTGCACATGAGCTGCGTGAGGATCAGGCCGGATGCACCGACGAGGGCGCCCGAGATGATGAGCACCATGTTGCCGATGACGAAGCCCGCTGCACTCGCCGCGAGACCCGAGTAGGAGTTCAAGAGCGAAATGACGACGGGCATGTCGGCACCGCCGATCGGGATCACGATGAGAATGCCCAGGACGAGCGCCGCCCCGAGGAAGACCATGAAGAGGACGATCGGCTCCGCCGCGAGGCCGGCGACGCCGAGCGAGGCGACGGAGAGGAAGAGGATGCCCAGAAAGACAACCAGGTTGAACCAGTTCTGACCGGGGAAGGTGATCGGATTCCCGGTCATGAGGCCCTGCAACTTGGCGAACGCGATGAACGACCCGGTGAAGGTCACGGCCCCGATGAGCGTGCCGATCATGATCGTCACGCCTGTCGAGCCCATGCCGATGCCGGGATTGGCGGCGAACTCTGCGATCGCGACGAGGGCCGAGGCTCCCCCGCCGAAGCCGTTGAAGATACCGACGAGCTGCGGCATGTCGGTCATTGCTACACGCCGGGCCGCGATGCCACCGATGATTCCACCGACCGCGGCGCCGACCAGGATCCCGGTCCACGACAAGATCTGGGTATCCACGAGCGTGGTCACGATCGCGAGCAGCATCGCCAGCGATGCGAGCGCGTTTCCGGCGCGCGCGGTGGCGGGCGATTGGAGTCGCTTGAGCCCGACGACGAATAGAACCGCCGACGCCAGATAGGTCAGCTCGATGAGGATTTCGGAATTCATCGGCTCACCGCTTCCGGAACATGCTGAGCATGCGGTCGGTCACCATGAAGCCCCCGATGACGTTGATCATCGCCATGGCGATCGCCGCGACTCCCAACACTGTCTGGTCGTGCCGTCGGCCCGACCGGCCACCACGATCGCACCCACGATCGCGATTCCGGAGATGGCGTTGGCTCCCGACATGAGCGGAGTGTGCAGCGTCGGAGGCACTTTGGTGATGACCTCACGCCCCGCCAGGGTCGCGAGGACGAAGACGTACAGGCCGATCATCAACTCGCCCATCATGCCTCCTGAGGAGAACCGATCGCGGAGCGCACGCGCTCGTTCACGATCTCGCCGTCGTGTGTCACGGTGGCCGGTCCGACCACGTCGTTATCGAAGTCCAATTCGATCGCCCCGTCCTCCGTGACGAGCTCGCCCACGAGCGTCACGATGTTCTTCGAGTACATCTGGCTCGCGTGGACGGGGATCATGCCTGGCAGGTTGAGCGGACCCATTACCTGGACACCGTGTGACAGGACCGTCTCGCCGGCTCGAGTCACTGCACAGTTTCCGCCGCTCGCCGCGGCCAGATCGATGATGACCGAGCCGGGCTTCATGGAGGCGACCATCTCCTCCGTAATGAGGAGGGGCGCGTCCCGCCCCGGAATCTGGGCGGTCGTGATGACCAGATCCGCGCCCGTGATGGCACCGGCGATCAGCTCCAGTTCCTTCTTGTGCTGGTCCTCCGAAAGCTCCGCGGCGTATCCGCCTTCTCCTTCCGCGGCGACCTCTTCTTCCGCCTGGAGGAACGTCGCCCCGAGGCTCTGCACCTGTTCTTTGACGGCCGGTCGAACGTCGAAGGCCTCCACGACCGCCCCGAGCCGACGCGCCGTAGCGATCGCCTGGAGGCCGGCTACCCCGGCGCCGAGTACAAGGGCCTTACCGGGCCGAATCGTGCCGGCGGCCGTCGTGAACATGGGAAGGAACTTCGGGAGCGAGTCCGCCGCCATGAGCACCGCCTTGTAGCCGGCGACGGTGGCCTGGGAGGAGAGCGCGTCCATCGACTGCGCGCGGGTGATGCGAGGGACCAACTCCATGGAGAGGGCCGTGATTCTTCGCTCGGCGAGGCGCCGGACCAGGGCGGCGTTTCCAAGCGGGTCGAGGAATGAAACCAGAATCGACCCCTCCGCGAGGCCCGCCAATTCGTCGGGGTCCGCGACGGACGGCGGGTTGATGTGCAGGAGCACGCCAGCGCCCGCCAGCGCTTCCGACGGGCTCGGCGATACGGACGCTCCAGCCTCACGGTATGCCTCGTCGGAGACGCCGGCCGACAGTCCACACCCGGCCTCCACAGTGACCTCCAAGCCGGCTTTGAGCAGCGCCTGGACGCCCTGAGGGACAAGGGCGACTCTCGCTTCACCCGGAAGCGTCTCCTTCAACACGGCGACCTTCATGCGCCCTCTCGGCTGGGGTTCGGTCACGAACGACGGCCATGGTATCGGGGCCGTCGTGGGCGCACAAGCGGTCCGGGAGCGACATTCCTCCGCCCCTTCCACGCCGTCACGCTTGGGGCATGTTCGTCCATGTCGATACCGCGGCCGTGCGAGGTGTGGAGGCGTTTCGCGTGCGAGTGGAGGTCAATCTGGCCTCCGGACTTCCGGCGTTCACCGTGGTGGGCCTGGCCCAGGGCTCGGTGCGCGAGGGACGTGAGCGCGTGGCGGCAGCCCTCACGAACAGCGGCTTCGGTCTCCCGAGCCGGAGGATCACGGTCAACCTGGCGCCTGCCGATGTACGGAAGGTGGGGACGGCCTTCGATCTCCCGATCGCGATGGGAATCCTGGCGGCGGCGGGCCACGTCCCGCACGAGGCCCTGTCCGGCCGCGCGTTCGTCGGCGAGCTGGGGCTGGACGGGGCGCTAAGGCCGGTGTCCGGCGTGCTGTCGGTCGGACTCCGCTGCCGAGAGGACGGGATCCGCGGTCTCACCGTTCCAGCGGGGAACGCGGCTGAGGCGAGCCTCGTGTCCGATCTTCAGATTTGGCCCGCTCGCACTCTACACGACGTCGTGCGCTGGTTGCGGAACCCGCCCGGGTCGGAGGTTCTCCCTCCACGCGATCTAAGCGACCCTACCCGACGCCGCGGGCCTCCGCTCGGGTGCTCGTCGGTCGACGTGGCCTGGGATGGCCCGACCGATCGGGGTCCCGACCTTGCCGACGTACGAGGGCAGGACGTGGCGAAACGGGCCCTCGAGGTATCGGCCGCCGGCGCGCACAATCTGCTCATGGTGGGTCCCCCGGGATCCGGGAAGACGATGCTCGCTCGTCGTCTGCCGGGGCTACTTCCACCCCTGAGTCCGAAGGAGGGAATCGAAGTTGCGCGCGTACACTCGGTCGCGGGCCTTTTGCTTCACGGACGGCTGCCGGAGTCCCGGCCCTTCCGAGCCCCTCATCACTCGGTGTCCTATGCCGGACTGCACGGGGGCGGCTCCCCCCTCCGCCCGGGAGAGGTGAGCCTCGCGCACCACGGCGTGCTCTTCCTCGACGAGCTTCCCGAGTTCCGCCGGGACGTTCTGGAGATGCTCCGTCAGCCGATCGAGGAGGGCCACGTCCACCTATCCCGAGCCTCGGGCTCGGTTCGGTTCCCGTCGCGCTTTCTTCTGGTGGCCGCGATGAACCCCTGCCCGTGCGGCCACCATGGCGATGGCTCCGATCGGTGCCTGTGCGACCTGTCGGTGCTCACGCGTTACCGTGCTCGGGTCTCGGGTCCGCTTCTGGACCGCGTCGACCTACGTGTGGATGTGCCCGCACTTGGCGTCGCCGACCTCGAGAGCTTTGCCCGCGCAGAGAGTTCGGCCGTCGTCGCGGAGCGCGTGGACCGGGCTCGCCGACGACAACTCGATCGCTTCCAGCAGCATGCCGGCGTCTACACGAATGCACAGATGGGGCCCGCCGAACTTCGTCGGCGCGGGGGTCTTTCCCCTTGTGCTCGGAGCCTGCTGCGTCGAGCGGCCGAAGGGACCAGGCTTTCAGCGCGCGCGTACGACCGGGTGCTACGCGTCGCGCGCACCGTGGCCGACCTCGACGACTCGGAGGTCTTGGCCGAGCCACACGTGGCAGAGGCGCTCCAGTACCGGCTCGGCTCCGGCGTGGGATCGAGGGCGCCCTAGATCCCCTTCCGTTCCTCGGCAGGTGCCCACATCATCCAGCGTAGGCCCACCCCCGATCCACCGCTTCGCGAGGCGACGATGTACCTGGTCCAGGTGGCTCCGGCCACGGAGGGTCTGACGATCATTCCGGGCGTGTCCCCGGAGATCCAGGCCAATCTCATCGTCTCGCTGTTGATCATCGTCGCCGTCCTCTTCGTTCGTCGGGGAACGCTGGCGATCGTGCAAAACCGGGTTGAGGACACGGAGGTCCGGTATCGGTGGGCGAAAGTCACGAGCAACATCGCCTTCGTGGTCGCAGTCTTGCTGTTGGGCCAGGTCTGGTTCACCGCGCTGCGCTCGCTCGGGACGTTTCTCGGTCTCGTCTCGGCCGGTTTGGCGATCGCGTTGCGGGACCTGGTCGCGGGCCTCGCCGGGTGGCTCTTCATCAGTTGGCGGCGACCCTTCGACGTCGGTGATCGGATTCAAATCGGGTCCCACGCGGGAGACGTCGTCGACCGACGGCTCTTCCAGTTCACGATCATGGAGATCGGCAACTGGGTTAGCGCAGATCAGAGCACGGGTCGCCTGATCCACATCCCGAACCAAAGCGTGTTTACGGAGCCATTGGCCAACTACGTCGCCGGATTCCCGTACCTGTGGAACGAGCTCAAGGTGCTCGTCACCTTCGAGAGTAACTGGCGGAAGGCGAAGCAGCTCATCAACGACCTCGCTCAGGACTTGACGATCGAAATCACCAGGGAGGCTACCCGACCGGTGGCCAAGGGAGAGCCGCGCTTCCTCATCCGGTACCGTAAGCTGACCCCGGTCGTGTACGTGTCTGTGGAGGACAGCGGGGTACTCCTCACGTTGCGGTACCTGAGTCGGCCGCGGGAGCGTCGCGGTTCTTCGTCTCAGATGTGGGAGCGGGTGCTCGATACGATCGCCGAGCACCCGGACATCCACTTGGCTTACCCCACGCAGCGCATCAACCTGAGCCGCGAAGTGCTCGCGGATGGAGAAGTCGTGCCGGGCGGCCGCGATGAAAGCGTCGCCGAAGACGGCGGCGCCGGGGACGACCCTGTGAGCGCGGGCGGCCCGACCGACGGGGGCGACGCGGGCCGGTGAAGCGGGCGGGCGAGGGGCGTTTTCCCTCGCCATGCCCGAAGCGAGATCGTACGTTTGATGAGTCTCTGCCGGTGCACCGGCGTTTTCGGCGCTTCCCGTCGGGGCACTCGCCTCCCTATTCCCACGAACCCCATGCGGCTCTTCATCGGACTCAGGCTCCCCAAGAAGCAGAAGGCCCGGATCCACCGGGCCGCTCGGGTGCTCAGAGACGAAGATCTGCCGGTCAAATGGGTGGAGCCGGACAACCTGCACGTGACGCTCAAGTTCCTCGGAGAGGTGCGAAAGGAACGGATCCCCGAGATCGAGGAAGCGCTCGGTCGGATCGCGGCGTCAACCCGCTCGTTCTCGTCCGCATTGGGTGGCTTCGGGGCCTTTCCCACGATCCGTCGGCCGAAGGTGATTTGGCTCGGCGTGGAGGCGACGCCCGAGCTGCGCTGCCTCAAACAGGACCTCGAGTGGGCGCTTGGCGACGTAGGCTTCGAGTCCGAGACCCGATCGTTCCACCCTCACGTCACGCTGGGTCGGGCCCGACAGGACTCCGCTGCCGGCGTATTCCGAAGCTTGGACCGGCACTTCGCGGAGATCGAGTTCGGCGATGAACTGCGCGTGCATACGGTGGACGTGATGCGCAGTCACCTTTCGGCAGGGGGGGCGCAATACAGCGTGGTCGGCGGCGCGAGGCTGGCCGCATCGTGACCGCCTCGCGCGAGGCGGTCCGAGTGTTGCTCGCCGCTCTCTTCCTGGGCGGAGTGGTGACGATCGCGGGAATCCTGGATTCCGGCGATGGCGAAGGAGGTCCGGTCGATCCCACAGCCGAGGTATTGGAGGACTCGGCGTCCGGCCCCGCGGTCGCGGCTCGCACGGTCGACCGCGTCCACCTGTTCCGGGACGGTGGGGGCGATTCGCGGTTGGTGCTCACGTCCGCCGAGGTCAGCGCCGTCCTCCGGCATGCGGCCCCCGGGGTCGTGCCGGCGGGGGTGACGGACCCGCGTGTCCGTTTTTCCGACGGGACCGTCTTCGTCGAGGCGCGCCTTGTGGCCGACGACTTCGAGGAAACCGCCCGGATCGTCACCGCCCTCGGCGTAGTCTCCGACACGATCGACGTGTTGCTCGAAGGTCGACTCACGCCGGGCCACGATCGCCTTCTCTTCGTCATTGACCAGGCGCGTGCCGCCCGCATCCCTTTGCCGAGCGGTGTGGTACGAGCGATCGCCCTGTCGATGAACGGATCGGTGGATCCGGAGGGAAGCCAGGCCGGTGAAACGCAGGCGGCGCTCGGCGTACGCTGGCCCGATCGAGTCGACCGGATCGAGGTGGTGGGAGACCGCCTGGTCCTCGTGCGGTCCGAACGAATCGCTGACCGTGCGGTAGATGGGAGCGACCTTCCCTGACGCGGGGCGGACCGCCGCCGCTGGCACCACACTCTACCAAGTCCGAGCGTAAATGGCGCGTTTGCTGGTAGTCGACGACGAGAGCGGGATCCGAAGCGCGCTCGCGCAGGTCTTCGAGTATGAAGGCCACGAGGTCGAGCAGGCCGAGGACGGGCACCAAGGCATCCAGCTCGCGGAGCGTTTCCGGCCCGACGTGATCTTCTTGGACGTGAAGATGCCCGGACTGGATGGGCTCGATGTTCTGGCCCGGCTCAGGGAAAAGGACCCGAGCACGCTCGTGGTCATGATCTCGGGGCACGGCACCATCGACACGGCGGTCGAGGCGACCCGTAAGGGAGCCTACGATTTCCTGGAGAAGCCGCTCGACACGGATCGCCTCTTGGTCACGTTGAGACGCGCGCTCGAGCTGCGTGGCCTCACGCAGAGCATGGCCGACCTGCGCAGCCAGATCGAAAGCCGGTACGAGATCGTGGGTACGTCCTACGCGATCCGTCAGGTGCTCGAGCGCATCGAAAAAGTGGCGCCCACCGACGCGCGTGTGCTGATCACCGGCGAGAATGGGACCGGTAAGGAACTCGTCGCACGCGCGATCCACCGGCTCTCCGCGCGAAAAGAGGAGCCGTTCGTCGAGGTGAACTGCGCCGCCATCCCCTCCGAGCTCATCGAGTCCGCGCTATTTGGGCACATCAAGGGTTCGTTCACCGGTGCGGTCGCGGACCGGGCCGGCAAGTTCGAGCAAGCCGACGGTGGAACGCTCTTCCTCGACGAGATCGGCGACATGTCGCGGGACGCGCAGGCGAAGGTGCTTCGTGCGCTCGAGCAGGGCGTCGTCACCCGTGTCGGGGGGTCGCAGGCCATCGAGGTCGACGTCCGGGTAATTGCGGCGACGAACAAGGATCTCGCCCAGCAGATCGACGGAGGAGACTTCCGCGAAGATCTCTACTATCGACTCAACGTCGTGCCGGTCCACCTCCCGCCGTTGCGGGAGCGCCGTGAGGATATCCCGATGCTGATTCAGCACTTCACGGACATCATGACGCAACGGGAAGGGATGTCGCCACGGAGTTTCGAGACCGCGGCCATCGACAAGCTTCGGGCTCTTTCGTGGCCGGGGAACATCCGCGAACTCCGAAACACGGTGGAGCGGCTCTTGATCCTGGCTGGCGGTGAGACCGTGCGCGTCGAGGACGTCGATCTCCTCGCGACCGGGCGCTCCGCTCCCGGCGCGATCGGTGGAGAGCTGCTGTCATCCGACAGCTTCTCGGACTTCAAGGACGGGGCAGAGCGGGCGTACATCCAGCAAAAGCTACGGGAGAACGACTGGAACGTCGCCGAGACGGCCCGACGCATCGACATGCCTCGCTCGAATCTGTACAAGAAGATCGAGAAATACGGCCTCGTGCGAGAGGGATGAGCGGTCAGCGCCGGATCGTGATGCCGTCCTCGACGCCGTAGAGGGCTTCGACGCTCCGGTAGTCCTGCGCGCTCATTGAGGTGGCCGTGTTGGTCGGATACATGACGTCTCGCGACGAGTCGCTGTGCGGCAGACCCAGCGCGTGACCCATCTCGTGAGCGGCGGTCAGTCGAACCTGCCGGGGTTCGGCATATCGGCCCTTTTGGCGCGGATGCACGGTGCCGATTTCGATGAATTCGACGGTGAGCCCGGTCGTTTGGGACCACAGTGTGCGCGTCACACCCAACTGGGTGCCGCCGAGCGTTCGCGCCCAGCGCACGGCGAAGTGCGGGCTTCGATCGCCGCGTAGGTCCACGAGCACCGGGAATGGCTGGTTGTTCCAGGCTCGCACGCCTTGGGCTGCCGCTTGTTGAAGGCTACGCGCTGTTCCCGACTCCATGCCCTCGGGGAGGGGGACGTGAACCACGATCGGACCGTCGATCGACGTCCACCGGTGGAGTTGGATGGCCTCCTTGTCGGCCAGCTCGGCGCACAGGTACCCTACGTCGACGCAGAACTCCGTGGCCGAACGAAATGGGGGCGGTGCCGCGCTGGCGGAAGTCGTGACCACGGTCGTGCACGCTCCGGCTTCGCCACACGGCCCATCATGCTCGTCGGATCGGTTCGAGATCGAGGCGAGCGTGCCTCCGAGCATGAGCACGATCGCGAGGGCGCTGAGAGGGCTGAGCGTTCGGTTCACGGTTCGCTTTCCGGGTCGTTCGGTGGTGCTTTCCCAAGCTAGGGTGGCGCTTCGACGCTCGGAAGCGCGGCGTAGGAACGCCGCTGCCGGGCCTGTGTATTGACGAGAACCGCCCGGGAGGGGCATTGGTGATGGGGAAGGGCGCCTACAAAGGCGCGTCGTTCGACAACGTGCGCGAGGTGGGTCGAATGCGAGACGGCGAGCACAGTGTGGATGTCGTGGCCGAGAGGCTTCGGCCCGATCGCCGCTCGCGAGCCGACCGAATGCGGCGTGGCCTCGGAGACTGGCTCAAGTCGATCGCGATCGCGTTCGGGCTCTTCCTGTTCATCCGCGCGACGGTCGTCGAGGCGTTCAAGATCCCGACGTCCTCGATGGAAGGGACGCTGCTCGTCGGTGACTTCCTGCTGGTCAATAAAGCCGTCTACGGCGCGCACATCCCCGGGCTCGATCTCGTACTGCCGGCCTTCACGGAGCCCGTGCGGGGAGATGTGATCGTCTTCCATCCGCCACACGAGCCCGACAAGAACTACGTGAAGCGGCTCATTGGCGTCCCGTCCGACACGCTTCAAATGCGGGACAAGCAGCTCTTTCTGAACAACGAGCCCGTCGACGAGCCATACGCCCGCCATGTCGACGCACGAGGAGACGCCATCCATCCCGACATGGAGTGGCAGTCTCACCATCTCATCGCCTCCAGGCCTCGTGGCTACCATCCGACGCGAGACAATTGGGGTCCCATCGTAGTGCCGGAGGGCCGCTACTTCGTGCTCGGCGACAACCGAGACAACAGCGAAGATTCGCGCTATTGGGGCTTCGTGTCGCGTGACCAGATTCGCGGACGACCGTGGGTGGTCTATTACTCGCACGAGCCCGCGATCACCGATTCGGATCCAGAGCTGCCGAAGATCCGCTGGTCTCGTCTCGGGACCATCATTCGCTAGCGGGCGATCGTGGCCTCCCGAGGTGGGGGGCATTGCGCGATTGAGGCATCGTTGAGATCCTAATCGGGGCACACGACACGACACGCTCCGCCCGTCTTCGAACGGACCTCGCCACCCGTCAGCCCAGATGACCTTCTCATCCCGCAAGGCTTCTTCGAAAGAAGGCTCGCTGGACCAGTATCTGAAGGAAATCAGCCAGTACCCGCTGATCGATCGAGCGGAAGAGGCGCGCCTCGCCAAGCTCATCAGGACTGGTGAGGAAGAGGCTCTCAACAAGCTCGTCCGCTCGAACCTCCGCTTCGTCGTCTCTGTCGCGAAGAAGTATCAAAACCAAGGTGTCCTTCTCTCGGACCTCATCAACGAGGGCAACCTCGGCCTGATCCGAGCGGCCCATAAGTTCGACGAGACGAAGGGCATCAAGTTCATCAGCTACGCTGTCTGGTGGATTCGTCAGGCGATCCTGCAATGCCTCGCTGAACAGAGCCGCATCGTCCGCGTGCCTCTGAACCGAGCCGGGGCCTTGTACCGGATCGGTCGACGAAGCTCGACGCTGCTCCAGGAGCTCGGTCGTGAACCCACGGTCGACGAGATCGCCGAAGAACTCGACGTCTCCAAGGAAGAGATCGAGCGGACGCTCGCGATCTCGCACTCACATCTCTCGCTCGATGCCCCAATGACCCCGGGCGAGGACAATCGGCTGCTCGACTATCTCCCGGACCAATACTCGCCCGGTCCCGAAGACGAGGCGTTCGAGCACGCTCTGAAGGACACGATCGAGGAGGCGCTGTCGACGCTCAAGGAGCGGGAGGCGAAGATCCTGCGATTGTACTTTGGCCTCGACGACGAGGAGCCGATGACGCTCGAGGAGATCGGAGAGATCCTCGGCATCACGCGTGAGCGCGTTCGGCAGATCAAGGAGAAGGCACTCGTTCGTCTTCGCCATGCGTCGCGGGCCCGGTTTCTCGAGACCTACCGGTAGCCTCCGCCGATGCGGCCGAGCGCTGCGTCGGATGCCTCGAAGTAGCCCGAAATTACGGCCCGGCTCGACGTTGACGGCCTAAGTCATCTCCGGTAACTTCGATAGCTCTTTTCAGGTAGTTTCGCCTCTGCACTTCCAGGCATGAGAACGTATACACCCAAGGCCGCGGACATCGAGCATCGTTGGTGGCTCGTCGACGCCGCCGACAGGCCGCTCGGACGACTCGCGACCGAGATCGCGCGCGTAATCCGCGGCAAGCATAAGCCGATCTTCACGCCCCATCTCGACACCGGTGACAACGTCGTCGTGATCAATGCGGAGAAGGTCCGACTTACGGGCAACAAGGCAGACCAGAAGACCTATTTCCGTCATTCCGGATACATGGGTGGTGAGAAGCACATTCCGTTTCGGCGCATGATCCAGACCCACCCCGAGCGTGTTATCGAGCTCGCGGTGAAGGGCATGCTGCCGAAGAACGCCCTCGGTCGCGACCTTCGACGCAAGCTGAAGGTGTACGCAGGCACCGAGCATCCGCATCAGGGCCAGCGGCCCGAGCCTCTGGACCTCTGAAGACCAGGACGAGCGAACGTATGGCCGGTACAGTGAGCGATCAGATTCAGACAGTAGGACGCCGGAAGCGATCCGTCGCGCGTGTCACGCTTCGCCCTGGAAAGGGTGAGTGGAGCATTAATGGACGCACGATGGCTGACTATTTCCCGCGGCCGACGCACCAGATCCGAGTCGAGGAGCCTTTCAAGGTAGCCGAGGCCGAGGGGCAATTCGATGTCACCGTACGCGTTCACGGCGGAGGCCTGACAGGCCAGTCGGACGCGGTCCGGATGGGGATCTCCCGAGCGCTCGTCGAGCACGACGAGGAGCTCCGGCCGGCGCTACGCGAGAAGGGGATGCTCACGCGCGACGCCCGGCAGGTCGAGCGAAAGAAGCCCGGCCGGCCCAAAGCACGGAAGCGCTTCCAGTTCTCCAAGCGCTAGTCGACAACTCGAATGTTCTACGGTGTGGCGTGAGCTGCATCGAATCCTGACCGGGGCGTACATCGGCCCCAATTGAAAAAGACGAAAGACATGTCAGACGTACGTCTCGACCAGCTTCTCGAGGCCGGAGTCCACTTCGGCCACCAGACTCGCCGTTGGAACCCGAAGATGAAGCCGTTCATCTTCGCCGAGCGCAATGGCATCCACATCATCGACTTGCGAAAGACGCTCGACCGTCTTTTGGTCGCCCAGCAGGCGGTCCGCGAGGTCGTGCTCAAGGGAGAGCGGGTCCTCTTCGTATGCACGAAGAAGCAACTACGCTCGGTTGTCGAGGAGGAAGCGCAACGGGCCGGTGCCTTCTGGGTCACCGAGCGGTGGCTCGGCGGCATGCTCACGAACTTCCAGACGATCCGTCAGCAGATTCGTCGGCTGAAGGAACTGGAGCGCGGCGCGGAAGAGAACGCGTTCGAGTTCTATACGAAGAAGGAACGTCTGATGCTCGACCGCGAGCGGATGAAGCTCGATAAGTATCTGGCCGGTGTGAAAGACATGGGGCGCCTGCCCGGCGCGCTCTTCGTGGTCGACGCACGGCGAGAGCTGATCGCGGTCAAGGAAGCGACGAAACTGGGGATTCCGGTGATCGCGATCACCGACACGAATGCCGATCCGGACTTCATCGACTTCCCGATCCCGGGCAATGACGACGCCATTCGCAGCGTGACGCTGATCGCTACTGCGATCGCGAGCACGATCGCGGAGACGCGCAAGGAAGTTCCGGACGAGGAGCGTCGGCGCATCGAAGAGACGGAGGCGACGACCTATTCGACGGAGACCGGAGAGACGACGGAGAAGGAGGCGCCGAAGCGTCGCCGTCCGCGCCGGAAGCGTCGTCCGCGTCCCGAAGTGATCGCGGCCCATCTCAAGGACGACGAAGGGAAGGGCGAGGAAGAAGCAGACGCCGACTCGGGCGATGACGAGGGCTCCGAGGAGGCCGTGGAGGCGCCGGTGGCGGAGAAGCCCAAACCCAAGGCCAAGAAGAAGCCCAAGGCCAAGGAGAAGTCCAAGGCCAAGGAAAAGCCCAAGGCCAAGGCCGAGGAGGAAGCGGTTGAGGCAGCGGAGTCGGAGGACGACGGCGAGGAAGAGTAGGCCGGTCGGACACGACCCTGGACCTCCGCACCCCGGAGGGAGCGGGCGGCGCGCACTCCGCGTGGCCCTACGAGGCGGCGGCATCCGGCAAGACGGGCCCGCCGCCTCTTTTCACGAACCGGCGCAGCCGGACATGACGACGAGCGAGAACGACGATGAGTGAGACGACGATGATCAGCGCGAAGGATGTGAAACAGCTCCGCGACATGACGAGCGCGGGAATGATGGATTGCAAGAAGGCGCTCGAGGAAACCGGTGGCGACATGGAGAAGGCCGTCGACCTGCTTCGGGCCAAGGGTGCTGCCAAGGCGGCAAAGCGAGCCGAGAAATCCGCCAACGAGGGCGTGATCGGCAGCTACATCCATTTCGACAACAAGACCGCGGTCATTGTCGAGGTGAATTGCGAGACCGATTTCGTTGCCAACACAGACGACTTCAAGGGGCTGGCTCGCGATCTGGCCATGCATATCGCTTCGACCGCGCCGCTCTCGGTCTCCGCCGACCAGATCGATCCGGCCGTGATCGATCGTGAGCGCGCCGTTTACGTGGAGCAGGTGAAGGAAGAGGGCAAGCCGGAACACATCGCCGAGAAGATCGTCGAGGGCAAGCTCAACAAGTTCTTCAAGGAAAACACCTTGCTCGCTCAGCCCTTCGTGAAGGACCCCGACAAGACCGTAGAAGAGCTCATCACAGAGGTTTCGTCGAAGACGGGGGAGAAGATCGAGGTGGCGCGTTTTTCGCGGATGAAGGTGGGGGAGAAGTAAGATCCCCAGCGCCTACACGACGTCTGTACTCGAGACCGACGAGCACGCACAGGAGCGAACGATGACGGACGGTCCCGACCTGTTGTATCCGCGAGTGCTGCTCAAGCTCTCCGGCGAGGCACTCGCCGGGGAGCGGGGCTTCGGGATCGAACCGTCGGTGGTCGACCGGATTACCGATGAAATCCGTTCGCTGGTCGAGATGGGTGTGTCGTTGGGTATCGTGATCGGCGGCGGCAACATCGTACGTGGGGCCATGGCTTCGAAGGAAGGCATGGACCGCGTCCAGGCCGACTACATGGGCATGTTGGGCACGATCATCAACGCACTCGCGGTTCAGGATCTTCTCGAGACCAAGGGCGTCGAAACGCGTGTCATGACCGCGATCCGTATGGAGGAGATCGCGGAGCCGTATATCCGGCGCC
>Ga0224512_10000535_pt1 | contig 39904 bp, 44 predicted proteins | sample SF_May12_sed_USG_4_FD_169103 | JGI IMG/M metagenome (GOLD analysis project Ga0224512, IMG submission 169103) | Sediment microbial communities from San Francisco Bay, California, United States - SF_May12_sed_USGS_13 | ecosystem: Environmental > Aquatic > Marine > Sediment | place: USA... | reverse complement strand
TGCCACACCGGCATTTCCGAATTCCCTCACGAACCGATCGAGGAAGAGAGCCTGCGCGAGTTTGCGGTGGCCAATTACACCGCCTGCGCCACCTGCCACGACTCCCAATACTCTGCGACCCACGACAGCGTGCACGGCGCCGCTCTCCTGGGCGGGAACAACGAAGCGGCCGTCTGCACGGATTGTCACGGCGCCCACGACGTGCAGCCGGCGGGAACGCGAGCCACCGCCATCCAACGGACCTGCGAGAACTGCCACTTCGAGATCTACACCGTTTATGAGGACAGCGTGCACGGGGCAGCGCTCTTCGAAGAAGACAATGCCGATGTTCCCACTTGTACCGACTGTCACGGGGTACACGACGTCGAGGGGCCCGCCGTCGCCGGGTTCCACCTCTTCTCCCCCCAGATTTGTGCCGATTGCCATGAGGACGAAGACCTGATGGGCAAGTACGACATCTCCACCGATGTGTTCGATACGTACGTGGCCGACTTTCACGGCACAACCGTTGTGATCTTTGAAGAGCTCTTTCCCGATCAGCAGACCAACAAACCGGTGTGCATCGACTGTCACGGCGTCCACAACATCGCTTCTGCCGATAACCCGGAAAGCCAGACCTTCCGGGAGAATCTGCTCGGAACCTGCCAGCGCTGCCACCCCGATGCGACCACCAATTTCCCCACCGCGTGGATGAGCCACTACTCGCCGACCGTGGAGCAAACCCCTTTGGTGTTCTACGTGAACCTCTTCTACCGGATCGTCATCCCCCTGGTCATCGGCGCCATGCTGCTGTGGGTGATCATCGACATCTTCAAGAAGCCGGCCGCCCGTCGCAAGGAGGTGGCCAGTGCTTGATCAGAACGAGCGACAGGTGAGGCAAGAAGAACGCATCCGGCGCTTCTCAGTTTCCGACCGGGTCGAACATTGGCTCCAGGTGATCACTTTTGTAGCACTGGCGCTTACCGGGTTGATCCAGAAATGGCCGGACGTGGGATTCTCCCGGTGGGCCCTCACGACTCTGGGCGGTATCGAAGCCACTCGCCTCATTCACCGCGTCTTCGCCACGTTGTTGCTGCTGGCCATCGTGTATCACCTCTTCACTGCCGGCAAACGCATCTTTGTAGATCGGGCCCCACGGACCATGGTGCCGGGCAGAGCTGACCTGCGAGCTGCCTGGCAGGGAGTTCGATTCAATTTCGGCCGTGACCAGGAGCCTCCCGTCCAGGGACGATTCACCTGGGAAGAGAAACTCGAGTACTGGGCCATTGTCTGGGGAACGCTGATCATGACCCTTACCGGGTTCATGTTGTGGAACCCGATAGCCACAGCCAAGTTCCTGCCCGGGCAGTTCATTCCCGCCGCCAAGGCCGCTCACGGTGGTGAGGCGCTCCTGGCAGTTCTGGCCATCCTCGTTTGGCACTTCTATCACGTCCACCTCCGTCACTTCAATACCTCCATCTTCACCGGATACACGACCCGCGGCGAGATGGTCAAGGAGCACTCACTGGAATTGGCCGCGATCGAGGCCGGGGAGTTCGATCCCCCACCGACAGAGGTCACCGAACGGCGGCGCCGTCGGTTCATGCCGGCCTACTCGGTGGTTGCGGGAGCCCTGCTGGTGGGCATCTACTTCTTCGTGACGTTCGAAGACACGGCCATTCAGACCATCGATCCACCCGAGAACGTCACCGTCTTCGTGCCCGCCCCAACTCCAACCGTACCGCTCGTTACCACCACCACCCCGACCACGACCACGACCGAGAGCACAACATCGACAACGGGAGGAACCGAACCCGACAGCTGGGTAACCGCTATCGAACCCGTGTTCTCCGCCAAATGCGGATCGTGCCACAAGGGTGACTCCGGCTTTGCCAGCCTGGATCTCAGCACCTACGCGACTGCGCTGGCGGGTGGAGCAACGGGTCCCGGAATCGTGCCCGGCGACCCGAACTCATCCGTGATCTACGAGAAGCAAGACGCGGGCGGCCATGCGGGGCAGCTCACCGACACGGAACTAGCAACCTTGCGCGCCTGGATAGACGCGGGCGCCCCCGAAACGCCCGCCGACGCAGGCGCCGGAGGCGGGTCCGCCTCCGGCTCCACCTGGGACAGCGCATTTGCAGCTCTCCTCGCCGATTCCTGCGGAGCGTGTCACGGCGCCGGAGCTCTGGGCGGTCTCAACGTGACCAGGTATGCGCTGGCCATTGAGGGTGGCAACTCGGGACCCGGCATCGTCCCCGGCGATCCCAACGCTTCTGAGATATACGCCACGCAAGCGGCGGGGGGACACCCCGGCCAACTCACCGACCTTCAGCTCGCCGACCTGGCCGCCTGGATCGACGCAGGAGCACCAGAGAAGTAGATCGGGCCTTGCCCGATCTACTTGCTTTCCGTCAGCCGCTTTCCGCCAGCCGATTACCACAACGCCCTCGCTCGACAGACCCATTCGGAAGGCGGATGGCTGAGGGCGGATGGCAACGAACGAAGTGACTTAATACCCAGATGCCCGGGTGTGACACTGCGTGCAGGAGATCGTCTGCCAGACGTCGCCAATGGGTGCCGGGTGCTCGAAGTCGAGCCCACCGACGGCGCTCTCAATCGCGCTGAGATCATCCGTCGGGCCCTGAGCGACGATCACGTGGCAGGTGTCGCATGCAATCGGCAGCGCCTCGCCGACCTCATTGACCTGCTGACTGCCGTGGCATCGGAAACACCCCTCGTTAACGAAGTGGCTCAGGTTGTCGACCCGCGACCGGTAGTCGGTGTTCATCTCAGGGAAGAAGTTGCTGTCGTAGACGCTCAGCAGCGTCTCCTCCGCCTGCGATATCTTCGCCGCCAGCTCGTCGAACTCGCCGGCATAGTTTGTCTGATAGAAGTCCTGCAGACCGGCAGCAATCGAGGCGTTGGCCTGTGAAGTCGTCACATACGCGGCGTTGAGAAGATCCACTCCCAGCTTGCGAATAAACGGAAGGTCCCTGGAGATCTTCCCGGTCGAAAGGGCCAGGTTCATCGAAACCGCCGGAGGTGTGAAGTCATGACTGGGCCGGTTGTGACAATCCATGCAGTCAAACGTTCGGATCTCCGTATCTTCGGCACCGGGATCCGGGTACTCGGCGGCCGGGTCGGCATAGGTCGTCACCGTGCCGTCTGCCGCGGTCACTCTGAACCAGGGAATGTGTTGGCGGTCCGTGTCCGTGGCGATGTATTCAACGACGTTGGTCGTCGCCATGTGCCAGTGGATTCCTTCCAAGGCACCCGTGCGCGGGTTACCGCCACCGATGTTGACCAGCAGACTGATCGTCCAGGGTGTATTGCCCTCGTCCGTTCGGTAGTAGTTGTGCGTGACGAGTTTCTGTCCAAAGAATTGTTCGGGCCAATGGCACTCCTCACAGGTTTGCTGGGCAGGCCGGAGACTCTCCACCGGAGTGGGAATCGGACGCTCGAACGAATCGGTTGCCACAGCCAGCACCTGGCGGATCCCATCGATCTTCGATTGCACCCAGAACCCTGCCCCGGGTCCGATATGGCAATCTACGCACGGAACCCGAGCGTGGGGAGAGTTGTGATAGGTCACGTTTTCGGGGCCCATGACCTCATGACAGGACTCACCGCAAAACGCCGCCGAGTCGGTGGTTTCATACCCTTTGAAGCCTGCGTAGGCGAACACGACAACGAAGGCCGCGGTGAGGCCGAGGAACAACCACAGGCTGCGCATATAGCGAGGATCGGAAGGCACGATGTTCAATCGGAAGCGAACCACCTCGCCGCGCCGACGGGCCTGCAGCACCTGAACGCGAATCGAGATGAGAAAGAACACGAGGCCGATGAAGCCGATGATCGGTGCGCCGATAAACCCTACGATCGAGCGATACGGGTTGTCGATCCCGGAGGTGAAGTCGACGATCAGTAGGATGACGAACACCAGGAACCCGGCCAGCATGAGGGACCCACCCAGCGCCGCCATCCAGTGCCGGTAGAGGGTTCTCGTTTCCCGTTCCGGTGCCTCCGGTTCGATATGCTCCGCTTCGGTCTCGGGACCCTGATCGCTCATGCAACTCTCTCCCTGTTACCAACGAGCCTAGAGGGGGAACCGGTCCGGTCCCTAGGGACGTTAGTCCCTATCGATACGACGGTTGGTTAACCTGGACGAGCCTCCATGGTCACCTCCGGGTACCGAGACTTCAACCCGGCCATATTGATGGTGGTGCCTCCTTTCAGGTAGGTGTCGAAGAACGAGACCAGCAGGTCGTGTGTGAGCGCTATGACCCGTTCGCTTTTGATCGGGCCTTTGAGCCCGAGCTGAGGTGCGAGCGGGGTCAGTAATGGGATCGCCACGAAATCCCAGTGCTCCGTCCCGCTGATCGAAGCCAGAGATTGCCCCCCGCCGCCGTGCGTGTAGAGATCAACCAGAAGCCGATCGTTGTCGAAGGCGGTCCACTCCTCGCTACGTACGTAGAGAAACGGTTGCGCCAGACCGTCGGAAATGACGTTTGACGGCAGCGGTTCGACCCAGGGGTCCAGTCCCGCCCCGGCCCTACAGCGCTCGTCGGCATGGCACACCGTCACCACGGCTCCCCCACCCGCCGAATGGCCGAACAATCCGACCCGGTCGAGATCCAAACGACCGGCGAAGCGGTCATCTTCCTCGTCGACTCCCTCGAGGGCATCCAGCACGAACATCAGGTCGGCAGCATGCACCTCTATGAGCTTCTGGGCTGCCCCCTGATAGGCCTTCTCTCCAACCTCCGCTTCGTCGGGCAAAGCGTTGTCGTCGACTCCGACCGCCCGACCGTCCGGAAAAACAGTCATGATGGATCCGAAGGTGTGATCGACGGACACAACGATGTAGCCGTGGCTGGCCAGCGCCTCAGTTTGGTCCACATTGACCGTCCGAAAACCCGTCCACCCGTGCGAGTACACGATCACCGGATACCTCTCCTCGGCATCGGACAAGGGAGCTTCGGGATACGAGTGTGTTTCGACCAGAGCCAGGTGGTCCAGAGCAAAGGATGGGAACCCCAGCCGCTGAGCGTTGGCCGGTCCGATCCGATCGAGGTCGTCGGTCCAGGGGCCGGGAGTCGCGTCTGGATCCGGGTTGGCCGGATACCAGAGCTGAATCATCAGCTCCCGGGGGCCTCCTGGCTCCGGACCGTAGATCTCGGCTCGATTCTCATCGACGAGATAAAGCGAAAGCGTCCCCACCTCGAACGGCCCCGACGGCTCGGGGAGCCGGGGTACCGGCAAGACGGCTGGAGGCAACGCGACCAATACCACCGGAATGAGCGCCAGGAGAGCGATCTTGGATCGTCCGCTTTGAACGATCTGCAGTCCCGGGGCAGGCTTGCGAAGCAGCCGCCCACCCACCCGGGCCATGATGGCTACCACGGCGTAGACCGGGACCATCTGCCAGCGGTACCCCTCAACGATGAGATGGACGATCACCAATGCCGCGGCGGCGAGTGGTAACCCATGGACTGCCTTCACACGCGGCGCCGCAAAGCCGGCAATCGGGTATAGACCGGCCATGACCACCAGAGCAATTTCTAGAGGCCGCAACGGTCAAATCTCATCATGTCCCGGGATGCTAGGTCCGGCCCGGGCGAATGAAGGAAGGATCGAAACCGTACGGCAACTCGAGCCGGTTGGCGCGCATCAGCTCGCGATCCCCAAGAATGGTCGAGGTCGGCCCGTCGGCGACGATCCGGCCGTTGTTGATGACGAGGGACCGTTCGCACAACTCGAGCGCGTAGGGAAGGTCGTGGGTCACCATCAGCATGGTGATGTCCAATGCTTCGAGGATGTGCGCCAGTTCGTGCCGGCTGGCTGGGTCGAGATTCGAGGATGGTTCGTCGAGCACGAGTATCTCGGGCTGCATGGCCAGCACGGTCGCCACCGCCACCCGCCGGCGCTGACCAAGACTCAGGTGGTGGGGTGGCCGGTCGGCTACCTCCAGCATGCCGACGGCCTCGAGAGCATCCCGGACCCGATCGTCGAGTTCGGCTCCCTGCACCCCGAAGTTGGCCGGACCGAACGCCACATCCTGGCGAACCGTCGGCATGAAGAGTTGGTCGTCGGGATCCTGGAACACGAGTCCGGTGCGCCGCCGGATCTCATGGATGTTCTCTTCGGTGGCCGGCAACCCGGCCACCGTGACAGAGCCGCTGCTCGAAGAAAAGATTCCGTTGAGATGCAGGATGAGCGTCGTCTTTCCGGCTCCGTTGGGCCCGAGCAGAGCAACTCGCTCCCCCGGATGGACGTGGAAGTCGACGGAATGCAGCACCGCCGTTCCGTCGGGATAACTGAACGAGAGATCCCTGACCTCCAGGGCCGGGACGCTCATGTCGCGATGATGGCGGCGACCGCCGCCATCCAGGCAAATGCAGGAAAGGCCAGTGCCTGCAGCCAAGAACCAGGCCGGGTGAGCTCTCTGCTCAGAACCGGCATCTGCCCTTGGTAGCCGCGCGCCGCCATGGCTTGATACACGCGCTCGCCGCGTTCGTATGAGCGAATGAAGAGCGCTCCGGCCGAATTCGCCAGAGCTCGATTCTGCCAGATCCAGCGCGGGTTGTAGCCCCGGGACATCATGGCGATCCGCATACGGTGCATCTCGCCGAGTGTCACATCGAGGTATCGGATCATGAAGCCGGCTATGGCGGTGATCAACCGTGGCACCCTCAGCCGATCCAACCCCAACAGGATGTCGGGTACCTCAGTGGTGGCAGCCATCACAATCGAGGCGGTTACGCCGAGCGTCGCCTTGGCGAGGATGGTCCAGGCGCCCCACAGTCCCTCGACCGACAGCGCAAACCCGAACACCTGTGTTCGCGGGCCGCCTCCGAACAGAGGCAAGAAGAGGGCGAACAGCACGAACGGGATCAACACCACCAGGCGGCGCAGCAAGAACCCGGCCGGGATTCTGGCCGCGGCAGCTGCTCCGATGAGCAGGACGGCTTGAATCCCGAACGCCCAGAAGGCCTCCCGGGGTGTAGCGACCACCGCCAGCACGAACGCGACCATCGCCGCCACCTTGACATGAGCTTCGAGTGCGCGCACCCGACCGGTGCCATGCACATAGAGGGCATGAACATGGGTTGCTCTCACGGGCCAGCCTCGGATTTCGGTTGCGGGCGCTTTCTCCCGACCAGCATCAGAATTCCCGCACCAACCAAGAAGACCAGGATCGTCCCGATCAGTCCGGCCACCACGGTGCCCGTTCGATCGTTTTCGACCCCGGTCACGCTGTAATCCGCCAGCGGCGATTCGGCAGTGGCAGAGTCCTCGGCGGTGGCGATGAAGCCCTGATCCCGGGCCACCCGCTCCAGACCGTCCGGGTTCGAGTTGGCCAGGGGCGCAACAAAGATGACCAGCGCCAGCGAAACGGCCAGGCCAGCGGCGACAAACCCACCAATGGCCATCCGGCCGGGCATGAGGCGGCGGGAAGCTGCCAGTTCATACTTCTGCGCCCCGTAGACGAGATCGGGTCGCACGCCGAGTACGGCCGCCACGATCGCACCGGTGATCAGTCCTTCGCCTATCCCGATGAGGGAGTGGACCCCGGTCATGGCTCCGAGCACGGTGCCGACCGGTGCCTGTCCGGATCCACCGAGCGCGTACGCCGCAACGAACCCCAGCGAGGACACCACAACCGACAGCCAGGCAGCGCCGATCGAGGCACCCACCACGAAGGCGGTGCGCTTGGGGAGCAATGTCATCAACAGCCGGAAGGCTCCCCACCCGACCAGTGCGGTGAGCAGACCCATGTTGGTGATGTTGAGACCGAGCGCCGAGACGCCTCCGTCTGCAAAGAGCAACGCCTGAACGATCACAACTACCGAGACAACTACCACCCCCATCCAGGGGCCAAGCAGTACCGCCGCCAGGGCTCCGCCCAGGAGGTGCCCACTGGTGCCGGCGGCTACGGGGAAGTTCAACATCTGGAGTGCGAACACGAAGGCGGCCACCAACCCGGCCAGCGGGATCTGGCGATCTTTGAGGGCCCGGTTACCCCGGCGAAGTGCAGTCCCGAGTCCTCCGGCCGCCACCACCGCAGCCCCCAACGAGGTTGCTCCGTTGATGAAACCGTCGGGTATGTGCATGGGCACCCTTATTGCATACGCCTTGCAATAAGAAGTATAGATGGAAGAGCTGTTTCTCGTTTCTCGTTCTTCGCTGGCAAGAGAACCCGTACGATTAGAACCACGCACCGACAACCAGTTACTGTGGCCTAGGTGAGGGCCGCGCAGATACGCAACGAAGCCTTCGTCCGCCCCTTCGCCTCCAGGGAACTGCGTGACGGTACGGAGTACAAAGTACCAAGTACGGGCTCAAAACAAGATCACTCGAGCTCCCACCTATCCGCCGGGGCTCTTTACGCTCCGAGGGCAATCAGATCATCGAGGGCCTGACGGATCTCGATTTCGGATCGAGCCCCCGGCCAGCGTTGGACTTCTACATCGCTGCCGGTGATGAGAACGGTTACCGGCTGGTATGGGACTCCGTAGGCGCTGAAGATTTCCTCGCCTTCATCCAGGCCCCAACGGATTGCCCCGGAGGGCATCAATTCTGCTGCCCGGGCCGAAGTTGCCTCAAAGCTAGATTTCCAGGCCACGGCCACGAACGCAACCCGTTCGGCGTACTCGACGGCAACTTGGTCGACGACGGGCAACTCCCGTCGACAGGTGCCTCACCACTCGGCCCAGAACACCAGGTAGACGGGTTTCTGCTCGTCGCTGAGCGTGAACGAAGATCCATCGGCCAGGGCAAAGGCAAAATCAGGTGCCGCGGGACCTTCGACCTGGAGTGGCGGCCCGGCGGTCGCGACCGTCGGGGTCGTGTCCTCTCCACCCCCATCGGCGCTCGTGGTTGAGGATGGGGCCTGCGCAGGAGTCGTGGCTGTGGTGGGTGATGCGGTGGGCTCCGCTACGCCATCCGCCGCACAGGCAGACAGAGCCATCAGGATGGCTGCCATCAATGCGCTGCGCCGAACCAAATGCTGCATACTTCTCCCGGGTCTATTTCCAAGCACTGTACGCAACCATCCGCCGTTCCCGCTCATTCCCTGGCAACGTTCAGGGTTTGTTAATGAATATCTCTTGGGTATTGGCTAATGCGTTTTGCGCAGACGGCATAGCGGAAAACGACGGCTATTCCGAGCAGTCTGCGCACGTCCCCACGATGGCGAAATGAGCGCCCTCGGCCACAAAACCATAGCGGGAAGTGACCGATGCGAGCACCGGAGCCAGTTCTTCGAGCGGTATGGCGACCGATGTCCCGCAGCGCTCGCAGACGAGATGCTGATGATTCGACTCCTCCGAGAGGTGGTAGACCCCGGCCCCATGGCCCAGATGAACGTGATGAAGGTGGCCCAACTCCTCCAACACATCGAGCGTGCGGTAGACCGTTGATTGGTCGATTCCAACCCCGGCGGTGGCCCGTGCACGCTCGAGGATATCCGTGGCGCTCATGTGTTCTTCATGCGAAGTAGCCAGCACTTCACAGATGGCTCTACGGGCTTTGGTGATACGAAGGGACCTGGTCCGGAGAGCGTCTATGAGGTTTTCGGCTGCGAGGTGCATGGAATCAGCCGCTGGCCGCGAGTTGCCGGCTCCGCTCGATCACCCGGTCGAGGACGGCGGCCGCCGATCCGGAATCGATTGATGCCGCGGCCTTCACTACCGCTTCCTCGAACCCCGATGCCAGACCCGCCACCACGATCGCCGGGGCAGCATTGACGACCGCAATATCGCGCTTCGGTCCTGGCTCGCCCCCGAGAATGGCCCGGCTGATAGCGACGTTGTCTTGGATCGTGCCTCCCCGCAGATCCTCAGGTCTGGCCCTCAGTACCCCGAAGTCCTCGGGCGTGAACTCAGCGTGGGTTATCTCACCGTCCCGAAGCCGATAGATGAAGGACGGGCCGGTGGTGGTGATCTCGTCAAGACCGTCCTCGCCGTAGTAAACGAAGGCGTATTCGGCCCCCAGCCTCTGTAGCGCCCCGATCATCTTGCCGGCCATCGTCGCGTCCGACACGCCGACGGCCTGGTGTCGGGACCCCGCCGGGTTGGCCAGAGGACCAAGAAAGTTGAAAACGGTTGGCACACCCAACTGGGTCCGAACCGGCGCGGCGTGCCGCATGGCCGGGTGGTAGGTGGGGGCGAAGAAGAACGCAAAGCCGGCCTCCTTGAGGAGGGTGACGGTGGCCGCAGGTGGGAGATCGATAACCATTCCCAACCCTTCCAGCAGGTCGGCCGAGCCAGACAGCGAGGAGGCTGCCCGGTTGCCGTGTTTGGCGACCCGTACACCGGCCCCGGCAGCAATGAAGGCTGCGGTTGTGGAGATATTGAAAGTCCCCGACCGATCTCCCCCGGTGCCGGCCGTATCGACGATGACCGCCTCATCGATCTCAACGGTTACCGCCGCCTCGCGCATCGCCCGCACCAGCCCGACGATCTCATCGATGGTCTCCCCCTTCATTCTGAGGGCCAGGGTCATGGCGGCGATCTGGGCGTGGGTGGCCCGACCCGCCATGATCTCGGTCATTGCAGCATGAGAACGGTCCTCGGACAGGTCCTGACCTGCCGACAACGTCCCGAGCACCTCCGACCACGGGAAGGGAGTGAATTCGGCCATCGTGGGTAGTCTAAGTGAGCTGCGAGCTTCGAGCCGCGAGCGCCTCCCCCTTGGCGAGCGGAGCGAGCGGATAGGGGGGAGTACGCCGGACCCGAGGGTTCGGCGGGAGCGGGGCGCGTACCAACCAATCAAGCTTGGAGCCGGCGGCTCTCAGCCTGCTCGAAAAGCTTCGATCCCGGTGATGGCACTTCCCATGACCAGGGTGTGCACTTCGTGGGTGCCTTCGTAGGTGTAAACGGATTCCAGGTTGTTCATGTGCCGAATCACCGGGTATTCGAGGGTGATCCCGTTCGCACCGAGGACACTGCGCGCGGACCTGGCGACTTCTAGTGCGTTGCGAACGTTGTCCATCTTGCCAAAGCTCACCTGCTCGTGGGAGAGCGTGCCGGCGTCTTTCATCCGGCCGAGATGGAGCGCCACCAGAGTTCCCCGGTTGACCGCCACCATCATTTCGACCAACTTCTGCTGCGTCATCTGGAAGGAGGCAATCGGGACGCCAAATTGGATGCGTTCTTTTGCGTAGTCGAGAGCAGCTTCGTAGCAGGCCCGAGCGGCGCCAATGGCCCCAAAGAGAATCCCAAACCGGGCTTCGTTGAGACACGAGAGCGGACCGCGCATCGACGCTATCTCCGGCAACACCGCATCCGAAGGGAGCCGCACATCGTCGAAGACCAGCTCGGAAGTGACCGACGCCCGCAACGACAGCTTGTTGTGAATGTCGATGGCACTGAATCCAGGTGTATGGGTAGGCACAATGAAGCCGCGGACACCGTCTTCCGTATGGGCCCATACGATTGCCACATCGGCGATTCCGCCATTGGTGATCCACATCTTGGCGCCGTTGAGCACCCAATCATCGCCATCCCGGCGGGCGTGAGTGCGCATGCTGGAAGGGTCGCTTCCGGCGTCTGCTTCGGTCAGCCCAAAGCAACCAATCACCTCACCGGCGGCCATCGGCGGCAACCAACGTTGCTTCTGCTCCTCCGACCCGTACCTCCAAATGGGAAACATAGCCAGCGACCCTTGCACGGAAACAAAGCTCCGCGCACCACTGTCACCAGCTTCGAGTTCCAGACAAGCGAGTCCATATTCGACAGCGCTGGTGCCGGCACAACCGTATCCTTCGAGGTGCATTCCGAAAAGGCCGAGTGCGCCCATTTCTTTGGCGAGATCCTTGGGGAACATCCCCTTCTCAAACCATGACGCCACGTCCGGAAGAATCCGCTCACCGACAAACTGGCGAACGGTGTCACGCAACAGCCTCTCCTCGCTCGACAGCAGCGCGTCGGTCGCAAGAAAATCGCGGGGTTCGGGTCCCTTGGCCATGTCCACCTCGTCGCTATTGGGCAGTATCAAGAACCGGGTAGCCGCCGATTCAGTCGATCCCAGGCTACCGTCGGCGGCAGGTCACCGGGGTCAGCGCGCTCTGCCTCTTCTCCTGGTCGGCGTTCATGGCGGATGGCGTGCTTTTTCTCACTACAATGAGGACCTGCTAATTCGAGGAGTTGGAGGCGTGAGTATCAGGCTGTACTTCGCATACACTGCGCTCATATCGCCTCGTCGTATGGCAGAGGCTGTTCCAGAGGCAAAATTCAAGTTCATCGCTCACCTTCCGGAGACTCGGCTCGTGTTTCCATACAGCAACGGCACTTGGGAGGGCGGCCTGCCATCGGTTCGAGCCGAACCCGGCAACACCGTTTGGGGGGCTGTGTTCGAGGTACCCGAAAAACAGGTGGCAGAGCTCGACGCCGTCGAAGCCAAGGAAGGCCGGATTCCGACCCAGGATTTCAAGGCCGTCGACCGCGAAGGTCATCGTCATACGGTCCTCACGCACGTTCACAACGGTTCGGCCGGCAGGGAGCAGACACCCTCCCGGGAGTACATGCGCCTGGTGGTCGAGGGCGGCCACCACTGGAAGCTGCCGGCCGGCTGGGTGGCCGGCCTCGAGGAATACGTCGAAGAGCCTCTCTTCTAGCTCTCAGCTCTCAGCTCTAGCGGACAGCGAATATGCCGGGCCTCGCCGGACCCCGGATATTCGAACAGTCGTTGGAAGGCTATCTACTCAGTAACGGCGTCCGCGTGGAATAGACGGTAGAGAGCCCACCCGATCACCGCGCCCACCAGTGGGGCGACGATATACACCCACAGATCTGGGGCGTTGTTGCCGATAATGGCCGGCGCCAACGACCGGGCCGGGTTCACCGAAGAACCGGTGAACGGGATCGCGGCCAGGTAAATGGCCACGAGGGTCAGGGAAATCGCCACCCCGGCTGTTGCCGCAGACCGTTTCGTGGCGGTGAGAATCACGAGCACGAAGATGGCCGTCAAAACCGCCTCGACCAGAAACCCTTCCCACGCCTCAACGCCTTCACCTAGACGCGTGTAGGTCCCTCGCACGCCGGCCTGCTCGGCGACTGCCAGAACCGTCAGCGACGCCAGGAGAGCACCAACGAATTGGCCGATCCAATAACCGACCAGGTCGGTGAAATCCACGCGCTTGTCCAGGAAGGCACCAAGCGTAACGGCCGGGTTGAAATGTCCACCCGATACATCCCCTACGGCGTAGATGCCGGCCAGCAGTGCCAGACCGAAGGCAAAAGCGATTGCAATGACCACCGGGGCACCGGTTGCCCCGGCCGCGGCCCCGGTTGCCAAGATCGCCATCGAGCCGACTCCTACCAGGATGTAGGTACCGACGGTCTCCGCCAAGTACTTGTTGATAACCACAGCCCTCTCCCTTCATCCCACCTTCATCCCACGACCAACAGCTTGGACCATGATGGACCAAAAAGTGTTTCATGCATGGTTTCTAGCGGGCGACGGCCCGAATTTGGCGGATGGGGTGCCACTAACGTGGTCGGCACCGGCGATGGAGGGGCGCGGTGATGATTCGATGGAGAGGGGTGCTGATCGGGACAGCAGCCGGCCTGCTGTCGACCGTGGTATCCGGGTTACTGGCATCCCTAGTGACAGGGGCTCTGGGTGCTACCGATCCGTTCTCGCTGGGAATTGTGCTGGGCGCGGTTCTGGGTCTTTTCATCGCCGGTTTCACCGCCGCCAAGTTTGTGTTCGACCGTTGGCCGCTCCATGGCTCACTTGCTGCGCTCCTGACGGCTGCTGTCGTCGGCACCGATGCGTTGTTGCGCGGTAGCGGGGCCGCCCCTCTCACACTCGCCGGGTATGCCCTGCTGGCCGCTCTCCTTGGAAGGGCGGGCGGATACGTCGGAGGTCGCGGAGAGCGGTGAGATGAATACGTACTGTATTCAGGGGCTACAAAGAGGTATCCTTGGTGGGCGAGTCCGCCGGACGGTCGCTGTGGGTTCCTTGGAACCCGTAGAGGAAAGTCCGGACTCCACAGGGTGCGGTGCTGGATAACGTCCAGGCGGTGCGAACCGACGGAAAGTGCCACAGAGAACAGACGGCCGATGGGACGAACCGGTTGCGAGACTGTTTCGTGCGGGGTTTCGATCCCGCAGTGGTGTGATGAGCATCACTTCACAGGCAAAGGTGAAACGGTGGTGTAAGAGACCACCAGCGGGCCGGGCGACCGGCCCGGATCGGCAAACCCCACCGGGAGCAAGGCCAAGCAGGGAGCGGGTGACCCGCCCTATCTCCCAGGTAGGCCGCAACGAGGTAGACGGAGACGTTTACCCCAGATAGATGACCGTCGCCGATCTTCGGATCGGCACAGAATCCGGCTTATAGGCGGACTCGCGGGTTTGCGAGGGGCCCCACGGGGGCCCCTCGCTTTGTCCGGCTGTCTTCGCTCTTGCGGTTCACTTCCTCCCGCCGGCATGCAACGCAGTGATGACGAGTGGCACAAACACGAGGCCGAGCGGCCCGATCTTGCGAAAGATCCCATCGCTACACTCGGAATATCACCGTTGGACGGAGATCTCATGACCACGAGCGGCCACTACCTCCAACCCCGCAACCCGGTCCCCAGCGATCTCGACATCGCCCAGGAAGCTCCAATTGATCCGATCTTGTCAATCGCAGAACGGGTCGGACTGAAAGCCGGAGACCTCGAGCTGTACGGTGACTACAAAGCCAAGGTTCACCTCGATGTTCGGGAGAAGGTCGCCGACCAACCTCTTGGCAAATACATCGACGTTACTGCCATCACCCCAACACCACTCGGCGAAGGAAAAACCACCACCGCGATCGGGCTCAGCCAGGGACTTGGTCGGCTGGGCCATCGAGTGTTTACGACGATCCGTCAGCCGAGCATGGGGCCCACCTTCGGAATCAAGGGTGGAGCTGCCGGAGGGGGCTACAGCCAGGTCATCCCGATGGAGGACTTCAATCTCCACCTCACCGGCGACATCCACGCCGTCGCCGCATCGCACAATCTCCTCGCGGCTGCCATCGACAACCACCTCACCCACGGGAACAAGCTGAATCTCAACCCGTTCTCGATCTCCTGGCCCAGGGTCGTCGATTTAAACGATCGAGCGTTGCGGAGCGTCATCGTCGGGCTCGGCGGCAGGATCAACGGCAACCCGCGGGAGGCGGGGTTCGATATCGCCGTCGCCTCGGAGGTCATGGCCATTCTCGCACTTGCCACCGACCTCCTGGATCTGCGAGAGCGGTTGGGAAGAATCGTCGTGGGTACCACGTTCGAGGGAAGCCCGGTGACCGCTGAAGATCTGAAAGTGGCTGGTGCCATGACGGTGCTCATGAAGGACGCCCTCATGCCGACACTGTTGCAGACGCTCGAGCACACCCCGGCGCTGGTGCATGCCGGACCGTTCGCCAACATCGCCCATGGAAACTCGAGCGTGATTGCGGACCAGATCGCCCTCCGGTTGGGCGACTATGTCGTCACCGAATCGGGGTTCGGGGCCGACATTGGCATGGAGAAATTCATGGACATCAAGTGTCGGGCGAGCGGGCTCACGCCCGATTGCGTGGTCATCGTGGCCACGATCCGGGCGTTGAAAATGCACGGAGGCGTAGGACGGGTCATGGCCGGCAGACCGCTCCCACCGGAACTGATCGAGGAAAACCTTCCGGGTCTCGAGCAGGGCGCAGCGAATCTCGTCGCCCATATTGGTATCGCCAGGAGATTCGGGGTGTCGGTGGTGGTGGCGGTCAATCGATTCGACCCGGACACGGATGATGAGATAGCGCTCCTCGAGAAGATCGCGATCGGGGCAGGCGCCGAAGCGGCCGTGATGACGGATCACTGGGCGCAAGGTGGGGCCGGATCGATCGCCCTGGCCGAGGCCGTAATCATGGCCTGTCGGCAACCGAAGAACTTCCGGTACCTCTATCCGCTCGACATTCCGATTCGTGACAAGATCGAGGTGATCGCCACCAACGTGTACGGCGCCAACGGGGTCGACTTCTTGCCCGAAGCTGAGGCGAAGCTGCAGCTCTACACGGATCTGGGTTACGACCGCTTGCCGATCTGCATGGCGAAGACCCATCTCAGTTTGAGTCACGAGCCTCGCTGGAAGGGAGTCCCAAAAGACTTCCGGCTGCCGGTGCGTGACATCCGGGCCAGCGTCGGTGCAGGGTTTCTCTACCCGCTGTGCGGGACGATGCGAACCATGCCGGGACTACCGTCCCGGCCGGCGTTCGAGAACGTCGACATCGATCCCGCCACCGGCCGAGTCATAGGCCTTTTCTGACGATGAATGTCCATACCCCCGCAGCCCGGAAACCCGAAAGGGAACGCCCATGATCAGTCCAAAAGAACTCGAACGATTGCCCTTCTTCAAGGATCTCGATCCTGAAGAGCGTGCATTGCTCGCCGGCATTGCCCGCAGAGAATCCGCCGCCGCCGGCCAGCGCATTTTCGAAGAAGGTCAACCGAGCCACACTTTCTATATCGTGGTAAGCGGCCTTGTCTCGCTGCGAAAGAAGACCCAACTCGAAAGTGCAGAGGTGGCGATGGCGGCCGGGCGGCCCGGCGAACTGATCGGCGTGTCCGCCATGCTCGGAGAAGCGGGCATTCATCCGACCAGCGGGCTGTGCCTCGAACCAACCGAACTGATCGAAATCGACGCAGCCGTATTGATGGCTGCCCTGGAGTCCAATCCGGCCGTTGGATTCCGGATCCTGCGCCGGCTCACCCACATCGTGGCCGAGCGCCTCGCCGCCGCCCGGTCTCAAATCCTCAGCCAGATCCGTCCAGGGCTCATCACTCACGGCTGACCCCTCCCGTTCCGGCGGAACGGGGCCGACCGTGCGTACTTCCCGCTAACGTTTCGGCTCAAGCTGATGCTGTTCCCTACCGTCGACTTCGCCATCTTCTTCTTGGTGGTGCTCACCGCCAACTGGTTCCTCATGCCGCATCAAAAGGCCTGGCGGATCGTGATGCTGGGCGCCAGCTTCTTCTTCTACGGCTCCTGGGACTACCGCTTCACGGCGCTCCTGGCCGGATCGATCCTCATCAACCAAGCGTTTGGTGTCGCCATCCATCGATCTGCCGGGCGCAGACGGCACGGTCTCGTTTCCGGAGCGGTCGCGGCCAACCTCGGCATTCTCGGATTCTTCAAGTACTACGGTTTCATGGTCACCTCGGTCGCCAACACGCTCGAGGCGATCGGACTCCAGGCCTCTCTCCCCCTCCTCCAAGTGGTGTTACCGGTCGGCATCTCCTTCTTCACATTCCAAGCGCTCAGTTACGTGATCGACATCTACCGCGGAAAGTTCGAACCCGTTTCACTGCTCGATTTCGGTGTGTACTTGAGTTTCTTCCCGCAGCTGGTCGCAGGTCCCATCGTGCGAGCCGGCGAATTCCTCCCCCAGCTCAAGAAGCCACGCGATCCTCGCCGACTCGACAGCTCACGAGCCTTCTACTTGATCGTCGTTGGACTGGCCAAGAAAGTGGTGATCGCCGATTTCCTCGCTACCCAGATCGTCGACGGCGTATTCACCACCCCCGGGCGGTTCTCGTCGCTCGAGGTCCTGATCGGCATCTACGGCTATGCCGTACAGATCTATTGCGACTTCAGCGCGTATTCGGACATCGCCATCGGAGCCGCCTTGCTATTGGGTTTCTCTTTCCCCGACAACTTCAATGCGCCTTATACGGCGTTGTCGATCAGAGATTTCTGGCGCCGCTGGCACATGACCTTGTCCCGCTGGTTGCGGGATTATCTGTACATCCCCCTGGGTGGTTCGCGGGGGTCGCGTCTCGCCATTTACCGGAACCTGATGCTCACCATGCTGCTGGGGGGTCTATGGCACGGCGCGGCGTGGAGCTTCGTGTTGTGGGGCGGACTACACGGCAGCTGGCTGGCATATGAACGGTGGCGGGAGGAGCGGCGGCTGGCGCGGGGATTGCCCGAACCGCCGGATACGGTCGGGAGGCGCATCCTCGCCCGACTCATCGTGTTCCATCTTGTCTGTCTCGGCTGGATCCTGTTCAGGGCCGGATCGTTGACCGTCGCCTGGGATGTGATGGCCCGCCTGATCACAGGTTGGGGACCGGCCCCGGCCGTCACTCCGGCCGTGCTCCTGGCCATCGGCATTGGCATCGGCTCCCAGTACGTGTCGCGGGGCGTCGTCGTCAGACTCCAGGCGACCTTCTCCCGCCTGGTCCCCATCCTCCAAGGCGTGATCCTGGCCTTTGCGCTGGCCGCCATCGACGGTCTCGGCCAGGAAGGCGTCGCGGCCTTCATCTACTTCCAATTCTGATGCCATGATCGACCGACCCCGCCTCCAACCTCGACGGCGCTCCCCGGCCGGCCATGCCCTGTTGGTCGTCGTCATTGCCCTCGGCCTGGGCTCATTGCTCAACGCCCAGGCCCTGGAACGTGCTGCCAACAGCCTCCCGTACGGGCCAACCCGGTCTGTCGCCGTAGCCATCACAGGTCCGTTGGGTTCCATCAGTTCGTTCTTCCTGTTCGATCGCCCCCGCCGGGCCCTGGACACACTGCTTGGTCGCTCAACCACCACCGAGCCGGCGGCCGATGTCGCCTCGCCCGACCCTGATCCCGTCGAGCCCTCCAGCACCACTACAACCGCCGGCCCCACGCCGATCGAGGGCTTCGGATTTCGCTCTCCAACGGCCGAAGAGCCGCTCAAAGTCTGGATCATCGGTGACTCCCTGATGGAATTGCTCGGCCCCTCGATCGTCAACGAGGGCGAGGACAGCGGCGTGGTCGACGCCGAGGTCGATTTCCAGTTCGTGTCCGGTCTCACCCGTCGCGATTTCTTCGATTGGCCCGCCTATGCGGCCGAGCAGCTGCCTCTGGTGCAGCCGGAGGTCATCATCGCCATGTTTGGAGGCAACGACGGTCAGGACGCCAGCGTCGAAGGTGTGATTGTCGAACGCTGGACACCCGAGTGGATCGAGTTCTATCGAAGTCGGGTAGCCGAAGCCATGGATACCTTCACCTCAGAGGGCTCAAAACTCTATTGGATCGCCCTGCCGATCATGGCCAGCGACCTCTTCAGCGAGCACGTCGAGTTGATGAATGGCGTCTATCGGGAGGAAGCATCGACACGACCATCAGTTTCGATCATCGAATCGTGGGATCTCTTCTCGGATGAGTCCGGCCAGTACTCGGCCTATCTCACCAACGAGGCCGGGAACCTGGAGTTGATGCGATACGGCGATGGCGTCCATTTCACATGGGCCGGCGCCCGCCGTCTGGCCGCCGTGATCTTCGAGCAGATGCGGAAAGACTGGTCAGAGGAATGAAGACCCGGCCAATGCTCAGCGGTTACCGCTTGAGCAAGACGTGGGCGGCCCGCGACCATCCCTCCGGTCCGATGCCTTTGAGCCGCACCAAGCCTTTCAGATCGAGGTCGGCCCAACTTCCATCGGCCTGTTGGACCAGCATCGGAATGTCGACCGCTTCGAGCATCCCGAGATCAGTTACTGAGTCGCCAACCGCGTAGGACGTGACCGAACCAGATCCCTCGTAGCGCGAGATCACGAACCGAACCGCCTGCCCCTTGTCGTGGCGGCCAAGCGCCGTCCAGTAGCGGGCCCCGTGCAGAATCCCCATCCCACGTTCCTCGAGATGATGGGAGAGAAGCACTTCGCGCTCCGGCGTGGGATTCTCGATCACAAAGGTCTCGGTGAACTCCCGGTTCCTGGCTTTGGCCGCTCCGGCCAGCGTCAGTCCGGTGAGGCTGGATACTTCTTCAACCGACAAATCGCCGAATCCCTTGACTTCCAGCCCCGCCTCGGCGGCGGCTAGTTCGAGTCCCTCTCGCACCTCTCGATAGGTGAGACCAAACGTGACCAGTTCTTGCTCGCCCTCCCCGGCCAGGGAACCGGGGAAGTCGACTGGGAAGATGACTCCGGCTCCGTTCTCAACGATATAGGGGTCGTCCAGGTCCAGCCGGACCCGAATGGCCTCCTGCTCGGCCCGGGTCTTCGCCGAACAAAGCACCACGGGGATTCCGGCTCGCTGCAGTTTGGCAACGGACTCAGCCGCCGGGCCCGGATCGTAGGTGTCGTGGGCGACGAGCGTTCCGTCGATGTCGGTGAAGAGCAGAGCGCTTGTTTGATGCTCACTCGATGCCACTTGAATCTCATTCCTTGGGTGTCCCGACCCAAGATAATGCGTTCCGTCCCGTGTCATGCAACGGCGTCGCCCGTCGAACGCCTAACCCTCGACGAGGAGGGTTCCCGGGTTGTACGAGAACCAGGCGAACCAGAACGTGTCCAGGTGGGGAACCTCGATCAGCTCGATGCCGGTGAGCGGGCCGTCGATGGCCTGCCCGAGTACATTCCACGTGCTGCCGGTCTGATCGTCGCCAAACCCGGCCCCTGCGCCGACAAACGTCAACATTTGCCCATCTGCCTCGGGAACGAAGACTCCAACACTTCCGACGTCGCGTCCGCCGTCGATGCGACCTGACTCGAGGGCCGTCGCCTGCCCTGATTTCCAGAATACCACCACCGGCTGCTCGCCGACCGTGTCGTGGGTAGCCCGGGTTACAAGACCCGAGATGGCTTCGAGAGTCCATGCCTTGGCGGCACCGTCGATCGACACGCCGGCTACTCGTCGCTGAGCGCCTATCTGGTCGTTCAATTCGCCTCTGAAGAGGAACGGGAACCCGGAAGGGTTGTCATAGTCCGCATACGGGTTGGCTCCATATGACCGGGCGTAGCCGGTGTTGTCGCGGTCGAGTACCAGGCCAGCCGGAAACGTGTCTTTGAACTCCGACCAACCCAGCAGCGGTGACGAGATCGGAGGGAGGCGTTCACCTGTGGCCAGGCCGGCAATTGCCTCGCCGTTGTAGTGGGTCCACAGCGTCTCCGTCAGCCGGTCGTACATCACCAGCGCCGATTTGAACAGCAAGCCGGATGTCCCGAAGGTCGTGACCTCTCCTTGCACGATCCGTTGGTACGACACGGCGGAGTTGCAGAGCGGACAGTACGTGATGGAAACGGGAAGGCCGCCAACCACGTCGTTGATGATCTCGTGCCAGATGAGAATCTGCACCGGGTAGGCCCGCGCGTCGCCGTCGATGTCGAGCACAACAACCGCTTCGTTGTCCGTGAGATAGGCATCAGCCTCAACTACGGAAACGAATTGAGGATCGTCAATGGCTGGAATCCCGTCCGGTATCTGGCCGCGCAACAGCTCGGAGGTGTCAATGGTCGGCGGGGGGAGCGTAGCTGGATATTGGTTTCCGATGTTTCCTCCCGCGAACAACTCCAAAGCCGAGCGCTCACCCAGCTCGCGACCCGTGGTGGTCGAGCCCGTCGAGCCGGCGGAACCCTCGGACTTCGAAGTCACCGTCGAGTCGGGTGGAGACGTGACCGAAACAGAGCCTTCTTGGCCAGAACTGTCCCCATCCGGAGCGCACGCCGATACCACCATCGCCAACACAGCTGTCAGGGTCAAAAGGCGTTTCACGCAGTACTCCTCGAGTTTCTCTCCTTCCAACCACCCTGCTTGCCCCGTGTGTTCCCCATTCCCCGGGAGAAGGTCGCATATCCGACGGTATGGTGTGGGGATGTGCGGCCGCTACGTGATCGCCCAGGATGTCGATGCCTACGCCAGATTCTTTGGCGTAGATGAGATTCGAAATGAGGTATTGGAGGCGAATTACAACGTTGCCCCGACCGACCCGGTCTACGCAGTCGTAGAACACGAGAACCGGCGACTCCTGGGCACGTTCCGTTGGGGATTGATTCCTTTCTGGTCCAAGTCAGTCACCGGTGGTCAGATCAACGCCCGGTCCGAGACGGTTGCAGAAAAGGCCCTGTTCCGCGATTCGTTTGCGCGCCGCAGGTGCATCATCCCGGCCGACGGTTTCTTCGAATGGCAACAGTTGGAGCGCGGGAAGTTGCCGCACTACATCTCCCTGCGAGACGGATCCCCGATGGCATTCGCCGGCGTGTGGTCAGCCTGGCGAGATCCCGAGACGGGCGACCGTATCCGATCGTGCGCCATCATCACGACCAATGCCCACCCCTCGCTGGCCCCCATCCACGGACGCATGCCGGTGATGCTCGACCCTGCGGTGTGGAATGACTGGCTCGACCGAGCTTTGACCGATCCCGGCGAGGCCCATGCTCTCCTCAGGCCCGTCCCCGAAACCGCCATCATCGAACACCCGGTCTCGACGCTGGTCAACAATGTGAGAAACAACCTTCCAGAGTGCGTGGATCCGCTACCGGACCGATCGCCGTAAGCTCCGATACCGACGCCGAGGATTCCGGAGATGAAGAAGCCGTGACAGAATTCGCCTACTTCTGCGGTCATGAACAATGGCATCCCGAACAACTCGTCGAACATGCGCGCCTCGCCGAACAAGCCGGCTTCGATATGCTGGTGGTCTCGGAGCATTTCCACCCGTGGGTGGACGACAGCTCAGCCGCCGGGTTCGCCTGGTCGACGATCGGTGCAATGGCCGCCGTCACCAACAAAGTGGCATTCGCGACGGGCGTGACCACTCCCCTATGGCGTTACCACCCCGCCGTGGTGGCGCAGGCGGCTGCCACGCTTGATCGGCTCTCGGCCGGGCGTTTCAACCTTGGAGTCGGAACCGGCGAGAACATCAATGAAGGCCCACTGGGGTTCAAGTTTCCCGGCTACACGGAGCGGGCTGCCCGCATGAGCGAGGCTCTGCAGATCATGCGTAGGTTGCTCGACGGCGAAAAGCTGACCTTCGGGGGGGACTACTACCAGACTGACCGGGCCAAGCTCTACAGCCCACCCCTTGGTCCCGTCCCCATCTGGCTTGCCGCCGGAGGACCAAAGTCGGCCGCACTCGCCGCTCGTCTCGCCGACGGCATCATCACGTCCGTCAAGGATCCCGCCACGACCAACGAGCGAGTTCTCGGTCCGGCCCGAAAAGCCGCCGACGCGGTCGGACGGGCGGCGCCACGCATTCTGGCAACCCGTTGGTCTGTATTGGCTGAGAACGAGGACGAAGCCTGGCAAGCCCTGCACCCGTGGCGCGGACTCCGAGCACCCGGCAGGCTCGAAGCGGTCGATCCGGCCGACCTGCGGGAGAGAGCCGATCTCCTCCCTCGCGAGGAAGTGCTGGGCCGCTATTCGATTGTCAGCGATTCCGACCAGATCGTGGAAACCTACCGCCCGCTGATCGAAAGTTGTTCTGCCGACGTCGTGACCTTGCAGATGACCTCGATGAACCAGGAATCGCTCATCAAGATGTTGGGCAGTGAAGTGCTGCCGAGACTTCGAGCAATCGCAGCCTGAGGTAGGACTTGTGCCCCTAACCAAGAGGGTTTTCACAGGGCAGAATGGGACCCACACCGGAGAGAGGAGCAGGGCAATGGTGAGAAAAGAACTGCCGGAAGGCACGGTTCTCCTCGACGTGACCGATGTGAGCTACGCATCGTTCGCTAAGGAATTCCTCGAAAAGGCCGGCCATGAGGCGTTGGTCTGCCATGGCCCTTCGGAAGGCTTGTGTCCGCTTCTGGCGGGCGCGGGTTGCGAAAAGATCGATGCCGCCCACGGGGTCGTTTTCCAGTTCGATCTCGATCGTCCGGAACACCGCACGATTCTGGCCCGGTACAAGAAGATCCTCGATTCGGAGATACCGGTCCGGGTGGTAGTAGAGCACGGCCAGGATCAGGTATATGCCGAATTGTTGACGGGTACCGATGTGTGGGCCCGCGAACCCACGGCCGGTGACCTGGACGCCTTTGCCGCCCAGGTCGAAGCGGCCGATCAATCGCGCGGTATCAACGAGTAGTGAAGCGATGGCGGACCGAAAGGGGCTCGCATGGAAAAGGACGTCACACTCAACCTCCACCTATCCGAAGACGACATCGAGACATTGGCCCACGCGGTGCTCAATCTGCGGGGCGATCACTTCGAAGCGATCGGCAGGGCCCGTCGCAATCCAGTCGATCCACCGATGCCGGTGGTCGGCGAGGAGCTGGCCATCGCCCGGGCGCTGCAAACGTTGACCGGCCAAGTCATGGAGGCTGCTCAGGACAAGGTTGAAGCGTTCCTGAAGGGGGACTAGGAATCTATTTCTCCTAAGACAGGCCGGCTTCGAAGAGCAGCTGGTCGACCTCGGCCATCGTCTCAGGGCCCATCGGTCCGAAAGGCTTGCGCTGGAGGGCCGCCAGCAGACTGGCGCGTTGATCGGCCAGGGCCGCACGGGAAACATCGGCATCCAGGCTGTCATCCAACCCGCCCAACCAATCTCGGAACGGGGTAGCGAACATCGGTCCGAACGTCGCGAACAGGTCGAGTCGCCATCTTCCTTGGGCGTCCCGTCGGGCGATCCAGTTTCCAGAACCTTCTGACTGACGAAGGGCAACTGCCACCGTGGCGAAAACCTTCCCCTCAACGGAGAACTCCTCACCCCCTCCGATAAGGACACCGGCCAGTTCCTCCTCGGCAAACGCCGGGAAGGCAGTGGAGAACGACTTCCAAAAGTTGTCGCGCACCAGGTCGGGGAGTCCGTCCGACAGCATGGAGACGGTGTCGGAAGCGGAGTAGCCCTCCAGCGAAACCATCAACGCGAGTTGGTCATCAAAGGTCAGCGTCGCGGTGTCCCGGTAATTGCCACGCACGACCGCGTCAAACAGGCGGGTCAGGGCTTCCTCCGCCGAGGCCGCGCCACCCAGGGTGGTCGTGGTCGTCGACTCCACGTCGGGAGTCATCGTGCAGCCGGTCGCTGCCACCACGAAAGATCCTACAAGAAGAGCGATGGCCAACCTCACCACGGGCACGTTAGTGGCTGGTGGGTTTAGGGCCGGGAACCCGCGTGTGGGTTTCAGGTACCTCGCAACTCGTAGCTCGCAGCGTGCCGGTCCTTGCTCATGGCTCGTAGCACGATGACCGTACACTGCCCGGCTATGAGCAACCGCTACATCCTCGCTGCCCTCATCGGCCTGGTGGCCGGGATCACGGGCGGACTCTTCGGCATCGGTGGCGGAATCGTTGTGGTGCCCGGCCTCATTCTATTCCTCGGGCTGCTCCCCCACCGCGCCCATCCGACCTCAGGTGCCGCCATTGTGGTGACGGCTGGTGCCGCCCTTTCTCGTTTCGCGGTTGATGGTTCCGTCGACTGGCCGACAAGTTTGGCGCTCTTCGCCGGAGCCGGAATCGGGGCCGTGCTCGGAGCCCGTGTCATCGATCGGATTTCGGCGGAGTGGCTCACGTGGGTGTTCGTGTCCATGTTGGTCGTGTCGGCCGTCCGGCTGCTGATTCCTGACCAGGCAATGGAATCAGAATCGTTCGTTGCATCGATTGACCTGACCCTGGGCGCTCTCGCCGGTCTGCTGGCGATTGGAGCAGTGGCAGGTCTCCTTGCTGCCACCCTGGGAGTAGGAGGCGGCATCGTGTTTGTCCCGACCCTGGCGGCTCTCTACGCAGTAGACCAGCACGTCGCTCAGGGAACCTCACTGGCTGCGATGGTGCCTACTACGATTGTCGCCGCCGTGGTGCACGGCCGGGCCGGACGAATCGACTGGCGCGTTTCCAGCGCGGTCGGGGTGGGCGGCATCATCGGCGGCCTGGCCGGGGCAGAGCTGGCACTGGGGCTCGACCCGCTCCTGTTGCGTCGCCTGTTTGCGGGTCTTTTGGTGCTGGCGGCGATCCGGATGCTGGCCGGCCGGGGGCGTCGGTCTCGGGTTCAGGAGCAAACAGCGACCTAGGAGACTCGGCCGGTACGAAGCAGGTCTCTTCGACGGTCAGGATCACTCAATCCGGCCTTGCGGAACAGGTAAACGAGGTAACCAAGCCCGACGGCCTCTTGAACGATACGCCACGGATCTGAGAAGAGCCGCGCCAGCAGCCCCGACCAATACTCGGGGCTTCCTGGAGGGAAATCCCAACCAAAGACAGGCCACAGGAACGTCTCCTGGACCGTCCACATACCATCGAGGAGCAAGTGGATCAGCCCGCCGACGGCCAGGGCCATCCACCGCCGACGCACGCGCCCGCGCCGGGTCGTCAGCAACACGATGGACATCAGCATGGTCGAAAAGAGCAGCGTGTGGCCAACCACCTGGCTGTTGCTGTTGAACACGGCCGGAAACAGGATCGTTCCCAACGGCTTGTCGATCAGGTCGGGCAGTAAGGCGCCCACCGCCAGAAAACGTAGATCGACCTTCGGGTCGCGGAAGACGTACCTGAAGATGGCGATGGTGCCGCCGACGTGCCAAAAGATCATGGTTCGGAACGGTCGCCGGTCCTCACGGGACCAGGATCCTCCGACAGTGAAGACAGCGGGGCAGTTCCGCGGCAAGCACTTGTTGTTGCTCGGCGGTCGAGAGCCTCAGATGGCACCCGCCACAGATTCCGCCGTCCTCCAGACGACCGATGGCCACCCCCTCCTTATGCTGCCGGAGGCTCTCGTAGAGCTCCAGTAGGTCGGGATCGATGAGGGGAACGATGTCCTGCTTTCGAACTTCTTTCTTGGCGATCTCTGCATCGAGCTTCTTCCACTCATCCCCAATGATCGCTTCCAGCCGGCGTTCTTCTGACTGTGCAGATTCCAGCTCGACCTTGATGGCCTCAACTTCGGTCTCTAGCTGTTCGCGGCGGTCGAGGAGCACCAGGACATCGTCTTCCATGCTGTTCTCTCGGTTTCTGAGCGACTCAACCTCCCTGCGCATGTTGTCGGTGTCCCGGGCGCTTAGACCCCCAGCGAAGAGACGCAGCTCCTTCTGGTGCACTTTCTGTTCCAACAGTTCGAGCTCACCTTCTGCCTTGTCCTCTTCGAGACTGATCTGCTTGAACTCATCGGAAATCTCCGCCAACCGGACGGCGATCTGCTCACTCCGCGCGTGGGCCACCCGAAACTCCTGTAGCTCAGGAAGAGACTGCCGTAGATGAAGAAACCGGTCGATCTGCAGGTCGACCGCCTGCAGATCGAGCAGGTCGACCAAGCTCTGGAATTCATTCATCAGCTGCCTTCCCCATCGGTGAGGTGCGTGAGGTCAATGGCCTCAGGCACGATACCGGCAACCAGAGCGTACAGCCTCTGGATACCGGGTCGTTCTGTCGCCAGATGTCCCGGGTCGATGACCGACAGGCCAAGATCGGCTGCTTCGACGACCCGATGATGGCCGACGTCGCCGGTCACCAGGACGTCGGCCCCCGCCGCGGCTGCCGGCCTGACGTACGAAGAGCCCGAGCCGGGAACGACGGCCACTCTTCCAATCGGCCGACTCAGGTCGCCGGCGACCCGCAAGGTCCGGCCCCCCAACGCGTCGGCAGCCTCATCGACCAGATTCTGCAAGGTACGCGGTTCGTTTGGTCGTCCGACCCGACCGGCCATCCCGAGATTGGCATGCACGGGATAGACGTCAAAGGCGGGCTCTTCATAGGGATGGGCAGCTATCAGCGCCCGGAGGACGGACTCGCGACTGGACGCTGCAACCGTCATCTCGATCCGGATTTCCGGTTCCCGGTTCAATAATCCGGCCGTCCCGGTCACCGGGGACGCTCCCTCTCCGGCGACAAACGTGCCAACTCCCTCGGCCTGATAGGAGCAGTTCGTGTAGTTGCCGATTCTCCCGCCACCTGCGGCCGCCATGGCGTCCGCAATCAGGTCGGCCGAGCCGGTCGGGGCGTAGGTCACGACCTTGATCGATTCGGCGGCGGCCACCGGGCCAAAGCCCGTTGTGTCAATCAACCCGAGGGACTCGGCGAGGGCATCGGCGACGCCACCGACCGCAACATCGAAATTCGTGTGCGTAACCGCCAGGGAGGTCCCGGCCCGGATGATCCGGTAGGCGCGCCCGGCCGGGGAACGCCCGGCCGTGATTCGAGCAGTTGGTCGGAAAAGTAGAGGGTGGTACGTGACCAGCAGATCGATCTGGATCTCCTCAACGCCGGTAACCACCGCTTCAGTCACTTCATGGCACACCGCCACCGTGGCGGCCTCGCATTGGGGGTCGCCGAGCTGCAAACCGATCGGATCCCAATCGGCCGCCTTGTCCCATGGAGCGGCCTGACCGAGACGAGTGAGCACCTGCGCTACGTTCATCGGCGGGGAATAGTACTGGAGCTCCCTAGAGGAGGAACCAGCTGCCGACACCAAGGGTGGCCGCCGGAATCAGCGTGACGGCAACCGACCGCCCCAGGGCCTTACTTCCCAGTACGAACGCCATGCCCGCTTTGACAAGCGTATTGACTATCACTGCCGCTAATACTGCCTGAGCGGCCACCGTTGGGTCCAAACCTTGTCGACGCACTTCATCGGCCATCGCCAGCGTGATCGCGTCGACATCGTTGATGCCGCTCACGGCTCCAACCACGCTGAGGGCAGCTTCAGAGGCGCGCTCGATCAAGACCTTGGCGACAAAGATAACCGCGGCGTACAACGCCGCGAACTGCAACGCAGACTTGATTGTCACCGGGTTCTTCAGTTGAATGCCGGAGTTGCCGGCGGTCGTTTCGAAAGGCCGGGTCCACCAGTAAACGGCAGTTCCTTCCACCAGAACGAAGAGCACCACGAGCGGCACGGCCAGCTTCAACGCCATGTCGGGCGCAAACACAAACGCCTCGACCAGCACCCGAGCATGCATGAGCCCGGAGGCGGCAATAATCCCAGCCACAAGGGCGGTCTGCAATCGCGGCTGATCCTTCGAGATCTTGGAGAATCCAAGCGTGACGGCAGTCGACGAAATCAACCCACCGAGGAGACCCGTCACCGCCAGCCCTCGTTCTCCCCTGAGTCGGAGTGCGACGTAGCCGGCCAACCCGATGGCGGCCACGAAGACCACCATGAGCCAGACCCGCCGGGGATTGAACGCCGCAAACGGTCCATAGTCCTGATCGGGCAACAATGGCAGGACAACCGCGGTGAGAACTGCGAACTGGAGAACCGCCCGAACATCTGCGTCGGAGAACTTGTCGGTGAGGCCGTGCAACCATCTCTTGGCCCGCAACAGGGCCGCGATCCCGACGGCGACCCCCGCCGCGACGATCACCTGGTCGTTCCACACCAGCACACCAATCGCGAATGCGCCGAGACTGGCGAATTCAGTGGTCGTTCCCCAGTCCTTGGTTCCGAGGGCGAACATGACGTATGAGGAAATGATCAACGCCGCGAAGGCAGCCGCGCCCACCGCGAAGGCAGCCGTGCCGTACACATCTGCGAAGAACCCGGTTGCGGCGCCCCATAGGCCGAACAGGGAGTAGGTTCGGACCCCGGCCGACACATCCTCCGTGTCGTGCCGGTGGAGCTGGCGTTCGAGGCCGATTACTGCTCCTAGTCCGGAGGCCACCACGAAAGCCAGCAGCATGCTGCCCGTGTCGTCCATGCCACGAACGCTAGTGCCGGTACGCCTTTCGAGTTGCCCGCGACCGGAGACCGAGGGATGTTCGCGGGCCGACGCCCACTACCCGGTTCGGTACCTCCTCACCTGAGGTCGGGGGCTGCCTGAACGGAACCCATGGCGATGAAATCCGTGCCATGTTGACACCAGAGCGGCCAAGCAGGCGAGACGGCTCGCCACCCCGTGGTGAGCCTGCGAACGAAACGCCGGCGGGTGGCAAATCCACCAGTTTGTCCCCGATTTAGGTAATGCTGGTTGGACATGAGAGCATTCTGGTTTCGCCGCCAGGAGCGGCCGCGGCCGGATCCGGACGGTTTCTTCCGCGCTCTGCATTCCTTTTCGGGATTGTCCACGGGCGCAGTAGTGATCCTGGGCATCGCCTCGGTGGGTGCGACCGGCTTCATCGAGTGGGTCACCGACCTTCCGCTTCCCAACGACGTCGTCTTCGTCCTGATCGTTGGCGGAGCGACCTTCCACGGCAGCGCGACTGCCGGAGTCTTCTTGGCCGCGCTGGCCGGTGCCGTCCGGCTCATCTCGACCGGTGCCCCGTTTGCCAGGGTCCCGATTGGGTGGCCGCTGGCGGCGGTCGAGGGGTTGGCACTTGTGGCCCTCCTGCTCGGTTTTGTCCTTCTGGCCCGCACCCTCCATCGGGCTATGGACGCTCTGCAACACCAGGCACTGCGCGATTCGCTTACCGGCACGCTGAACGCGCGAGGTTTCTTGGACGTCGCCGAGCGAGAGCGGCTGCGAACGCTCAGGAACGAGCAGCCGTTGACCATCGCCTACTTCGACATCGATGGGCTGAAGAATCTCAACGACGCAGCCGGCCATCAGGCAGGGGATCGTCTCCTGGTCAGATTCGCCGCGGCCGTTGAGGCATCGATCCGGGCCTACGACATCTTCGCTCGGATGGGAGGAGACGAGTTTGTCTTAATCCTGCCGGCCGCCGACCAGCAGGAGGCGCTCGGCGTCGTCACACGCATCCGCGATCAGCTCGTTCGCCAACAGCCTCCGCTATTGCTGAGTGTCGGTGTCGTCACGTACTCTGCGCCCGCCGACTCGGTAGAAAGCATGCTGCAGGCTGCGGACGGCTTGATGTATCAGGCCAAACGAGCCGGCGGTAACCGACTCGTTGGAGAGGTCCGGTCCGCGAAGCCCGGCTCGAACCACCACCTCATCACGCTAGGTGACCTGGCCACACAGCACTGAGGGCCAGGCGGGAGCGCACCAAGATTCCTTGAGGCCGCCGGCCGAACGGGCATGTTGATGACATGGGTTCAGCCGCGCCGGTAGTCCTGCTCGCTCACCTTCTCGGGGAGCCATTCGGTCGCTCTGCCGGTCGTGAGCGACAGGTGCATCAGAAAGCTGGTCTCGCTCGCGCCGTGCCAGTGTTTCTCCCCGGCCGCTGCGTAGACAACGTCCCCACCCGATAGCCGCACGGTCTCCCCATCGTCTTTCTGTACTTTGCCAACGCCCGCGACGATGTAGAGAACCTGGCCATCGGGATGGGAATGCCAATCGGTTCGTGCTTCCGGCTCGAACAGCACGCCGAGAGCGTTGAGACTCCGGTCCGGGCCGGCCGATAGCGGGCCGAAGAAAACCGTTCCGGTGAAGTGCTCGTCGCCCGCATTGACCCATTTGATATCTGCTGCCGGTGTGTGTTCCACCCTTCCTCCTGTTCTGGACTCAGGCCCGAGGCTAGCGATTGCCACCCAAATGACATCAGCGCCGGGACATAGCTACCAGGGACCTGCATCTCAAGCCCGACTTGACTGCAATGCTTTCGGAAACCCTGGGCGCTGGAACTGAGCGTTTGGCACCGGTTTCGTCGATCGAATCGGAGCCAGGCTAGGCAGCGAGTGTCCAGCCCGTTTCGAGCCGGTGGAGGTAACGGTCGGCCAGGTGGTTGAGCACCCGCCGGGCGGAACGAAACCGGGTGGCAACATCGCCGACCACCGGCGGAGTGCTACCTCCCAGGACGGCCGCCCCGTACCAGCGGGATCCCAACGATTCGAGGGCGTCGAGACCGGCGAACAAGAGACTCCCATCGCACAGGGCCAGGATCTCGTCTGCGGTCATGCCGATGGTTCGCCCCAACCGCTCGGCGTCTACAGGTCGAAGCGGCCTGGCCCCCGTGTGGTCGGGGAATACGCCCGTGAGGAAAAGGCTCAAATCGCCGAGGCGGCGGAGCAGGACGATTCGATCGCCGGGAATGGCCTGGTCGAGCCAGAGGGCCAAGCCGTACAAATCGAAGGGCCCGGAAGGAACCGGCGGGAATTCGGGCACTGCAAAGGAAGCAAGCAGGGCAGTCAGGAAGGATGTCCGTCCGGGGTCTTCGATGAATTCCTGCAACGGCGCCACGTCAAAGAGAGGCATCCTCGATTGCGGCCCGACCCATTCGCTGACGTAAGTGGCCTCCCGAAGGTCCTCGGTCGTTTTGTGCATCAGGACCGAGAACAGCAGGAACGGTGAGACAACGTCGGCCGGATGAGCGTGGCGGTCGAGGACCTTCTCGAACACATCCGGGCGAGCCAAAAGATCGTGGATCCACCAGGGTCGGCGGCGAAGCTCGGCTGCAAGCCCGTCGGATTCCGCACCGACGATCGCGGCCAGCGTTCCCAGATCACGCTCCGTCAGGCCATCCAGATACGACGTCATGTTCGACTCCAGGCCGTTTTGCGCTGCGGATCGGTTGGGAGGGTTCCTCCCGGCTCGACCGGCAACTAGAACTCTATCGGCACCGAGACGGCGCCGGTTGAATGGCTCTTTCAGGCGGCGAACCCACGAACGGCCCTCTGTCAGTCCTCGGAATCCAGAACAACTGGAGATCAAGGGTCGCGAGCCGACAACGGAGGGCCGGTGGCAGACGCTGGTCGCGAAAAGAAATCCGCCAACCCCCGAGGGGTGAGCAAAGGCTACTTGGAATCTCCGCGATTTCTTTGACAGCCTTGCTCCAAGGCGGTGGCGCGCATAGGGTGTTGTCAAGGGGACTGAGTATGAGTACCTACCAGAACCTGATGTGGTACGCCCACGGGAGCGACGGCGACTTCGGACCGTTTGTCAGCGAAGCAGACGCGTCGGCTTGGGTGGAGAAAGCCGGCGGAGAGTGGAAAATCAATCCGCTCACCCAAACCCGTCAGATCATGTTCCTGTTCTGGAGGAATCCACCTGGCGCGTCTTCGGAGGAGGCCAGAGCGTTCATGCGCAATCTGCAAACCTGGAACCGATCCTGGTTCGAGAAGGAGAGCAATCTCCCCTAGGCAGCGTGGCACCGGATCGATCGCACGCCGACGCCGGCGAGGCGGCCTCGAGCCTGACGCGCATCCCTATCGTGGACAACAAGACTGGGGCAACCTCATCCTGGCCAATCCCCCACCGAGGTGTAGGGTTTATGTCATGGAACAACAGACCATCAAGCCTCTAGCCCGACTCATCAAGAAGGAACGGAAGGTCGCCAAGCAGCTCCGCCAGGCGCTGAAGTCTCAGGACATGGAGAAGGTGCCTGAGTTGAGCGCGAAGCACCGAGAGCTGACTGGCAAGATCCACGCGCTCTTGCCGCCACCCGTGGAGCCTTGACGTCCAACCATGGCGTCTGAGCTGGGTGTTGTGTTCCACCCGTGTTGATCGTATTTCATCGTTTCGCGACAAATCGCGTCCTATTCGCGTCCTGGCGGACCCACTCCCGCGTACCATCGTGCGATGAGCAGACGGACGCTTGCGGGGATGGCAGCGATCGGGGCGCCGGGTGCGAGCGCACTACTGATGTGGCCGGCTTTCTCCGGTCGGCAAGCCCGCTGGGCCGTCACGGTTGGAACTAATCAGACCAGGTGCGTTTCGGTGGACGCCCGGGGCATCCCTCGTCGGTTGCCGCTCGAAAGCGCGCATGCGCGGCCCCCAGGTTGGTGGACCCGGCTTCGCCCCTGGCCCGATCCGCGCGGTGCCGTTCTCGGACAGGTGGGCAAGCCAGGCTCAGCCAAGGCCCCCAGGATCGCGAAATCTCTTCCCGCGCAGCCTTTCCTTGGGGGGGTACCGTGGCGTGGAGATCAATCGAGGAGGAGAGACCATGGATCGCAAGCTGAAAAAGGCTCTCATGTGGATCGTGGCCGCGGAGGTCGCGGGATGGATCGTGGGCCAGATCATCGCAAAGAGGATGACCAAAGGCGACGAGGCCAGCGATGAATTCCAAGTTGCCGCCATCATGGGGGGCAAGAAATTCGAGAGCCATGCCCGGGACCTCAAGTCGGGCTCCGCCATCACATCGATGGGTGGGATCGAGATCGACCTGAGAGACGCAACGCTTGACTCGGACGGCGCCAGATTGGACCTCAAGACAACGATGGGCGGCATTCAGGTCATCGTTCCGAAGGACTGGGCCGTCGACGTGGACAAGAAGTCGCTCGCAGGTGGATTCGACGTCAAGGTGACTCCGCCCGAAGACCTGCCCGAAGATGCACCCAAGCTCCACGTCCATGCCGTAACCCGCATGGGCGGCGGGTTGGTAACCACGAAGGCCTAATCAGCACCCGATTGGCCGGCGCTCCGCCCGGGTCAATGCCCCACCGACATGGATCTCTTGCCGACTGCGGCTCTGCAGACGTTACAGTTCAGTGTTGAGAAGGTCAGCGAGGGGCGCCAGAATCGCGCCTCAGGCGAACGCTTTCGAATCCCGGGCCGCTATTTCGGTGGCCGTCAGCCATAGACCCACGACCCAGCGCAGGCAAGCCGGCGCACACTGCTTCTAATCGCTGCGCTCATTCCCCCTAGACTGCCGGCCAGACCAAATAACACCGGAAGACTGGGCCCGATGTTCGTTGCCACCAAGGACAAAGCCTTGCAGACCACCACCACCGGCGCTCTGCCGCGGCCGACCTGGTACACGGAGAACCTGCGCGGGCAACCGTTGTCGGTCGGCTTCTCGCAACGCGCCTACCGCGATCAGCATCTCGACTGCCTCGCCGCCAATGTCGCGATGCAGCACAAGGCGGGCATCGACATCATGGTCGACGGCGATTGCCGGCTCGACGACGACTGGGCCGGCCGGTCCTGGGTCGCCTATCCGTTGGAGCGCATCGACGGCATCGGACCGGGCCAATTGGAGGTGCAGCCGGCGGGGTTTCTGTCTGCGGACCGCGGACCCGGTGACATCATGTGGGAGGTGATCGAGACACGCCTGACGCCGCACGTCACCGGCCCGATCGGCGCAAGCAGACTCGAGCTCGACCGCGCCTACAAGGCGATGGCCGGTATGACCGATAAGCCCTGCAAGATCGGCTCGGCGTCGGCACAAATCTTGACGATGATGGTCAAAAACGACCATTACGGGGATCGGGCGGAGCTGCTCTTTGCGCTGTCGGATGCTGTGAACAAGGAATATCACGCCATGGTGGATGCCGGCGCGCCGCTCATTCAGATCGAGGAGCCGGAGGTCCACCAGACGATCCACGACCCGAAGGCACCGTTCAAGCCGGAGACCTGGGTAGAAGCTTTCAATCGGGAGGTGAAGGGTTTGCGCCGGCGCACCGAAGTGTGGGCGCATACATGTTGGGGAAGCCCGGCCGGTCAGCGCGTGCTACACGCCGACGCCACCTACGAAAGGGCCCTCCCCTACTACGACCAACTCGACATCGACGTCCTGTGCATGGAGGGCGCCTCCAACAACTGCGCTGAGGTGCCGCTCTACGGGCGCATGATCTCGAAGGACAAAAAGATCGCGGTCGGCATCCTCAACCACCGCTCGTTGCAGGTGGAACGGCCGGAGGAGGTCGCGGACATGATTCGCACCTGCCTGAAACACATCGAGCCGGAGCGTCTGATTCTGGCGTCCGACTGCGGCTTCGGCCGCCAGGCCATGAGCCGCATCCACGCTTTCTACAAGATGGTCTCGCTGGTGCGCGGCACGAACATCGTGCGCAAGGAGCTCGGTCTCGAGGAGGTTTACATCCCGGCTTGCGATCCCAAGCTGTCGATGGTGCCGGTTGCGGGCGTTTGAGGGCGTTATCGCCGGTCAGAACCGGACTTCATCCCTCGACAGTGACCGACGCCTGCATGCCCGGGTGAATGGCGCAGATGTAGGGGTAGCTGCCTGCCTGGTCGAACGTGAAGGTGAAGACCTCGCCGGTCGCCATCGCCCTGGAGTCCCAAACTGCCGTGTTAGAGGTCGTCGTGTGAATCCCCGAGTTGACGGTCCACCGGACGGTGTCACCGACCCGTGTGAAATAGGGGTAGCCAACTGCGCTGATCTGTGGCCCAATGTCAGTGGGTATCGCCACTGTGGGGATCACCATAGAGAAGGAGGTGACAGCCAATGGTTACCGACCAGCAAATCACCGCGGACGAAGCGCGGACAATCGCATTGGGACTCATCGAGGCTTACGACGCCCATGACCCGGAGGGCGTGCTGTCGTACTGCACCAGCGACGTCACATGGGACAACCCAATCGTGGAGAACCCGTTGAAAGGCCACAAGGCAGTCGCCGAGCAACTACGCGCAGAGTTCCGCGCCTTCCCAGATTTCCACCTCAGTGAACTGGAGGTCTATCCGTCAGCAGACGGGACCGAAGCAGCGATGCGGTGGCGGGTGACCGCAACCATGAACGGTCCGCTGGAACCGCCCGGTCTCGCCGCCACCGGCAAACCGATCGACATTGCTGGAATGTCGTTGTACCGGTTCGCGGGCACCAAAGTCTCCGAGAAGATCATGTTCTATAACGGGCTTGATCTCGCTCGCCAGATGCGGGTACTGCCCCAGAGTGACCGGATAGCGGTGCTCTACCAGAAAGCAGCAACCTGGTGGGATCGGAGACGATCTCGTAGCTGAGGCACAACATCCGCTCATCACCACCTGTTGTCCGGCGTCAGGAGGTATCACAGAACCCTGGCATGAGCGGAGCGAGCGGTAGTGAATTGGCCGACAGCGGTTTGGTCGTCTGGGCGAATAACCCGAGTATGCGAGCAGCCCGCACACATTGGGCGTAGGATCTCAGAATCCGAGAGGAGGTTCGATAGTGTCGTTGGAGTTCGAGTGCACCAACGTTGTGCCAGGTTGCGAAGGGAAGGTCAGCGGCGAGACCGTGGAAGAAGTGTTAGGGAGGACTGCAGAGCACGCCAAAGACGTTCATGGTCTCGCATCGCTCGACGAGGAGACCATTGACAAGGTGAAGGCTTCCATCGTTTCGGTGAGCTGATCCGAAGATCGACCGGGTTTAGTAGTTACGTCTTCCTTCTATAAGTGGAACTCGTTCACGACCCAGATGCCGCAGGTCATGAATGAGCGTGGCTGGCAGGTGGGGGTGTGGGGCATATGGGGACTACACGCCACCGCCGCTTTCCATCGGTGACACGATCATCTCTTTGGGTTCTTCGAGGGCGCCTTTCGCCGCAGCCTCCGACCAACGTTTCTCGATCTCGTCAGATCCGGGTATCTCGATCTCCCGGAGCCGGCGGCCCAACTCGTCTTGACGGTCCCGAAGTCTGGACCGTTCGGCGAACGCATCGGACGGCAGAATCTGGATGCGATCGAGGATCTCGCCCAGCTCAGCTCGGATCTGTTGTTCGGTCATCACCTCGTCGGGCTTCTCGTCGGTCATGGGGTCACCTTCCTCAGGTGTTCGCTTCATGGCTACTCCCGTGGGTAACCATGTGCGAGGCGGCGACGAAGGGGAAGGGGGCCAATGACCCTTTTCTCCTCTGCTACGACGGAGCGCTGTCGGGGTACAGGCCACGGGCCTTCACGGCGGTTTTTCACGTTTACCGCACGATAGGAAGATATCTATGTAGCAAACGTGAGTTTCCGTACCAGCCCCAGTGGTGCGGGATCTGCGGGTCCCATTTCTCCCGGTCCAACCCATCCAGGCAAGGTGACCCACAGGGAACCCCTGCACCCCGAGCGGATCCAAGAAAACTCAGGGACGGCGGCTGGGGCCGGGTCTCACGTCTGGTCGGTGACGGCCGGGGACGCCGTTCCTCCGAGGTGCCGTCGCCGAAGACTCTTCGTACATGCGGGAACCGTGCGAACCCCGCGTGTCCCTGGTGGCTAGGTAGGGTCGGCGGAGTATCACAATCAAAACGGGGAGGAGGGAAATGAAGAAGTACTTCTTTGTCTCTGATTGGTTCTTCCTTGCACCCATCGAAAGAGTTTGGTCGGAACTCACCGATGTGGAGTCCTGGCCAAGGTGGTGGCAAGAATTCAAGGATGTCACAGTGAGTGAACCAGACTCGAAACTCAAAGTCGGCTCAGTGGCAGATTGTGAGGTAAAGGGAGGATTGCCGTATACATTGCGTTTCTCGATGTCAGCGACCGCCCTACAACCGCCGAGTTTGATTCACTTCAACATAGAGGGAGATTTGGAAGGCGATTACAGGTGGGTACTGGAATCTCGATCTGGCGGAACTGCGGTGACCGCTTACTGGGATTGCGGGACTCAGAATCCACTCATGAATTCTTTGGCCAAACTCCCTCTCATGAAGGGCGTCCTGGAGAGAAACCACGACAACCTAATGGTTAGCGGCTACCGGGTTCTGAAGTCGAAGCTGGAAGTGTAGAGCGACTGTCTCTGCTGGGTACCGTCCCCCAACGCCACGAAAGTGACCGGCAGGGCCATGACCGTGATGACAATGATTGAACGTCGCATCTCGCCCCTCCTGCCCTGTTGCGACCGTTAGTTCACGATCTCAAGCCGGGACAGTTGCAGGAAGGGGCGAAGGTCTCGAAACGTGAACCTCGTGAACCTCCTTTCCCATACCAGCTCGAAGCAACCATCCTCCCTTCCGCCCATCCATTTTTGAGGCATTGGGTTGGCTTGAGGAGCAGCGGGTTGATCCTGGCTTGTCTGGCTAGGTAAACCAGGCGGCGAGGGGTCGCAAACTCGCCTCTGCTCATTACTCGCGGCGTAGGCTGGAGCCGTAGCCGAGGAGGGACCATGAACTTCATTTCCGAGCAGGGTTTCGACATCAAGAAGGGTCAGTCGGTCGAGTTCCAGCAATGGCTCATGGACAACGAAGGGGAGCTGGCCTCGGCATGTCCCGCAGGCGTTGAATACGTTGGTACGTTCGCCAATGTTTTCTCCTCCGAGAAGGACAGCGGTTCGTTCCGGACGCTATGGGCGATGGAGAGCTACGGCGCACTGGACAACTTCACCGACGCGATGAAGGAAGGCGGAACGTTCGCCCAACTCGTCGACGCGATGGCGAAGTTCGGTCTGGACTCCGCGGACGGCGGTGACTGGAGCAGCAGCCTGAGTCGCCGGGTAACGACCGCAGCTATATGGGGTGACGAGACGTAGCCGACGCACCGGCCACGGATCCGGGCCGAACTTGGGATAACCGCGACGAGTGAGCGGTGGCAAAGGGGGCCATGTCGGTTCCTTGGTCGTGCGGGCGGCCCGTGTCTTTACTGAGTTGTGCCCACTTGTTTTTCTAATAGTGAACCTCGATCACGACCCTGGAGCCGCGGGACCGGCCCGGTATGGCTCAGTAGTCGCCGAATGGCATGTTCACCGAGGAGGAGAACCGGCTGGTGACTTCCGTGGGGTCGGGGCAGGTGTCGACCAGTCGGAGATCCTCCCAGGCTGAGCACGGGGCAAACCACTTGACCCAGATGTCGTATCTGCCTTCCGGTAACCCTTCGGGGAAGTCGTGGACGAACCATTCGCAGGTGTGCGGTTCCGTCTGGGTCCAGTAGCCGGGTCCGCACTCGGTTGTGGTGCCGCGCTGAACGAAGTCGGAAAAGAAGCGATAAGTGTGGTCGATCTCGTAGATTCCGCCGTCTAGGTTGGGGCCTTCTCGTCGGGTGACATACACCTCCGCCTCGAAGCCACCACCGAGAGGTTCCTCTGCTTCATTGACGAACCCTTCACGAACGTGGAAGGGGACGCCCGCCTCCCAGGTCCCTTCGCGGGACTGCTCGTCGAGGGGATCGACCATCACCGCGTCCCGGTAACAGAAAGAGGGGTCACCCCAATCACATACGGTGTTGAGGAAGTCGAGGCGGGCACTGTCCGGCAGCGTGGTGCGCGCCCCCAAACGGAGTCGTACCGTCCTTACGTCCAGCGACGCATCACCCCCGTTGGCTGGTGCCACCGTCGGATGGGAACTCGGAGCAATCTTCGCGGCGGTGGCTGGAGATGCGAACACTTGGATCTCCGACACCGAGTACATCCCGTCACCCTCCCAAGCTTCGAACCGGAGAAGATCGGTGGTAACTGGTTCGGGGAACACCATCCGTTCGGTGTCGTCGGCCTGGTTGGGGCGGGTCGCCATACCACCACTCCGCTCGGTGATCCGCCACAGCGGCTGCCACTCCCCGGTGGTGAGGTCACGGTAGGAGAGCAGATACTCGTCGTTGGCGTCGGCCTGAACGATCGCCCCGACGATGGTGACGATCCCACCCGGATCGAGTTCAAGCCACCGGGGCTGTCCATCGCCCCACCTCTCGTTGATCGCCCCGCTCTCCCACCACACCGGACCCTCATCCCACTGGTGGAAATGAGGGAAGAACACCCCGTCGGCCACGGTCTCGGGCGCAACAATGTCTCCCCGACCCTGTCGTATGTCGTCATCGGTGGTGGCCCGGTCGAAGAACCC
>Ga0224512_10000534_pt1 | contig 39914 bp, 36 predicted proteins | sample SF_May12_sed_USG_4_FD_169103 | JGI IMG/M metagenome (GOLD analysis project Ga0224512, IMG submission 169103) | Sediment microbial communities from San Francisco Bay, California, United States - SF_May12_sed_USGS_13 | ecosystem: Environmental > Aquatic > Marine > Sediment | place: USA... | reverse complement strand
AGGAGTGCTGTGGAGCCCTGCATGCACATGGTGGCGACCTCGACAGAGCACGGTCGCTCGCGAGACGGAACGTCGACGCCTTCCTGGCGTCCGGAGTCGAGCGCGTCGTTGTGAACGCGGCTGGGTGCGGCGCAGCCATGAAGGACTACGCCACGCTCCTCGAGAACGACCCGACGTACAGCGAACGCGCTCGCGAACTGGCTGACCGGGTGGAGGACGTGACCGAGGTATTGGCGGCTGCCGGCCCGCGCGTCGGCAGTGCCATCGAAGCGAGTGTCGCGTACGACCACCCGTGTCACCTCCTGCACGCCCAGCGGATCGAGCAAGCCCCTCTCGACGTTCTCGCCGCCGTGCCAGGCCTCGAGGTACGCGTCGTCGCCAACGCAGCCGAGTGCTGTGGCGGAGCTGGGATCTACGGCCTCACACATCCGGACCTCGGGGGAAGGATCGGAGCCGACAAGGTGGCTGCCGTCCGAGCCGTCGGGGCCGACGCCGTCACGACTCCGAACCCTGGATGCATGATGCAGATCGGTGCGGGGCTGCGGCTCGAGGGCGCCGGTGAGGGCGTCGTTCACCCGGTCGAGCTGCTCGACGAGAGCTACCGGCGGGCCGGCTTTTACGACGAGGCTGGAGGGTGACGGTAGACCTGGCCCGTGGCGCCGACATCGTCGCTGTCCTGCAAGAACGCCGGGACCAGATGGTCGACATGTTGGTGGCCATCGCGTCCCTCGAATCTCCGACGGATGTGTTGGAGTCGCAGGAGCCGGTACAGCGGCACCTGACCGACGCGCTAACCGGACTGGGCTTCGAGGTGCGCAAGATTCCGGGACGGGCGACGGGGGGTCACCTCTATGCTCGTCCCCTCGAGCGCAAGCGTGGACGTCCCGGCCAGCTGCTCGTAGGGCACACCGACACGGTGTGGCCCGTCGGCACGCTGAGGTCCATGCCTGTCGTCGTAGAGAACGGGCATGTGAAGGGCCCGGGGACGTTCGACATGAAAGCCGGTCTCGTACAGGGGATCTTTGCGCTCACCGCGCTGGCCGCGTTGGGCCTCGAGCCGCCGGCCACGCCCGTCTGGCTCATCAACTCGGATGAGGAGACGGGCAGCCCCGAGTCCCGCCGGTGGATGCGTCTCCTCGCGAGGCGTGTGGCTCGCGCGTATGTGCTGGAGCCGGCGTTCGGCCCCGAGGGCCGTCTCAAGACCGCTCGGAAGGGCGTCGCTCGGTACACCGTGACCGTGCGGGGTAAGGCAGCGCACGCTGGCCTCGACCCGACCGCAGGCGCGTCCGCCATCGCCGAGCTCGCGAGTGTCGTCCAGCGGCTTCATCAGCTCACGGACCTCGAGCGAGGCACGACGGTCAACGTGGGCATGATCAAGGGGGGGACCCGAGCCAACGTCATCGCCGCGGAGGCGTCCGCGGAAGTCGATGTGCGCATGATGACGGTCGCCGACGGTGAGCAGGTGGACCGTGACATCCGCGCGCTCACAGCGCTCACTGCGGGGACCTCGATCCACGTTGAGAAGGGAATCTTCATCACACCTTTCGAGCGCACCGGACGGAACCGCGTCCTGTGGGACGCCGCCTTCCAGGCCGGCGCACGACTGGGCCTCGACCTCCAGGAGTTCGCAGCCGGTGGCGGCTCGGACGGCAACACGACAAGTCAGTTCACGGCGACGCTCGACGGACTCGGGGCGATCGGGGACGGTGCGCACGCCCTGCACGAGGCGGTCCTCATCGACGGGATGGTCGAGCGCGCCGCGCTGCTCGCCGAGCTCCTGATGGCGCCCCTCGAGACGTGAGGCGTCGCGGCCCGTGAGGATCGAGCGGGTGGCGCTCCTGGAGATCCCACTCACGCTATCCGAGCCATTCGAGTCGAGCTCGGGAGTCGTGAGCCACCGCCCTATCGTCCTTCTCAACCTCGAAGCCGACGGTCTGGAAGGGTGGAGCGAATGCGTCGCGCTTGGTGCACCCACCTATACCTACGAGACGACTTACACGGCCTGGCGCGTCCTTACCGAGATCATCCTTCCGGGGGTGATCGGCATGGACGTGTCGGAGCCCGCGTCGATTCTTCGGGCGGCGCGGGACGTACGTGGACACGAGATGGCCAAGGCCACCGTGGAGATGGCGTGCTGGGACCTGGCCGCCCGCTCGGAGGGGATCGGCCTGGCCGAGAAGCTCGGCGGCACGAAGAGCACGGTGCAGGTTGGGGTGAGCGTCGGGATGATGTCGTCGCTTGCGGAGCTCGGGGACCGGGTCGCGCGGTATGTCGAGGACGGCTACAAACGGGTCAAGGTCAAGATCGGTCCCGGTCGCGACATCGAGGTCTTGGCCGCCCTACGGGAGCGCTTTCCGGACCTGGTGCTCTGGGCCGACGCCAATTCCGCGTACTCCTCGCAGGACGCGGCGCGCCTGAAAGAGCTCGACGCCTTCGGACTCCAGATGATCGAAGAGCCCCTCGCTCCGGGTGACTTTCTGGCCTATGCGCGCCTTCAGGATCGTATCGAGACGGCGATCTGCCTGGACGAGTCGATCGTCACTGAGGCCGACGCGCTGCTCGCCGTCGAGCTCGGCAGCTGTCGTGTGGTGAACCTCAAGCCCGGGCGGGTGGGCGGCCTAGAGGCGAGTCGCCGCATTCAGGCCCAGCTTTCCTCTGCCGGGCTGTCCGTGTGGTGCGGCGGGATGCTGGAGTCCGGTGTGGGACGCGCCCACAATGTGGCACTCGCATCGCGGGCCGGGTTCGACCTTCCCGGCGACATCTCGGCGAGTCGCCGCTATTGGGAGTGCGACATCGTCACTCCGGAGTTCGAGGTCTCGGGGGGAGAGATGGCCGTCCCCGCCGGTCCGGGAATTGGTGTCGAGGTAGACGTCGACCGCATCGAATCCCTCGCGGTGCGGAAAGCCGAGTTCAACTAGATTCGGGCCGGGCGCAAGCACCAGGGACAGAAGCGCCAACCGCGTTCGATGCCTCGGCCACACGCGCAGTGCACGCGCCTCTGCCGCCCACAGGTCGGGCACGCCATCGCGCCCACCGGAATCGCTGCGTCGCAGTGACGACATGCGACGCCAAAGCCCTCGGCGGCTGCGAGCAGGCGGGTGATCTCGTGTGGGCTCGTAAGGCCATGCGCCACCGCCCGCCGAGCGTCGGACTCCATTCCACTCATGCCTGTCTCGCGTGCTAGGCGGCGCACCTCAGACGAGGAACCTCCACGCGAGATCTCATCGCGCAGGGCGTCCGAGATGGGAAGGACCTGATAGATGCCCGTCCGCCCGCGGTGCCCGTCGACACACGCATCGCAGCCCCGTCCCCGGCAGCTCCCACAGAGGCGGCGTACCAGCCGTTGGGCCACGACACCGGCCAGTCCCCCAGCGACCAGAAACGGAGGCACTCCCATGTCGAGGAGTCGGGTGACCGCGCCGGGTGCATCGGTGGTATGAATCGTGGACAGGACGAGATGACCGGTGACCGCGGCGGTCATGGCGATCTCGGCTGTCTCTCGGTCGCGGATCTCGCCGACCATGACAACGTCCGGATCCTGCCGTAGGACTGCGCGCAGCGCTTCCGGGAAGCCCAGGCCTGCGCGTCGGTCGACTTGGACCTGGCTCGCACCGGGGAGCCTGTATTCCACCGGGTCCTCCAAGGTCACGACGTTTCGGACGTCGCGGTCGAGCTCGGAGAGGGCCGCGAAGAGCGTAGTGCTCTTCCCGCTACCCGTCGGCCCCGCCGACAGCACCACGCCTTCACCCCGAGAGACCAAACGCCTGAGTGTCGACAGGTCGTCCTGGGCCATGCCGAGTCCATCGAGCGAGCGCGGCGCGGTATCGGAGTCGAGGATTCTCACGACTGCCTTCTCACCGCCGTTCACGGGTAGGGTGCTCACACGCAGGGTGAGTAGGCGTCCCGCGTGCTCGATGGCAATGCGGCCGTCCTGTGCACGCCGCCTGACCGAAATGTCCATCCCGGCCAGGACCTTGAGGCGTGACAGCACGGCACGTCGAGAGGCGGCGGGAAGGTCCAAGGTCTGACGCAGAAGGCCATCGATGCGAAGGCGGATGCGAACGTCTTGGCCGGTCTCCTCGACATGGATGTCACTCGCTCCATCGTCGATCGCGCTCCGTAGGATGCGGTCTACGAGCCGAACCACCGGTGCCTTGCGCGTCGCCCGTTCGAGCTTGGCCCGTTCTGCATCTTTTCCAGGGGAGCGCAGTACCGCGGGGAGGGCGTCGACGAGATCCACGAAGTCGCCTCCGTAGTGACTCTCGATGCCTTCGAGCACCGCGTCTGGCGATGCAACGAGCGCGTGCACGCGCTTTCCGGTTTGGAACTGCAGGTCGTCGACCGCTTGGAGGTTGAGCGGGTCGGACATGGCGGCCTGCAGTGTCCGTTGGGTCACCGTGAGTGGCAGGAGCAGGTGTGCTCTCACCAGCTCGGGGCGCACCGTCTGGAGTGCCTCGCGGTCCGGGCAGAGCGGGGGCGCGACGTACGGAAGTCCGAGCTGTACGGACAAGGCCCGGGCGATATCCTCCGGCGATGCGCGCCCTGTGCGCACCAGCGTTTCGCCGATGCGCTCCCCGCGCTTCCGATCTGGCCCCAGCACCTGATCCAGCATGTCGGCTGAGATACAGCCGTTCTCCACGAGCAGCTGCCCCAGGATGCGCGGACGAGTCGCCATGGACTGACGATGCGCCCGACGCAGGGGCGCCGGGATGGCGGAAAGGGCCGCCCGTCAGGACCTCGTGCCGAGTGTCTCCAAAATGAAGCCCGTCACTTCGCGGATGTCGCCGAGCTGGGCAGCCGCCGACGAGCCGGGGCCCGTTGCGATGCCTAGCACGGGATTCCGGGTGTGATCTTCGCGTATGTCCTCGAGGTTGCCGTGGTCGCTCGCGACGAGCAGCAGTGTGTCCTCTGCCAGCTCCGAGAGGAGCCCATCGAGGAACGCGTCGACGCGACGCAGCGCCGCAACCGCGGCGTCGCTCCGATTCGTGTGGCCAGCCGTATCCGTTTCGTAGTGAGCATAGAGTGTCAGGTCCGCGCTCTTACTGATTCGGGCGAGATTGGCTCCCGCCGCCCGGGGCGTGATGGACGGCACCTCGTCATGTCCGAGCTTGTCCCTCCATCCGTCATTCACGATCTCGCTCGACACCGCGTCGCCGCTCGCGAGCGCCTCTTGATGCCGATCGAGGACGCCGGCGCCGCGCGCCGCCAGGGGAGGCGCGGCGATGCGACGCCCTCCACGGTGCCCGGGCCAGCCCTTTGGATAGGCGTTCGCGAAGCTCACCTCGTGGCCTCGGTCACGGGCCCTGCGGAGTACGCTGCGCTCCTCGACCAGCGGACGAAGGGCGACCGGCGTCCACGGCCCGAAGTGTCTCCCGAAGATCTCCGCTGCGCTCGCTCCGGTCAGGAGAGCCGCTTGGCCTGTCCCGCTCTGCGGCGTTCCGTCGACATCGAGCGTCGCAGCGAGTGGAAACGACCGGCCGGCGGGGCCCTCGACGACAGGCTCATCGAGCGTGGGTGCCTGGCCACCCATCAGAGCCGTGAGCGCTGGGATCCGGTCCGCGGCCATGAGGAACGGATTGACCGACGAATCGGCGGGTCCGATGCCGACGCCGTCGAGAAATACCAAGAGCACTCGACCCGGCGAGGGGCCGAGCGGCTGTTTCATTCGGCCGGGCGGAGATCCACGGTGACCTGAACCTGAACGTGGCCCATGTCGGCCCGGTCGCGCAGTCCGTCCCTCACCCTGGGTTCGAGCTTCTCGTAGGCCGCCAGGATTCCTTCCCTGAGGTGCTTACGCAGCACCTTCAGCGCGTTGACGTCCGCTCGGCTCGTCTTGGTTTCCTTCTTCGCATCGGCGATGTGATACGGCTTGATCTCGAAGGGCGAGACACCGACGTCGTCGTAGCGGTCGTGGTCGAGATACTGGATCGAGATGCTGACGTCACCGCGCGCGTGGTGATGGTGAATGTCACCCACCGCTTGGAAGCGTGACGCCAGCCTTCCGAGTTCAGACCTCTGGGCGGCTCTCGTGTAGGCCCGTTCCAAGGTTCCGAAAACGCGCTTCAAGCGCTCGGTGGTCGTGGCATCGAGGTCAGGGATCTCGGTGTCCAACTCCCGTCCCATTGCCTGGCGCTCCACGTACAAACCCGCGCTTTCGGCATCACGGTTTCGAGCGCGATCGATGTTCTCGAGGATGCGGTCTGGATTGGTCCGGAAGCTCATGGAAGCCTGGCGTCGGTCGTTTCGTGGTTAGCGCCCCGCTCTCGGAGGTCGAGCAGGGTCCTCAGGATATCAGGTAGGCAATCAGCGGCCAAGGGCGGTGCCGCGGAAGATTCCGCGTGACTCCGTCGTAGGCTACACTGTCTTCCCGACTTGGCCCGGCCGCGGCCCGTCGTCCACTGGAGGCATTCTATGCGCACACCGAAACCCGTCCTGGCGGTCCTGTCTGCCACGCTCACTGCTTGTGCCGGTGGGGGAGCGGGCGTGCCCTCACTCGTCTACGCGGTACCCAGCCCGTCAGACCTGACCTACGCGGTCGCAGACACGGTGACGATCGCACTACAGGGCATCGGGCAGGGCATGGAGCTCAGCGCCCGGAGCGCTGCAACGTACTCTGTGCACTACGACCGGTCTCCGAGCGGCATGCGCGTGACCGCCACCATCGACGCTCTGGCCGCTTCGGTGGTCATGCCCATGGCGAGCCCGATGACGATGGATGAGGGCGGGCTGGCCGGGGATTTCGTCTTCGACCTCGACGTCCGAGGCCGCGTCGGATCCATGTCGTCTCCTCAGGCGACCCAGCTCGGGGCACAGGTGTTCGCCGCGCCTGTCGTTGCCCACACGCTCTTCCCTCGCTTACCGGGGAGGGTGGCGAGGGCGGGAGACAGCTGGGTGGACTCGGTGACGTACCTAGAAGATGGCGAGGCGGGGGTGACTCAGGTGCAGTCGGCCCTGACGTATACGCTGACCGGGGAGTCCCAGGTCGATGGACGGACCCTACTCGAAATCACATTCGCCGGTACGGCTGAAGTACGGCAGGACCTGTCGCTGGAGGGTGCGCGCATCAACCAAAACTCTCAAGTGGAGGTCGAGGGGCGCTTCCACTGGGATGCTCGGGCGGGCGTTCTCGTGGACAGCGAGATGAGCATGTCCGGGCCGGGCTCGGTTCGAGTGGCGCTGCTGCCGGGCGCCGAGCTCCCGACGAGGGTGCGCTGGCTGACGCGCGTTCGACTTCTCGAGAGGTGAGGCCGCCAGCATGAGCGATGCTGCACCATCGCTGCCGAGGAGACTGCTCGACACGGTCATGAGCCCCGGCCGAATGGCCGGCGCGGTGGCGGAGAACCCGCGGTGGCTCGGCGCAATGCTTGTGGGGGCTGTGCTGCTCGGCTTGTCGATCGCCGTACTCCCATGGGAGCTCTTTGAAGCGATGCAGCGGCGGGTGCTGCTGGAAAGTGGACGGGCGGCACCTGAAGTTCCTGAGAACGTAAGGACCGCACTGCGTATCGGGTCGATCGTCGGTGGCGCACTCGCCTTCGTGATCTTCTCGTTCATCGGGGCAGCCCTCTCGACCTTCATCTACGCCTTCGTCCTGGGCGACGAGGGCACCTATCGTCAGTACCTCGCCGTTGGCGTGCACGCGGCCATTATCCCGGCCACAGTGGCGCTGCTGCTCGCGCCGCTGCGCATCACGGCAGGCGATCCGCAGCTCACCTTGAATGTGGGGACCTTTATGGTCTTCGTGCCCGCAGGGTATCTGGCGGGGGTCCTGCAAGCGTTGGACTTCTCGCAGATTTGGTCGGCGCTGGTGGCCGCCCAGGGCATGCACGCCATCGACCATCGCCGCTCGGTCCGCAGCGCCGCGGCGATCCAGCTCGGCATCTTATTGGTCATCGCGCTCATCGCCGGGTGGTTCCTGGCCCGCCAAGGTTGAACATGAAGAAACTCCCATCGATCGAGGTCCCTCGAGCGGCCGGGCGCGTGCGCAGAGCGCTGTTCACCGCGCTCCTGTGCACCGCTGGCCTGGCGGGGTGCACAGCGGGAGAGCGACCCGACTTTCTGGCTCTGGCGACTGCGGGCACAGGCGGCGTCTACTATCTCATTGGCGGTTCGATCGCCGAGATCTGGAGTCGCGAGCTGGCCGACCACATCGTCGTGGCCGAGGTCACCGGCGGGTCGGTCGAGAACCTGAGCCTACTGATGTCGGACCAGGTAGCTGTCGCGTTCTCAATGGGCACAAATGCGCTGGGAGCTTATGCGGGCTCCAACTCCTTCGAAGGTGGGGAGCCTGGGAGGGTGCTTGCGCTCGTGGCCCTCTACCCGAATGTGCTCCAGCTCGCGTCCCTCCAAGGGGGGGGCGTCCAATCGCTCCAGGACCTCGTGGGGCGCAGGGTGTCCGTGGGCGCCCCGGGCAGCGGCACCGAGGTGGGGGCACGCACGCTCCTAGAAGCGAACGGCATCGGGTACGAGGACTTCGAACCGCAGCGCCTCAATTTCAACGAGACGGCGAACGGCATTCGGGACGGGACTGTGGACGCGGGTTTCTGGAGTGCCGGTCCGCCGACGAGTTCGATCATGGATCTCGCCACCGGCCGTGAGATCCACCTGATCCCGCTCTCCGATGAAGAGGTGGCGCGCACCGCCGCGGTGGATCCCACCGTGCGCCGGGACGTGATCCCTGCCGGGGCATACCGAGGCCAGAACGAGCCGGTGCCAACGTTGAGCACGCCCAATCTGCTCGTGGTGCGGTCGGACATGTCCGAGGATCTTGCCTACTCGCTCATCCGCGTCTTGCTCGAGGCGCAGCCCGAGCTCGCCCAGGTGCACCCGGTCGCGGGCCGGATCTCGGCCGAGTACACACTGGACGTGTCTCCTATTCCGCTCCACCCAGGTGTCGTTCGGTACCTGCGGGAGGAAGGTTTTGAGGTGCCGGATCGCCTGATTCCGGCCCCGTGAGGGTGGCAATCCGACAGTGACGAACCCGGCGTCGGCTCCCGCGGTGCCTGGAGCGATCGCGCGCCGAGATCTGAACCTCCCGGTGTTCGCGGCCGGTGCCTTCGTGCTCTTTGCCGTGGCCCTCTCCCTGTTCCAACTCTACACCGCGGGTGTTCGCCCGGTCGGCCTCTTTTACCAACGGGGCTTCCACTTGGCCGCCGTGGAGGTCCTCGCCTTCCTCGTATTTCCCTCGCGTGGCCGTCGCGCTTCGGGAGTCGCGAGAGTGCTGGCCTGGACGGTGGACGGCCTATTCATGGTGGCCGCCGCGGCGACCGCGCTCTATCTGACGCTCAACCTCGACGCGGTCGTCGGGCGGGCCGGGCTGCCCAACCCGGTCGATATCGTCGCTGGGGTCGTCGCCGTCGCGGTGCTGCTGGAAGCGAGCCGGCGAGCCCTCGGCTGGGCGATCTCACTCATCGCTGTCGTCTTCGTCGCATATGCCTACGTGGGTCCGTTTCTCCCGGGCCTGCTGCGGCACGGTGGATACGGCACGGGACGACTGATGGGTCAGCTATACCTCGGGCAGGAAGGGATCTACGGCATTCCGCTCGGCGTGGCGGCGACGTTCGTTTTCATCTTCATCCTGTTCGGAGCGCTCCTGGAGGTGACGGGCGCGGGACAGTTCTTCATGGACCTGGCCTACGCCCTGACCGGTCGGCAGTCGGGCGGGCCGGCCAAGGCCGCCGTGGTAGCCTCCGCCGCGATGGGCTCTGTCTCAGGGAGCGCGATCGCAAACGTCGTCACCAGCGGTGCGTTCACGATTCCGCTCATGAAGCGAGTCGGGTACAAGCCCCATGAGGCCGGCGGGATCGAGGCGGCGGCGAGCACGGGTGGCCAACTCCTGCCACCGATAATGGGGGCCGGGGCCTTTCTCATGGCCGAATACACCGGGCTCCCTTACCTGGAAATCGTTCGCGCCGCGCTGCTTCCGGCCATGCTCTACATGGGCACGGTGTTCGTCTTCGTTCACCTCGTCGCTCAGGCCCGAGGTCTGAAGGGGATGCCGGCGTCGGAGTTGCCCCGCTTCAAGACCACGATGGTGGGAGGTTGGCACTTCCTCCTCGCGTTGGGCGTCCTGGTTGGAGCCCTGGTGATGGACCTGTCTGTGGCGCGGGTGGGCTTCCTCGCCTGTATCGCCATCGCGGTGCTGGCGGCGGCGCGGGCGGTGTGGGACCGCGGGCGGCAGAGGGCCGAGACCGCACCGGCATCGCCCGGTATCGCCCCGTGGCTCCGAGGAGGCGGCACGAGAATCGTGGACGCTTTCGTTCTGGCCGGACGCAACACACTGCCCGTGAGCCTGGCCTGCGCGATCGCCGGGATCATTGTGGGGGTCGTCGGGCTCACCGGCCTCGGCCTGAAGTTTTCGGCGATCATGTTGTCCCTGTCTCAGGGCAACCTCTTCCTCGCGCTGATCCTGCTCCTTCTCGCCAGCCTGGTTCTGGGGATGGGGCTGCCCGTAACGGCGAGCTACATCGTCCTGATTATTCTCGCTGGGCCCGCCTTGGTGAACGAGTTCGGCATGCCGATTCTCGTGGCACACATGGTGGTCTTCTGGTTCTCTCAGGACTCGAACGTCACTCCCCCGGTGTGCCTAGCTGCCTACGCGGCTGCCGGAATTGCGGGGTCGGACCCGATGCGGACCGGGCTACACGCATGGAAGTATGCCAAGGGCCTGTACCTGATTCCCCTGCTCATGGTGGTGCACCCCCAGCTTGTCCTGGGCGGACCCCTTTGGCTCGTGCTTGCGACCGGCGCGATGGCGATGCTCTCCCTGACAGCTTTCGCGGCGGCTCTCGAGGGCTTTGCGCTGCGTCCGCTCACCTCCAGGGGCAGGGTATTCCTTCTGGCGGGTGCGCTCTGTGCTTTCCATCCCTCTTTGATCGTGGGGGCGGTCGGATCCACCCTCGCTCTGCTCTACGTGTTCTGGGATCTGCGTTCGGGGCCGGGTGTACACGCGGTCTGACCCACCCGCACTGCTTGGACGTATGGCTCCCACCGGGACGATTCGGATCGGTACCCGGGGCTCGACGCTCGCGCTGTGGCAGGCCCGCTGGGTGGCCGAGCGACTTGGCGTAGAGCTGCCGGGATACAAGCTGGAAGTCGTGACGGTGACCACGCGCGGGGACGTAACGGCCGGACCTCTCACCGGCGCCACGGGGGAGATCGGATTCTTCACCTCTGAGATCGAAGCGGCCCTCCTCGAAGGTCGCGTAGATCTGGCCGTGCACTCCCTCAAGGACCTGCCGACCGCCGAAGACGGGCCGCCGGTGGTGGCGATTCCTCTGCGAGGCGACCCCTGTGACGTGCTTGTGAGCCGCACCCGTCAGGCACTTGCCGACCTCCCGGAGGGGGCGAGGGTAGGCACGTCGAGCCCCCGCCGCAGCTGCCTGGTCCGATCTCGCCGACCCGACCTAGAGGTCGTACCGATCCGCGGCAACGTCGACTCGCGCGTGCGAAAAGTGCGCGAGGGTGCATTCGATGCTGTCGTGCTGGCGGCGGCGGGCCTCGACCGACTCGGCCTGGGGGACGAGGTCAGCGAGCGCTTCGACCCGCGACTTCTGCCACCTGCACCCGGCCAAGGCGCCTTGGCCGTTCAGGCGCGAGCGGACGCCGGGCCGCTCTTGGACGCCCTCCTTCGCATCGACGAACCGTTGGCCCGGGGGACCGCTACCGCGGAGCGGGTCTGTCTGGCAGCGCTGGGCGGTGGGTGCTCCCGGCCGATCGGGGCGCATGCGTGGTTGGAGCAGGGCCGACTGTCCTTGATCGCGTTCGTCGGCTCCGAGGACGGGTCGAAGACCGTGAGAGCTGAGGCGTCAGGCGAGTCCGCGGAGGAGCTGGGGCGCTCGGTTGCGGCAGACCTCCTTCGCAGGGGCGCCCGGGAGCTGCTCGCGTGACCGCCCTGGTCGGGAAGCGCATCATCGTCACGCGTGCCGACGAGCAGGCGGACGGACTCTGTCGAGCGCTAGAGCGAGCCGGCGCCTTCGTCATCCGATGCCCGACCATCCGCATCGCGCCTCCGACGTCGAACGAAGCTCTCGATGAGGCCTTGGGGCGACTCGGGGAGTACCGCTGGCTCGTCTTCACGAGCTCGAACGGCGTCCGGGCCGTGCTGTCCCGCATGGCTGATCTGGGCCTGTCCCCAAACACTCTGGATAGCGCTCGGGTGGCTGCGGTGGGCGCGAGTACCGCACGGGTCTTGGAGGGGAATGGGATTCGAGCGGGCTTCGTGCCGCGTCTGGAGCGTTCGCGCGCGTTGGCTGAGTCGCTCGTCCCGGTCCAAGGGGAGGACATCTTGCTCGCCCGTACCGACATTGCCGATCCGGCCGTGGCAGATATCCTTCGCCGCCGTGGCGCTGCGCGGGTGGACGACATTGTGGCCTACCGGACCGTGCTGCTCCTCCCGCCACCCGGCGCGCTCGAGGAGTTGAGGCGCGGTGTTGACGGTATCACCTTCACCAGCCCGTCGACCCTCCGCGGCTTCCTCAAAGGCGGCCCGGAAGTGCGGGGGCTGTTGGAGGGGGTCATTGTCGCGAGCCTCGGACCGGCGACCACTGAGTTGGCTCGTGGGGTAGGAATTGCGGTCGATGTGGAAGCGGACCAACGAAGCGTGAACGGATTGGTCGACGCGCTGGACCAGGCGTTCGCGTCGGGCACGGCGGCCGTCGACGAGGAGAGTGGCGAGTGAGCGATATACGAGAGAAAGCTGCCTGGTCGGCGGAGAAGCTCGACCAGGACGCGGCCTCGGAGAACTTCACGAAGCGGTTGCGGAGACTCAGGCGCACGCAGGGGCTTCGCGCGCTCGTGCGTGAGGCGCGCGTCTCCGTGGATGACCTGATCTTGCCGCTTTTCGTGACGGACGGCGTTGGGGTGAGCGAAGAGGTTACGTCCATGCCAGGCGTCTTTCGCGAATCAGTGGACATCGTGTCGGCCCGAGTGGAGAGGGCTGTCGCGGCAGGCATTCGCGCCGTCCTGCTCTTCGGGATTCCAGACGCTAAGGATGCCGGCGGCAGTGCGAGCTACGACCCGGAAGGGGCCGTACAACGTTCTTTGGGAATGCTGAAGGACCGCTTTCCCGATCTGGTTCTGGTCGCCGACACGTGTCTCTGCGAATACACCGACCATGGGCACTGTGGGCTGCTGGACGAACGAGCCGACGTCGACAACGATGCCACCCTAGAAGTTCTGGCTCGCATCGCTGTGAGCCAGGCGGAGGCCGGCGCGGACCTCGTCGCGCCTTCGGGAATGATCGATCGGCAGGTCGGGGCCGTCCGGGCGGCACTCGACGATGCGGGATATCAGCGGGTGGGCATCATGGCCTATTCGGCGAAATACGCTTCCGTGTTCTACGGTCCGTTCCGCGACGCGGCCCACGGTGCTCCCACGTTCGGCGACCGTCGCGGCCACCAGATGGACCCTGCCAACGCGGGGGAGGCGCTGCGTGAAGCGCGACAGGATCTCGAGGAAGGGGCCGATCTGATCATGGTCAAGCCAGCTTTGGCGTACCTCGACGTCGTACGACGCATGAGCGACGCGTTCGAGGGAGTGCCGCTCGTGGCGTACAACGTGAGCGGCGAGTATGCGATGGTGAAAGCCGCGGCCGCAGCGGGATGGCTGGCCGAGCAGAGAGTGGTCATGGAAATGCTCACCGCGATGAAGCGGGCCGGAGCCGACCTGATCATCACGTACCACGCACTCGATGTGGCAAGGTGGCTGCGGGATGGGGATTAACGGGGTGCCAGGTCCTGTCGTCCCGGCGACCAAAGCGGGAAGTACTTTGAGGTTGTAACTTCGGCACTGTAAGTAGTAGAGTTGCCCGAGGGCCGCAGGTTCGAATCTCGCTCCCTGCCCAGGTATGACACCTCCCAACACGAAGGCTGCGTGACCACGACGGTGTCGACGCACGCCGACGACGTCGCGGGGACTCCTCCCCAAGGCGGTCCTGACGACCCCTCAGGAGTCCAGGACGCAGTCCTAGAGCCAGCCGCGCCACCCACCGGAGAAGTCGGTCGGTTAGGCGGAGTCGTGCGAGCGAAGAGCGTTCGGTTCGGGTACGGAGTCGGCACACCGGTCCTGGACGGGGTCGATTTGGATGTCGGCGTCGGCGAGATCGTCGCGCTGGTGGGGCCGATGGGCTCCGGCAAGAGCACGCTCCTACGCGTCCTGATCGGCGACCTCACCCCGGACACCGGAGTCGTGGCGCTACTGGCGCGCCACTCGAGCGGCGGCCGCGCGATGCTGGGATATGCCGGCCCCGCAGGGCCACACTTCGAAGCGTTGTCCGGTTGGGAGAATGCTCTGTTCTTCGCCCGTGCCGGTGGCATGCGCCGCCGGGAGGCGGAGGGCTCGGTTGCGGAGCTCATGGAGACCTTGGGCCTGAAGGATCAGAGCCACCGGCCGGTTGCCGAGTACACGGGCGAGGCCCGCCATCGCCTCTTGCTCGTAGAGGCGTTGGCGCACCGCCCTGCGTTGACTGTGCTCGATGGTCCGTTCGTCGGAATGGATCAGCGCACGCGAGAGGCACTGATCCATGTGCTCCGGCTACGGTCGGCGCAGCGAGGCACCGTCATTGTCGCGAGCGACGACCTCGTCCTGATTCCAGAATTGGCGGATCGGCTGCTGTTCATGGATCGCGGCCGGATTGTCGCCCGCGGGCGGGTTGCGGAACTGCTTGCTTCGGTGGGATCCGCGACCCGGCTCGAAATACGACTGGAGCGACGTCCCCAGCAGTTGGACGTGCGGTTCCGTCCGGGGATCACGGTCGTAAGCGAAGGCGATCCGTACGTAGTGGAGGTGAGTCGGGGTCGCTCAGCCGTCGGCGAAGTAATCGCCGCGCTTTCGGCGGCCGGCGCCACGGTGAAGTCCGTCACGGTTCGCGAGGCCGACCTTGCCGAGGTTTTCCGCCGCGCGTCAGGGGCGGAGCTGGAGTAATGGCCTCACTCGTATGGGGGCTGGAATGGCGGCTTGCGCTCTCCAAGCGGCGTGAGCTTGCACTGCGCGTTCTGGTTCCGCTCGCCCTGGTCTTCGTGATCGCGAGCGGCGCACTTCCCGCCGTTGCCGGTGTCGCGGTCTATGCGGTGCTCTTCGTCGTGTTTGCGCACTTCGGGACGGCGCTGCCCGCCCTCCGAGACGCCGAGAGCGGTATCACGTTGCGGGTGGTTCGGGGAGGGGTGTCCCCCGCCGGCTACTTGATGCAACGCGTGGCCGCGTGCTCGGCGCTGGCGCTTGTTGAGTTGCTCCCCGCATTCCTTGTGGCCTCGGTGTTTCTCAACGCCTCGACCTCCGAGATCCTTATCGCGCTCGCTGCCCTTGCGGTGGGTATTTGGATCGCGAGCCTCATGGGGGTCGTGGCAGCGGCGGTGAGTGGCTCCCGGTCGGAGATGGTGGTCATGTGCGGAGTCAGCCTCGTCCTGCTCCTCCACATGTCTGGAGTCTTTCAGTCCGCTTCCGCGAGTGGACTGGCGGCCACGTTGGAAGGCATCGCGCCCTTCCGGGCGGTGCACGAATCCTTCGTTACCATGGTGGCCGGAGGGGCGGTGGGCGGTGCCGCCGCCTCGCTCGCATGGGCGCTTGTCCTGTCGGCCGTCGTGTGGCTAACGGCACCCCGACTCACCGCCGCGCTGGAACGCTCGGGTTAGGGCTTAGCGACCCAGCACGCCGAAGACGATGTGCGCCTGAGTCCCCACTCTGATGTCCTTTGCGGCGAACCAGCCTTGCCGAACTTCGAGGCCGTACATGGATGGGGCGGCGCTCGGGTAGGACTCCGTGATCAGCGGCTCCATGGCCACGATATCGACGACTCGGAAGGATGGGTCCATGTAGGCGATGTCCAGAGCTACGTACGTATTGGCCATCCAGAACGACCGGACCTGGTTGTCTGGGAACACGAAAAGCATGCCCGTGCCGTCGGGCACATCCTCTCGGTACATGAGCCCTTCGGCGCGCTCGTCCGAAGTGGCTGCGACCTCGGCGATCACCGTATCAGCGCCGAAGATTACCCACGCGTGGCCGGCGGGCGGAAGCGGTTCAGAAGGGGGTGCAACCTCCGCAGCCAGGCTCCGGTCGGCGGCGGCCGGAGCCCGATCGTCGCCGGGCCCACAGGCCCCCACGGCGAACGCGATCGCCCAAACCCCAAGAACCGAGCCAAACCGGCGCCATTGAGCCTTGTGAAAATCTTCACGAGCGTGCATTATCGGCCTCCCGTTACCCGTCGCACGACTGTAACTTACGCCCCTCGGATTCGGTTCCCAGGGGTACCTCCAAATCCGGTGGAGGGGACAGAGGCGGTCCGCGCCGGGTTGGTCAGGCGGTTCGTCGCAAAATAGGAGTAGTTCCGTTGGTCGATCAGAGCCTCCTGGACATCCTCGTTTGTCCCGAAACAAAACAGCCGCTGCGCCTTGCCGAACAAGCGGTGCTCGACCCTCTGAACGCGTCCATTCGCGCGGGGTCTGTGTCGACGAGAGGAGGCCAGGCGGTCTCAGACGAGATCACTGAAGGGCTCGTGCGGGAGGACGGTTCAGTCCTCTATCCCGTTCGGGACGATATCCCCATCATGCTGATCGACGAGTCGATTCAACTGTCACAACAGGTATAATGACACGACACCGGATATCGAGGGCCGCTGCCCTTCCGATCCTGGCGCTCGGCCTGGTGGCTTGCGACGCAACCCCGCCACCGGTGGGCATGGTCCGGGGCGCCGAGCTTTTCGAAACATGCGCTCCCTGCCATGGTGACGCTGGGCTCGGCGACGTGGATATAGCCGCTCCGGCGATCGCGGGACTCCCGCAGTGGTACATCCAGTCTCAGCTCCAAGGCTTCCAGGCGGGTTGGCGCGGCAAGCACGCTGACGACCTGGCGGGGCTGCGCATGCGTCCCATGGCCGTGTCTCTCAATCGCGAGGGCGACATCGAGTCCGTCGCCCAATACGTGGCCTCGCTCGAGCCGACGTTCCCGCCCAGTACCCTCCACGGAAATGCCGGCGCGGGCGCGGCGCTGTACGAGCAGGTGTGTGTCGCCTGCCACGGTGCTGCCGGCCGGGGAGACGAAATTCTGCACGCCCCGCCCATCGTGCAGTTGCCGGATTGGTACCTCCTCCAGGAGCTTGAGGACTACAGACGTGGCGCACGCGGCGTGAACCCCGCGGATACCTGGGGAATAACGATGAGGGCCAATACCCTGGTGATGACCGACCAGGCCATGGCCGACGTGATCGCCTACGTGCAGACCCTGAGGTAGACGCCATGTCAGATCACATCCTTGCCCAGGCGCCAGGTCCGGTTCCCGCACCTCCACCTGCGGACAACGAGAACGAAGCGCTCATCGACGCCGAGAAGACGTTCAAGGTCACCCTGATCAGCGCCGCGCTGTTTTGTCTGGCCGCGGCCGTGATCATACTGGTGACGAGGACTTGGTAGAATGACTCCAGAGCTACTGTCCACCTACGCGGCCGACATCGACAACATCATTTTGCTTGTCGCAGTCCTCACCGGCTTCTGGTTCGTTGCCGCGGAGGGGGTGTTCTTCTGGCTGATCTGGCGATTCCGCGCCAAGCCCGGCGTGAAGTCCGAGTACCTGGTGGGCAACGAGAGGCACGTGATGAAGTGGATCACATGGTCGCACGGCCTCGTTCTGATATGTGACGTGTTCATCGTCATCGGCGCGGTGCAGGTCTGGTACAACGTGAAGCAGCGCCTTCCGGAGGCGGACTCGACGATCCGCGTGATTGGACAACAGTGGGCCTGGACCTTCCAGCATCCCGGTGCCGACAACCAGCTCGATACTCCGGACGACATCTTCACCGTGGACGACCTCCATGTGGAAGTCGACCGGACGTACCACTTCGTACTCGAGTCTCGTGACGTGCTGCACTCCTTCTCCGTACCCGTCTTCCGCATCAAGCAGGATGCCATTCCGGGGCGCGCCATCACGGGGTGGTTCGAGGCGACCGGCACGGGCGAGCACGACGTCCAATGCGCCGAGATCTGCGGCATCGGCCATGGGGTGATGGCAGCGCGGATACACATCGAAGACTCCGGCCAGCACGCGGCGTGGATTTCGTCCGCGTCAGCGGCACAGTAGGGGGCGGGCAATGGCACACACTGCAGTCGCGCACCAGCACGTCGATCACCACGCGCATGAGCATCACGGTCCGCAGGGGATCTTGAAATACATCTGGTCGACCGACCACAAGATGATTGCCATGCAGTACCTGTTCACCGGCATGTTTATGGCGGTGGTCGGCGGCTACATGGCCTACGTCTTCCGGATGCAGCTGGCCTTCCCGGGCATTTCCGTTCCGGGCTTCGGACAGGTCTCCCCCGGCGAGTACAACGCCCTGGTGACCAACCACGGTTCGATCATGATCTTCTGGGTGGCGATGCCGGTTCTCATCGCCGCGTTCGGGAACTACCTGATTCCGCTCATGATCGGCGCGGACGATATGGTCTTCCCGCGCATCAACCGCCTTTCGTACCAGATCTTCCTGGCTAGCGCGCTGCTACTTCTGGCCTCGCTCTTCGTCCAGGGAGGCGGTTTCGGCGGCGCATGGACCTCCTATCCACCCCTTTCGGCGGTCGGCGAGTACAACCAGACCGACTTGGGGTCGTCCATGTGGCTGGGCGCGGTCGCGCTCGAGTTCGTGGCATTCTTGTTGGGTGGTATCAACTTCATAACGACGCTGATGAACGCGCGCGCGCCGGGCATGAAGGCGTACGACATCCCTCTCGTGTGCTGGATGATCGTCATCGCGAGTATCCTGTTCATGCTCTCCGTGGGTCCGCTCATCGCGGGCGCAGCGATGCTCTTCTTCGACCAGACCATTGGGACCGGGTTCTACGATCCGGCTCGGGGGGGCGACCCGGTCCTTTGGCAGCACCTCTTCTGGTTCTTCGGTCACCCCGAAGTCTACGTGGTGCTCCTGCCGGCGATCGGGATCACGATCGACATCATCGCGACGTTCGCGCGTAAGAAGGTCTTCGGCTACAAGCTGATGCTCTACACGACGGTCGCGACCGGCGTTCTGAGCTTCTTCGTCTGGGCGCACCACCAGTTCATCGCGGGGATCGATCCCCGCATGGCGAACGTGTTCATGGTCACCACGCTCCTGATCTCGGTGCCCATCGCCGAGCTCTGTTTCGTGATCATCGCGACCTTGTACGGTGGGTCGATCCGCCTGGCTACGCCGATGTTATGGGCGCTGGCCTTCATGGCCGAGTTCCTCATCGGGGGAGTCACCGGAATTTTCCTGGGCGCGTCGGGCGCGGACATCTACTTCCACGACACGTACTTCGTGCTTGCCCACTTCCACTACACGTTCTTCCCGATTGCGATCATCGGGTCGTTCGCGGCGTTCACGTATTGGTTCCCGAAAATGTTCGGGAAGATGATGAGCGACACCTTGGGGAAGATTCACTTCTGGGGCACGATCATCCCCTTCAACTTCATCTTCATTCCACTCTTCGTGCTCGGCATCGGTGGCCAGCACAGGCGCATCTACAACTACGAGCATTTCCCTGAGCTCGCTGGCGCCGACATGTACCAGCTGCGCCGCATCGCGACGTATGCGCTGCTCGTTATGCTCGCCTTCCAACTCGTCTTCTTCTACAACTGCATCATGAGTTGGTGGAAGGGTAAGGCGGCCGGGAAGAACCCATGGCAGTCCAATACGCTGGAGTGGACGACCGAGTCGCCACCGCCTCACGGGAACTGGCCTGAAGGACTGCCGAATGTGTACCGGGGGCCTTATGAGTACAGCCATCCGGACCGCGAAGAAGACTACTGGCCCCAAAACGAACCAGGCTGATGGCATTCGCAAAACCAGCAGCGACGCTCCGTAGCGCCACGGGAATCCCAACCGGCCGATTGGCCGTTTGGTGGTTGCTCGCCTCCGAGGTCGTGATCTTCGGTGGCCTCCTGGGCACGTACCTCATGTTCCGCCTGGGTCACCCCGAGTGGGCTGATGCGGCGGCGCACACCAACACGTGGATCGGCGCCTTCAATACCCTCGTGCTCCTTACTTCGAGCTTCACGGCGGTGCTCGCGCACCAGGCGGCGGAGAGGGGCGACGGGAAGACCGCGGCGAAGCTCCTGGTGCTCACCATCGGCGGGGCGCTGACCTTCCTCGTCGTGAAGGGCGCTGAATGGACGATCGAGATCACGGCGGGCTACACGATCACCGCCAACGGCTTCTGGTCCTTCTACTACACGGCGGCCGGGCTGCACGCTCTCCATGTGATCGCCGGCGCGATCATCATGGGCATCATCGCAGCTGACGCCTATAGGGGCCGTGAGCTTCAGAGAGTCGAGCTGATCGGCATCTACTGGCACTTCGTCGACGTCGTCTGGATCTTCCTTTTCCCGCTTCTCTACATCGCGAAGTAGGCGACATGTCCGAGAACCACGAAAGCCATCACGTCAACTACAAGAAGATCTACTTCACGCTGCTGGGCCTTCTCGTCGTGAGCGTGGCGGGTCCCTTCGCAGGGATCTTGATCGTCACGCTCATTACGGCGTTCGGGATCGCGATCGTGAAGGCCAACCTGGTCATCCAGAACTTCATGCACCTCAAGTGGGAAAAGAGGCTCATGAAGTGGATGCTGACGACCTCGCTCCTGCTCATGGCGCTGATGTTTGCCGGCACCTCGGTCGACATTCTCAACCACGAGGGGCGGAACTGGGTGAACGTGGCGGCCATGGCGGCAGTCGAGAGAGGTATCGAAGACGGCGAGGGCGTGGCCGAGACCGCGGAAGTGGAGGTCGTGGCGGCTGGCTTCAACGTCGAGTCGATGTTCACGGTCGTGTGCGCCACCTGCCATGGTCAGGCGGGTGACGGCACGGGCGCTGCGGGCGCGGCGCTCGATCCGCGTCCAGCGAACTTCACCGATCCGGTGTTCTGGGAGACGCGCGACCGGGCCCGCATCGTGAACGTCATTGCCAACGGGGCCACGGCAGTCGGCGGCTCAGCCCTCATGGTCGGATGGAGCGCCAGCTTCACCGCCGAGCAGATCGAGGAGTTCGCCGACTACGTCGAAGAGTTCCGTCCGGAGCAGTAGCCTCGACATGAGCGCCCAGTCCGCGGCCTATCCGATCGATCAGAGGCCCGTGCCGACGAAGCGCGAGCCGCTCGTCTCGAACGGCGTGCTGGGGATGCTCATCTTCATCTTCACCGAGATCATGTTTTTCGCCGGCTTGATCTCGGCCCATTCGATCGTGCGGTCCCAGACGGCCGGTCAGATGTGGCCCCCCTTCGGGCAGCCCCGACTGCCCGTTCAGGAGACCGCCGTCAACACGGCGGCGCTCTTGGTGAGCGGCATCGTTCTCGTGATCACCTGGTTCGCGTTCAGGCGCGAACGCCAGAGCGCCAAGATCCCGCTCCTACTTTCGATCGTCCTAGGTGGCTTCTTCGTCTGGTTCCAGGGCATCGAGTGGATGGCTCTGCTGCAAGAAGGGCTCACCATCCAATCCAGTTCATACGGCGGCTTCTTCTATCTGATCATTGGTACGCACGCGGTTCACGCGATCGCCGCCTTGGTGGCCCTCGTGTGGGCCCTGATGCGCCTAAACAATGACCAACTTGTTGCGTCGCAGCTTGCCACGGTGTCGGCGTTTTGGTACTTCGTTGTATTGGTCTGGCCGGTCCTTTACGTGAAGGTGTACCTATGAAGCGCGCCCTCGGCATGATCCTGGCGCTCGCCGCCATTGCGGCGCTTCCGGATGCGGCGAATGCCTGCGCGGTATGCTTCGACGCATCAGATGAGAACCGCCAGGCCTTCCTCGCGACGACCGCTTTCCTCTCTTTGTTGCCGCTGGGTATGGTCGGTGGCGCAGGGCTCTGGCTTCGCCGCCGGGCGCGCGCGCGCGACGCCGAGGACGCACCGTCCGACGCGCCTGCGAGCTGAGTTCCGGCTCGGCTACTACCGCGCGGGCTCCCGCTCGGCGACCTGACCCCGAGGTCGTCAAATGAGCGTCGGTCTGTTAGGACTTGGCGCTTATTTGCCGGAGCGCATCATGACCAACGCCGAATGGGCGGAGTATGTCGACACGTCCGACGAATGGATCACGTCGCGCACCGGCATCCATCGCCGCCGGGTCGCTGCCGCTGACCAGAACACAGCCGATCTCGCCGTGGCGGCTGCGGAGCAGGCCATCGCCGACAGTGGTCTGACCGTAGCGGATATTGACGAGATCATCGTCGCGACCGACACGCCTGAGGTCTACATCCCCGACACCGCATCGTTCGTGCAGACCCGTCTCGGCGCGCGTGAGGTTCCGGCGTACGACCTGGGGGGAAGCGGGTGTGCCGGCTTCGTCTTGGGCCTCGATATCGCTCGCTCGAGGGCATTGGCCAACGACCGTCGCGTTCTCGTCATCGGGGTGGAGCTGCTGACAAGGCTGATGAACTGGCAGGACAGAAACACATGCGTGCTGTTCGGCGACGCGGCCGGAGCGGCCGTCGTGGGCGCGGGCCCCGGAATGGCTGAAATCTTGGCTGCGAACGCCGGCACAGACGGGACGCGCAGCGACATCCTCGGCCTCGAAGTCGGAGGCACCCGCATGCCGTTCACGGAAGAGCGCGCGCGACAGGGCCTGCACAAGGAGATCGTCATGCACGGGCGGGAGGTCTTCAGGGAGGCAGTCCGTCGCATGACCGCTGCCTCGATGGACGTGCTCGAGCAGGCTGGTGTGGGTATTGAGGACGTCGCCCTCGTCGTACCCCATCAGGCGAATCAGCGAATTCTCGATGCAGTCGGGGACCGCTTAGGCGTTCCGCCCGAGAAGGTGTTCGTGAACGTGCACGAATACGGCAACACGGGCTCTGCGTCCGTTCCGGTCGCGCTGTGGGAAGCTCGGGCCCAAGGGCGGATCCAGCCCGGTGACCTGGTCCTGCTTACGGCTTTCGGGGCCGGCTTCCACTGGGCCGCGCTGCTCGTGCGCTTCTAGGTCAGAGCCTCAACAATCGGGTCACTTTGAGCACCAGGCCACGGTTCTGCAGCACCGGGAAGCGCTCGAAGTCGTACGTGTCGCGCTCCTCCGTGTAGACCAGGAAGATCTCGCTGCCTGGGGCCCACTCCCAGCGGAAGCGGGCATTTGCGCTAAAGCTGTCGTTGCTCGAGTTGTACTGCACCAGCGCGCTCAAGAACATGCGGGGCGAGAAGGTATAGTTCACCCGAGTCACGGCGAGCCACGTGTCGAAGCTCTCGGTTGGCAGCTCAACCCGATTGAAAGAAAGACTGGGCTCTACCGAAAGTTGAGGGTGGAGTCCGATGCGCCCCCGGCTGAAGCCGACCGCCGTGAGATGGCCGTTGAACCATTCGCCGAATCGGGCCGATACGTTTCCTGAAAAGAAGCGCTGGGGCCCGAACGTATAAGAGGCCTGTACGGCATCGAAAGAGTGTCGGCCCGCGGCGACGGTGGCTCCGCTGATCGACTCGTCGACGAGAAGATTCTCGTAGCTGCTGGTGAAGCCTACCCTGATCTGGTCGCTGCTCTCAAGCTCCACGCCCAAGCTGCTGCCCACTTCCCGGCTCTCGACGTATCCCCCCTCCGCGCTCTCCACGTAGTCGGCGTCTCCCTGCAGGGTGATCTGCCGGATCCATTCGATCGCCTGGGGTCGCGGGCTCAGGCGGGCCGATGCCTGGCTCTGCCTGAAGCCCCAGCGTCGCACGAATCCGACCTCTGGGTTGAACTCGTCCTCGACCAACAGATGCCCGGCCTGCAGCCCGAGCAGGTCTCCGTCGTAGCTGAAGCGACCCTGATAACTGATGTCGAGCGAGTCGACGCCCGGCGTGCGCGTGCGGGCCAAGTATCCCGACAGATACCAGTCATCCAGGAATGAGAACGACGCGTCTCCTCCGTACGTCTCACTCGGGCCACCTCCGGCAAGGGCACGCGAGCGACGGGTATAGAGCCCGCCGATGTTGCTGCGCTGAAGGACGTCGGCGCGCAGCCGCAGAACGGTGAAGTTGGTCATCTCTGCGCCGATGTCGGACACGTCGTCCGTGACGATGTCCAGCGCGCCGACGTCGAAGGGCCCGATCTTCCCGGTCACCCGCCCGCCACCGATGATCGGGACCGGGGTGCGGCCCAGGATGCCGATGCGGCGGCTGAAGAAGAGCGTCGGGGCCGGTCCGCCCCCCCCGCCGCCGGCACCGACCCCGGCCGAAGGGAAGTTGAAGATGCCCCGGCTCTCAAGGAAGAACTCGCGCTTCTCTGGGAAGAAGAGGCTGAAACGGGTCAGGTTGACCTGCTGTTCGTCGACCTCCACCTGAGCGAAGTCGGTGTTGTAGGTGAAGTCCGCAGTGAGATTCTGGGTAATGCTCCACTTGATATCCACGCCGCCGTCGCCATCCAGCTCGTTGGATGTGGGGGATGCCGCGGTTCGGTCCGTCGTCATGCTGGCGATGCCGTATGGCTTCACGTCGATGGTGACGCCAGTCGGCGGCGCTTCGATACCGACGAGTGTCGCTGCGCGCGACATGCGAATGATCCCCATGCGCCCATCCCCTGCCGCTGCGCGGGAGACCGCAGTGAGGTGCGACCATTCGTTCTTGCGACGGATCGCTCGACGCAACTGCACACCCCAGACCTGCGTCGTGCCCGGCCGATACTTGATGGACTTGAACGGGATCTTCACCTCCACCGTCCAACCGCCTTCGAAGCGTCCGGTACGGACATCCCAGACCGGGTTCCAATCGAAGTTCGGACTCCCCTCATTCGTGACCTGCACGTCGACCATCGCGCCGAGCGGGTTGGTGTAGAAGAAGTATCCGTTCCGTCGGTCGTAGTACGTGTCGAAGACCAGTCCAAAGTTGTCGTTGGTGCTGACTCCCATGGCGTCCCTACGCATCTCGTTCGCGACCCAGTCGCGCTCGGGAACCTCCTCGAACACGCGTGCCGATACATACACGTTGTCCTCGTCGTAGAGGATCCACGCCTCGGTCAGCTCGGTCGCGGGCACCCCCTCATCGGGGAGACTCTGGATGAAGTCGTTCAGCGGCGGCACCTGTTGATAGACCGGTTCGCCCAGCTCACCGTCCAAGTCGAGCGGCCGATCGAGGCGCACGGCTCGGACGGTGGCGTTCCCGGCGCCGTCGCGTGTGATGACTTCGGGCAGTCTCGGGGCTGGTGGCACGCCCGCCGGCAGCGGAGGAGCCACTGGTTGATTGGGCGAGGCTCTGGCGGCTTGAGCCGTTGTTGCCGGGCGGTTCTCAGTGCTCGTCGCACCGAGCGGCGGCGGTGGGACCAACCGGGCGCTAGCCTCGCCTTGGAAGCCACCGCCTGCCGCTTCGGGAGGAGGCTCGAGCAGTGAAAATTCGACCTCGACGATCCGCCAGGTGCCACCGATGCGCACGCGTGTCTCCGCGTACCGCCAAGGGCCCTCAATGGGCGGACCCCTCGAGACGCGCAGCCCGCCCCGCAGCTCCAGAACAGTCACCGCTGTACTTCCGAAGACCTGGCTGTTCACCGGACCGGGCGTCCAAGCGAGGTCGGCAAGACTGAGTGTAGCTGGGTCGACCTCCACGCTCTGCCCGAGCGACATCAGGACACGGGCCTGCGGTGCGAAGTGTGCTATGTATCCCGCGACGTCGTCCGCGTTCAGCGCGGTCATGGCGCTGGTCACCGCCGCTTCGACGTCGGCGACCTGAGCGGCGGCCGGACTCACATGGCCGCCGAGGAGCAGCGCCAGCGCCCAGGCCGTGGGCGTCGTCCAACGTCCGCTGACGCGCGTCACGTCGGCTGGCTGGGTCAGCGTGCTCGGCCCCGCCGAGCCGTCAGCCGGCCCGTCTCCGCTTATTGCGAAGGAAGTCCATCATGATGTACTGCCCGAGTGTCATCGAGCTCGTGAAGTACGCTTTGCCACGAGCGATCTCTGAGACCTTCTGCACGAACTGAATGAGGTAGGGGTCCTGCGCGAGCATGAAGGTATTGATGAGGACGCCAGCCTTCCGACACGCGGCAACTTCCTGGAACGTGCGCTTCAGGATCATCGGGTCGAGCCCACCCGAGTTGGTGTAGACCCGCCCGTCGGGCAGCGTCATCGCACTTGGTTTGCCATCGGTGATCATGATGATCTGGCGCATATCCTTCTTTTGCGCGCCTAGGATCCTCCTCGCGATCTCCAGGCCTTCGGCCGTGTTGGTATGGAACGGCCCGACCTGCGCTTTCGCGAGCTGCGAAAGCGGAATCTCCTGGGCGCGATCCCCGAATGTTACGACTTGGAGCGAGTCGCCTGGAAACTGCGTCCGGATGAGATGCGAAAGCGCCAACGCGACTCGCTTTGCGGGAGCGAACCGGTCCTCGCCGTAGAGCACCATTGAGTGCGAGACATCGAGCATCAAGACGGTCGCACATGAGGAGCGATACTCGGCCTGGTGTACCATCAGGTCGCCGTAGTCGAGGTCGAGCGGGACCTTCAGGCCCTCTCGCTCGATGGCGTTCTTCAGGGTGGCGGGAATGTCGAGGTTCATGGTGTCCCCGAACTCGTAGGGCTTCGACGCCGCATCAGCCTCGACCCCGGTCGCGAGGTGCGGCGTGTCGTGCGATCCCGCGGTGGCCTTCCCGAGGGCGGAAAGCAGCCCTTTCAGAGCGCGGTACCCGAGGAAGTCCATGCCCTTTTGGGTCAGGTTGAACTGGACCTGCTGGGCGGCCTCCTTGGCTTCGTCGATCTTCCCCTGGCCGGTGACGTCGTAGGTCGCCCCGGGCATCTGCGGATTGCCGGTCTCGAGGTTGATGTACCCCTCCTCGACCATCTTCTCGATGAGCTGGTCGAGCAGCTGGGCGATCTCCTTACGTACCTCTTCGTCGCCCGCTCCTTCGCCCCTGAGCTCCTCTATCATCTCGGGGGTGAGCTGACCGCTCTCGATGAGCGCCTTCAGCAAGGCGTTCTTGAGTGCGTCGGTAGAGCTGATGTCTTCGTCTCCGGACCACCCCCAGTACGGGTGGTAGTTCGGCCCACCGGCGAAGCCCCCGTCCATGAGAAAATCGGACAGGTGCTCCAGGAGTGACTGGAGGTTGAGGGCGTCGAGCCAGCCCCCCTTGTACTTCGAATACGTTGTGAAGCGCATGACATCATCCTAGGGGGAGGCATAGTTTCCCGCCATGAACCGAAACGCCCTTCCCCTAGAAGCGAAGATCAGCGTGCGGCGCGCGTTGTTGGCCCACTACGACGCGCACAAGCGCGACCTACCGTGGCGTGGGGAGAGTGATCCGTACCGGATTCTCGTCTCTGAGGTGATGCTGCAGCAGACTCGAGTCGAGACCGTACTGAGTTACTACGGGGCCTGGCTGGGACGGTTCCCGGACCTGGAGACGTTGGCCGCGGCCGATGAGGACGAGGTCTTGCAGGCCTGGGAGGGCCTCGGCTACTACCGGCGAGCGCGAAATCTCCATCGGACGGCCCAGGTCGTGAGGGAGCGGCCGGCCCGTACTCTGCCCTCCACCTACGCCGAGCTACGCGAGTTGCCCGGCCTCGGGGAGTACACGGCTGGCGCCGTGGCCAGCATCGCGTTCGGTGAGACGGTCGCGGCCCCGGACGGCAACGTGAGACGGGTCCTGGCGCGCCTCTTCGACGAGCCGGACCCCAAGCCGGCTTGGACTCGTGCCACCGCCTCGGGCCTGGTCGACCCTGCTCGGCCAGGTGACTGGAATCAGGCGCTCATGGAGCTTGGAGCGACCGTGTGCACGCCGCGCAGCCCACGCTGTGGTGGCTGCCCCGTGGTCCCCTGGTGCGCGTCACACGCAGGGGGCACGCAGGAAGACCGGCCGGCCCCTGCTCGGCGCAGCGCGCCGAGACGAGTACTTTTCGCGCTAGCTGTCCTCCACTGTGCGGGCCGGGTGTTGCTCGTGAGGCGCCCGCCTGAGGGCCTGTTGGGAGGGATGTGGGCCTTCCCTGAGGCGGAGGTGGCGGACGCCGCGGCCAGCGAGTCCGCCGCGCGAGCGATGTTGCTGACGACGCACCGGGCGCTTTGCGATGCGCCCGAGCGCCTATCGACCCGCGAGCACCGCTTCACTCATCTGCACGCCACGTACTATCCATATCTGTTTCACGTCGAGGTGGAGGGCAGCCTGGCGTTCGATGCGGATGAGCTAGCTTGGGTCGACTTGGCGACTCCGGGCGGCGTCGCGCTGCCGGTTGCCCAGCGAAGGATCTTGGAGTCTGCGCGTGAGCATTTGGTGGGGAGTGCTGTGTGAGAATCGCGGATATGACGTGGATGCAGGTCGAGGAGTACCTCACTCGGGATGACCGCTGCGTCGTGCCGCTCGGGTGCACTGAGCAGCACGCGTACCTCTCCCTGACGACCGACAACACACTTGCCGACCGCGTAGCGACGGAAGCCGCTGAGCCACTGGGCATTCCCGTCTTTCCGGTCGTCCCCTACGGCATCACTCCCTACTTCATGGATTATCCGGGCACGGTCACGGTGTCACCAGTCACATACGAACGACTTCTGCTCGAGATCCTCGGCAGCGTGCGTCGTCATGGCTTTAAGCGGATCATTGTCGTGAATGGCCATGGGGGTAATGCCCCGGCCCGACCTGCCACTGAGGCTTGGGCATCCCGCCGGAAAGGAGTTCGGCTTCGATGGCATGACTGGTGGAGGGCTCCCCGAACCAGGGCATCCATCGACGCCATCGACCCGGACGCCTCCCATGCTTCTTGGATGGAGAGCTACCCTTGGACGCGCGTGCAGGGGGTGGAGCCTCCTGAGGGCCACAAGGCGCGGACTCGGGGAATGACTGGCGATGAGTCGTCCCCTGCCCGGTTCCGCGAGGTTCTCGGTGACGGCTCCATGGGCGGCTTCTACGAACGAGGTGCCGAAGAGACGCTGGCGCTATGGAGGGTTGCCGTTGAAGAGACCCGCGAGATCATGACCGACGGTTGGTGACCTGCTCCGTTTGGGCATTCCATTTCGGACCGAAGGAATCGCCTTCCAGCCCGGCCGAGGTATCTCCCGAGTCCACGAACCAATGACTTAGAGGTTCAGGCCGCCGGTGGGATCGAAGCCCTGGTAGCCCTTCCCCTTGGGCGGCCCTTGGTGCGGCGCTTTCACGTATCCCGAGCTCGTGCGGCTGATGCGCTTCTGGGCCACGAGGGCCTCGAGGACCAACTCGCAGGCGGCGGCGCGAACGCCGTCGCTCGCGACGGCAGCGGCGAGCCCGACATTCTCGATCAGCTCGAGCAGCCCCGGCACCGTCTCGAAGCCTTGGACGCATGCCGCCGACGCGGCATCCTCACCGACCTGAAGCGCACCACCCGTCTCGAAGTACTCGATGATGTCGTCCACATCTGCCCCACCCGCACGCACATCGAATGTCTGCGACGAACTCTGCTGGATGAGTTCACGAGCGATCCGGTCCGCGCCGTGGAGCTCTCCCTCGTACTCGAGCTCCATCTTCCCAGTGATCGCGGGGAGGGCGGCATAGAGGTCCGCGATGCGAGGAACGGCGACGCTTTCGCCATGCCGTAGGGCCCGACGTTCGGCGTTGGAGACCGCGGTCTCGATCAGCGAGATCGGCATCCGCTGGCTGACACCCGAGCGCTGGTCGACGCGTTTGTCCTCTCGCGCGAGGAATGCGACCCGTTCGACGGTCTCCTCCAAGAAATCCGGGATCTCGACACACGTGTCGTCGCGGCCAACCCATGCCTCTTGGCGGGTGATGTCCCGCCCTATCTCGAGTTCCTCGGGATAGTGCGTACGGATCTCCGCTCCGATGCGGTCCTTGAGGGGTGTGATGATCTTGCCGCGCGCCGTGTAGTCTTCCGGGTTGGCGGTGAAGACCATGAGGACGTCCAGAACGAGTCGGATCGGATAGCCCTTCACCTGCACATCCCCCTCTTGGAGGATGTTGAACAGCCCGACTTGGATCTTCCCTGCTAGGTCCGGGAGCTCATTGATGGCGAATATGCCCCGGTTGGCTCGGGGTAGCAGCCCGTAGTGGATGGTGAGCTCGTCGGCGAGGATGTGACCGCCTCGGGCCGCTTTGATCGGGTCGACGTCGCCGATCATGTCTCCGATGGTGACGTCCGGAGTGGCGAGCTTTTCGACGTAGCGCTGCTCACGCGGCACCCACGCGATCGGTGTCTTTGCACCGTGCTCCTCCACGAGCTGGCGTCCGTACTTCGAGATGGGCGCGAGGGGGTCGTCGTTGACCTCGCTTCCGGCCAAGATCGGGATCCGCTCGTCTAACAGCGAAGCGAGCTGTCTCAGAATGCGGCTCTTCGCCTGACCCCGAAGGCCCAGGAGGATGAAGTCGTGACGGGCCAGCAGCGCGTTCACGATCTGCGGCGTGACCGAATCATCGTATCCGCGGATTCCAGGAAAGAGCTCCTCGCCGGCCCTCAGCTTGCGGATCAGATTGGTGCGGAGCTCCTCCTTCACCGTGCGCGTCGCGTAGCCGGCGGTCTTGAGCCCTGCCAGTGTCGTGGGGCGCGTATCACTCATCCGCAGTTGCCTCCGGTTCCTTCCGTCGATGGGACATGCAGGGTAGAGCCTCGGCGGCGACTTGGCGATGTTGGGTGGGACGAGTCGATACACATCCGCCCCGCCTCGGGTCCCGGCGCTGGCAACACCGGAGCGAGCATGAGCACGAGCCTTCGTGGGTCACTTCGCCCACTAGATGAGCAGCCCGCACTGCCTCGCGACCGCTTCATTGTAGCGGACCGGCCCGACGACGAAGCGATTCCGATGGATGTGATCTTCGTCGGCGGTGGGCCGGCGGGACTCGCCGGCGCCATCGAGCTTGCTCGGCTCGTCCGGAACGACGCTGAAGCGGGTGGGGGACTGGGCGAGCTCGAGATTGGAGTCCTCGAGAAGGCTGGCCGACTCGGTGAGCACAGCCTTTCAGGGGCGGTGGTGAACCCGAGTGCCTTCCACGAGCTCTTTCCCGAGCTGGCGCTCGAAGACTTCCCCTTCCGGCGGCCCGTGGAGAAAGAGAGCGTCTACGTGATGACCGCTTCTCGCTCGGTGCGCATTCCGACGCCGCCGACGATGAAGAATCACGGCAACCACATCGCGTCAATATGTGAGATCGTGCGGTGGCTCGGAGAACGAGCCGAAGAGCTCGGCGTCAACATCTTTCCCGGGTTTCCCGTCGCCTCTTTACTCGTCGAGGGTCAGAGCGTCGTCGGCGTGCGCACGACGCCCTCGGGACTCGATCGGGCAGGGGAGGCTACCGGACCCGATGCGATGCCGGCGATGGACCTAACGGCCAGGGTCACCGTGCTTTCCGAAGGGACGCGCGGGGCGCTCTCCCAGGCGTGGCTGGACTGGCAGGGGGTGGGGTCTGCGAATCCGCAGATCTTCGCGCTCGGCGTGAAGGAGCTCTGGGAGGTGAAGCGCCCGCTCGACCGCATCATCCACACCATGGGGTGGCCGCTGCCCTCTGATGCGTTCGGCGGGTCTTTCCTGTACCCGATGGCGGACGACGTGGTGGCGCTCGGGCTGGTCGTCGGGCTCGACTACGGTGACGCCCGTTTCGACGTCCACGAAGCGCTCCAGAGACTCAAGCTCCACTCCCTGTTCAAGGAAGTTCTGCAGGGTGGCCACATGGTCGAATGGGGCGCTAAGACGATTCCTGAAGGGGGATACCATTCGGTGCCGGAGCGGCGCCACGGTGATGGTCTGATCATCGTGGGAGATGCGGCCGGCTATGTGGAGGTCTCGTCGCTGAAGGGCATCCACTACGCGATGCACTCGGGGATCTTGGCGGCGCGTCAGATCTTTCAGGCGCTCAAGAGCGGCGATACCTCGTCGGCCGGTCTCGCGGGATACACTACGGCGGTCGACGCGAGCGTCATCATACGTGACCTGAAAGAGCGCCGGAACATGCGGCTCGCGTTCAAGAGCGGCTTCACGGTTGGTGGAGTGAAGGCCGGGCTCATGACGCTCACCAAGGGAGCGTTCCCGGCGGGCCGAATCGCCACCGAGGAGGACGCGGCCAGAACCCGAGCGCTCGGCTCCGACTCGGAGCCGCTCGTGCCCGACGGATCGCTGACCTTCTCGAAGGTGGATGGGGTGTACCGGTCCGGTAATCAGACCCGCGACGACATCCCTGTGCACCTCATCGTCGGCGAAGACGTAAGCGCCGAGGCGGCTGAGTTCTATACCCACGTGTGTCCCGCGGGGGTCTACGAGAGAGATGGCGACCGGCTCGTCGTCAACGCGCCCAACTGTGTCGATTGCAAAGCGACCGACGTCGTGGGGCCGCGCTGGACGCCACGGGAAGGCGGGAGCGGGCCCGCGTATAGGCAGATGTGAGGTCGCTACACATGACGAAACCCGGTCAGCATCGCGGGGGGCCGGGCGGAATCGCCCGGCCCCCGCGGCCTCGTCAGAACACGAAGTTCGTAATCAACGTGCCGGAGCCTGCGCCGCCCTGATCGCCGGGCCCGGTGAACGTGCCGGTGAAGATCTGGATGCCGCTCCCGGGGAGGCCTGGTACCGCGGGCACGCCAGGCCTGAGGCTGACCGTCACGATGTAGTCGGTCTCTAGGGCACCACACGCGTCCCAGTAGTCGACGCGCACGATGTATGTGCCGGTCGGCGCGGTCCCTGGCGCCCACCCGACGTTCTCTTGGGTGAGGCTGGAGGTCGAGCACGCCGCGTTGGCGTCGATGTCGAGCTCTCCGCCCGAGCCGGACGTGGTATTCCCGTAGTAGATCTCCGCGCCGCCTGGTTCCACGACATGTAGATCCACGTCGGCTGGCGTGTCCCAGGTCACGCTGACCTGAATGTCGCCGCCCGCCGCTTCGATGGCGTTCACCGTCATGGAGCTGTAGGGCCCGAAGATCCCGTTAGCCCCCGCGATAGCGAAGACGACGTCGAAGTCGAGGACCGGAGGTAGCCCACCGATCGTGATGATGGCGCGTGCCGTGGTGAAGTCGGTAGGGAGCGGTACGAGGTAGTGGCCGTCGACGCCCTGCACGAAGACCGCGACCATCTGGAACGGTCCCGAGCCCACCATGTCGAGCGCAGAGCTTCCGCCGGTGATGGTTTGCGCATTCGTCGGCACGGTCACGCTCGGACCCGCGCCCGGAGGCGGCGGTGGGCTCGAATTGAGCTGCCCACGCACGGTCTCGATCGTGACTCCTGCCAGGTACGTCTTGATTGCCGCGCCCCGAATCAGCGTGGGGGAATCGCAGCTCGACAATACCAACCCGAACAAGACGACGAAGGCGACGAGCCTAGGCGCTCGCTCGGTCTCACGGCTGGGGGTCATTCAGTCCTCCGGTGCGTATTCTTTCTCGGTCGCGGCCAAGGTAACGCCCGCTGGGCGCCCGGTCAGGGCCCTTCCTTGCACCCGCCGATCCCCGATAGCCGGACTTCGACTCTTAGTCGGGCTTCTGGAACACGGCTGCAAAGCGGAGATAGCAGTCGCTTCCGAACTCCTCCAGGTTGGTCACGCGGTAGATCGTGAGGTCGAGTCGCCTGAGGTGGGATACCACCCGGCGCATGAACGCTCCGGCGTCGTAGTACCTCTGGTGGGGAGGCCCCCACTCGTCCGACACGTAGACGGTGTCGCCCGGCTCGAACTCCAGATGCTGGCGCTTCAGCCCCCTCGGGTGGGTCTGAATCGCGTAGCTCGACGTCGTATACAGCGGCAGGATGCAGAGCCGACCCCCAGGCTTCAGCACGCGTTCGGCCTCTCTGATGAAGCGGCTATCGGAGTCGCCTTCGAAGTGCTCGAACGAGCAGTGCATCACGAGGTGGTCAGCGAAGCCATCGGGGATCGGCATGCTCGCGGCGTCGCCACCGATCGTGCGGCCCTGCATGCCCTCGGGGTACATGATGTCCTGACGGTACGTCTCGAGGTCGTACAAGTCTGCCGCGATCTCGGAGAACGGCGAGTTCATGCTCGCGATGTCGATCAAGACCTGGCCCGGCCTCGGGTCGAGCATGCGCAGCGACACGTAGTGCTCCAGGTACTTCTCTAGAGCGGCTGGAATGCGCCCGTGGTCGTAGTACGAGAGGGACGCGTACCCGGCCTTGTCGACATAACCGTCGAAGTCCTCCCTCGGAACGTGGTACGGCTCGACTCTAACGCCTGATTCGCGCAGCTCGGGTGTGACGTCCTGATATTCGACGTACCCTCTGACGGGCCGGCCGCCGCGCGCGCGGACCCTGTTGCGCACCCACTGTGCCTTGAGTCTCTGAAGCATCGGCGGCCCGGTTGGGCTCAAGCCTCGGGGGCGTAGTTCCCGAAGTGCAGGTGGGAGATCCGGAGCCCGGATGAGGTGCGCGTGAGGACCATCGTCAAAGGTCCGCGTCCCGCACCCGCGCGGTTCACGCGGTTGCCGAAGTACCACACCGCCCCGATCACCGCGCTCTCGCCCAGGTCTGCGACCGTGACGTCCTCGAGCCAGAGCTCGCCCTCGGGCTCGAAGCCCCCAGAAGCGAAGCCCAGTTCTTGGTGATACGCCACAACGGCATCGATGCCGGTGATCAGGCCCTCCTCATCGGACGGGAAATACGTCAGCGCGTCGGCGTTCAGGAAGAGGTCGCGCACGCGGTCGAGATCGTACCGCCCCCACATCGTGAGCCAGGCATCGAGAAGCTCCGTGGGCGAGTCGGCACCCGGCGAAGGCTGGCGAACGACATCCGTGTCGGAACGGAAGCGCGGCCTATACCCATCGCGATCGTAGCGGACTGCGTTCTTCCACACGGTCCCGACCGAGCGCAGCGCGGTGATGTCCTCGAGCGGATTGTCACGTAGAAAGACGAAGTTGACGGGCCTGCCGTGAGCGAGCGTCCCCGCCGTCGCCTCGATGCCGATCGCCTCGGCCGCGGCGCTCGTCCCGGCCACGATGGCCTGCATCGGCGTCAGCCCCCCATGCGTGACGAGGGCCTCGAGCTCCGCGTAGAGGGCGGGGAACGGGTCGTCGGGCGGCGTGGTGAAGTCACTCCCGGCGGCGATCGGGATGCCCTCCGCGCTCGCCCGCTGGACGAGCGCCCCTGCGAAGTCCGGATCGCACTGCGCGTCGCGAGAGCGATCGGCGGCGGAACGCGTGTACGTGGCGAGTGTTGCGTCGAGGATCGTGCCGGCCGCTCGCATTGCCTGGAAGAGCTCCGTGAAGACTTGCGACGCGGCGTTGAAGGCTCCGTACTGGGGAACCACGTTGTGGTCGTACATGGCGGGTACGTCGGCCATCGCCTCCCATGCCAGGTAGCAGGCGTGTGAGATCACATCCGCGCCGGCTTGCACGACGTCCATGGGACGAGCCGGAAATACCATGCTGTGCGCCCACACCTTCATGCCTTGCCGGTGCGCCTCCTCGGTGATCCGCACGACGTCGGCCGCGCCCAAGTTGGCGTAGATCTTCACGCCCGTGGCGGAGGTGCCTTTCGCGCGGGCCACGGCGGTGACGATGTCGGTCTGGGGTGATATCGCCTGCATCCAGGGGACCTCGCCTGCGGTCTCCCCGACCGTGGAGGCTTGGGGACGGGGGTCCGACATGAAGGACGCACCGGCCATGACGGCGGAGAAGTAGATATCCGGAGCGACGATCTCCCCGAGACGCGAGTCGCGGGCCAATGACGCGAGCGCACGGGCGTCACCGGCCATGTCCCGCACCGCCGTGACTCCGGCATAGAGGAGGCGATGCAGCTCGGCCTCCGCGTTGGGTCGGTCCGGCGACGTGCTCAGGTGGACGTGCGCATCGATGAGCCCAGGAATGACGTACCCACCGCCCAGGTTGATTACGATGGCGTCCCTTGGAGCCGACGGTCCCGACAGCAGCTCGCGACGGCTTCCCACGGTCACGATGCCGTTCCCTCGCACGCTGATCGCCGCGTCCTCTATGGGGGGGGCGCCTGTTCCGTCGATCAGCGTGAAGCCGTGGTAGATCTCGAGCGGTGCGTTGTCGGCGACCTGAGCCGCACCGGTCTGCGTGAGGCCGAGAGCGGCCAGCAGAACGATGGAAAACGTGTGTCGCTTCATGGCTTCACCGGCGGTTCGTGGGCCCTGCTCGGTCCGGGGCCACGCCGCCAATGTGGGCGTTCGAGGCGTGCCAGCAAAGCATCATGTGCCCCTAGTCGTCCGGAAGGATGGTCACCACGGTGTCGCGCGCCAGCGCCTCGAGCGCTTCCTCGGAGGTTCCGAAGTCACAGAGCCTCCCCAACGTGTGCACGGTCGGCAGGATCATGGGCAGATCACTGCGGGCGTGCCGTTCGAGCGCCAGGGTGGGTGTGATCCATAGGGCATCCGTCATTTCCCGCGGATCTACGATGGGCGTGCTGTCCGCCGCGACACGAGCCGCGAAGAAACGGGCGTCGAAGCGGCGCGGCTCCCGTCTCGGCGTGATCCAGTGAGCGAAGTAGAGCAGGCGGTCTCCCGAAACACGGCAGTCCAGGTGAGCCAAAGCATCAGCGAAACCGATGCGGTCCTCCATCAGCTCGTCCCTGATTCGGTCGACAGCTGGGTCCTCCGACGCCGTCGGTGGGAAGGATCCGTTCTCAAGGGCGGCCACGAGAATCCCAGTCTCCTCGAATGCCTCACGGAGGGCTGCCAGGTAGTAGGCGATCGCCGGCGGGTTCGCATTCGTGAGATCGAGCCTCTGCGCTGCGGTCGCCGAACTCAGGTGGTCGAGATGCGCGAGGGTGGCCGGATCGCTGTCCGAGTCGTCGACTCGTCCCCCCGGAAACACGTACATCCTCGGCACGAATCCGGCGTGGCGATTGCGCCGCAGTAGAAGGACCTCGAGGCCCGCCTCGGCGTCGCGCATGAGTACGATGGTGGCCGCGGGAACGGGCGTGACCGGGTCTGTCAGCCTTCGCGCTCCAAGATCCCGACTTCGTGAGGGAAGATCTCGGCGAGCCGCTCCACGTCCTCCAGGGTGCCGTGTGGCTCGCCCCAGTGGATCGGCACGATCAGCTGTGCCCCGCACGCTTCAGCGGCCTTCGCCGCATCGTCCACGCCCATCGTGTAGTGACCCCCACAGGGGAGGAACGCCACATCACACCTGATGCCGAACATGGCGGGCAGGAAGTCCGTGTCGCCCGCGTGATAGTACGTGGTCCCCTCGATTGTGAAGACGTACCCGAGCCAACCGTTGTCCTGGGTGTGGAATTTCTTGTCGACGTTGTGTGCCGGGACAGCCAGTACGTCGAAGCCATCCAACTGAAGCATGTCTCCAGGGCGCATGAAGTGGTCCGCGTCGGCCAGCAGCTTCTTCATCGATGACGGGGCCACGAGCACGGTCTCCGGACCCCGGACCCGCTCGATGTCATCCTCGGAGAAGTTGTCGTAATGGGGGTGCGTGAGAAGCACCAGATCCGCCTGCGAGGCCTCGTTGAGACCGAGGGGGTCTACGTGGACCTCCACACCGTTCCGTCGGATTCGGACGGACGAGCCGCGGAACCACGTGATGCCGTCGAGTAGATCGCCCATTCAGGAACCCGGCAGGTGGCGCGAGCAGAGGGGAGGTGCCAACCTAACTACCACGCCGAAAGCGAAAAAGTGGCGCAATAGATAGCGAGGGGCGCGCCAGATTGGCAGGAAACACCCCTTCTGGGGTGGCAAGGATCCTGCAAGGCCCGGTAGTCCTTCCAATGGAGAGAGCGCAGACGCATGGCAGAACGATTCACCCTTCCCGTCTTGCCGCTTCGTGATACGGTCGTGTACCCGGGCGTGGCGGTGCCGATCTCGGCCGGCCGACCAGGTACGGTAGAAGCAGTACAGGAGGCGCTGGACGGAGATCGACGCCTCTTCGCGGTCGCGCAGCGGGAGAACGTGGACGACCCTGCCCCCGAGTATCTGTACAAGATCGGGACTATTGTGCGCATCATTCAGACGCACCGGGTACGCGGCGGCGTGCAACTGCTCGTCCAGGGCGAGGGTAGGGCGCAGGCTCTCTCATATGACAGCGAGGGAGAGTCGATGCTCCATGCGGTGGTACTCGAGATGGAGCGCCAGGAGCCCCAGGACCCAGCCGATCCGGCGTTTCAGGCGCTCGATAGGGAGCTCCGTGACCGCGCGGCCGAGCTTGGCACCCGGCGCGGTGTGCCGGCGGAGGCCTTGAACCAGCTCATCCAGGGCGTGGACGCTCCCGGACCGTTCTCCGACCTGGTCGCCTTCTACCTGGAGCTGGAGACCGCCGAGAAGCAGCGATTGCTCGAACTGCTCAACGACGAGGAGCGCATGCGCGAGTGCCTCGTCTCCGTCGAGCGGGAGCTCGCCCGCATGGATGCGCAGGAAGACATCCAGGCGAAAGTCCAGTCGGAACTCGGCGAGCGTCAGCGCGAGATGCTGCTGCGAGAACAGCTCAAAGCGATTCAGAAGGAGCTGGGCGAAGAGGAGGAGCGCGATGACGTGGAGGAGATGCGCAAGCGCATCGCGGAACTGAAGCTCTCCGAAGAACAGGCCTCGGAGGTCGACCGCGAGCTGCGGCGCTTGGAGCGCACGAGCCCCCAGTCCGCTGAATACCAGGTCATCCGGACGTTCCTGGAGTGGGTGACAGAGCTCCCTTGGCAGCAGCGCACGGAGGAGAAGATCGATCTCGCGCGCGCCGAAGAGATCCTGGACGAGGACCACCACGGACTAGAGGACGTGAAGGACCGGGTCTTAGAGTTCCTCGCGGTTCGGAAGCTGCAACTTGAAAGAAGCGCTGAGAACGGTGCGACTGTCGAGGACCCTGAGGCCGACGCGGCCGAGTCAGAGGGTTCTCCCGAGGTGGCGGCCGATGCCGCTTCCGAGGGAGAGGAGGGTGAGGAGGACAAGGCGGAGGAGCCCGCTGTTGCTGACGAAGACGCGTTCACCGGTCGCGGCCCGATCTTGCTGTTCGTGGGCCCTCCCGGTGTGGGGAAGACCTCGATCGCGCAGTCGATCGCACGGTCACTGGACCGGAAGTACGTACGGATCTCGCTCGGTGGCGCACGTGACGAGGCCGACATCCGCGGACACCGGCGGACCTACGTCGGTGCGATGCCAGGCCGGATCATTCAGGGGATGAGACAAGCCAAGTCCAAGAATCCAGTCTTCTTGCTGGACGAGGTCGACAAGCTCGGCGTCTCGTTCCAGGGGGACCCGAGCTCGGCCCTGCTGGAGGTCCTAGATCCCGCTCAGAACTCGACGTTTGTCGATCACTATCTGGGGATCCCGTTCGACCTGTCCGAGGTCCTCTTCATTGCGACGGCGAACTACTTGGACCGCATCCCCGGACCCCTGCTCGATCGCATGGAGAGGGTGGACTTCGCAGGATATACCGAAGCTGAGAAGCTCGAGATCGCGAAGAGATATCTCCTTCCACGTCAGCGAAAGGAGAACGGCCTCACCGACGACGAGCTCCAGATGCAGGACGAGGCGATCCTCAACATCGTGCAGAACTACACGCGTGAGGCCGGTGTCCGGCAGCTCGAACGCGAAGTCGGCAAGTTCGCCCGCAAGGTCGCGAGGCGGATCGCCGGCGAGAAGCTCGAGTCCATCGACGCTACCTCGGAGGACGTGCGTGACTTGCTGGGCCGGCCCCGGGTGCACCCGGAGCGCATGGCCGAAGAGGATACCGCCGGTGTGGCGACCGGGATGTTCTACACACCCATGGGCGGCGACATCATGTTCGTCGAGGCCAGCATCATGCCTGGCGAGGGTGGACTCGTGCTCACCGGCCAGCTCGGCGATGTCATGAAGGAGTCGGGCAGGGCAGCCCTTTCGTACGCGAAGGCGAACTGGAAGCAGCTCGGCGTTCCTGAGGACGGACTGGAACGGCATGAGGTCCACATCCACGTGCCCGCCGGGGCGATCCCCAAGGACGGGCCGTCAGCCGGTATCACCATGGCGACGGCGCTCGTCTCGGCGGTGTCGGGCCGGAAGGTCAGGCGTGACGTCGCCATGACAGGTGAGCTGACGTTGACCGGACGGGTCCTGCCCATCGGCGGGCTCAAGGAGAAGGTTCTCGGTGCGGTGCGGGCGGGCATCACGGAGATCATCCTTCCGAT
>Ga0224512_10000533_pt1 | contig 39946 bp, 33 predicted proteins | sample SF_May12_sed_USG_4_FD_169103 | JGI IMG/M metagenome (GOLD analysis project Ga0224512, IMG submission 169103) | Sediment microbial communities from San Francisco Bay, California, United States - SF_May12_sed_USGS_13 | ecosystem: Environmental > Aquatic > Marine > Sediment | place: USA... | reverse complement strand
CGATCTGTTCGAGGCCCTCCAGGGCGTCGATCCGGCAACCACCCTGTTCGTCATCGTGTCCAAGACGTTCGGCACCATCGAGACGCTCACCAACGCCCGGTCGGCTCGCACCTGGCTGACCGACGCGCTCGGGGCCGAGGCCGTGTCGAGTCATTTCGTCGCCGTGTCGACCAACGCCGAACGGGTCGAGGAGTTCGGTATCGACACCGCCAACATGTTCGGCTTCTGGGACTGGGTCGGTGGGCGGTACTCGGTCGACTCAGCGGTCGGCCTGTCGTTGATGCTGGCCATCGGTCCGTACGGATTCCGGGCGTTCCTGGGCGGAATGCACGAGATGGACCGTCACTTCCAGGAGGCACCGCTCGATCAGAATCTCCCGGTGATGATGGCTCTCATCGGTGTCTGGTACAGCAACCTCCACCACGCCCAATCGATGGCCGTTCTCCCCTACTCCGACCATCTGTCGCGCTTCCCCGCCTACCTCCAGCAGCTCGACATGGAGAGCAACGGCAAGGGTGTTGATCGCCACGGTCGACCGGTCGAGGTCGACACCGGCCCGATCGTCTGGGGCGAACCCGGCACCAACGGTCAGCACGCCTTCTATCAGCTCATCCACCAGGGGACCCGGCTGATACCGGCCGACTTCATCGGGTTCGCGGAGGCAACCGACCCGATCGGCAACCACCACGACCTCCTGATGTCCAACTTCTTCGCCCAGACCGAGGCACTCGCGTTTGGCCAGGATCACGAGGATCCGCAGCGGCGGTTCACCGGGAACCGGCCGACCACGACGATCATGGCCGAGCGCCTCGATCCAGCGACGTTGGGTCGGTTGATCGCGCTCTACGAGCACAAGGTCTTCACCCAGGGTGCGGTCTGGGGAATCAACTCGTTCGACCAGTTCGGCGTGGAGCTCGGCAAGGTGCTGGCCACCTCGATCGAACCGGAGCTCACCTCCGACGCCGACCTCGATCACGACTCGTCGACCAACGACCTGATCACCTGGTACCGGGCTCGGCGCCGAGCGACCTGAGCCGACGCTGGGATCAACGCCGGTAGACCGGGCCCCGATAGCCGTCGGAGAAACCGCCGCTCAACAAGGTGTCCTTGATCAGCGGCTCCTCCAGTATCAGTGCTCCGTTCACCTTGCCGATCATCAGAGACGGCAGACGTCCCTCATCGACGAGCCGTTTGAGGGCCGTGACCCAACGGCCGTCGTCGGTGGCCGTCGGACCGTCGATCGACGGGAAGGTGACGAGGCTCTTCCCGCCGCGCTCGAGATACACGAGCGGGCGACCTCGGTTCAGTACCACGTAGGCGCCGACGGCACGGGCCGGCCGACCGGGGGTTTCCGGCCACGGCAGCGCCGCCCCGTAGGGCTGGGCCGGGTCGACGGCGGCGAGGACGACAAGGTCTTCACCGACGTCCTGGTCGTGGTGGTCCGTCCCGCCGAGTTCGGTGGGGCGATGATCGCGGAGGCGATCGACGGCACCCGGGAGCGCAAACTGTGCTGCTCCCAGACCCGACACGAAATAGCCTCGACGAACCTGACCCCGATCCTCCAGTTCCTTGAGAATCGGATACACGCCGGCGAAGCCGCCGTCGGCCCCCTCGGCCAGTGCCATCTCGCGGGTGAGAACCCCGTAGCGTTCCAGTAGCTGCAGTGCTCGTGTGGTTGCCCGTTCGGTGGCCGACGCCCGCGGCGCAAGCAACGGCTGGACGAGCGACCATCGCCCCGTGGCCGAAGGCGGGCCGAGCCGGGACAGGGCCCGCAGGTTGGGACGGGTTGGCCCGCGACGGGCGCCCCTCTTGGCCTTGCGCCGGTTCGGAGTCGACGGGGTCGCCCCCGCCAGCAACGACCGCAGGGCGGTGAACGAGTCGTTGGTGACCTCGCCGGCCCATACCAGATCCCAGAGGCCGGCCAGGACCGACTGGTCGTCGTAGTCGCAACCGGCGGTCTGGGCCATGGCCACCAGGTCCGACCAGAACGAGGCGCCGGACCGGTCCAGCCCGTCGCGCAGGGCCTTGTGAATCGGGTCGTTGGGGCGGTCCTCGTCGTCGGCGGCGGACGGGTCGGGTACCAGCAGCGGAACCTGATCCCGCCAGACGAGCCGGAGGCGGCCGTCGCCGACACCGATCCCGCCCGCTCCGACCCAGACCAGTTCACCGGCCGTGAGCAGTGTGTCCAGCTCGGAGGGTTCGTAGCTGCCCATGCGGGCGGGCAGAATGTCGTTTTCCAGCGTGGAGGCCGGTAGCGCCGCCCCCTGCAACGTGGTGATGACCTCGGCCAGGGCCTCGACACCCCGCCGTCGGGTTCCGACGTGTTGCCAGTCGGGCAGGAACCGGGCGAGCACGTCCTGTTCGACCGGTTCGACCTCCCTACGGAGGGCGGCCAGCGATCGTCGCCGCAGGGTTCGCAGTACCTCGACGTGGCACCACTCCCGCTCGTGGCCGTCGGGACGGAACTCGCCACGCACCACCCGCCCCTCACGTTCCAGGGCCAGGAGTGAATCGGTCGCCCGATCGAGGTCGAGGCCGACCCGGTCGACCAGCTCGTTGACGAGAAACGGGCCGTTCGTACGGGCGTAGCGGGACACGAGGTCGCCCGTCGGGTCGGCGACCGAGTCGGTGAACGCCGCCGGCAAACCGGGAGGTAGCGCCACTCCAAGGGCGTCGCGCAGGCGGGATGCGTCATCGGGTGCGGCGACCATCGGCTCACCGGCCACGACCACGTCGATGATCCGACGTTCCGCGCGGAGCTGCTCGACGGCCTCAACAGGGTCGATGGCGTCGGTCCGGAGGTCGAGGTCGGTCATCGTGAGCGGACCGAGCCAGCGCAGCAGATCCTCGACGTGATCGATCGTGCGGGCCCGCCACTTCTCGGCCGTTCGCTGCAGCTCGGCCTGGAGGTCGGCGATCACCTCGGGATCGAGCAGCTCCCGCAACTCCTCGGCCCCGAGCAGATCCCGCAGCAGGTCCCGGTCCAGTGACAGGGCAGCCGCCCGACGTTCGGCCAAAGGAGCGTCGCCCTCGTACATGTACTGGGCGATCCAGCCGAACATCAACGACTGGGCGAACGGTGATGCGGTGTCGGTGTCGACCTGGCGGACCTTGATCTTGCGGCTCCGGAGATCGGTCAGGACCGAACGCAGCGCCGGGACGTCGAACACGTCGTTGACACACTCCCGGCTGGCCTCCAGCAGGATGGGGAAGCTCGGGTACTTCGCGGCGACGGCCAGGAGGTCGGCCGCCTTCTGTCGTTGCTGCCACAGCGGCGTGCGCTTGTCCGGGCGGAGGCGGGGCAGCAGCAGGGCGCGGGCGGCGCACTCCCGGAAGCGGGAGGCGAAGAGAGCCGTCTGGGGAAGCTGGGAGATCAGCAGCTCGTCGAGTTCGTCAGGATCGAGGAGGAGCTCGTCAACCGGGAGGCGATCGACTGCTTCGGGGAGGCGGATGACGATGCCGTCGTCGGACCACATCAACTCGACGTCCCAGTCCCACTCGGTGGCCAGCCGGTTGCGCAGCGCCATCCCCCACGGGGCGTGGACCTGGGCACCGAACGGGCTGAGCACGCAGATCCGCCAGTCGCCGATCTCGTCGCGGAACCGCTCGACCACGATGGTCCGGTCGTCGGGGATGAATCCGGCGGCCTCGACCTGTTCGTCGAGGAACAGCAACAGGTTCGCCGCGGCCAGCTCGTCGAGGCCGTGCCGATCGAGGAGCCGCTCCCGGGCTTCGACCGGATCGAGCCTCCGGATCTCCCGCATGAACTCACCCATCGCCCGTCCCAGCTCGAGCGGGCGGCCCGGACCGTCGCCGTGCCAGAACGGCATCTTGCCCGGCTGCCCGGGGGCCGGGGTCACGACGACGCGCTCGTGGGTGATGTCCTCGATCCGCCAGGTGCTGGCGCCCAGCAGGAACGTTTCGCCGGGACGCGACTCGTACACCATCTCCTCGTCGAGCTCACCGACCCGGGTGCCGTCGGGAAGGAACACGCCGTAGAGCCCGCGGTCGGGGATGGTGCCACCGGATGTCACGGCGAGGCGCTGGGCTCCGGGGCGGGCCCGGATCACCTGCTCGACCCGGTCCCACAGGATGCGGGGGCGGAGTTCGGCGAATTCGTCGGACGGGTACCGTCCGGCCAGGAGATCGAGGGTGGCGAACAGGGCCTCGTCGGAGATCTCGGCGAAGTTGGCGGCGCCCCGGATCATGTCGAGGAGATCGTCGACCGGCCAGTCGTCCATGGCCGCGGCGGCCACGATCTGTTGGGCCACGACGTCGAGCGGGTTGCGGGGATAGCGGGTCTCCTCGATGAGACCACGGCGCATCCGGTCGACGACGACGGCAGACTCGACCAGGTCGGCCCGGTGTTTGGGGAAGAACTTGGCCCGGCTGGGCACGCCGACCTGGTGGCCGGCCCGCCCGGCCCGCTGAAGGCCGCGGGCCACCGCCCCGGGCGACTCGACCTGGACCACCAGGTCGACGGCACCCATGTCGATGCCCAGCTCCAGCGACGAAGTGGCGACCAGGCCCTTCAGCGTTCCCCGCTTCAGGCGATCCTCGATGTCGAGCCGGCGCTCCCGGCTGAGCGATCCGTGGTGGGCCAGGACCAACTCCTGGCCCGGCTTGGTCTCGGGCGGCGTCCCCTCGGCCTCCGCCCCCCGGCTCTCGCCGTCGATGGCCAGCTCGTTGAGCCGGGTGGCCAGGCGTTCGGCCAGGCGGCGGGCGTTCACGAACACGATCGTCGACTGGTTCTCCTGCACCAGCTCCAGCAGCCGGGGATGCATCGACGGCCAGATCGACCGTCTCGCCAGTGTGGCGGCCTCGGGCGCCGACACGGGCAGGCCCTCGGGCCCCTTCTCGACGACCTCGCCGAGTCGGCCCATGTCCTCGACCGGCACGATGACCTCGATGTCGAGCTGCTTGGTGATCCCGGAGTCGACGATGGTGACCGGACGGGGACGGCCATCGTGGTAGCCGCCGAGGAAGCGGGCGATCTCGTCCAGCGGACGCTGGGTGGCCGACAAACCGATCCGCTGGGGTGGGCGATCGGTGATCCGCTCCAGGCGTTCGAGGCTCAACGCGAGGTGGGCGCCCCGCTTGGTGGCGGCCAGGGCGTGGATCTCATCGATGATGACGGTCTCGACGCCGGCCAGCGTCTCCCGGATCCGGGAGGTGAGCATCAGGTACAACGATTCCGGGGTCGTGATCAACAGGTCGGGCGGGTCCTTGGCCAGCTTGCGCCGCTCCTCGGCCGACGTGTCCCCGGTGCGGAGGGCGACCGCCGGCTCGTGAAACGGCTCACCCAGACGCTGTGCGGCCAGCCTCACACCCTGCAGCGGGGCTCGCAGGTTCTTCTCGACGTCGACGGCCAAGGCCCGCAGCGGCGAGATGTAGAGGATGCGGGTGCGGTGGTTGGTGTCGTCCGGTCTGGGCCTGGTGGTTAGCTGGTCGAGGCCCCAGAAGAACGCGGTGAGGGTCTTGCCCGATCCGGTGGGGGCGAGGATCAGGGTGTGATCGCCGGCGGCTATGACCGGCCACCCCTTGACCTGCGGCGCTGTCGGCTCCGGAAACGTGGTGGAGAACCATTCCGCCGCGGCCGGACTGAACCCGCCGAGCACCTCGTCGTCGTAGCTCACCCATCCAGCCTACGGGTGCCCTCCGACATCAACCCGACCTTCTGCGCGGGAGAGGTCACAACGAATGTCACGTCCGCTGCAGGTTTCGTGGGCTTGCGGGGTAGGGATCCCAGGCCGCCGGCTGTGATGACAGATGGCGGCGGACGAGCGAGACCATCATCTCGGCATCGATGCCGGACTCGCCGTCGTGTCTCATCTCGGGCGTGAGCGAACCCGGTTCCGAGGCCGTCCAGATCACCGCACCGGGCTCGGCCGCCGTCAGTTCCTCGGCCAGCGGCCGAAGGTCGATTCGGGGTAGCGGTCGCCTCGACCGGTACTGGACCCACGTCTCATAGCGATCGACATAGTGATAACGGTGACCGTGGACGGTCAACAACCGGAACTGGTCGACGCCGTTGTTGACCGCCATCGGATGCAGCCCGGCAAGATGCTGCCCCCCGAACCGGTGACCGCCCTTGGCGACGAAGGTCTCGGGCACCGTCAACACCGCCAGATCCAGCGCCTCGTCGATGTCGACGGTCACCACGCCTTCGGCCATTGCAGCCTCACAGCGGGACAGCTCGGCATCCTCCTCGGCCCACTCGTCGCGGTAGCGGTCGCCGTCGAGCAGGACGGGTAGCACCAGCGGCAGGCACTCCTCGTAGAGACGATCGGTGAACTCGTCGTAGGTGCAGTCCTCGCCACCAATGGCCCGACGCGAGAAAACCATCGACGCCCGAGCCGCCCGACGATCCCGGTAGGTGGCGAAATCACCGGCTGCGGCGAGGTCGATGAGCAGATCTCGATTGGCCAGCGACTCCTCGGGCTTCACCAGCGTGTGGATGCCGACCAAGCCGTCCTGATCGAAATGGTTGTTGGTGACGGCCGGTGCGGCCGGAGGCTCGCCGCTGTCCATCAGGCGATCGAGATAGTTGAACACGATGTGAGCCGACAGGTCACCCCACAACTCCCGCTCGACCACGTAGCCGGGCCAGTGGGTCAGCGTGAGCACCGTTGTCTCGTTCGGCGACCCGTCGACCACGATGTTGGGCTCGCCCCGGCTTGCTTCGTATCCGATGTAGCGACAGGCCTGTTCGATCATGTCCCAACTCTAGAACGGGCGTCACCTTCCGTTCGGCGCGAGTCAGGCGACAACCGGCGTTACCTGAACGGCAGATTTCGCGAGAAGGTGGTGCCACCTAGACTGGCGGCCATGACCCGACCGTTCCGCTTTGGTGTGCAGTGCAAGTCCGCGTCGTCCCGAACCGAGTGGGTGGAGCTGGCCCGCAGGATCCAGGACCTGGGCTACTCCACGATGACGATCCCCGATCATTTCGACGACCAGTTGGCGCCGATCGTGGCCCTCACCTCAGCGGCCGAAGCGACGGACACCCTGCGGGTCGGTGCACTCGTCTGGTGCAACGACTACCGCCACCCCGTGGTGCTCGCCAAGGAGGCGGCGACGCTGGATCTGCTGTCCGACGGTCGTCTGGAGCTCGGCATCGGGGCGGGGTGGATGAAGTCCGACTACGCGGAGGCCGGTATGGACTACGACCGGCCAGGCGTCCGCATCGATCGGATGGTCGAGTCGGTGGAGATCCTGCGGGGCCTGTTCGCCGACGAACCCTTCAGCTTCGAGGGCGAGCACTACACGATCACCAAGCTCAACGGCACCCCCAAGCCCGTGCAACGACCCCATCCGCCGTTCCTCATCGGTGGCGGCGGACCTCGATTCCTCCGCCTCGCCGGGCGCTTGGCCGACATCGTCGGCATCAACCCCAATCTGGCGGCCGGCGTGATCGACGCCGGCACCGGATCCGACGCCACCGCCGAACGCTACGAGGAGAAACTGACCTGGGTCAGGGAGGGGGCCGGCGATCGTTTCGGCGACATCGAACTCCAGATTCGCGTGTTCTTCCCCGTCGTCACCGACAATCGTGACGAGCTGCTGGGCTCCATGGCCTCGGGCGTCGGGCTGAGTGCCGAGCAGGCCCTCGAATCTCCGCTCGCCCTCGTCGGAACCACGGGCCAGATCATCGACACGATCCGGGAGCGTCGCGAGCGTTTCGGCTTCAGCTACGTGGTGATCGGACAGGCCGAGGTCGATGCCTTCGCCCCGATCGTGGCCGAACTCGCCGGAACATGACCCGTCCTGAACCGGCCTCATCCACATCCAACGATAGAATCATTGGAGTATGAGCACCGACCGACCGGCATCCAAACATTACGACATCCACGGTGTCGAGGCTGACTTCGCGGACCTGAGCCCCGGGCTGTCGGAACGGGAACGGCGGGCCGCCTCACACCGGCTGCTGCAGATCATTCTCGGCATTTTCCTGGTCGCCGTCGGCATCCCGATGATCCCGTTGGCCGGTCCGGGCTGGGCTGTCATCCTCGTCGGTCTCAACATGATCTGGCCCGACAACCCGGTCGTGCCCTGGCTCCGGAAGCGGCTGCCCGTCGTCCCCGACGAGGGCCCGATCCCCCGGCGCTACTACCTGATCGGTGGCCTGCTCATGGCCGTAGGCGTCGTTGCCAGCCTTCTCTACGGCAGCCAGGTCACCGGCTGGATCCGGGACACAACGGGAATCTGAGGGTGCTGATAGGTATCGACACCGGCGGTACCTACACCGACGCCGTTCTTTTCGACGAGGCGGTGCTCGATGGCCCAAGCCCCCATGCACCGGGCGTGGTGGCATGGGCCAAGACCCGAACCCGACCCGACCTCACGATCGGTATCCGGGAGGCGTTGGAGCAACTCGACCCCGATCCGGCCGAGGTGTCCCTGGTGTCGCTGTCGACCACACTCGCCACCAACGCCCTGGTGGAGGGTGTCGGCGGGCGGGTGGCGTTGGTGCTGATCGGCTTCGATGACGAGGCCGTCGAACGAGCCGGGCTGGCGGCGGCGCTCGGATCCGATCCGCTGGTGACGATCGACGGCGGACACAACTCCTACGGCGTGGAGGCCAAACCGGTCGACCTCGACTCGCTGGCCGCCGCAGTCGATGGTCTGGAGGTCGATGCGTTCGCCGTGGCCTCCCATTTCAGCGTCAGGAACCCGGAGCATGAACTGGCGGCTCGGGAGTTACTGGCCGGCACCGGAGCGCCCGTTGCCTGCAGCCACGAGTTGTCGGCCAAGCTGAACGGCCCCAAGAGGGCTCTCACCTGTCTGCTCAACGCCCGACTTCTCCCGATGATCGACGATCTCTGCCGGGCGGCGGCGACGATCATGGCGGAGTTCTCGATCACGGCACCGTTGATGCTGGTCCGGGGCGACGGTTCGTTGGTCTCGGCCGAGTTCGCCCTGAGCCGCCCGATCGAGACGATCCTGTCGGGCCCGGCGGCCAGCGTCGTCGGTGCCGGTCATCTCCTGGACGACGCCCGGGACCGCACCGGACCGGTGGTGATGGTGTCCGATATCGGCGGCACCACCACCGACATCGGGCTGATCCGTGATGGGCGGCCGACGATCAGTCCGGACGGCGCAGTGGTCGGCGGCCACCACACGATGGTCGAGGCGGTCGACATGTTCACCGTCGGCCTCGGCGGTGACTCGGAGATACACATCGATCGTGGGACACCACCGTCGGTTCGACTGGGTCCGCGCCGTCTCACCCCGATCGCCCTGGCCGCCATCGATGACCCCGACGTCGTCCACCGGACACTCGACCGGCGGCGTCCTCCATTCCGGGAGGACCACGTCCTGTTCGCCCGGCCGACGGGCCGTCGAGGAGTCATCGGAACCCGGGATCAGCGTCTGCTCGACAAGCTGCTCGACGACGGACCCGGTTGGAGACCGATGGACCAACTCGTCGCCTCGAGCATGGAAACCACGGCACTCCGGTCGTTGGTGGCCCGAGGGTTGGCTCAGATCGCAGGATTCACGCCGTCCGACGCCTGCCACGTGCTCGGCCTCCACGACGGGTGGGACGCTGAGGCGGCGGCGAAGGCGGCCGGCATCCTGGCCGGGATCAACGACAATCGCTGGGAGCCGCTGGCGGTCGACGGCGCCGCCTTCTCCCGTTGGGTGATCGACCAGCTCGTTCACCAGTCGGCCGAGGCGGTGCTGGCGGTGGCGTTTCGAGCCGATGGGATGGACCCCGGGGCCGTCTCCCACGAGCTGGTGCAGCGGGCGCTCACCACCCCACCGTCGGTGGCCCGGATCCATGTCGGGGCCCAGGTCGACCTCGTCGGTTTGGGCGCCTCGGCCGCCACCTACTATCCGTCGGTGGCCAAGGTGGTCGGTGCCAACCCGATCATTCCGCCCCACGCCCAGGTGGCCAATGCCGTCGGGGCCGTGGTGGGACAGGTGCGGATCGCTGCCCAGTGCACAATCTCGCAGCCCTCGAAGGGCCAGTACCGCATCCACTGGCCGGGCCTCGAGGACCGAGGGGATCGACAGCCCGCCGTCGACAACGCCCTCGACGCACTGCGGCACCACGTCCGGTCCGAAGCCGAACGGGCCGGCGCCGGCGTGTTGTCCCTGTCGGATTCCGTGGAGGTGAGGACGGCCACCGTCGAGGGGCGCGAGGTTTTTGTCGAGGCCACGGTGGAGGTCGTGGGTGTGGGCCGGCCCCGTTTCGCCGACGGTTGAGACCAGGGGAACGTCAGGCGAGGGATCGGGCGGTTTCCGAGAGGGGCACGTCCGACTTGGAAGCTGGGAGTGTGCCCAGCAGTCGGTCACCGGAATTGGAGGTGACGCCGAGCCAGTAGTTCTCGTTCCGGTAGTGATGAAGACGGTGGTTTCGAGCCAGCCGGGCATAGAACCGGTTCCGGAATCGATGACGGGTGTGGACGGCCAGATGCACCCACTCGTAGTGGGCGAGCGTCCACCAGGAGGCGGCGAGCCCCGTGAGGAACGTCGGGATGAACGGCCAGCCGGTGGCCAGAACCAGAGGAACCGACCAGGATGCGGTGAACACGCCGATGGCCGGCAGAAATCCTGCTGCGTAGGCCGGGATGAGCAACACGTGCCGGAGGTCGGTCGGGTCCTCGTGGTGGCGGCGGTGGGCGGTTGACGTGTCGAGCCTTCGAGTTCGCCAGGACGTCTCGGGAGCATGCAGGACGAACTTGTGGATCACCCACTCGACCGTGCCGGTGGCGGCGACGACGCCGGCCACGGCAACGACGTCGTGCCACCCGAACTGCCCGACGAAGATTCGGGTAACGGATGCCGCCGCCGAACCGGCCAGGATGACCCGGGCCGAGTCGGCGCTGAGATAGACGGCGAGCGCCTCCGGCAGGTTCGTGATGTCGGTCGTTCGAGCGGGGAGTTCGCTGCGGGTCTGCCGGACGAGCCCTGTCAGACGGGAGGCGGTGGCCGCAATCGGACGGGGCGGGGTGATGGTCGTTGTTTCCCGTGTCATCGTGATCGGCGTCCCCGCTCGTCGACGGCGTCGAACAGGTCCTGGCCCAGGGCGATCAACGTCTCGTGGGTTCCGATGGCGGCCCCGGCCTCGTTGTTGATGGTGAGGCCGACCATGGCGTAGATGAAGAGAAACGACATCCGGGACACGAAGTCAGGGGTGATCCCCCGTTCGGCTGCGACCGGGGGATCACCCCCCTCACCGCCGCCGCGGGCTTGTGCGCCCTCCACCTGTACCTCGGCCAGGAACGAAACCAACGTCTTGATGTGACGATGATGATCCTCGACGATCGGAGTCAGCAGGTCGCGAAGTTCGGGATTCGTGCGAGCCTGGGCGAAAACCTCGACGACCGCCGTCTGCTCCGGTCGGCTCATGCACTCCCACAGGATGGTGAGCAGCTCGGTGGCAGTGGCATCGGCTCCCACGACGGAGAAGGACCGGGCGAAACCCTCCCTCAGTTCGGCCAGGGCGAATTCGACGGTGGCCGCAAGAAGATCAAGGCGGGTGTCGAAGTGATTGAACACCGCGCCATTGCTCAACTCCGCCGTTTCCGCCACGGCCACCGTCGAAAAGCCTGCGGCTCCCTGATCAAGCAGAACGGCGGTGCCCGCCTCGAGCAATCTCGTGCGGGTCTGCTTCCGTCGTTCTGCCTGGGTTGCCACGTGTTCCACTTTAAAGAGAGAGCACTCTCTTTGTCAACGGCTTTTTGCGGGTTGATCCGTCCAGCCCGACCGGCAGATGCCAACCTCTACGATGACCGACGTGTTCGAGCCGCAGACGTTCCTCGAGTACCGCCTCAGCTCGCCGACCAGGTAGCCAGTCGCTCCCGTCCCGCATCGTCGGCCGGGAAGAACGTCTCCAGACGCAGCTCGTCGAGGGTCACGTCATGCGGCGAACCGATCGTCGAGATGGTGGTGAGCAGTGACAGCTCCCCGCCGTCGTCGAGTTCGATCACCATCGGCACCAGCAGTTCCGAACCGACGGGTACCGGCGGCCTCGATCGGAGCTCGGCCACGTCGGGATACGACACCATCTCCTCAACCAGCGCGACCAGCGCCTCATCAGCCGGGCGATGGTTACGTTCCCGCTCGAGCCGCAGCAGCAGCGCCGATGCCAGTTCAACCCAGTTTCTCGTGCGGTCTCGGATGCCGTCGGGATGGTAGACGAGGCGGTGGAGGTTCGGTTTCGGCTCGAGCGCCTTGCTACCGGCGGGCACGGCCGCCGCCATGAGCCGGAGGGCCGCCGGGTTGGCGTCGACGAGATCACCGAGGCGGTTGACCACCACAGCCGGGTTGGGCAGGTGGGCCTCGAGGATCATGGTGAGCACCGTGCGGATCCCGGCCATCTCGGAGGCATCGAGATCGATCTCCGAGTAGGCCGGTGCAAATCCGGCGGCGGCGAGCAGGCCGTTCCCGTCGCGCAACGGCAGCTCCAGCACGGTGGCAAGATGGATCACCATCTCCCGACTCGGCCTCGACCGCCCGGTCTCCAGGAAAGAGAGGTGGCGGCTCGAGACCTGGGCCTCGTTGGCCAGATCGAGCTGGCTGTAGCGCCTGATGGTACGCCACCACCGCAGGCGGGCTCCGAACTCGGGCGGCGGTGCGGTGGGTGCGGCGGACGGGGATGTGGTTGCCGTCATGCCACGAACGTAGCGTCAACCCCGGATCGGCCACCATTACCTGTGAGGTAATTGGAATGTCTACCGGAGGCACGCAAAGTCGAACCCATGAGTACTTCCACGACATTGACCAATCCCGACACCGGCACCGCCGGTTCCACCATCCTGGCCCGTATCTTCGCCCTCGACCGGCTGACGGTCTCGGTTTCGGCGGTGGCGTTGACCCTGGGTTCGGTACCCATCGCCCGCCTTCTCGATTGGCCGACCTGGATCGTGCTGGCCATCGGTGTCGGCTTCATCCCGTATGCGTGGATGCTGCACACCGTTGTACGGGACGGGGCTCATGACGGCGCATCGGCCCGCCTCAGCGCCGTCGGCGATGCCCTGTGGGTGATCGCTTCGGTTGCCGCCATCGTGTTGGCCGCCGACGTCACGTCCACCGTCGGCCAGTGGATGATCGCCGGGCAGACGGTGATGGTGGCCGACATCGGCCTGATCAAGGCGATCGGCTGGCGCCGTTCCTGACGGCCCAGATCAGGATTCGAGGGCCGCGGACAGTCCGGCCATCAGCTGCTCCACCTCGGCAGCCGAGGTGTAGTGCACGAACGACAGGCGCAACACACCGGGGTCGAGGGCGACACCCATACCGACGAGCGGGCGGACGGCGTAGAAGTCGCCGGCACCCACCATGAGCTTGTGCTCGGTCAGGATGCGGACGACCTCCGGGATCGGCTTGCGGGTGGGCACGATCGAGACCGTTGGAGCCCGAACCGCCGGGTTGTCGGGACCGATGAGACGGACGTCGTTGCGATCACGGAGCCACGCCAGCAGCGGGGCCAGGAGCAGCTCTTCGTGGCGCTGGATCAGGCCGGCCACGCGTCTGGCCCGCTCGGCCGGGCCGGGTTCATCGCCGAGCTGATCCGAGGGCGGCGCAGCGATGTGATGAGCGTGCAGCAGGTCGAGGTAGTGGACCACTCCGGCGGCAGCGGCGATCTGAGCGTGATCGGGCCCGGCTGGTGTGACGACCTTGCGGGGGTTGCCGGCGTTAAAGAAATGACCCTGGTTCGTCATCCGGTCGAGCAGGTCCCGTTTGATCGTCATCAAGCCGAGGTGGGGACCCCAGGTCTTGTAGAGCGAGAACAGGTAGATGTCGGCACCAAGAGCCCCGACGTCGGGCAGACCGTGAGGAGCGTAGGACACGCCGTCGACCACGGTGACGGCCCCGGCGGCCCGGGCTCGTGCGGTGATGTCGGCCACGGGGTTGACGTGGGCGACGACGTTTGAGGCGTGGGGGAAGGCCACGAGGCGGGTTCGGTCGGTGAGCAGGGCGTCGAGATCGTCGGGATCAAGTCGGCCGCTGTCGGCGTCGACCGTCCATTCACGGATCACGAGGCCTCGATCGGCCAGCCTGCGCCATACACCGGCGTTGGCCTCGTGATCCTGGTTCGACACGACGATCTCGTCGCCGTCGGACCACATCGGACGGAGAGCGTTGGCCAGCACGTAGGTGTTCTGGCTGGTGGACGGCCCGAAGTGCACCTCGTCGTCGGCGACATTGAGATAGCCGGCGAACGCCCGATACGACTCGTCCATGGCCTCGCCGGCGGCGATCGACGCTGGGTACGGGCCGTAGGGCTGCACCTTGGTTCTGGTGTAGAAGTGGGTGAGGCGATCGATGACCTGGCGGCAGGTGTAGGAGCCGCCGGCGTTCTCGAAGAAGGCCCAGCCGTCGAGGGTGGGTTCGGCGAACGCGGGGAACTGGGATCGAACGAACTCGACGTCGAGGCTTGTCATCCGGCCACCGTACCGGTGAGATCGGACACTGGAGGAATCGCTGTTGCGCCGATTCGTTTGGCCCGAACGATTTGACCGATAGACAAGGTGCATGGGTTCCTCGTCTCCGCCCGGGAACCACCACGGCCACCAAGGGGTGGTGGCTGCCGGGCACAAGCTGACAGCCTCGGCCGGAGCCGAGATCCTACGCCGTGGCGGCAACGCCATCGATGCCGCCATCGCGGCGATGGCGATGGCGTGCGTGTGCGAGCCGGTGCTGGCCTCGATCGGCGGGGGCGGGTTCGCCATGATCCGTGGCGCCGACACAAGGTTGTCGCTCATCGACTTCTTCCCGAAGACACCCATCGAACGCCGGCAATCCGGCACCGACGGCACCCAAGTCATCCACGCCGACTTCGGGACCGCCATCCAGGCATTCCGTATCGGACCGGCCACCGTCGCCACGCCGGGTTTCGTGGCCGGTGTCCACGCCATGGCCGGGCGGGGCGCAAGCATGCCGTTGGCCGAGCTGTTCGATCCAGCCATCACCGCCGCTCGATCCGGCGTCCCCGTCAGTCGCTTCGCCCACTTCCTGTCGACGGTCGTCAGGCCGATTCTGACCGCCACCGAGGCCACAGCCGCTCTCTTCGCCCCCGACGGCAAGATGCTGGCCGAGGGAGCGACGATGGTCAACCCCGGTCTGGCCGAGGCGTTCACCGTGCTGGCCGAATCCGACCCGATCGACAACCCGGTCATGGCCGCCATCCTCGAATCACAGCGGGCCGAGGGCAACCTGACCGACGACGATCTCCAAGGCTACGAAGCGGTCGAGCGGACGCCGCTCACGGTGAAGGTGGGGCAATCGCTCGTGCACCTCAACCCCTATCCGGCGGCCGGCGGGATCCTGATCGACCATTCGCTACGACAGATCGAATCCGCCAATCCGAACGAACTGGCCGAGGCCTTTCTCGCCACAGCGCGGGCCCGCGCCGCGGCCACCGATTCGCTCGGTCGCCTCGACCCGGCCTTGCTCCGATCGCAAGGCACCAGCCACATCTCGGTCATCGACGCCGACGGGAACGCCTGCTCGGTGACCGTCTCCAACGGTTCGGGCAACGGTGAGCTGGTCGACGGCTACGGTTTCATGCTCAACAACATCTTGGGCGAAGACGATCTGAATCCGGCCGGGCCGGCCGTCTGGCCCACCGGGACCCGGATGTCGTCGATGATGTGCCCGACGCTCATCGAGCAACCCGACGGAGGGCTGATTGCCCTCGGCTCGGGAGGTTCCAACCGGATTCGGACCGCCATCAGCCAGGTCGTGGCCCAACTGTGTTTCAACGACGCAGATCTCGTAGCCGCGGTCGAGGCTCCCCGGCTCCACGTCGAGGGCGAACATCTCGACTTCGAGGACCTACTCGACGACGATACGACGGACCAGCTCCGTGAGCGTTTCGTCGACCACCTGGCGTGGCCGCAGAGGGATCTGTTCTACGGTGGCGTGCACTCTGCTCGGCGTGGCGCCGACGGCGTGCTGCAGGCCCACGGCGACCCCCGCCGCGACGGCGCGGCCGTGATCGTGGAGGGCTGACGGACGACGATCGTCGTGGGACGTGACGGTCAGGCTCCCGCTGACGTGTCCGATGAGGCGTGGCGGTCGTAGCCCGCCGTCAATTCCCGGCGGAGGAAATCGCCGAACAGCTCCGGCCCGAAGCGGGCCGGACGGCTGTCATCGACGCAGCACGACAGCGGTTCGACAACGGTCGTGACATCCGGATCGTAGAAGAACGGGATCGAGTAGCGTTCCCGGCCCGACCGGTTGATGACCCGGTGAGGCGTTGCCTTCAGGCGACCGTTGCTCCATCGGACCATCATCGAACCGGTGTTGAGCACGAACGAGTTGTCGCGATACGGCACGTCGAGCCAGGTGCCGTCGGAGGCCTTGACCTGCAGGCCGCCGACCTCGTCCTGGGCCAGTATCGTGATCGCCCCGTAGTCGACGTGCGGAGCCGAGCCGTAGAGGTCGGGCTGTGGTTCCTGAGGTGGATAGTGAAGGAGCCGGAGCCAGGTGGTTGCCGGCTCGAACCACCGGTCGACCAATGCCGAGGCGTCTTCTGCGCCCAGCGCATCGAAGAACAACGCCATGACACGGGCGCCGAGGCGGCTGAGGGCCTCGTGATAGCGCTCGAGGGTGGCCCGAAATCCCGACAGCTCCGGCCATTGGTTCGGGCCCGCCAGATAGTGGCCGGCCGCGACGGCGGGATCGTCGGGACCCGCCTCCCGCATCATCATGAACGACGCACTCTGATTCGGTTTGGTCACGGTCGCCAGCTCGGTGTTGCGGTCGGTCGAGGTGTTGATCGCGATGTAGCCACGATGGCGATCGTCGAGTTCGACGGAGAGCTTCGCCTCGACCGGCAGGGCATGGAACCGGTAGGCGGCGTCAAACGTCTCGGCCACCAACCGATCGTCGACGCCGTGACCCACAAGGTACGCGAACCCGACCTCGCCGTAGGCGGTCAGGAGATCGGCGGCAACCGCTGTCGGGGCTCGGCTCAGGTCGATCACGGGAATCGAGCTCGTGGACTCATCAGCCATCAGACGATCACCGCCTCCATGTCACCCGTCGCCGCCGCCGGAGTCGGCGTCGGACGGTCCAAAGCCTCCACCACCCGGGGTCTCGATCTCGAACCGATCACCGCTGTCAACGGTGGTCTGCAGCGTTGCGCCGAATTCGGTGACCGTGCCGTCGGAGGCGATCTTTCGGTTGTGGCCGACGGCACCCGGCTCACCCCCGGCAGCGCCATAAGGCGGGACCTTCCTTCGGCCCGACAGCACATTGACCTCCATCGGTTCGTTGAACCGGACCCGTCGCACCACGCCGTCGCCACCCCGATGGTGGCCACGCCCACCCGAACCGCGGCGAACATGGAACGTCTCCAGCACGACCGGGAACCGCCACTCCAGAACCTCGGGGTCGGTGAGGCGGCTGTTGGTCATGTGGGTGTGGACGGCCGAGCAGCCGTCGGCCTGTGCGGTCGCCCCCGCTCCTCCGCAGATGGTCTCGTAGTACTGGTGGCGCTCGTTGCCCCAGATGAAGTTGTTCATCGTTCCCTGGGCCGCCCCCATCACGCCGAGCGCACCGTAGAGGGTGTCGACGATGACCTGGCTGGTCTCGACGTTTCCGGCGATCACGGCCGCCGGATGCCGGGGATTGATCATCGAGTCGTCGGGCAGGATCACCTCGATCGGTTTCATGCAGCCGGCGTTGAGCGGGATGTCGTCGGCGACGAGGGAACGGAACACGTAGAGCACGGCGGCGTGGGCCACCGCCGAGGGTGCGTTGAAGTTGCCGGGATGGACGCCGCTGGTCCCGGTGAAGTCGACGACGGCCGATCGGCTGTCGGGATCGACGGTGATGGCCACCGTCACACCGAAGCCGTCGTCCATCCGGCAGGTGAACGAACCGTCGGCCAGGGCGTCGATGACCCGCCGAACCGACTCCTCGGCATTGTCCTTGACATGGCCCATGTAGGCGTGGACGACATCGAGCCCGTAGTGGTCGATCACCCGCCGCAGTTCCGCCGCCCCCTTCTCACACGCGGCCACCTGGGCCTGCAGGTCGGCGATGTTCTGGGCGGGATTGCGGGCCGGGTAGGGAGCCGACGTGAGAAGGTGGTGGATCTTGTCGTGGAGGAAGCGATCGTTCCGGACCAGGAGGACGTTGTCGAGTAGCACCCCCTCCTCGTCCACCGTCGTCGAATCGGCCGGCGCCGAGCCTGGAACGGTGCCGCCGATGTCGGCGTGATGACCCCGGGCGGCGACGAAGAAGATCGGCTTGGCCCCGGGCGGTGCGCCCTCATCGAACACCGGCTTCACGACCGTGATGTCGGGCAGGTGGGTACCCCCGTTGTAGGGGGCGTTCATCACATACACCTCACCCGGCGCCATGTCTGGGTTCTGCCGGGCGATCGACTTGATCGACTCACTCATCGACCCCAGATGCACCGGCATGTGGGGGGCGTTGGCGATCAGGTCTCCGTCGGGGTCGAACACGGCACAGCTGAAGTCCAGGCGCTCCTTGATGTTGACCGACGACGCCGTGTTCTCGAGCACCAGCCCCATCTGTTCGGCGATGTTCATGAACAGGTTGTTGAAGATCTCGAGCTGAACCGGGTCGACGGCAGTGTCTACACCGGCCTGATCGGGACGGGCCTCGACCCGCTCAAGCACCAGATCACCGAGATCATTGACCGTGGCCCGCCAACCGGGCTCGATGACGGTGGTGGCGGTGTCCTCCAGGATGACGGCCGGCCCATCGATTTGGCTTGCGACCGGCAACTGGCCCCGATGGTGGAACGGTGTCTCGACCGCTGTGCCCGAAAAAAACGCGCTCCGCCACAAAGGGGTCGGAACCGGCCGTTCGGTCGGCCGTCTGGCCGATCGAACGGTGAACGGTTCCGACCCCGCGCCACCACCTGTCGTTCGGTGGGCGCCGTGCTCACGGCCTACCGTTTCGACCTGGATGGATTCGATGATCAAGGGCTTGTTTGGGGCGGTGAATCCGAAGCGGGCTCGGTGGACCGACTCGAAGGACTCGACAATCTGTTGGTGCGTGGCGTCGTCGACCTGGAGGGCGGTGTCAGAGCCCTTATAGCGAAGCGCAAGACGGCGGTGCGTCGAGATACGTTCGGGAGGCGATCCCTGATCGAGCAAAGCGTTCGTGGCGGTCTCGGTCAAGGAGTTCCAGTGCGGTTTCAGGGTGGTGAGGGTGTCCTGGGTGAGTTCGAGTTCCACCGCCTGGTCCTCGACGTGACGAATGTCGGCCAGGCCGATGCCCAGTGCCGAGAGCACACCGGCGCAGGGGTGAATGTGGATGCGGGTGATGCCGAGACGATCGGCCACCAGGCAGGCGTGCTGACCACCCGCTCCCCCGAAACAAACGAGGGTGTGGTCGGTGACGTCATGGCCTCGCTGGACCGAGATCTTCTTGATGGCGTTGGCCATGTTCTCCACGGCAATTGCGAGGAAACCCTCGGCCACCTGCTCGGGTGTCGTCGGCTCATCCGTCGCTGCACCGATTTCGTCGGCCAGATCCCCAAATCGACGCCTGACGACAGCGGCGTCCAGAGGCTGGTCGCCGTCGGGCCCGAACACGGGCGGGAAGAAGTCGGGCTGCAGCTTGCCGAGCAGGACGTTGCAGTCGGTGACAGCCGGTGGTCCGCCGTTGCGGTAGGCGGCGGGTCCGGGATCGGCGCCAGCCGAATCGGGCCCGACTCGCATCCGGGCGCCGTCGAAGTGCAGGATCGATCCACCGCCCGCGGCCACCGTGTGGATGTCGATCATCGGTGCCCGGACCCGAACTCCGGCCACCTCGGTTTCGTGAGTCCGTTCCAGCTCGCCGGAATAGTGGGAGACGTCGGTGGAGGTTCCGCCCATGTCGAAGCCGATGAGGCGCCCGAATCCGGCGGCCTCTGCGGTAGCGATCATGCCGACAACACCCCCGGCGGGACCGGAGAGCAGAGCGTCCTTGCCCTGGAAGGCGTGGGCGTCGGTCAGTCCTCCGCTCGACTGCATGAAGAACAGCCGGGGACCTTCGAACGCTCCTCCAGCCGACTCTCGGCTCGTCGCCTCGGGGCGGAGGCGGGCGTCGACATGTTCGACATAGCGTCGCAACACCGGCGACAGGTAGGCGTCGACGACCGTCGTGTCACCCCGGGAGACCAGTTTCATCAGCGGCGACACCTCGTGCGAAACGGACACCTGGCGGAACCCGAGGTCGCGGGCGATGGCGCCCAGGCGGGCCTCGTGATCGGTGTGGCGATAGCCGTGGAGGAGACAGATGGCCACCGAGTTGAAGCCGTCGGCCCGAGCAGCGGCGAGCGCCGCCCGGGAGCCGGTTTCGTCGAGCGGGATCAGCGCCTTGCCATCCGCGCTCATCCGCTCGTCGACCTCGATCACCCGTTGATACAGCATCTCGGGGAGCACGATGTCGAGGGCGAAGATATCCGGTCGAGCCTGGTAGCCGATCCGCAGGGCGTCGCCGAAACCTCTCGTGGTCACGAACACCATCGGTTCCCCGGCCCGTTCCAGCAGGGCGTTGGTGGCCACGGTGGTGCCCATCTTCACCGAGTCGATCGACCGCCACGGAAGCGGTTCACCGTCGGCCACCCCGATCAGGTCGCGGATGCCCTGGATCGGGGCGTCGTCGTAGCGGCGGGGGTTGTCGGACAGGAGCTTGTGGGTGACCGTCGACCCCTCGGGACGCCGGGCCACGATGTCGGTGAACGTGCCGCCCCGGTCGATCCAAAACTGCCAGCCCGGCTGCGTGCTCATGACTCCAGCGTAGATGTGGCCAGGTGCCGAGCCCCGCTCAAGGCATCGGCAGTTGTGACGAACGGCACACCCCGATCACAGAGTTCTCACAGAGTCGGATTGGACCATGACGGTACCAACCCCGACAAAGGAGAACCGACATGAGAACCTCATTCCGAGCGGCCGGTCTGGCCACCGCCGTCCTCGCTTCAACGGTGCTCGGCGCCGGGGCGGCCGACGCAGCGACCGGGTCCTCATCCCACGTTCCGCCCCGGGTCGAGCGGGCCTGCCTCCGGATCCCCAACCTGACCATGAGAACCGAGAACGTCCTTGCACGGATCAATGGCGACGCCGACGCCCCCGGATCGCTCCTGTGGCTCGACGACCGTATTGCCGACGCGGAGGAGATCGGACGCGAAGGCTGGGTCGAATTCCTCACAAACCGGCAGGCCGTGCGGGAAGCGTCGATCGAGGTGTTCGAGCTGCGCCTCGTCACCCTCGCCGATCTCGGAGAACGCTGCGAAGCGGCTGGTATCGGCCGGTGAGGCGGGGGTTCCCGGGGCGCGCCACGGTGGCGCTCTTGGTGGTGTCGTCCGGTCTGACCGGATGCCGGCTCGGCAACGATCGAACGGCCACCGTGGCCGAGCCGTCGTCGAACAGCGTGGAAATCGAGGATCTCGAACGGCAGCTCGACGAAATCGATCGGCTGCTGTCGGACGCCGAGCGTGCCTTCGACGGCGACTGACCCGGCGGGTCGGCCCAGCCCCGGCGGCAACGATTGCCGTCTTCGTACGACGAACCGTGCTTGACTGGAGCCCGTGATGTCCCGAGCCACCGTTCTCGTCGTCGAGGATGACGAGCCCGTGCGGTCGGCGGTGTCCGACGGTCTCTCGGCCAGCGGTTTCGAGGTGGCGGCGGTCGAAACCGCAGAGGATGGCCGGCGCCACGTCGAGCGATCACGGGTCGATCTCGTCGTGCTCGACATCGGCCTGCCCGACATGTCGGGCCTCGACCTCTGCCGCCGGCTGCGCGCCGACGACGGCCTCCTGCCCATCCTCATCCTCTCGGCCCGGGATGCGGTGACCGACCGGGTTGCCGGGCTCGCGGCCGGTGCCGACGACTACCTCGTAAAGCCGTTCGCCCTTGCGGAACTCGTGGCCAGGCTTCACGCTCTGCATCGCCGTTCCGAACTCCTCGACGCACTTGGTTCGGAGCAGAACACGCTGCGCGTCGGTGAACTCGCGATAGACGTGGACCGCCGGACGGCCGCGGTGAACGGAGTCGATCTCCAACTGACCCGGCGGGAGTTCGACCTGCTGACGGTGCTGGCCCGCAACCGCGATCTGGTTCTATCGCGTTTCACCCTCCTGGAAAAGGTGTGGGGCTACGACTTCGACGTCGAGACCAACGTCGTGGATGTGTTCGTCGGTTATCTCCGGCGAAAACTCGCTGCGGCCGGCGCCGCCGACGTGATCCGGACTGTTCGAGGTGTCGGTTTCGTGATCGACTCGCCACGGGTCTCAGCACCGTGAAACTGGCCAGCCGGATTGCCCTGGCCGCCTGGTTGTCCGGTGTGGTGGCCGTCGTACTCGTCACGGCGGTTGGATCGATCCTGTTTTCTCGAAGTGTGAGCGGGCGCATCGACGAGCAACTCGAGGAACGGTCCCGCGATGCCGCCGTTCTGGCCGCCGTTGGGGACCGCATCGAGAACTCGGAGCTGAGCAGGATCGTCGACGGAACCCGAATCGTCACGGACACCCGGGTCATCGAAATCGGTCGGTTGCCCGAGGAAGATCTCCCGGTCTTGAGGAAGCCGGGTTTGCGGACCGTTCGTGCCGACGGGGAGTCGTGGCGGCTCTATGCCGTCGAAATTCTCGACGTCCCCGCGCCTGGCGACGTGACTTTGGTCGAGTTCGTCGAGCCGCTCGGTGACATCACCGCGCAGCGTCGGATCCTGCGGCGCAGGGTCTACACGATCGGCGGCATCGTCGCCGCCGTGATGGCCGGCTTGGCGTTGATCGCAGGCCGTCAGGTTGCCGGTCCGTTGACCAGACTGGCCGCCCAGGTGCGCAGCCTCGATGCCGGACCGCCGGAGAGCTGGGCGATCCGGATCGACGACTCGACACCGGAGGTCGAGGACATCTCGACCGCCCTCAACACGACCCTGAATCGGCTGGCCGAGGCCTCCCGCCGTCGGGAGGAGGCACTCGCGGCTGCCCGATCGTTCGCCTCGTCGGCGTCACATGAACTGCGAACCCCGCTTCAAAGCGCGATGACCAACCTTGATGTGGCGATGCTCGGTGAGCCCACACCGCAGGTGATCAGGGCCAGAGCCGAACTCGATCGCATGGGCAACGCCCTGGATGCGGTGCGCCTCCTTTCCGAGGTCGATCTCGTCGACGACGACATGTTCTCCGACGCCGATCTCGGCGACCTCGCCGATCAGGCCGTTGGTCTGGTGGCGGCCGAAGGGTCTGCGGCAGGCGTTCATATCCACGGGCCGGAAGGTCACCGGCATCGGGTCTGGGCCGACGGCGTTCGCCTCGCCATCGTCAATCTGATTCGCAACGCCGTTCGTCACGGCAGGCCCGTCGACGGTTCCCCTCTTCGCATCGACATCACCGTGACCGCCGATGGCTCGATCACCGTGGAGGACAACGGTCCCGGGATTCCCGAAGCCGACCGGGAGCGAATCCGCCGTCCGTTCGAACGGGGCGCCTCGTCAACCGGATCGGGCCTCGGGCTGGCTTTCGTTCAGCGTGTCGCCGACGTGCACGGCGGGACGTTCGAGATCGGAAACGCCCCGGATGGCGGCGCTAGGGTCACCCTTCACCTCGGCGGGAACGAACCGACGACGCTGCGGGCCGGTCCCTGGGGTGAGGGCATGGGGCCAGGGTGGTCCGGCCGATCTGGCGAGTAGGGGCCAGATGCAGCGCCGCCGGCGGCGTCGGGGGCTCCGACGCGATTCTGTCCGTGCTCAGCCGACCGGTGAACGGTCGTCCGAGCGTTGGTCGACCGACCGCCCGGTGGGATCGTCAGAAACCGGGCGGCCAGTCACATCGATGACCTCCGAGTCGGCGCCGGTCGGGGTGGGGGGCCGACGCGGACCGGGGTCGGGATCAAAGCCGGGACCGGATGAGGGCCGACCCCGAGGGGGCGAATAGAGATGGGCGAAGGGCCACGGCGTGTCGGTGGAGCCGGCCTTTTCCGCCTGCTCCTGCGTCAGCGCCCAGCGGGCCCGGAAGCTCTCGCCCTTGGCCGACATCACGACGAACCAACCGATCAGAGCCGTCCACAAACCGGTGCCGGTCTGGGCGAATTGCCAGACACCGATGGCAACGATGGCCCAGCCGAACAAGCGTCCCAGCTTGGCGGCCGAAATCGTGGCCTGATGCCGCTCGCCGCTGCGCTTCCAGAGCACGGCCTGCAACACGCGACCGCCGTCGAGGGGGAGGGCGGGGATCATGTTGAAGACGGCCAGAACGAGATTGATGACGCCCAGCCAGAAGAATGCAGCAATGATCAACTCACCGAAGCCCATCGAAGCCATGAGGTTGGAGACGGCCACCGCGACAACGCCGATGGCGACACTGACGGCCGGCCCGGCCAGCGCAATTCGGGCGGCGGCGCCGGGATCATCAGGCTCACGCTCGAGCGCGGCGACACCACCCAGCGCGAACAACGTGATACTGCGAACCTTGATGTCGTTGCGTTGGGCGACGATCGAGTGGCCCAACTCGTGGGCGATGATCGATCCGAGGAACAGCAGCGACGTGGCCAGAGCGGCCATGAGGTAGGCGCCGCCGGTCATGCCGGGGACGAGGTCAGGCAGGACCGTTCCGGTGAGGGCACTGACGATCACGAATCCGATGACGGCAATCGACCAATGGAGGCCGATGTCTATCCCGGATACTGTGCCGAGTCGAATGGTCGGACGCATGAAGAGCCTTTCAGCAAGGCCTTCGGTCTCTCCCGCCGCACCACATCCTGTGATGGCGGCCAGCGTCGCCGGGATTGCTCCGTACTGACGACGACGCGAGTTGGAGGGATACTCCCCGTAGGCGGTTCGTTCTGACCTCCATCATGGCGAACCGCATATAAGGCCGGGGTAAAGCCTGTCCGGCCCGCTCCCACAACCGCTATGTCGGGTATCAGCGAAGGTTGACGATGACCCCGTGGATGATCAGCTGGTCACCAACCCGGGTTCGATCCCGGGCCCGGAAGTCGAGGGCTCGAAGACCGTCTCCCCTCCCGTCGTTCGCCCGCACAAAACGGAGATCGGCGTCGTCGAGCTTCAAGAGCCCGTTCTCGACCGGGCGATCGAGCAGCGCCGACCATCGCTGGGCCACGTCATCGGGATCGAGCGCCTGCAGTTCTATGCCGACGATGGCGTCGACCACCGAGGTGTCGACCGCCTCGCGCCAGTCGGGTCCGGCCCACGGCCACTCTCCCGGCTCCTCGCAGGCGTCGATCGACAGGAGCGTGCCGCCGACGTCGGACGGATGAATGTGCAGTCCGACAATGGCCGGTCCTCCGGCGTGCTGCTCTGCCTCGTGCACGATTCGCATGTCGAGTTCGTCGGCTCTGACGCGAACCCAGTCCAGGTCGTCGGTCTGCAGAAGAATCATGTAGCCGCCGTCGCCGAACCGCTTCTTCAACAGCCGGCCGGCGGTCGTCCCGTCCTCGGTGGGTGAGACGACCTCGACGAACTGATCACCGCACGGCATGACCACATTGGACAGACCGAACTCCGCCACTCCCGGATCCCGGTAGGCGATCCTCAATCCGAGGAGGCCGGAAATCGTGCCCTCGGCCGCGTCGAGATCGGATGCAACCCATACGACCTGTCTAAGTCTCAACACAGGGACCACTATGGCATAGCGCAGGGGTCGAGTCAGCACCACCGCCAGCGTTTCGGGCTCGATTCGATCGGTGGCGCGAATTAGGCTGAACAGGCGGAATCAGAAGATCTCGATCAGGGAGTCACCGGCTGTGGAAGGTACCGAGGAACTGTGGACGGTGAGCGCGGTCGACGGCGCCGACCGGGTCGCCCGCCGGGAGATCAAACCGTCGGAGTGGATGAGCTCGGTGGTGAGCCGGATCGAGACGATGAACCCTTCGCTCAACGCCATCACGCTCGATCTGACCGAACAGGCGATGGCCGCCGCGATCGAGGCGGACGACAGACTCGCCACGGCCTCTGGCGCCGATCTGCCTCCACTGTTCGGCGTGCCGGTGACCGTCAAGGAGAATGTCGATGTCGCCGGTCAACCGACGACGAACGGGATTCGGGCCTTCGAGAATCTCCTGGCGACCGAGAACGCCCCGCTGGTCGATCGGCTGACGGCGGCCGGCGCCATCATCGTCGGCAGGACCAACACTCCCGAGTTCTCCATGAGGGCCACCACCGTCAACCCACTCAGGGGACGCACGGTCAACCCGTGGGGTGACGACATCTCCCCCGGTGGATCCTCCGGCGGAGCCGGTTCCGCCGCCGCCGCCGGGATGGGTCCGATTCACCACGGCAACGACATCGGCGGCTCGCTGCGATTCCCGTCGTTCGCCAACGGCGTCACCTCGCTCAAACCGTCGTCGTGCCGGGTGCCGGTGTTCAATTCGACGGCGGCGGTCGAGCGTGGCCCACTGGCTCAGGTCATGTCGGTCCAGGGGGTCATCGCCCGCCATGCAGCCGATGTTCGGGCGGCGACCAGGCTGATGATCGCACCGGATCCCCGGGATCCGATCTCGCCGCCGGTGCCGTGGGACGGACCGGCGATCACCGGCGATGGTGCGCCGATCACGGTCGCCGTCACCAAGGTCACCGGTGGCTACGACATGCATCCCGGCATCGCCGACCTGATCGACCGGGCCGCCGGCCTGCTGTCCGATGCCGGGTACCGGGTCGTCGAGGCCGACCCGCCACCGGTGATCGAAGCCGCCCGGGGCTGGTTCTCGGCCGCCACCACCGAGATGAAGACGACGTTCGATCAGCCGCTGCGAATGTACGGGTCCGCCACGATCGTTCAGATCTTCGACTGGTATTTCATGCTGTCGGACCTCCTCGATCTCGACGGCTACATCACCACGATCGCCGCTCGAACGGCGCTGATGCGCGACTGGAACCGGTTCCTCGTCGACCATCCCCTCGTGATCACACCGTTTCTGATGCGACCGATGTTCGACTGGGACTACGACACCATCGGGCTGGACGCCGTCGCCGACCTGTTCGCCTCGGCGATCTACTCCACCGGCATCAACTACCTCGGCCTGCCGGCGGGCATCATCGGCATGGATCTGGTCGAGGACCGTCCGGCGGCCGTGCAGCTCGTCGGCCGGTACTTTCGTGAGGATGTCGTCTGCGACGCGCTGGAGGCCATCGAGACGGCAAACGGTGTCCTGGCGCACCGCCTCTGGGAGCGTGATCAGGGCTGAGCGTCCCTCGACGCCCGGCGAAACTGTATCAACGAACCGGAACCAAGCGTCATCGATGGATACAGGAGGCATCATCATGTTCACACCGATCCCGGACCGCGACCTTGCGCTCAAGACCTACCGCTATCTCCGCATGGGCATGGTCGGGCTGGTAGTCGCCCTGGCGGTCTCCATTCTCCTCGAACGGCTCGAGGTCGACTGCTGGCAGACGTCCATCAGCAGCTACTACTACACGCCGGTCAGGGCGGTGTTCGTCGGTGGTTTGATGGCCATCGGAGCCAGCCTGCTGGTGATCAAGGGCAGTACCCGACGCGAAGACGTCCTGTTCAACATCGCCGGCATCCTGGCCCCGGTCGTCGGGGTCGTGCCGACGTCGTCGGTCGGAGAATGCTGGTCGCTCGAGCCGACGCCACTGCCGACCGACGGCGAGGGCAATCTCGCCCCCTGGGTCATCGCCAACATCGACAACAACATCCAGGCGCTGCTCCTGGCCGGCATCGTCGGCATGCTCGCCGTCGGCATCATCGCCGCCGTCGTCTACGACGATCCCGTGACCGCTGCCCGCTCCGCCCCCCGCGATCGTCAGATCGGTTTGATCGTGACCATGGCCGTGCTGCTGATCGGTTGGGGGCTGCACCGCTGGTGGGACGCCTTCCCGACGCAGGCTCACGGCTGGGCCGCCGTGCTGATGTTCCTGTTTCTCGCCCTCGGCATCGGCGTCAACGCCTGGGAGCGGCGCCACATACCGAAGCACCGCCGCTATGCAGGAATCTACGCCGTGATCTCGGCACTCATGGTTGGCGTCGGGATCGTCTTCCTGGCCGCCCTCCGGGGCTGGTCCCACATGGTGCTGGTGCTGGAGATCACCGAGATCACCCTGTTCGCCGCCTTCTGGGTGGCCCAGACGGTCGAGCACTGGGGCCGGGACAGTCTTCGGGTTGCCCCGGACGAGCCGGGTTTGGAACCGGAGTTCTCAGGATCCGAATAGAACCCGTCGCTTACTCTCGAGATCTTCGTGATTCAGGTAGGCGCCGACATAGTGCCGGGGGCCGACGAAGGCGTTGCGGCCGTGCAACGTCCGCCAGTTGTCGAAGATCAGGATGTCACCCGCCGTCAGCCCGACCGCCACACGACGAGCCGGATCGGCGGCGAGTTCGGCGAAGCGCCGGTAGGCCCGGTTGAAGCGACGTTCCAGTTCCGGTGGTAGCAGGAACGGAGCCCGGTCGTAGTTGTTGAAGCTGACCTGGTCGAGCACGCCGCGGGCGGTCGATCGGAAAACGGGTCGCTCGGCCCGTAGGTGCACGCCCGGTTCGATGTAGCGTCCGGGAACCGGTACCGAGGCCAGCGTGACGAAGGTTTCCGGGTCTGTGGCAGCCAGTTGGGCTGCGATGGCGAACCCGTCGACCAGGAGGCTCTCCCCGCCCTGGGGCGCAGCCTGCAGGCAGAGAAAGAACTGGAGGCCGGGAGCGTCGTGGCTGTAGGTGCCGTCGGTGTGAGGCGCCAGGTACACGGTGGTGTAGGCGGTGTCGGCGTGGTCGGTCAGATCGGGCGCAAGATCCCACATGCCACCGAAGATCGTGTGGCGGACATAGCCGAGGCGACGGGCGAACGCCCCGGCCCGATCGCGGTCGAGCACAGCGCCGCGCAACACCAGGTAGCCATACCGGCTGAGGAGATCGACACCCCTCGTCAACGCCTCGTCGGACACCGGATCGAGGAAGGCATCGAGCTCGATCTCGTCGGGCCCAATCGACGGGTCGGGCCACAGCACGGCATCGACGGGCAGGCTCGGCTCCACGTCGGGCCGCCGGGACCAGTCGGTGGCCAGGCACTCTGCCGCCACCGACTCGAGCAGGTGTCGCGAACACATCGCCACCGCGCCGTCGGCCCAGGTGACGGTCGCCTTCCCGTCGTCGAGGCAGACCGTCCCCGGGTGGACCTCGCCCAGCGAGAACGTGTCGACCCGGCGCTGTTTCGTGACCGGGTCCTGGCCCGCCTCGCTTTCGTCGTGGTCCCGGAGCCAGTGCCAGGAAATCGACGCGGACCGGTCGAAGCCGGGGAGGTGAATCTCCAGACCGTGGTCGGTGACGGTGATCGAGGAGGCCATGAAGGGATCCTTCGTGCTCATGCTCTCTGTGATCGTCGGGCCGGTCACAACAGTCCAACGGTCTGCCGGGCAACCGTGTCGATCATTGCTTCGGCCAGCGACGGAAGCGCCGCCGGCGACAGGCGGTATGAAGGGCCGTAGAGCCCGATCGAGGCGACCACCTCCTCGTCGGCGATTATCGGTGCGGCCAGTCCGTTCACGCCGACGTCGAACTCCTCCTCGGTCCAGACATAGCCGTCGCGACGAATCCTCCTGAGCCGCTCCCGGATCGCCTTCGGGTCGACCATCGAGCGATCGGTCGGCGCGCCCAAAGGAGCGGACAGATAGTCGTCGAGTCTCTCGTTCGGCCAGTGGGCCATCAACACCAGACCATGGGCAACCACGTGGAACGGGTGGCGCTCCGCCTCGACATCGGGTGCGGTGACGGCGTTGTCGGCGTCGATCTGCAGGATGTACAGCAGGGCATCACCGTCGTCGACGGCCAGCGTCGCCGTCTCACCGAAGCGGTCGGCCAACACCACCAGCAATGGCCGGAGGCGATCGCGAAGCAGCGGCGTCGACCCGTCAACCGCCAGCGTGGCCAACGCGCTGCCGGGTACGACCAGACCATCGGCGGTTCGCTCCACCATGCCGATCGCGTTGAGCTGGCCGACGAGCCGCGAGGCGGTGGACCGAGGTAAACCCGTCCGTCGACCCAACTCCCGGACTCCGATCGGCGCCTCGGCCGCCACCACCGCCTGCAACATGGTGAAGGCGCGTTCGATCGGCCCCGACTCAACGCTTGACGCAGCACTTCGATCGACCATACACTCGTACCATATCACAGGACGTCCCATTGGGTGGGACGATCGACAGACAATGGGACAAGATGCGGGGCCAGCGTCCCGCCCCGCCGAAGTCGCCGAACCAGTCGGCTCGCAGCGGGACCGAGGAGCAAACGTGACCGGTTCGGAGCCATCGACGGTTCTCACCCCCGACTTCTATCACTATCCGTGGAGGCCGCTGTCCACCGCCACGATCGACGGTGACTTCGTGAAGCTCACCTGGGCCGACGGGTACAGCCTGTCGGCCTACTCCTGGTGGCTTCGGGAATCGATCGTGGCCGACGGCGCCACCGATCCGAACACCCGGGAGTGCACCATCGATCCTGCCGACTTCGACGACTCGCTCTCGGTGACCGACGTCGAACTCGACACCACCGGTGCCCTGCGGGTCGGCTTCAGCGACGGGTTCGCGGGTGTACTCCACCCCGGTTGGCTTCACCACGTCGCCACCGGCACCCACCGGCCCGGCGCAGTCATCCCCGACCCGATCGCGTGGACGACCCAAACGCTCTCCGAGCCGCCGACGTTCAACGGGGCCGCCGTCCTCGGTGGCGACCACAACGAGCTGCTGTCGTTCCTCAACGCGATGGTCGTGCACGGCCTTGCCCGCCTGACCGACGTTCCCGCCCGGGCCTCGGGCCACCGGGATTCAGCTATTGAGGGCCTGGTCGCGGTCACGGATCTCATCGGCGTCCGGCGCGACACGAACTTCGGGCCCGTCTGGAGCGTCAAGGCCGAGATCTCCGGAGACTTCGAGAACTCGACCGCCAACACCGGTCTCCGTCTCGGCCCCCACGCCGATCTCCCGACCCGCGAGATCCCACCCGGTTTCCAGTTCCTCCACTGTGTGGCCAATTCGGTCGGCGGCGGTTGGAGCCGGATGACCGACGGGGCGGCACTGGTCGCCCACCTGGAAGCCAACGAACCCGATACCTTCGAGGCGCTGACGTCCCTCGACTGGGTGTTCTTCAACCGGTCCCGGGACCACGACCACCGTTGGGTTGGACCGATGATCGATCACGGTGCACCCGGCTCACCGCTCACGATCCGAGCCTTCTACCCGGTGCGGGGCTTCCCGGCCATGGACTCCGACGATGTCCCACGCGCCTACCGGGCGGCCAAACGATTTCATCAGCTCGGCGCCGATCCCCGGTTCCAGATCGGCTATCCGTTCCGTCCCGGCGACCTCGTCGGCTTCGACAACCGGCGGATGCTCCACGGCCGCGACGCCTTCGACCCCGGTGGCGGGGTCCGCCACCTACGCGGCACCTACGTCGACCATGATGAGGTTTACTCCCGGATTCGGGTTCTGGCCAGAGCCCGTGTCGGCTCGATGGTGCCATCAGCCACGACCTCACCCGACCACTCCCCCAGCAGCCAGGAGGTTGTCGCCCCATGACCCGATCACCAAGCCGCAAGGTGTTCATCACCTGCGCCGTCACCGGTTCCGGCGACACCGTGAACAAGTCCGACAAGGTGCCGTTCAAGCCTGAAGACATCGCCCGCGACTGCATCGAGGCGGCGAAGGCCGGGGCGGCCGTCGTCCACATCCACGTCCGCGATCCGATCACCGGCGCCCCGGCCCGGGAGGTCGACTACTACCGCGAGGTGGTCGAACGGGTCCGTGAGTCCGGAACCGGCGTGGTCATCAACCTCACCGCCGGCATGGGCGGCGACCTCACCTTCGGGTCGGCCGAGATGCCCTTCCCGGTCGACGAGGCCGGGACCGACATGGCCGGTGCCACCGAGCGGCTCGATCACGTGCGTGAGCTGCGGCCCGAGATCTGCACGCTCGACTGCGGGACGATGAACTTCGGTGAGGGTGACTACATCATGACCAACTCGCCGGCCACCCTCACCGAGATGGCCCGTCAGGTTCGGGACCTCGGCGTCCGTCCGGAACTCGAGTTGTTCGACCTCGGCCACCTGAGCTTCGCCCGGTGGCTCGTCGCCGAGGGTCTTGTCGTCGACCCGGTCATGGTGCAGCTGTGCATGGGCATCCCCTGGGGCGCACCGAACGACATGAACTCGCTCATGGCCTTCGTCAACAACCTTCCCGACAACTGGACCTTCTCCGCTTTCTCCATCGGCCGCGATCAACTTCCCTACGTGGCGGCGGCTGCGCTGGTCGGGGGGAACATCCGGGTCGGGTTGGAGGACAACCTCTATCTGTCGAGGGGGAACCTTGCGTCGAACGCCGATCTCGTCCACCGGGCGGTGCAGATCCTGGAGGCGATGAACATCACCGTGCTCGGCCCCGAGGCGGTCCGAGACCAGTTGGAGCTGGCATCCCCGTGATGCCTTGACCTTCCAGCCGAATGGAAGGTCTCGGCTGGAGGTCGTGAACCAGCTCGCGTCAGACCATCGAGGTCAGGATGGCAACCACACCGAGCACGACGACCACACCGAGCACGCCGGCCACGATCCGGAGATCTTCCGTCGGTTGTTCTGGTGGAATCTCGTGCTCGCCGTCCCCGTACTGGTCTTTTCGGCTCAGATCCAGGAGTGGTTCGGCTGTACGATCGAAGGGGCCTGGGCGTCCTGGGTGGCGCCGGTGGTGGGAACCGTCATCTACCCGTGGGGCGGTCGACCGTTCCTGTCCGGTGGCGTGGCCGAGGTCCGCAACCGTCAGCCGGCGATGACGTTGCTCACCGCCCTGGCCATCACCGTCGCCTACCTCTCATCACTGGCGTCGTCACTCGGGTTCGGCGAGCACGACTTCTGGTGGGAGCTTGCGGCCCTCATCGCCGTGATGTTGCTCGGTCACTGGCAGGAGATGAAAGCCATCGGTCAGGCCCGGGGAGCGCTGGCCGCCCTGGCCGAGTTGCTGCGCCGTATCGATCTCCGGCCCTGACGCCCGAAGTTCGTACTTACCACAACCCGTTACCGGGTCGCCGACGGCACATGGTTCCGATGTTTGGCTCTATGATTTGGCTCCTGGTCGCCGATCCGGAGGATCGGCTTCACGAGGAGGTCCGTCATGAGCCGAACGGCATTCTACGAACGGTTGGCCGAGTCGCTGCGGGAGATCGAAGCCGACGGCCTGTGGAAGGCCGAGCGGATCATCGTCTCTCCCCAGCGAGGCGAGATCGAGGTGGAGCAGAACGGAGTCCGGCGGTCGGTGCTCAACCTGTGCGCCAACAACTACCTCGGCCTGGCCGACAATCCGGAGATCATGGCGGCCGCGCAGGAAGCCATCGACAGCCACGGCTTCGGGATGGCGTCGGTGCGGTTCATCTGCGGCACCCAGGATCTCCACAGGCAGCTCGAACGGTTGATCGCCGAGTGGCTCGGCACCGACGACGCCATCACCTTCGCCGCCTGCTTCGACGCCAACGGCGCCGTGTTCGAACCGCTGCTCGGGCCGGAGGATGCCATCGTCTCCGACTCCCTCAACCACGCCTCGATCATCGACGGTATTCGCCTGTGCAAGGCTGCCCGCCACCGGTTCGCGACCGGCGACCTCGGCGACCTGGAGGCGAAGGTCACCGAGGCCCGGGCGGCGGGGGCGCGCACGATCCTGATCGTCACCGACGGCGTGTTCTCGATGGACGGTGTGACCGCCGATGTCGCTGGGATCTGTGAGATCGCCGATCGGCACGGCTGCCTCGTGATGGTCGATGACTGTCACGCCAGCGGCTTCATCGGCCCGGAAGGACGGGGCACCCCGGCGCTACAAGGGGTGGCCGATCGGGTGGACATCGTCACTAGCACGCTCGGCAAGGCGCTGGGTGGCGGGATGGGCGGGTTCGTCGCCGCTCGTTCAGAGATCGTGGACCTGCTCCGTCAGCGGGCCCGGCCCTACCTGTTCTCCAACGCCGTCGCTCCCCCGCTGCTGGCCGGGGCGATCAAGGCGATCGAGTTGGCCCGGGCCGGCGACCACCTGCGGGACCGGATCAGCGCCAACGCGGCCCACTTCCGGTCGGCCATGGGGGCGGCCGGATTCACGCTCGCCGGTCAGGGCCATCCCATCATCCCGGTGATGCTCGGCGACGCCGTGCTGGCCGCCGAGTTCGCCCGGCGGCTCCTCGACCGCGACGTCTATGTCACCGCGTTCTCGTTCCCGGTCGTGCCCCGCGACACGGCCCGCATCCGCACCCAGATGAGCGCAGCCCATTCCACGGATCAGTTGGACCGGGCCATCGAGGCCTTCATCGCGGTCGGCCGTGAGCTGGAGGTGGTGGCCTGATGAGCGACGACGGCCAGGGCCGAAATCCGACGACCATGCAGGCGTTGCGCAAGGTCGAGGCCGCACCGGGATTGACGTTGTGCGAGATCGAGCGGCCCACCGTCGCCTCCGATGACGTGCTCATCCAGGTTCAACGCATGGCCATCTGCGGCACCGACCTCCACATCCACCAGTGGAACGACTGGGCCGCGGCCACTGTGCCGCCACCGCTGACCCTTGGTCACGAGTTCATGGGCGTAGTGGCCGAGGTCGGGGACCACGTGCGGGGGGTCGACGTCGGAACCCGGGTCTCGGCCGAGGGCCACATCACCTGCGGACATTGCCGCAACTGCCGAGCCGGCCGTCGCCACCTCTGCCGCAACACGGTCGGCATAGGTGTACAGCGAGACGGCGCCTTCGCCGAGTACGTCGTCGTACCAGCCTTCAACGTCTACGAGATTCCCGACGACATCGATGACGACACCGCCGCTATTCTCGACCCGCTCGGCAATGCGGTTCACACGGCGCTCACCTTCGACCTCGTCGGTGAGGACGTGCTGATCACCGGCGCCGGCCCGATCGGGCTGATGGCGGCACCGATCGCCCAGCGGGCCGGGGCCCGCCACGTCGTCGTCACCGACCTGAACGACAACCGGTTGAAGGTCGCTGAAGAGGTGGGCGCAACCAGGGTGGTCAACGTCGGACGGGAACGGCTGACCGACGTGATGGCCGAACTGGGCATGCAGGAGGGGTTCGACGTGGGGCTCGAGATGTCGGGTGCGCCCGCCGCGCTCGCCTCCATGATCAAGACGATGAACCACGGCGGACGGATAGCGCTCCTGGGGCTGGTCCCCGACGGCACCGCCGTCGACTGGAGCGACGTCATCTTCAAGGGCCTGACCCTCCAGGGCATCTACGGCCGGAAGATGTTCGACACCTGGTACAAGGCGGCCGCACTGTTGTCGGAGGGACTGGACGTGCATCCGATCATCGGTCGGCGCTATCACGTCAGCGAGTTCGAGGACGCCTTCGAGTCGGTGGAGAGCGGCGACGCGGCCAAGGTTCTGATGACCTGGGACCAGCCGACGTGAACACCGGGCGGCCCGCGGTGGGCCAGGGTAGCATTTGCCCATGTCCTGGCCTGAAGATCGTCCCGCTCCTCCTTCGATCGACACCCATGCCGGTGAGCGGGAGATGCTGCGGCAGTTCCTCGACTTCCACCGGGCGGCACTGATCGACCGGGCCTGGGGGCTCACCGCCGAACAACTGCAGATCGCCCAGCCGCCGTCGACCTTGACCCTCTCCCGCCTGATCGGACACATGACCCTCGTCGAGGAACACTGGTTCCGAGTCCGGTTCGACGGTGAGGACTTCGGCGAGCGGTCGGCATCGTTCGACTTCGACGCCGACCCCGACGCCGAGATGACCCACGCCCAGTCGCTTTCGATCGACGAGTTGACCACCTCGTTCGAAGCCGCGTGCGAGGACTCCCGAGCCCGCGAGGCAGCCGCCGAAACGCTGGATCAGGCGTCGAAGCGATCACACCCCCGGACTGGCGAGACCTGGAATCTGCGGTGGATCATGGTCCACATGATCGAGGAGTACGCTCGTCACTGCGGCCACGCCGACTTCATCCGGGAGTCGATCGACGGCGACACCGCCGGCTAGCAAGTCGATGCTTCGTTGACCGCTCCCCGTCCGGCCGACTATCTCGCCCTGGCCTTCACCTACTTCGCGGTCGGGGTGACGGTGAGCGTGGCCATGATCGAGCGAGGTATCTCGATTCCGACGACGCTCGGGGCGGCGCTGGTGATCTACTCGGCCACCAGCGAGCTGGCCTTCCTCGCCGTGAGGGACGCCGGCGGCTCGGCGGCGATCGGTGTGTTGAGCGGGTGGTTGGTGGCGTCGCGGTTCGGTCTGTTGGCCCTCAGTCTCGGAGCCCGATACCAGGCGCCGACGCTGGAACGTGCCGCGGCGGCGATCAACTCGTTCGATCCGAATGTGGGCCTCGCCGTCCAGCAAGCCGATCGCTCAGAACTTCGCCGGGTGTTCTGGCGGGTCACGGCGGCGCTGATGATCGGATGGTGGATCGGCAGCCTGGTGGGTGTCTTCCTCGGCGATGTGATCGGCGACGGTCGGGCCTGGGGCCTCGATGCCGTGTTTCCCGCGACGTTGATGGCCATCATCGGCGCACTGGTACGCCGCCGCGATGGATTGACGGCCGCCGTGGTCGGGGCCGGCATCTGTTGCCTGCTGATTCCGGTCGCCCCCGGCGGGCTGCCGATACTGGCCAGTGCGCTCGGGGCCGTGGTGGCCGTGCTGACGTTCACCCGGGGACCGGCCGGCAGGTCGGGGCCCGGACCGGTGACCGAGGACCGGGCATGAGCTGGTGGGCCATCGTCGCCATGTCGGCGGGCGTGGCCGGTCAACGACTGGTCGGGATGTTCTGGGCCGGTCCTGTTCTCGCCCGGCGGCCGACGTTGAGCCATCTCGGCGACCTGCTTCCTGCTGCGGTCATCGCCGGGGTCATTGCACAATTGACCTTCGTGTCCGACGCCCGATTGACGCTCGACGCCCGAGCCGTCGGGTTGCTCGTCGCCGCGGTGATGGTGTGGCGGAAAGCCCCGCTGACCGTTGTCGTCATCGCCGCCGCCGCGGCCACCGCGCTGGTGCGACTGCTAGCTTGAACGTCGGTCGACGTGAACAGGAGGCTCGTCATGGTGTTTGATCATCCCGAGTTCGACGGTCATCAGCAGGTCACCTTCGTTTCCGACGATGACACGGGGCTCGAGGCCATCGTGGCGATCCATCACCTCCGTGGACCGTCGGCCGGCGGTGGGGTTCGGTTCCGCCCCTACGCCACGGTGGACGACGCCCTGACCGATGTGCTCCGGCTGTCGAGGGCGATGACCTACAAGATGGTGCTGGCCGGGTTGCGGATGGGCGGCGCCAAGTCCGTGATCATCGGGGACCCGGCGACCGACAAGACACCGGCGTTGCTGCAGGCCTTCGGTCGCTTCATCGCATCACTCGACGGCCGTTACACGGCCGGGCCCGACGTCGGTACCAATGCCGACGACATGGAGATCCTGGCCGAGGTCACCGAGCACGTGGCCGGGCGGGCTTCCGGCGCCGGCAGCACCGCTCCCCCGACCGCTGTCGGCGTGTTCAACGGCATCCGGGCCACGGCCGCCGCAGCCTACGGTCGCGAAACACTCGATGGGCGGCGGGTGGCGGTTCAGGGGGCCGGCGGTGTCGGGTCGCATCTGGTCGGACACCTGGTGGAGGCCGGGGCCGACGTGGTTGTGGCCGACGTCGACCCGGCCAAGGCCGAAGCGGTCGCCGAGCGTCACGGGGCGACAGTCGTCGGCCCCGACGAGATACTGAGCGCGGAGGTCGACATCCTGTCCCCGAACGCCGTCGGCGGCGTCCTCGATGCCGACACCATCCCCACCATCCGGGCGACGGCCATCTGTGGTGGGGCCAACAACCAGCTCGCCCGCTCTGCCGACGGCGTTGCCCTGGCCGAACGAGGCATCCTATGGGCTCCCGACTACGTGGTCAGCGCCGGAGGCGCCATCGCCGGGAGCTGCGAACTCGGATTCCTCACCGAGACCCAGCGCGACGCCATGCTCGACGCCATCTTCTCCACCACGCTGGATGTGTTGACCGAGGCGATCTCCAGTCAGCGCCCGACCGACGACGTGGCCCGGGACCGGGTCCGTGCGCTGCTCGCTGAAGAGCGGTCCGAGACGGCATCGACCTGATAACGCCGGTGGCCGAGCAGCACGTTCGGAACCGTGCGTCCTCGGCCCCGCATCCCGGGTGGAGGGCGCACGGTTCACTCCTGTCGACGGCTGACCGAGGCCGACCGACGACCGAATCACCAACTACCGAATCCAGGTGATCGGTGCGCCGCCGGCCACCTCGAGCACGACCTGGGTTTCGGGATGCTCGAAGTCCGCCGACGGGACCAGGAAGCAGACGACGCCCCGCTGCTCCTCCCCGATACCGAATTGCTCAACGGTGGTCAAGTCGGCGTCGATGAGATCGCAGCCCACCGAACCGGCCACGACCGGTGGGTACGTGGTGCCGGTTGCACCACCGACGATCGTCCACCCGAACAAGCCCGAAGCCGGAAGTGGTTCGACCGTCGACTCATGGAGCTCCAAGGAGGCGGCAACCCCGACGAGAACACGATCGTCCCCCGGCTCGAGAGCGGGCCCACCGGCGGCAACGACCGGTTCGGTGACGTCAACCGATTCCTCGACGGTGACCTCGAAGGCGGCCGCTTCACCGTTGTCGAGAACGGCGACCATCTCCGTCGACGATCCGAACCGTGCCACATCGGCGCCGGCCGTCGTCGGGGGGAACTCCTCCATCGGCTCCGGTGGAACGGTCATCGGAACCATCGTCGTCTGCGCCTCGACGGCGATCTCCGCCTCCTCGACGAAGGCTTCCTGGCTGCGGACGGCAATCAGCGGAACCACACCCGCCAGAACCACACATCCGCCGACCGACAGCAGCGCCACCAGCCCACAGCCGATTCCCACAATCGACTCCGTCGACCACCCGGATCCCGAGCGTTCCCGCTTCGGTCGCGTCGAGATCGGTTCAGGAGCCGGAGGTCGCAGCGGCGGTGCGGGTGGTGTCGAACCCGCCCCCGCCGGGCGGGTCTGCTCGGTCCACCGCTCACCGTCCCAGAGCCGCTCCGACGCCGGATCGAGCGGGTCGGGATACCAGCCCGAAGCGGGTGACGGCGAGGGTGTGGTGCCCGAGTTCATCACGGCGCATCGTAGTTGACCGGCGCCTTCGGAACGCCGCGGCCGCGGGCGGTGATCAGCGGTAGGGCCGGAAGCACTCCCGGATGTCGGCGACGAACGTGTCGGGCACCTCGAAGGCGGCGAAGTGGCCGCCCCGATCGTGGTCGGCCCAATGCACGATGTTGGGGTAGAGGGCCTCGACCCACGGCCGGACCGGTGGCACGATCTCACGTGGATAGACGGCGAATCCGGTGGGCACGGTCACCTTCGGGCGTTTGGCCCGGCCGAAGCTCTCCCAGTAGATGCGGGCCGACGACGTGGCCGAGCCGGTCACCCAGTAGAGCATGATGTTGTCGAGCAACTCATCACGGCCCAGCACATTCTCGGGGTGACCGTCACAGTCGGTCCAGGCCTGGAACTTCTCCAGGATCCAAGCCGCCTGGCCCGACGGCGAGTCGTGCAGTCCGTAGCCGACGGTTTGCGGACGGGTCTTCTGCTGGGTGGAGTAGCCGGAATCCCAATCGCGATAGTGCTTGATGCGGGACAGTGCGTGTTCCTCCTCCGGGGTCGACGGCTCCCCGGTCGGACGGGCCGACATGGCCAATGTCAGATGGATGGCGGCACAGTGGTCGGGATCATGGGCGGCCAGTGCCGAGGTGACGGCCGATCCCCAGTCTCCACCCTGGGCCACGTAGCGGTCGTAGCCCAGCCGAGCCAGAAGTTGCGCCCACAGCTCCCCGATCTTCTCCACCCCCCAGCCGGGCTCGGTCGGCTTGCCGGAGAAGGCGAAGCCGGGCAGCGACGGCGAGATCACGTGGAAGGCGTCGGCCGCGTCGCCACCGAACCGGGTCGGGTCGGTCAGCGGCTCGATCACCTTGTGGAACTCGACGATCGATCCCGGCCAGCCGTGGGTCATCACCAGGGGCAGGGCGTTCTCGTGAGGTGACCGCTGCTGGATGAAGTGG
>Ga0224512_10000532_pt1 | contig 40007 bp, 40 predicted proteins | sample SF_May12_sed_USG_4_FD_169103 | JGI IMG/M metagenome (GOLD analysis project Ga0224512, IMG submission 169103) | Sediment microbial communities from San Francisco Bay, California, United States - SF_May12_sed_USGS_13 | ecosystem: Environmental > Aquatic > Marine > Sediment | place: USA... | reverse complement strand
GCCGATTGGTTGGCGGGCCGCTACACGACTTCGGTCGGCACCGCCCGCGAGTGGGTCAAGATCGCTCGGGCCCTCACCGAGCAGCCCCATATTGGGGAGGCGTTTGCCGACGGTCGGCTGTCGTGGGACCAGCTACGGGCACTGATCCGGTTCACCACCGTCGACAACGAAGCTGAATGGGCCGGGTGGGCCCCATCGATGACCGTGGCCGAGCTACGGGCCGTCAACAAGACCGTCACCAGCGTCGAGGTGGTCGAAGCCCACCAGCGGCGTTGGGTGTCCTGGTGGTTCGAGGATGATCGTCCCGGGTTTCACATGACGGTGGACATGGCCGATAGCGAGGGGGCCACCCTGGCTACCTGGCTGGCGAGAAGGGCCAACCAGTACCACCCCGATCCGGAGTCGGGTGTCTATGAGCCGTTCGAAGCCCGCTGCGCCGACGCTCTCCACCAGCTGGCCTCCCAAGCGTTGGGGGGCGACCGGGACCACGACCGGGCCACCGTGGTGGTCCACACCGATCTGGCCACCTTGCTGACCGGGATCGGGACCGCCTCGATCGACCAGGGTCCGGCCCTGGCCCCCGACACCCTCCGCCGGCTCGCTTGCGACGCCCGGATCCAGCTGGCCCTCACCGACCCCGAAGCTGGGGTGGTGGGGGTGGGGCGTACCACCCGCACCATCCCACCCTGGCTGGCCCGACTGGTCCGACTACGCGACCGGGGCTGCCGGTTCGAATCCTGCCGGCGAACCCGCTGGGTACAGGTCCACCACATCATCCACTGGGCCGACGGTGGCCCCACCAACCTCGACAACCTCATCACCCTGTGCGGCTTTCACCACCGGTACGTCCACGAGCACGGATGGACCATCCAAGGCCACCCGGCCGATCACATCACCTGGCATCGCCCCGACGGTCACCCCTTCGAACCCCAACCATCCGCCTACCCACTCCACCTCTGGAAACAGGTCCTCGACAAGATGCCCCCGGTCCGGCCACCAACCCGACCACCCCCCCGGGAACCCGATCCGACAACAACAAGCGAAGTGCTCCGCCATTCAATGGTCTGAGGGGTTACGTTGACGGCTGCCGAATCGACGGCAAGAATGCCGCCCGTCCTGCTGAACGTACCCGGGAGGCGGAGAGCGGCCGAGACATCGTCGGGTATGCTCCGGCGCCCGGCCCAGAAGATTCGAGCCGAGGAGGGTAAGGGGTTGTCTACCGCTACGACCGCCACACGGTCATCGATCGCGGATTTCCTCGCGCCCCGGGACACCGATTCGGCGGCCCGTCGGCACTTGATCGCCGCGATCGTCTTCTTGCTGGTGGCCGGTTTCTTCACCCTGCTGCTCTTCGTCAAGCTGGCCTACCCGAACTTCCTCGGCGGGCAAGCGTTCACCACCTACGGGCGTCTTCGTCCAATTGCGATTTCGACCACGGTGCTCGGGTTCCTCACCTTGATGCACGTGGCGGCGATCTACTACCTCGTACCCAGACTGACGGGTGCGCGTCTGTGGAACGAACGGCTCGCCAACCTGGGCCTGTGGTTGGCGGTTGGGGTCAACGTGGCCGCCATCGTGGTTCTCGCTGCCGGCTATTCGGAAGGCCGCGAGTGGCTCGAGATCCCCTGGTGGCTCGACATCGCCGTCATCATCATGCTGCTGGTGCCCACCGCCGTCGTCACCCGAACCATGAGAGATCGCACCGAGGAGGGCTTGTTCGTATCCCTGTGGTACATCCTGGCCGGCGTCTACTGGGTGGTCGGCCTGTTTGTGGCAGGCAACATCCCCAACCTGTACGGGGCGGCCTCACAGATTCAGTCGTCGTTCTTCGTGTCGGGGGTCGTCGAATTGTGGCTGGTGGGTGTTGGAGTTGGCACGGCGTACTACCTGGTCCCCAAGATCACGGAAAACCCTCTCTACAACCGTCAGCTGGCCCTGGTCGGGTTCTGGTCGCTCGCTTTCGCAGGAGCCTGGGTTGGGCAGAGCCGGTTCATCTACGGGCCCGGCCCGGAGTGGCTGGAAACCACCGCTTCTGCGTTCTCACTGGCCCTGGTAGTTGCCGCGCTGGCAGTGGCCACCAACCTGGTCGGCACCATGAGAGGAAAATGGTCGATGATGCGCGATTCCGCGTCTCTGCGGTTCACGATGGTCGGCGCCGGCTTGTACCTGGTTCTGGCGGTCCTGCGTTTTCTGCAGGGACTCCGGTCTGTGGCCGCCGTTACGGGACTGACCAGTTTTGGGGACGGCACGATGGTGTTGGTCCTGTTTGGCCTCGCCGGCCTGTGGGCGGCGGCCTTTGCCTATCACGCTCTGCCCCGTCTCATCGGGCGCCGCCTGTTCTCCGACCGGCTCACGACGTGGCATCTGCGAGCGACCTTGATCGGTGCCGGTTCGTTGGCCGCACTGCTCTGGCTGGCCGGTCTCATCTCCGGGTACTCGTGGGCGGCCGGAGCCTTGACGGGCACCTACGTTGCTGCCGGCGAAGGTTTCACCAACACGCTCGATCAGGTACGGCTGGCATACGGGCTGGCCGCCCTGGCCGCCCTGGTGCTGTTCGCCGGTCATTTCACCTTCGCCTACAACATCTACCGCACATTCACATCCGGCCGGCCGGCCGCACACGAAACGCTGATGCCCGGTGGCCCCGTTGAGGTGACCCATGAGTAGCGAGACACTGGCCGGCGCTTCAGAGGGGATGGGGGTACCCGCAGAATTGGTGCAACGATCCGCCCAGGCGCGCGCCAATGCCGACGGAATCGGAGTCGACGAAGTTCTGACGGCCTGGAGTGGAGGGGCGACGATCACCCCCGCTGCGCCGCCGGCTGCACGCGAGCCGATCCCCGAACCTGGGCCGGCCATCGAGGCGCCCCCGGCCGTTGCTGAAACCGCCCCGCAGACCGCCCCCACCGCATCCCCGGCCGCCGAACCGGCCATCGTGATCGGGGCGCCGTCCGCCGTTGTTGTCCTCGAGGCACCGGCGCCGCCGGCGTCGCCTGTGCTGAAGGGGCGCCGGGAAAGCCCCGTCGCGGTGCTCGCGGCTGCGGTCGGCCTGTTCTTGGTTGCCCTCCTTTTCGCTTTTGTCCTTCCCGCTCTCGATGCCACGCCTCAGTTACCACCACCCAGCGGTCTGAGCGCGCTCGGGTTGCAGGGAAGAGAGATCTACGTGGCAGAAGGTTGCTGGTATTGCCACACCCAACAAGTGCGGCCGATTGTCACCGACGCCAACCTTGGCCCGGTCACCCAACCGGAACTCCTCGCATCCTTCGCTCCCGACACGCTGGGGATCCAGAGGATCGGACCAGACCTCGCCCACGCCGGCAGCCGCGAGCCGACCAACGATGCGCAGTGGCTCACAGCGTTCCTCACCGAGCAGAGTTCGGTCCGGGAGGCCAGCCTGCAGCCCGGTTACGGCTACTTGTCCGAAGCCGACGTGGCGGCGCTGGTCCAGTACCTGTTGGAGTCCCGATGACCGACTACCTGTCCGCCGCTACCGAAGCAGCAGGAGTCCCGGAAGCGCTGATCCGACGGGCCGCCGAGGCTCGAGCCGCGGCCGACGGCCTCTCCGTCGATGACATCCTGGCGGCCTGGGCCGGCGGTACCGCAGCCCCGGCCGCCGCACCGTCCCCCGAACCTCCCCCCGCCACGGAGACGCCCGCCCTCCCGATCGAGGAAACGACCCCCGCGGTTGTCCCGGTGGAATCGCCCCAACTCACCCCGGCCCCGGCCCCCAGCCCGGGGCCCATGGTCATCCCTGCCCGCCCGGTGCCCGAAACGGTCGACATCGATCAGGCGCGTCAATGGGAGTCGGTCGTCACCGTCGCAACCGCCGGGTTGAAAGAGCGGACCACGACCAGGGTGCCCTCCTGGTTGACGGCGGCTTTCGTAATCCTTCCCTTGGTCGGATTGCTCTATCTCCTGCAGCTCTCCGGCGGGCCCGACTGCGGCAGCAGCGGGGTGCTGGCCGTGGATCGTGTCACCGGCGAAGTCGTGAACTGCGACGGATCACCATTTGAAGGACGCGGTGCACCCGGAAGCGGTTCGACCGACTTCCTCGCCCGCGGGCAGGCTCTGTACGCCGACGCGCAGGTGGCCTGCAACGGCTGTCACGGCGAAAACGGTCAGGGTGGCGTCGGCCCAACCTTCGCAGGCGGCGCGGTGCTGGCCACGTTCCCATCATGCGCCGACCACGTGCAGTGGGTCCAGCTTGGTTCGGCCGGGTGGCAAGCCCAGGTGGGCCCCGAGTACGGCGCGCAAGGGAAGATCTCGCAGGGAGGCATGCCCAACTTCGGCGATTCGCTCAGCGACGAGGACCTCCGATCCGTCATCACATTCGAGCGCGTGCGGTTCGGTGGCGCCAACCTCGAAGAGACCCTGGCGGACTGCGGTCTGGTGATCCCCGAACCACCGGCCGGCGAGAGCGGCACCGGAACAACCGAAACCACGGGCGAAACCACGGTTACCACCGGAGCCTCCGGCTGAAGCGCGCCCGGAAGACGGCTAGCGAGACCTGAGCGTGCGACTTTCTGCCACGAGGGCCTTTCTCAAATAGCGTTCGGCGATGATCCCCTCGGCGAGAACTCGCCCCGAAGGACCAAGGACCACCGGGATCCGGTCTGTGTACTCGTTGAGCAAAACCGGATCGGCGTCGATATCCCGTGCCTCGACGCGTGCGGCGACCTCCGCCGCCAATCGCCGGACCAAGGGTTCGGCCTCTTCGCAGAGATGACATCCCGATCGGGTCAGGAAAACGAGAGAAAAATCGCTCAAGGTCCCTCCTGCGCCTCCGATATCAACGGTGGATGCGAAAGCGTCCAGCCGAAGGGCTCCAACCCTTCCGCAAACGCGGGGGGCGCGGTTGGTCATTCGTCGTAACTGACCTTAGGCACGTTCAATGACCTAAGGTTTTAAAGGTAAGCCTCCCAGCCCGCCCCAAGCGACGATGGCCGACGGTCCCCCACCTTTTCGAGTGAGGCCCCCGCTAAGGGGGCCTCACTCTTTTGTGGGTTGCGTACCCGGGTATCCTCCGACCCCACGAATCGGAAAGCATCGTTGCGACCAGCTACCACCATCGCCATCCTCGTCCTACTGTTGCTGATCGCTGTGGCCGGGATCGTCCTCGTCGTGCAGTTGCTGTACCCGTAGGAATCGCCGGTCAGTCCGGTGAAATGAACGAAATGACCGTTCCTTCCGACAGCCCGAACCACTCATCGGCTCTGCCCTCGCGAACCGCCAGGGCGATGAGCCCGTACGAATCGACATGCACCAGGGGCTTGCCCGGCTCGGCGTCCCCGTAGGCGGCAACCCAGGGCAGCGTGTGGTCACGACTCTCAACCTTGACCGTGACCTCCGAGCCTGGCTGAATACCGAGTGCGTTCAGCTCCTCGGGGCTGACATTGGTTTGCGCGTTACCGAACCGGTCGATCCACCATGCTTGCCCGGCAAGAATCCCTCCCTCGAGGTGAGAGAGGGGGAGCATCAGCGGCATAACGCCGGACGGGTCGACCTCGCTACCCAGGTCGGAGAGTCCCACCTCGCCCGTGGCCAGCGCCGCGGCGGCCGGACCGAAGCGGTCCCGTCCATCGAAGGTGGCGCCTTCGCTGGGGATGACGAGGTCCGGGTTCTCGATAGTAACGATGCGCGTCGCGCCCCCGACCATGGCGACTGCCGGGGATAGCAAGCCGTTGTCGGGACCCACGAAGAATCCCCATGGTGTCTCCGCTGCAATCGGAGTTCGGGCGGTTCCCACTCCGGGATCGACCACAGCGAGGGCAACCCCCTGGGGCAGGTACTGAATGGCCCGCATCAGCGTGAGGGCGCCGGCTCGCACGTCACCCGGCGCCACCCCGTGCGAAATATCAATGATCCGGCTGTTGGGGGCGATACGGGCCAGCACACCGTGCACCACCCCGACGAATTCGTCCTGGTAGCCGAAATCGGACAGAAACGAAATTGGCAGACTCATGACCGCAGAGGATACGCCGGACGCGGGCTATGAGCTGCGAGCTACGAGTGGACAGCCTGTGCCCGTCATGAGGGCGGCATTTGCCCGATCGCGGCACGCAACGTAACCAGGAACTCGTCGAGCGGCACCCGATGGATCTGGGCGGCCCGCTCAACCGTGATGGCCCTGGTGATGAACTTGCGAAAGCTGTAGGCCCCCACCCGGTTGATCCCGAACATCTCCATCACTTCTGCGATGTCGCCGTATTCGCCCAGGATGTCCGAGACCTTGGTGTCCTTGGTGATATCCACTTCAACCTCCTGCCAATCGTGGAACGAGAAATTGAGGAACAATTCTCATTGAACGCAGAACTCGTTCCCTTCCGGGTCGCGAAGCACCACCCAGTAATCGCCCCGCTCCTCCACCGGGCCGACCACCGTCGCTCCGGCCAAAACCAATCTCTCAGCTTCGGCATCGACACGCAGCCTCCCTTGATCGAGCGAAGCGCTCTGTCCGCCCCCAACGTTGAGATCGAGATGGACCCGGTTCTTCACCGATTTCTTCTCGGGAACTCGCTGAAAGAAGATGCGGGGACCACCGCCATCCGGGTCAACCACGGCAGACGCACTGTTCCACTCACTCTCCGGAACCCCGACGTCTGTGAGGAACGCCTCCCAGGAGTCGAAGCCCTCCGGTGGGGCCTGGACTATGTACCCAAGGGCCGTCGACCAGAACCCGGCCAGTTTGGCGGGATCGGCGCAATCGATGACGATCTGAACGGACGTAGCCATGGTTCCTCCCTAGACAGGTCGTCGAACACTAGAACGGCTCAGATAGTGGCGCCGCAGTCGGTACCATTCCGGCCGTGAACGACAACCCACACGATCTACTCGTAGACCGTCTCATCCACAAAAACGGCATCATCATGCTGATCGGGGCGCCCGATACCGGGAAGACCACCCTCGCCAGGCAATTGTTGGCGGCCGGCGTCGTTTTGGGCCGGACCGCGGCCTACATCGACGCGGATGTAGGCCAGACGATGGTAGGACCCCCGGCCTGCGTTGGTCTGAAGTGGGTCAGGTCCCAGGAGGACATGGAGGACTTCAGCCAGGCCGACGACCTACGATTCGTCGGTTCCGTCTCGCCGGAACGTCTGGTGCTCCAGGAGGTCCTGGCGACCGCGACATTGGTCGAGGTAGCGCGCGAACGCGCGGATCTCATCATCATCGATACCACCGGCGCAGTGTCGGGAGTCACGGGGCAGACCCTCAAGTACCACAAGATGGAATTGTGCCGGCCCGACGTGGTCGTTGCCTTGCAGCGTGGCAGCGAGATGGAGCCGATGATTGGTCTCCTTCGGCGCTTCTTCTCGGCAGAGGTGGAACTCACCACGGTTCATCCCGACGTCATCCCGGTCTCACCCGAAGAACGCCGGTCGCACCGGACCAAACGGTTCGCCGAAGCTCTCGCACCACCGCTCAACCGGTGGCGGGTCCGGCCCACGGTGTTTGCTCCGGCACTACCAACCGGTCTTGATCTCTCCCGACTCGACGGCATGTTGGTTGGAGTCCACGATGGGACCGGCGGTTGTCTGGGGCTCGGCGTGCTCGAGCATGATGAAGATACGTTGCGGGTCCTTACCAACGTCGGCGAGGGCATGAAGGGGTTGCGGCTCGGTTCACTCAAGATTGACCTGGAAACCTTCGATACCACCAGCGCCAACCTGCGCGAAATCATGTTTGGGCTCGATTTGTAGAACTTCCCTCAAGAATCAATCACCTCCCTGCCGATACTCACAGTGACAAAGGATGTCACTCCAAGTGAGGTAGGGAAGGGACATGATTCGCAGGGCCGCAGCGCTGATCACCACGATCCTGCTGGCAACAGCAGCCCTAGCGGCACCGGCCCTGGCCTCGCCCGGCGAAGAAGCGAGCTTTGTTCGCCTCATCAACCAGGAACGCGCCGGCCGCGGCCTGAGCACTCTCGAGGTCTACTGGGATCTCGTCGACGATGCCCGGATCCACGCCACTGTGATGGCCGATGCCGACGATATCTTCCACTCTTCGAATCTGGCCGGTGTCACAACGGGTTGGTCGGTACTCGGCGAGAACGTCGGGGTTGGCCCGACGGTCGGCGTTCTCCACGAAGCGTTCATGAAGTCCGCGGGGCACCGAGACAACATCCTGGGTGACTGGGACTCGATAGGTGTCGGCGTGACTCAAACCGATCTGGGCTACATGTTCGTCACCGTCTTGTTCATGAAGTCGGCGCAATCCCAGCCCACTCCCGCACCTGCCCCCGAACCAGTCCCGGTGGAAACGGCAGTGGCTCAGGCACCCGCCGCGGTCCCGGTCGCGGTAGTGGCTGCGGTGCCGGTCGCCGCCCACAAGCCGGTTGCACCGAAACCAGTACAGACGCCGGAGCCGGAGCCGGAGCCGGAAAACAGGCTCATCGACAAGCTCCTGGCCGGCCGAGGGTTCCCGTTCCGCCTGGTCTGACCACCGGGCGATCGATACGACTCGATCCCGGATCTCGCCAAGCTAAGGCCCAAGGAACCTCTGCGAACTGCCTCCCGCACTTCCCCGAACAGGCGGCGGTTTCGCTTCAGCACCTTGGGCCTTGCATAGCGGACACTACGAGTGCGTCAAGAACGAGTCAAGGACCCCGTTGAGCAGACAAACGCCCTGCAATTAGCCGCAATCACTGCTATTTCTATCTCGTTGTCTGATATCTGGAGGGTTATCCCAGTACTTATCCACTTATCCACAGCAATCCACAGGTAGTTGTGCACAAACGCTGTAGACAAGTATTTCTGGGGTTGTTTTCGCGTTCGAACGACTCGTGACCATAGGCGGACTGAGCCATCAGGCGGCGGCCGTGATACCTGCGTACAGCTCGAGCAAGCGGTCGGCGGCGACTTCCCAGGAGAACCTCTTCGCGAATTCGACGGCTCCCCTCGACAGTCGGGCGGCCAGGTCATCGTTGAGCAAGATCTTGGCTGTCGCAGACGCGAAGTCCTCGGGATCCCAGCCGGCCACCAGGAACCCGGACGTGGCATCCCCAACGGTGAAGGCCAGACCTCCCACCCGGGCGGCCACCACCGGCAGTCCGCATGCCTGAGCTTCAGCCGCCACCAACCCGAACGACTCGCTGCGCGAAGGAACCAGCAGCACATCAGCCGCCTGGTAGTAAGTGGCGATCTCGTGGTGAGGTCGCGACCCAACAAACTCGACACATTCGCCCAAACGCAACGCATCGACCCGTTCCCGGATCCGCGCCAACTCCGCTTCACCATGAGCGCCACTGGGACCCCCGACGACAACCAACCGGGCATCAGGGATCTCCTCCCGAACCCGCTCAAAGGCCTCGAGCGCAACGTCAAGGCCTTTGAGCGGTTGGATCCTCCCGACGAACAGAACCACGCGCCCGGCATCCCACCCCAGCCGCTCTTTGGCGGCCGGCTGTGAGCCCGGAGTGAACAGGTCGTGATTGACTCCAGGATGGGTGACACACAATCGAGCCGGATCTGCCCGATACCGTCGAGCAAGATCATCGGCCTCGAAAGGCGTAGAGGCGATGACACAATCCGACCCGGCGATCACCTCGTGTTCTGCGGCAATCCGGACCAGGCTCTCGGCAGGCTCTCCGACCCGCCGCGTCGCATCTTTGACGCGCCCCAGGGTGTGAAACGAATTGGCCAGTGGGATCCCGGTGGCTCGTTTGACGACCAAACCTGCCCAGCCGGACAACCAGTAGTGGCTGTGGATGACATCAAACGCCTCACCGCGCATGTTCTCGATCACACCATCGGCGAAAGGCTGAACGGTCGCAGGTAAGTCGACCATCGGGAGGACAGACGGAGGTCCGGCCGGCACCTGCACGACCCGGTACCCGGAGGTGACTTCTACGTCGGCGGGTTGCGGGAGGGCCGTTGCTCTCGTAAAGACCTCAACGTCGATACCGCGGTCGACGATCGTCCGGGCCAGTTCATCGATGTACACATTCATGCCGCCGGCGTCTCCCGACCCCGGTTGAATCAGAGGCGAGGTGTGGAGCGAGAGGAAGGCGACCCTCCGGATCATGTCGAACCCTCGAAGCTGAAGAGGGGTCGTTTCGTAGCGCCGAGCCGGAACTTGTACGGCTCCTCGCCTTTGAGGAAGTCGAATATGTGACAGTTCGCCTGGATTGCTCGCTCGATCAGCATGCTCAGCAACACTATGCCGGGAGATGCTTCCGAGGCACGCTCGAACGCGGAGTTGTACAGGTAGAACCCATCCGCGTCGGCCCAGGCAAACGCGGCTGCAACCGCCTCGCCGTCTTCGCCGCACAGAAGATCGACCCGCCAGCCATCCTGGTCGGCGAGTGATGCGAAGAGTTCTTCCGTCTCAGACGTCATGAAACTGCCTTTGGCACCCTTCGAGCTGCGATGCATGGCAACGAAGCGATCGAATCCTTCCCCGGCTCCCCGGGTCGTGACCAGCGCCGGATGGCCATGAACCTCGCTGAAGCGACGACGTTTTCTCCGAATCTCGTGGCGCTCCTTCTTACCGATCTGTTCCAGGTATGCCCCGTAACTGTCCGGAAGCTGCACCCGGGCGGTCACCGCGTGTTGCTCCGGTTGGGTGTTGAGACCGGCTTTTTCCAGGCCCCGGCGGACCACATCGGCCGCTTCCCCGGGCAAGGAATCGAAGAAGAAACGAACGCCTGTCGAGCCCGTCATCAACAACTCTGCAATCAAGTCGGTCGCCCCGTCGCCTAGAGGGCTCCGGTAGTCCGCCAGATCGGGGTGCCCGACCCACCGGAGGCCGGTCTCATCCAACACCAACGGCACCAGGGCCGACCCGGATTCGGCCAGGCAAAGATCACCGGCCGGTTCGTGATTCCACAGTGCCTCCAGAAACCCGCGCCCGGGGAACGGACCGGTGTCCGGAACCACCGGACGGAGTTCGAATGCCCGGGTTGACCAATCGGCATGTCGGGTCACCATGTCAATTGCACCATCGGCTCGATGGCTCCCTGCGGTACTCCCCCACCGAGCACGGGCGGATGCGAGATCCCGTGCAGACCCTCCCGCGCCGGCGCGGACACCAGACCCAACTGATCGAGGGCGGCAACCATGCCGACTCCCACAGCTCGCGGGGAACCGTCCCACACCTTGGCGGCCACGCCGAGCCGATTTCGAACCGCCACCCCTAGACATGCTTCCGCTCCATGCTTGGCCGCCGCATCGAGCCAGGTGGCGATATGAGCGGCCGGTTGGCTCGTGTCACTCGTCAGGGCGGGCTGACTGTGCATCGCGACCCAGGCCGGTCCAAACCGCGGATCGTTCCCCAGCTTCGCGTAAGCACCGGCCATCGAGCGTGCGTTCACCCGGAAGGCGGGCACCCCGCAGCCGTCAACGCCGACCGGACCGTGATTCTCGCCCAGCACCTCATGGATCGTCTCGGCGATTCGTCTTTGCAGCGGATGTCGCTTCTCGACGTACCCCGCGATCGGCCAACCGGTTGAGACACAGGCTCGCACCATGGCGGCATGTTTCCCCGAACAGTTGTGCCAGATTGCTCGTGGTTCCCGATGCCCGGCCGCGACCAGTTGGTCCTGAGCGCCCTCTCCAAAGGGCCAGGCCGGCGGACACTCGAGAGCCGACTCGTCGAGTCCGACCTCAGCAAGCATGGCCCGCACGATGGCGATGTGCACAGGCTGACCGCCATGGCTGGCGCACGCCAGCGCCATCTGCTGCATAGACAACCTTGCGCCCAACTCCTGAGAGACGGTTGCCTGAAAAGGTTTAGCGGCAGACCTCAGGAAGAAAGGGCGTTCGAGGTCACCCGTAGACGCTACAAGACGGCCGTCGATGTCGACGGCGGCAACCACCCCGTCGTGCACGGCTTCAACGAGGTCGTTGCGAACCACACGAGCCAGCACCGGGTGGGCTCAGCCGACCGGGAGCTCGTCGGGGTCGACCTGCCCCTCCTTGTACCGCCGCATGATCTCGGTCTGGATCGAGTCGAAGACGTGTTGCACTGCCTTGCGACCCGTCGAGATCTCCTGCTCGGTCTCGGCCAGAACCTGCTGGATTTCGGAGAGCTCATCGGTTTCGCACTCGGGCAAGCGGGACAGGAAGTCATCTTCCAACACCCGGTCGATGTGGCGGCGCCGTTCCTCGGGCAGATCAGGGGCCAGCATTTGCGGCACCCGCTGCTGTTGACCTCCGGCCCGCTCGCCGGCTCCCAGGATCTCGGGGAGCGCTTCGATCAACGACCGGGTTTCGGCGCCGCTGCGGCGATTGAGTTCAAAGGCCAGTAAGTCCATACGTCCGTGCAGCAGGCGGCGATAGAACGACAGTTCGGTCTCAACCTCGTCGGCCATTCGGCGACGATCGCGCAACGCAGCTACTGGAGCAGTTTCGACATCATCAAGAAACTCTGGATCGAGCAGGATGTCGATGCGACGACGTTGTTCTATGGTCATGGCGTTACCCACACGCCGCTTTGAGGGTGAAGTAGGGGTTCATGGGTGATCCGCCTCCTGGATGAATCTGGAAATGCAAATGGGGTGCCCCTCCGTAGGCGTTGCCGGTGTTCCCGTTATAGCCGATCACGTCGCCTTTCGACACATACGTGCCGGTCGAGACACCCGGGGCCCAGCCGCTGAGGTGCGCGTAGTAGTAGCCCGTCCGGTTCTCGGCCGTTAGCCACACCGAGTTCCCACCCAGCGCATTCGTATATGTGCGCAGGGCTCCACTCACCACGGCGTAGATGGGTTGGCCCATCGGGGCAAACACGTCCGTGCCCTTGTGGGAGCGACCACCGGAACGGGGGAAACCCCAGTCGTTGATGAACTGAATGGCTCCCGAATTCATCGGACAGATGAAGCCCGGGGTCACCGAAGCCGGTACGCCACCGGCCGCTCCCTTGGTGCGGGCGGCGGCCGCAGCGGCCGCCGCAGCCAGTTGGGCGGCATATTCCGCCCTCAGCTTCCGGCAGTCATCGCTGAGGCTGCGGTACGCAGCCTCTTTCTTGTTCATCGCGTCTTCCATCAGCGTGGCGACGTCCAAAGCTTCCTGGTTGAGCACCACCAGGCGAGCCTGATCGACCTTCAACTCCTCCTGCCATTTCTCCATGTCGTTCTTCAGGGCGGCCAGGTGGTCGAGAGAGGAGATGTCTTCTTCGGTCACCACTTCGAGGAATTCCTGACCGGTGAGCATCTCGTCTACCGACGAAGATGACAGCACGAATTCGGTCACCTGGCTGCCGCCGTCCATGTACATCTCAACGGCCCGGCCCACCACCCGTTCCCGTATGTCGGCCACATCGGACTGTTTCTCTTCGATCCGATCCCGAAGTTGCAGCACCCGCAGACTGACGGTCTCGAGTTCCTCGTTGACATCGTTGTAGCGCTCGAGCGCCTCGGCGGCCCGGGCTGCGGCAGCATCCCATTGGTCGAGGGCCGCCTGGGAGGTCGCGCAGGCTGCGTCAACCTGCTGTTTGGTGACGGAGGCCGCCGGTAGCGCGGACCCAAACACCCACAGCAAGACGAGCGGGAAAACAAAGAGGACGCGGCGCGCCCGTAGCCATTGCATATCGCCCATCAGCGTAGTGAGATACCGGTCTCTTGAGAAGTCACCGCGCCGTTGCGCCTAGAGCAGCAGGGTGATGAACGGCGCGAAGACCAGGGCGGCCAGCACCGGACCGTCCAGCGCCACCAGCGAACCTTCGACGGCACCGGTGAGGAAGATCTCGCCGACTCGGATGAGGCTACCCATCGAAATTCCGGCCACCAGCCCGACGGCTACGAATATCCCGACCAGGAACAGCGCAACCAAGCTGAGATCCCAGATGAACGAGACGACCGCGGCGGTCAACACCGTCGCCAGGACGGCTCCGGTGAGCGGATCCAGCGAAGGCATCTTGGAGCGGGCCAGCAGAGCTGCTGCTCCCTTGCCGACGATCACTATGGCGAGGAAGACCCAGATCAGATCTTGACCTTGAACGGTTTGGATACGAACCAGAACCAGAGACCCAACGCTCAGCGCCGCGGCGAGAGCCACCATGGTCGTTGAAACCAACGAGATCAGGTTGCGGTGACGCGGAGAGGCAACACCGGAGACGAGGGTGATCATGACCGCAAGCCCTGCGGCTACCCCCAGACCGATACCGCGCCCGGCCGGGACGAGTTCTGCAACTTCAAACCCGTAGGTGGCCAGGCCGCCCGCCAACACTGCCAGCAATACCGGAAGTCGGTAGGGGCGCCACGGCTCATCGTCGCTGGTGATGTCCCATGCCCACAGCCCTCCGACGCCGACCAGGACGGCAACGAACCAGGCCGGCTCGGTGAAGGCATTGGCCACCAGCAGGGCCCCAGTTATCAGAGCCACCTGAATGCCGCTGACGGTGAGTGTGGCTGCCGCCGCACCACCGGAAACGGGGGGGATCAACGCTACCTCGTCGAGTAGACCAACCGGATCCTGGGCCTCGGCCGGTTCCCCATTGAGCCACACCCTGGCGTGTCCAAGGCTGCGCTTGAATTCTTGCCCGTAGCGGTCGGCGGCTTGGTCCAAAATCGCGCCGACGGTGTCACCCTGGATCTCGACCTCGGATGATCCGGCCAGTTCTCTGAGGTTGGCGAAGAGGCGAAGACGTGCCATGGACACAGAGGTTAACGGCTGCGTAGGCCGCACGTTCCCTGTTCCAGTTCCACGACAGGAACTTGAAGCTCGACACCGGAAACCTGAACCTTTGCTATGGCGCTGAAACTGGCTCTTCGGCTTCAACGACGACGGTGGCCGCCGGTTGCTTGGCGGCCAGGCCACTCAAGATGTTGATTCCCGTGGCGTTCTCGATCTGTTCGGTCAGCTTGATCACGGCCGCCGGAAGTTGGCTCATAACGTCAGCAATACCGTGGGATCCGTTCCCGGAGTCGATGACGGTCACCTTGTCGATAGCGACACCCTTGACGGTTTCGACGATCTGACCCAGGAGATCGGGCAGCATGTTCAACACAAAGATGTTCTGGGCATCATCACCGGCCGCCTGGTACTGCTCAATCAAACGCCGGAACACCTCGATTTGAGCGGCGCCGTCCTCGATGATCTTGGCGGCCTCGCCCTTGGCCCGTAGTTCTTTGGCTTCTTTCTCGGCTCTGGCCGGGGTAATCACGTCGGCTTCCAGGCGGCGCTTCTGCAACTCGATCCGTTCCTTTTCGAGGGATTGCTCGGCAACGGCCTTGGCCTTCTCACCGGCTACCTCCGCCTCCCGCTCCTTGGCGATCCCCAGTGCGTCGAGTTCGGCTTGCCTGACCCGCAGGGCGTTGGTCTTCTCAACGATGTCGAGGTTGGCGTTGATCTGGGCGATCTCCGCCCGACGGCGGGCCCCGGCCTCGGCTTCTTCTGCCTCCGTCTGGCGTTCGGCCTCAGCTACGCGTGCCTCCATGATGACCTGCGCTGTTCGCCTACGCCCCACCGAGTCGAGGTAGTCCACCTCGTCGGTGACGTTCTGGATCTTCAGAACGTCCAGGTCGAGCCCGAGGGTCCGCATGTCGTCGTCGGCTTCGTCGATGAGCGTTTGGGCGAACTTGAGACGGTCCTCGTTGACTTCCTCCGGGGTGAGGGTGGCCAGTACGCCGCGCAGGTTGGCCTCGAGAGTTTCTTTGGCGATCTTCTGCACGTACTCGGTTGGGCGGCCCAAAAACCGCTCGATGGCATTGTCGAGGACGCCTTCACGACTGGAGATCTTGATATTCCCGACTGCCTGGACCGAAAGCGGGATGGCGCCCTTTGAATAGGCGTTCTGTACCGATACGTCAATCGCGATGGTGTTGAGCTCCATCCAATCGACCTTCTCCAGCAGAGGGATCCGGAGGGTCCGTCCCCCCCGCAAAACGCGATATCCGGATTCCCCTTCTTTCGAGCGCCCGGAGATAACCGCAACCAGGTTGGGTGGGCAGATCACGATGAACGATCGGACACTGATGAGCACCAGCGCAATCGCTAGAACAACTATCACGGCCACGGTGATGACTACGTCCATATTTCAAACCTCTCTAGGAAAGCTCTCGAAACGATGACACCCGGGCGGTGCCCTGGTTGACCTCTACGACCACAACCGATTCACCGACTGCGAATTCGCCGTCTTCGTTGGCGTCGAACGGGACCGCGGTCAGATTGATGGTCTGACCTTCGACCTCGCAGGTAATCCGACCTTTCGAAGTGACGGAAATCGGAACGGTTACCCGGCCTACCGCGCCACTCAAGACCCGGTCACTCACATCGGTGCCAACCGATGTGCTCTTCAGGTAGCGGAACACCCGGTTGTTGAGGCCGGCCGCGAAGAGTCCGAGGGCGATGGCCACGACCAGAGCAACCGCGGATCCCGTCGAAAGGGCAGTCAGGATCAAACCCGTCGCACCGAAGAACGCCAGAAAGAACACGATCGAACGGAATGACAGCAGGGACAGCACCGCCGCGGCAATACCTCCGCCCATACCGCCAGACGCCTCGAGATCTGCGTCGACGTCGATGTCCACATCGAAGTCGGCGTCGACGTCTCCACCCTCTCCTCCGAAGAAGACGAAGAAGAGCAGGAATGGCCAGCCGACTATGGCAGCGAATGCGTATACACCGGTCATGTCGTCAAACCTACTCGCCGCCCGGCATCAACCCGGCCGAATATCCACCCCGGCAGGGCAGTACGCCGCCATCAATGGGTCATACGGCCCTCCAGGCAGAGGCGTCCTGGGCGGTATCTTCGACAAAGAGGATCGAGCACACGCTTTGGCGTGTCCGGCAGATGATCGGAGGCACCATGTCCGACAAGAAAGCCGACCTGGCCGGACCCGGAATCGGCAACTACGACGACCTCGCCAAGGTCCTGCCGAACGACTATCTGTCGCTCCAGACGCCCAGGGAAACCATGGAGGCTCTGTTCGCCGCCAAAAGGTACATCGAAGAGAACCTTGCCAAAGAGCTCGATCTGATGATGGTGCAGGTGCCGCTCATCGTTGATGTAGGCAGTGGCGTGAACGACGACCTCGATCGGGACGGCTCGCGAACCCCGATAGGTTTCCACATTCCCAACGATCACGACCAGCATCCGGTTGATGCTCAGATCGTCCAGGCCGCAACCAAGTGGAAGCGAGTTGCCCTCAAGCAGTTCGGGATAGAACCGGGTCAAGGCCTGCTCACCGATATGAAGGCGGTCCGAAAGGACTACTTCCTCGACCACGACCACAGCGCCTACGTCGACCAGTGGGACTGGGAGAAGGCGATCACAGCCGACCAGCGTAACCTCGACTATCTCACCAGCACAGTGAAGAAGATCTGGAACGTCATCAAGGGCGCCGAACAACACGTTATGGAGCTTTTCCCGGCGCTTCGCACCGACCGGTATCCGGATCTCCCCGACGAGCTCACGTTCCTCCATGCCGAGGACATCCTGGGGATGTACCCGGAGTTGCCGCGCAAGCAGCGCGAAACCGAGGTGTTGCAGAAATTCCCCGGTGTTTTCATCTACGGAATCGGATGGACACTCGAGGACGGCTACCCCCACGAAATGCGAGCCGCCGATTACGACGACTGGATCACGCCGACCGTCTCTTCAGATGGGCGCCCGATGCACGGTCTCAACGGCGACATCCTGGTATGGAACCCGGTTACGAAACGTCGTCACGAGCTGACCTCGATGGGGATCCGGGTCACCAAACAGACACTCGTCAAACAACTCAAGATCACCGGTCAGCTGGATTTCCTGAGATTGCCGTACCACCTGGCGATCATGAACGACGAGATCCCGCTCTCGATCGGGGGTGGCATCGGCCAGTCTCGGACGTACATGTCGCTGCTGAAGAAAGCCCACCTCGGCGAGGTGAGCGTCACGGTATGGCCGCAGATCCTCAAAGATCTCTGTGCCGAACGGAACATCTTCGTCCTCGAGTAGCATTCTTGCCTTTCCGCCGGCGGCGATCTGTCGCGGTTTGTGTGCGACGGTTTCAGACGGAGGGGGCCGGGGAGCACGCGGCGGGAGAGGCGCGAGCGAAGCGAGCGGAGAGGGTGGGAACCCCGGCAGCACCTCCCCACGTCGGAGCCATATGAAGAAGGCACTTGTCGCCGTATTGATCTTCGTGCTCAGCGGTTGCTCATCGTCCGATGCCTCCGTCAAAACGATCTCCGAACTCAACGATGCGGCGACTCCAGCCGGCACGTATGAGGTAGCCGGGTACCTCGTACTCCTGGACGATTGCGGCTTCTGCCCTCCCGGTGCAGCCTGTGAGGTCTGCGCTGGTCCCGTCTTCTCAGTCCTCGCAGAGACTCGAGACCGGGTCATCGAATGGTCCGCCGCGTCGCAAGAGATCGTTGCTCAGCTCCGCGCCGATGATCTCCTCCTCAGCGTCAACCTCGAGGACGAGGATCAGCTGGAGCAAGGAATGCGCCACCTGATGACGGTCGATCTGGCCGACCTCACCCCATACGGTGGAAGCAACCGATTGGCGACAGTCCTGGAGTTCTCAGAACGACCTTGAAACCTGTGGCGGAAGGAATCACCCACGCTCACCCCGCGCCGGCCACGCGAAGAATCGCGGTGGCGATCTCCTTGGGGACCTCCTCTTGGAGGAAATGGCCACCCTCGGTGCGGGTGACCTCGGCCTGGGGCAGCATCCGGGCGATGTGGTTGCGCGCCGTACCGAGGACCGGGTCACGGTCCCCCCAGACGATCTTCGCCGGACCTTGGTAGCCACGAATGAACTCTCCCACCCGCCGGAGGGCCGGGATGGAAGGGTGGTCCAGGGAATCCGGGACCATACGAGTCAACGCCAGAGGTGCCTGGTTGCGACGCCGATCGCGAAGCGGATAGCGGTAGGCGCGAGCGACGGCCCCCCTGATGCTGGATCGGTCCCCCTGGGCGAAGCCAAGCGCCATCTGCGGAAACCCCAACAGCCGGTAGGCAAGGTCGCTGACGACCGGCAGCCTCCCGAATCGGTGAAAGGTCGTGGCCTTGAAGTCGGACTTGGGCTCGCTCAGGACGGTGTTCAGAACCACAAGACCGGCCAGTCGCTCGGGGCGATCTGCCATCGCCCCAACCCCGATAGCTCCACCCCAATCCTGCACCACGAGAACCACATCATCGAGATCGAGTTCATCGACCAACTGCCCGAACCAGGTGATGTGATGGTCCAGGGTGTGAGCGGCCGTCTCCGCAGGCCTGTTGGAGAACCCCAGACCAACCAGGTCGGGCATGATCACCCGTACCGATTGGCCGGTCAGTGCCATTGCCACCCTGCGATAGAGAAAACCCCAACTGGGGTTGCCGTGCACACACAACACGGGGGGACCCTCCCCGATCTCCATTACGTGATGGTGGTTGTCTCCCGCCTGAACGACATAGCGGCGAAACGGAACCATTCTCTCGAGCCAGGTTGGCAGCGGCGGGGCGGGCAGCGTCATGGCAGGCAACAATATCAGTAGCCGGGTAGCTACGAGCTGCGAGCTACAAAAACGAACCTATATGACGCCCAGGTCCTTCCCGACCTTGGTGAAGGCGGCGGCTCCGTAGGCTAGATCGTCTTCGGTGTGGGCGGCGGAGATCATCACTCGGATGCGGGGGATGCCGAGTTGCACGGTCGGGTAGGCAATTGCCTGGGCAAAGACGGCTTCTTCATCGAACAGTCGCCGTGAGAACTCCTGAGCGACCTTTTCGTCACCCAGCATCACCGGGGTGATGGGCGTTTCGCTGTGGCCAATGTCGAACCCGACGGAACTCATCATTGCCTTGAAGAGGCGGGAGTTGGCCCACAACCGGTCAACCAGCTCAGAGGATTCCTCCAGAATCTCAACCGACGCGATGCAAGCTGCTGCGTCGGGTGGGGTCACCGCAGATGAGAACAGGAAGGGTCGAGCCCGTTGCCGCAGCCAATCGATGAGAGCTTGGGGACCGGCGACGTACCCGCCAACGACCCCGAACGCCTTCGACATCGTGCCGACTTCGACCTCGACCCTTCCATGCAGCCCGAAGTGATCCACGATTCCCCGCCCACCCCTGCCGAGCACTCCCTCTCCGTGAGCGTCGTCGACCATGACCATCGCCTCGAATTCACCGGCCGCATCGGCGATGTGGTCCAGCGGGGCGATATCGCCGTCCATCGAGAAGACTCCGTCGGTGATGACGAGAATGTTCCGGGCACCCTCCGCCCGCGCCTCAGCCAGCTTCACCCGCAGGTCGAAGACGTCGGCGTGGGCGTAGATCTTCCGGCCGGCTTTCGCCAACCTCACCCCGTCGATGATGGAGGCATGGTTGAGCGCGTCGGTGATGATGACGTCGTCCTGGTCAACCAGGGCCGGGATCACGCCGGTGTTCGCCACGTACCCCGACTGCAGAGAGATGGCTTCCTCGACGCCTTTGAAGGCGGTCAGCTTGGCTTCGAGCTCATCGTGGAGGGTCATCGTGCCTGCGATCGTGCGCACTGCGCCGGGACCGATCCCGTAGCGGTCGAGGGCCGATTTGGCTGCTTCGACCAACCGGGGGTGGTTGGCCAAACCGAGGTAGTTGTTCGAGCAGAAGTTGAGGACCTTCTTGCCGTCGACAACCAGCCAGGAGCCCTGCGGACCGTCAATATGCCGGATGGTGTTGTAGAGGCCGCCGTCTCGCAGGTCCTGGACTTGCTCGCCGAGGAATCCGGTCTTGTCCATGGTCACCTCTCTGCCTCTCCTAGCTCAAGAGGCCGTCTGCGTCGGCCGGGTCGGGGAACATCACCACCTTGCCGCAGTCCCCGGTCGCCATCAGATCGAACGCCTTCTCATAATCGTCGAGAGCGAAACGGTGGGTTATCAACGGCGCGAGGTCTATGGCACCGGAGCGGAGCAAGCCGCGCATCTCGTACCAGGTGTCCCATAGCTTGCGACCAACGATCCCGTAGACGCTTGCCCCTTTGAAGATGATGTGGTCGTCGAGATTGAAGCTGAGCTTGGCCGAGGTCAGGCCCAGTAGAGCAGCCTCCCCGCCGGCTTTGAGAGACCGGAATCCTTCGTCGATGGCGGTCGGCGCCCCCGACATTTCCAACAGCACATCGACACCCTCGCCCTCGGTCGCATCCATCACCGTCGAAAAGACGTCCTGCTTGATGGGGTTGATGGTCAGATCCGCTCCCATTGTCCACGCCATGGAGAGGCGGTAGTCGCTGACGTCGGTGGCGTACACCGAGCGCGCCCCCAACGCCTTGGCGGCCGCGATCGCCATCACGCCGACCGGGCCGCAACCGGTAACCAAGACCTTCCGACCGGCCACCAGCGGAACGGATGCGGTATGGACGGCGTTACCGAAGTTCTCCTGGAGCGAGGCGATGGAATACGGCATCTCGGGAGGATCCACCCAGGCGTTTATCGCCGGCACTGCCACATACTCGGCATAGGCGCCGTCCCGGTGAACACCGAGGATCTGGGTGTTTTCACAGAGGTGGCCCTTGCCGCTCCGACAGAAGCTGCACCGGTTACACACGACGTGGGACTCGACGGACACCAACTGGCCGACCTCAGGCCCGTCGGCATTGGCGCCCTTATCGGCCACGACGCCGCACAGCTCATGGCCGACCGTCAAGGGCAACTTCACATGATCCTGGGCCCACGGATTCCACTCGTAGATGTGGAGATCGGTTCCGCAGATCGAGGTTGCTTTCACCTGGATCAGAACATCTTCGTCGCCCACTTCCGGCAGGGGCAGGTCGACCATATCCAACCCCGGACCAGGCGTCTTCTTGACGATCGCTCGCATCGGTACTCAGGCTAGCGGTGCGTTTCAGAAGGCTGGAGCAAACGTCCGCCCGTTTGGCGATCCAATTCGTCAACAGGGCCCGAACCGTCGAGAAGGGAAACCCGTACACTTCCGACATGCCGCGGGTGTTGGTGATCGGGGGAACGAGGTTCATCGGGTTCCACACAATCCGGGCGCTTGTTGAAGCCGGGTGCGAGGTGGCGGTGTTCCATCGGGGCGACACCGAGCCGACCGGTTTGCCACAAGTACAGCATCTGCACGGCGACCGCCGGGAACTCCTCTCCATGGTTGGCGAATGCGAGCGATTCGCGCCCGATGTCGTCCTCGATATGGTTGCCATCGCCCGGGCCGATGCCGTGGATACGATGCTGGCCTTCAACGGCGTGGCCGGTCGACTGGTGGCGGTCTCCAGCCAGGACGTGTACCTCGCCTTCGACATCCTGCGCAACCGGACACAACAACCACCCGTCCCCCAACCCATGACGGAGGATGCTCCGCTCCGGGAACAGCTGTATCCATATCGGGGCCTCTTCCCACCCGACAGCCGGATGCACGATTACGACAAGATCCCCGTCGAGCAGACCTACCTCGGTGAACCGGACCTGCCCGGAACGATCCTGCGGCTGCCGGCCGTGTATGGACCCGACGACTACCAGCACCGGCCGTTCCCTTACCTGAGACGGATGGTGGACGGGCGGCGTTGGATTCTCCTCGACAAGCGCAGCGCGCAGTGGCGGTGGAGCCGGACCTTCGTGGAGAACGCAGCTGGGGCGATCACCCGGGCCGTCCTGGACGATCATGCTTCCGGGCGCGTGTACAACGTCGCGGAACCGGCAGTACTGACGGAGACCGAGTGGGTGCAAGCCATCGGAACAGTCTTCGGATGGTCAGGCGAAATCGTCATGCTGGCCACGGAAGACATGCCCGAGCATCTCCGTGACGAAGAACTGAACTTCGCTCAGGATCTGGTGGTGGACACCACGAGGATTCGAGAAGAGCTGGGCTATCGAGAATTGGTCGAACCGGCAGAAGCGATGGAGCGCACCGTTGAGTGGGAACTGGCCAACCTGCCCGACGAGCTGCCACCAAACCGTCTCGACTACGAGGCCGAGGACCTGGCACTTCCCGATCTGACGCTGGGGCTTTAGACACACCAGGAGCGAAAAAAGAAGAACCGCTATCCAGTTTTCGCGCTTCACCTTCGACGCCTAGAGTTCTGACCGTCGACTTCCCCCACTTCCCTGGGTGCGCACAAATTCGCGAAAAATGGTCACCGAATACCATTGACGTAATTACGTCCGAGTGATTATGGTGTCCAGGCTACACACCAGATGTCGTGGACCGCTTCCCCCTCGACCACAACATCTAGTGGTATCGATGACAGCTTCTCGTAGGCACCGGGCCGGGTGGAGTGTGTCCGGAGTGTGGAGGGACAACACATGGAAGAGACAGGGACCAAGGGTTTGACGATCGGCCGCCGTTTCACTGAGGCCGGTCACGACCCCTATGCGTCGATCGAATGGACCCGACGCGACTCGAAAATCGCCAATCCGGACGGATCGGTGGTTTTTGAAATGAAAGACGCCGAGATCCCGGCGGCCTGGTCGCAGGTTGCGACCGACATCATGGTCTCGAAGTACTTCCGGAAGGCAGGAATCCCTCAGTACGACGACGAAGGCCACCAACTCTTCGATGAGGGCGGAGAGCCGGTCCTAGGCCCGGAACGCTCGGCCCGTCAAGTCTTCGACCGGCTCACGGAGACGTGGCGCTGGTGGGGTGAGCAGAATGGATATTTCGCTTCGGGCGAAGACGCCCAGGCATTCGAAGACGAACTCAAGTACATGCTGGCCTGCCAGATGGCGGCACCCAACAGCCCGCAGTGGTTCAACACCGGTCTCAACCACTCATACGGTCTCACCGGTCCTCCGCAGGGTTTCTGGTTTGTCGATCCCGACACTGAAGAACTGATCCCGGGACCCGACTCTTACAGCCGTCCCGCCCCCCATGCCTGCTTCATCCAGGCCGTCGGTGACGACCTCGTCAACGAGGGCGGCATCATGGATCTCTGGACCAAGGAAGCTCGGCTGTTCAAGTTCGGATCCGGTACCGGCACCAACTTCTCGACGATCCGGGCCGAAGGTGAGCCACTCTCCGGGGGCGGCAAGTCCTCGGGGGTGATGTCCTTTCTGAAAATCGGCGACCGGGCCGCCGGAGCCATCAAGTCGGGCGGCACCACTCGCCGGGCCGCCAAGATGGTCATCCTCGACGTCGACCACCCGGATATCGAGACCTTCATCAACTGGAAGAAAGTCGAAGAGGAAAAGGCCAAGATCCTCATCGCCAACGGATTCCCGGCCGACTTCAACGGCGAGGCTTACCAGACGGTCTCCGGTCAGAACTCGAACAATTCGGTCAGGGTCACCCAGCAGTTTCTGCAGAAGGTCATCGAGGACGGCGGGTGGGACCTCATCGAGCGATCGACCGGCGCCGTGCGCCGTACGGTGAAGGCCCGCGAAGTCTGGCGGACCATCGCCGAGGCAGCCTGGGCGTGTGCCGATCCGGGCATGCAGTTCGACACGACGATCAACGAGTGGCACACCTGCCCGGAGGGTGGGCGGATCCGGGCATCCAACCCCTGCTCGGAATACATGTTCTTGGACAACACGGCCTGCAACCTGGCCAGCCTCAACCTGGTCAAGTTCTACAACGACGAGACGGGCGCCTTCGACGTCGAGGCGTACCAGCATGCCATCCGCGTGTGGACGATCGTGCTGGAGATTTCGGTCACGATGGCCCAGTTCCCTTCCAGGGATATCGCTCTCGGTTCGTACGAGTATCGGACCCTCGGCCTCGGCTACGCCAACATCGGGTCGCTGCTGATGCGTTCGGGAATCCCGTACGACTCGGATGAAGGTCGCGCCATCGCCGGCGCCCTCACTTCCATCCTCACCGGCCGTTCCTACGCGACGTCTGCTGAGATGGCAGCCGCCATCGGCCCGTTCCCTCGCTTCTGGGAGAACCGGGACCACATGCTCAGGGTCATTCGCAACCACCGGCGGGCCGCCTACGACGCGCCCACCGAGGAGTTCGAAGGGATCAGCCACTACATCATGGCCATCGACCCAACCAAGGCGCCGGGCCCTCTCGTGGAAGCAGCCCGCCACGCCTGGGATGCAGCCCTCGAGGCCGGAGAGACCAATGGCTTCCGCAACGCCCAGGCCACGGTGCTCGCTCCGACCGGGACCATCGGTTTGCTCATGGATTGTGACACGACCGGAGTCGAGCCCGACTTTGCGCTGGTGAAATTCAAGAAGTTGGCGGGGGGTGGCTACTTCAAGATCGCCAACCAGTCGATCGCATCGGCTTTGCACCGGCTCGGGTACTCAGAAGACCAGATCGATCGGATTGTCCGCTACGTCGTCGGGACGATGACCCTGGAAGGCACTCCCCACATCAACCGGGAAAGCCTGTCCGGGCGAGGCCTGTCCGATGACGCCATCGACAAGATCGAAGCGGCCCTACCCAGTGTGTTCGATCTTCGCCATGCGTTCAATCCGTATGTGCTCGGAGAAGAGACCCTCGAAATGATCGGCATTCCTGCCGATCGCTATCTCGCGCCGGGGTTTGACCTTCTCTCCTCGCTCGGTTTCTCCCGCAGTCAGGTGGTTGAGGCCAATGATGTGATTTGCGGTCACCAGACCATTGAGGGCGCGCCCGAACTGGCCGAGGGACACCTCCCGGTGTTCGATACGGCCAACAAGAACGGTCGGAAAGGGAAGCGGTTCATCCATCACAACGGCCACATCAAGATGATGGCGGCAGCCCAGCCGTTTATTTCGGGAGCCATCTCGAAGACCATCAACATGCCAAACGAGGTGACCACAGAAGAGATAGAGGGCGCCTACATGCTGTCGGCCGACCTCGGCCTGAAGGCAATGGCGTTGTACAGGGACGGTTCGAAGGCCTCTCAACCGCTTTCATCGACCTCCGACGAGGGCGACGATCAGGAAGCGTTTCAGGATATCAACGCCGCTCTGGTCGAGGAAAAGGCGTTCGCCTGGGGTCGCATCCCCGCAGGCGTCTCACCGACTGAGGCATACGATCGCGGCATGCAACCTCCCCGCTTCCTCTTGCCGGCCCGGCGCGGTGGTTACACCCAGGAGGCGCGCATCGGGGGACACAAGGTGTTCTTGCGCACCGGTGAGTATGAGGACGGAACACTTGGCGAGGTCTTCATCGATCTGGCCAAAGAGGGCGCTACGCTGCGGGGGATCCTCTCTTGCTTTGCGATCGCCGTGTCGAAAGGACTCCAGTACGGAGTTCCGCTCGAAGAGTTCGTCGATACCTTCACGTTCCAGACGTTCGAGCCGCGCGGCATGGTTGAAGGCCATCCGAACATCAAGATGGCCAACTCGATCGTCGACTACGTGTTCCGGGCGTTGGGAGTGGAATACCTCCAACGGGACGAGCTGGCCCAGGTGCCCCCGGTCCGGGAGATGGAGTTGCCGGAGCCCGCCAAGGGCCTGGCCGTCGAAGCGGGCGTGCAACTCGATCTGACCGACGCCGCAATGGAGGATGAGATCCAGGTCCAGGTCGCAGCAGCCAGATTCGTTGACTCGGGCCCCTCATCCAACGGGTCAAACGGCAACCGTGCCCCGCAACCGGTCCGAGCGGCGGCAGCAGTTGCGGCAGTCGACGCAGGCACCGCATCGGTGCAATCTGCTCTGGCCGCCATGATGGGTGACGCTCCCCTCTGCGAGACCTGCGGTCACATCACGATCCGGTCGGGCAGTTGCTACAAGTGCCTGAACTGTGGCGGCACGACGGGGTGTAGCTGAGCCGATAGGTAAACGCGACCGACGTCGAGAAAGGGGCCTTCTGGCCCCTTTCTGGTGCTCACAAGGTCGCCGGCCGACCAACCATGCCAACCCATCTGATCGAAGGTTTCACGATCATCTCCCGCCGGGCCCCGCGCTGATCCGCCTGCAGGTTTCTTCCGTCTTGCCGATAAGGAATCCACCAGGAGAAGGAGCCTTGTGCGAAGAAGTGGCTGGCGCTCGGGATTCGTCGCGCTGACGGCAATGGTGCTCGTCCTCACCGGGACGGTGGTCGCGTCGGCTGAATACGACTCTGTTCCACCCCCGCCCGGCGGTACCTTTTCCGATGACGATCAATTCCCGGAGGAGGGATTCATCGAAGCGATCGCCGGCGCAGGCATTACCGTCGGCTGCAACCCACCGGCCAACGACCGCTTCTGCCCGGACCTCGCCCTCACCCGCGCCGAAATGGCCAGCTTCCTGGTGCGGGCCCTTCAGCTCCCGCCCTCCCCGGACAACCCGTTCTCCGACGACGCGGGCTCCAACCACGAGGAAGACATCAATGCCCTCGCCGCGGCCGGCATCACGGTGGGATGCAACCCACCCGACCACGACCGCTTCTGCCCCGGCCGCCCGGTTACCCGCGGGGAGATGGCCGCTTTTCTGGTGCGGGGATTCGGGTATGCGGAAGACCCGCAGACCGACTTCTTCATCGACGATGCAGGTTCGCCATTTGAGACCGACATCAATCGGCTGGCGGCGGCCGGCGTCACCGCGGGATGCGACGGCGACCGTTATTGCCCCGCCGCGACCGTGCCTCGCCGCCAGATGGCCGTGTTCTTGGCCCGGGCTCTCGACTTGAGCGCTCAAGTTCCGGCCCCGCGACCGGCGCCCCCTTACCCGGACGTCGGCGAAGGAAAACGCATCATCTACGCCAACGCCGAGCACCGGGTGTGGCTGATCGACGAGAACGGACAGCTGGTCGATACCTACCCCGTCTCGGGACGGGAAGGGATCCCGGCGCCGGGCACATACCAGGTCTTCTCCAAGTCGGTGGAAGCCCGGGCCCTCACCGGTGGGATCACTATGCGCCATATGGTCCGTTTCGCGTACGGCCCCCGGGTGCCGTACGGATTTCATTCGATTCCGCGCTGGCCAGACGGGCGGCCCCTCCAGACGGAGGAGGAAATCGGCGAGTTCCTCAGCGGCGGCTGCGTCCGTCAACCAGATGTCAAAGCGGAGGCGCTGTACAACTGGGCGCCCATAGGGACGACGGTCATCCTCCTCCCGTAATCGCGACTCTCGAACCACCCGGCGGTCGAACCCTTTTCTCATCCCCGCCCGGCAGGACAGAAGGAACTGGTAGCCGCCCCGGCAGCCGTCGACCACATCTGCCTGACGGCCTGATCGGCATTCGAGCCGGCCCACTCGGCAACGAAGTCCTCGCGGGCTTCCGGGCTGTCGAGCCCTGCGCCACATACGCCGCGGGCGAACTCTATGAAGGTGTCATTGGTTGCGTCGTAATCGGCCAGGGTGGCGGCCTGGCGAGCTACGGTCAGGAAGGTGTTCTTGATGATCTCGGGTGCGCCGTCGACTCCCAACGTGGTCGGGGTCGACGTGATGGTCGAACACGCGCCGGCGGCCATCGACACGGCCAGCAGCAAGGCGATCAGGTGACGCTTCATGGGATCATCATCGGTAGTCGGGCGCCGCCGATTGAGGACGACGGTACAGGCCGTCCGCTAGCCGAGCCCCCGATCGTCCTGCTTGAGCGCCGTGTCGACCGACAAAGCCGAAGCGACCACGAGAGAAAGCAGCGGTTGGGGAAGGCGCCGGTGGATCTGCACGACGTAGTTGTCGGCCGTGGTGAACATGGTTTTGGCGAGACCTTCCCAGGTCTTGGTGATCCTGGCTACCTCGGTACCGGTCGCATCTTCGATCCGGAAGTTCCAGGCTCGCCAGTTCTCGGCCTTGATGGCGCCGAGTCGCTGACCCCCGGATTCGAGCTCGAAGTTGATCTTGCCGATCATGTTCTTCTGCACGACCCGGCCCAGTTCGGTCCCGTTGGCGTTCTCAACCACCACGCTCGACTTGAAGATCTTCGCCGGTCTGGTCAGCCGCAGAACCACCGACCCGGACCGATCCGTGATTTCCATCTTGTGGGTCAGGAACTGATCGACCGACGTCAATAGGCGCAGCGCCTTCTTCAGGGTCGACTGGCCGACCTGGTTGACGGCTCCAATCTGGTTCCCGTCTCGATCAAAGACCCCGTATTGATTGGCCAGCTCGATGATCTTGGCCTTCTGGTTGACCACCAGCACCGGCTCGGTAAAAAGGGTGCCGCCCCCGCCGGGCGTGCCGCCAATTCCGGCCCCACCCCACCCTTCTCCGGTGACCTGGTCACGAATCTTGGCGGTGTCGTTCGCTTCATCAACCACCATGGCCGAGTCGAACTTGTCCAGCGCACCGACTGGATCGGTCCCTTGTTGGCCATCGTCTCCGACGTGTTCGGTCCACGACGAACCGTCCCAGTAGCGGACCTGATGGCGATGGTACGGATCCGGGTACCAGCCCGGTTCAGTGTTCACGGGCAGAGCCCTCCGGCGGTAAGTCCACGCGCGCACAGGACAGTGCTCTCGACCGCCAGAAGCGTGAAGCTCTCCCCGCTGTCGTCGGGCGTGCCGAAGACGGTCAGCCGCAGTCCAAAGAGAGCATCGTCGCCAAGCCCGATCACATCAAAGGTCACTTCACCCACGTCCTGCACCGTGGGCGATTTCGCCACCCGAATACGCGAGGCGGGTTCGGTGGACGCCTGCGATTCCGCAACGATCAGCCCGAGGTCCAGCATGCTTTCAGCCGACGGTGTCTCACCGAGCAAAGCGATCACGACAGAAGTGATATCACTAGTGTCCCCGATCCAGGCGAGATAGCCGCTGCTGGCCCACCCCGTCACATCGTCAACGGTGACCTCGTACCAGATCGAATCCGGCAATTGTCGCTCCTGTCCGGTTGCGACCACGTCATCGGTGAGGGGGGGAAGCCGAACCAGCACCGCCTCATCGGTACCGGGAGCCGCCCGTACGTTGAGTTCACTATCGAATGAGATTCCTACGACCGCCAGGATGTCGCCGGGTTGCGGGAAGAGGTCAATCGGTTCACCGGGCAGCGTCGTTGTGGTTGTGGTGGTAGGGGCGGTCGTCGTTGTGGTCGAGGTCGAAGTGGTGGTGGTGATGACGGTCTCGTCGCCGGCGCAGGAGACCAGGACGAGGCTCAGGACAACACAAGTAACGCCCCAGCTCGACCCCCGGCGGCGCGGAGAATGGCTCCCAGTCGAGTCCATCGTTGCACGACCCTTCCGTCGACTCAGCCCCATACTCGCAGACCGAACCGAACTTCGTGTTTCAGACGCCATATTGTCTGCTGTTGACGACCGATGGCTACTCCTCGGCGTCGAGCCGGCGCAGCACCTGCTGCAGAGCGCTCTCGAGCGCGGCGACCCGTTCCTCGAGGCCGGCGGGCACGGACAGGCCGGCGGGCACGGACAGGCCGGCGGGCCTACCCACGTCTTCGGTCAGCAGGCACCGGTACCGATTCTCCTTCTGACCGGGCTCCTTCGGCATACGCTCGACGAGCGGTATATCTCGTCTCATAAGATCTCCCAGACGTTGCTCGGCCGCCTGAACTGATTCGAACGCCGCGTACCGCTCCGAGCGCGCTCGTAACTCCGCGGCCGTCTGGGGCCCGCGTAACAGAAGAACCGCCAGAAGGGTCAATTGCTCGTCATCGACCCGCAACGCGGTGTCCGCATGGTGGGCGTATTTGAGCGCCCTCCCCCCCGACACGCGGGTTATTCCGATCATGCCGCGCCGGTCGAGCGAAGCCAGCGCCCCGGCAACCGTCGACTCGCCGAAGTCGACCACGGGGTCCCGATTGGTTCTCTGGTTGCAGGCCGCGATCAACGCGTTGACGGTCATGGGGTAGTACTCGGGAGTCGTCATCGACTTCTCGATGAGACAGCCGAGCACCCGGGCTTCTTCGAAGTCGAGGACGTCCACGGCCCAAGCGTAGGGATTCCCGGCGGCGCTCGTTCTAGTTGTTCGACCGGATCTCGAGGGTCCGCGGCATTCCACCAGCTACGAACGGGCAACCTTGGATACCCGTACATGACGTCGCGCAGGCTCCGCCGCAGCAGGCAACGTCGGTATCGACGTCGGTCCCTTCGGTGAGCAGCCCTTTGCGTACCAACAGATCGAGCATCGGTTGCAGAGCAGACCGTTCGACCTGAAGACGGTTGCTCAGATCATCGACGCTGATGGGCCCGCTGGCTTCCCGGAGGCTGGAGAGCAGTCGTTCCAACACCTCGGGTCACCCCCATCCCATCAAGGTGCCGACCTGGAACACCAGCACGGCCATTCCCCACGCCAGCGCCGTTTGACCGAGGATGCTGGCCCACATCCACCTCGCACCCAGTTCGTGCCGCTCGGCCGCCACCGCCGCCATGCATGGCGTGTACAGGAGCACGAACACCATGAACGCCAGGCCGGCGAGGGCACCATGTCCGCCGCTCGACTCTTCAAAGCCTCCCCGCACTGCGGTCGCCAACGAACCTTGCCGGGCCTGATCGGCGCCGTCCAGGAGATCGATGCCAACGATTGAGGGGATGGCCTTCAAGGTATCGGCGGAGGCCTGGAACAAGCTCGCGCCGATCTCCTGCACGTCGGCGACGAAGGCGGCCGACGCGACGGTCTCGGGGCCGTCCTCGACCCCGTACACCTGCGACATCGAAGAGACCACCACCTCTTTGGCAACGAAACCGGTGATGAGTGCGCCGGTTGCCTCCCAACTCCCGAACCCGGCCGGACTCAACGCCGGCGCAACCGCCGAACTGACGGCCCCAAAGGCGCTCTGCTCGACCTCTACTTCCGAGAACGATCCACCACCGGTAGGGATCGCCATGAGCAGCCAAACCACGAGGCTGGTGCCGAGAATGATCGTTCCGGCATCGCGGATGAACACCGCGGTCCGCCTCCACATCTGGAGCCACACCGACCGCAGGGTGGGAAGACGGTAGGGCGGCAGTTCCATCAAGAGCGGGGTGGGAGCCTCAGCCCGAAACACCGTTCTGCTGAGAAGGAGGCCAAGCACCAGTGCTACGAGGATGCCCAGCAGATACATGGCGAACACCACGGTGCCCCGCGAGCGAGGGAAGAAGACCGCCGCCATCAGCACGTAGACCGGCAGGCGTGCCCCGCAGCTCATGAACGGGACGAGCAGTCCGGTCATGACCCGGTCCCGCCGTCGCTGGAGGGTCCGGGTGGCGTAGATAGCCGGGACCGTGCACCCGAACCCGACCAGCATGGGGAGAAAGCTCCTGCCCTGCAGCCCGAGTCTCCGCATGATCCGGTCCATGACGAACGCGGCCCGGGCCATGTAGCCGGAGTCCTCCAGCAGACCGAGCGACAGGTAGAGGGCCATCAAGACCGGGACGAAGACCAGGATGCCACCCACTCCGGCCACGACTCCATCGACGATCAGGCTCTTCACCCAGGTGTTGCCCAGGCCGAGCACATCAACCAGTGTCGCCATCCAGCGGGCAATCGGCCCTCCCATCACCCCGTCGACCCAGTCGAGGAACACCGCCGAGATATCGACGGTGAGCTTGAACACCACCCACATGGAAGCCAGGAAGATGGGGAGTCCGAACCAGCGGTGTGTCACGACTGTGTCGATCCGGTCGGATACGGGCGTCCGATCGGTTCTTGACTGCGTTACCGTTTCGCGCACCAGGGCGTTGATCCAGTCATACCGCCCGTTGGGAATTTGCACCGAGGCGGTATCGCCGAATCTCGCCTGCAACCGGGCCTGACTCTCGTCTGCCGCCGCCAGCACCCGTTCTCCACCGACCAGGCCGGCCAGTCTGACCCGCAGATCGTCTCCATCTTCGAGCAACTCCAGGGCCAGCCAGCGGGCCGGAAACCGATCCCGAATTGCCGGGTACGCCTCAATAGCGGCCTCCATTTTCTCGATCTCGGCTTCGAGATCAGGGCCGTAGTCGATGACCAATCGGCCGGTCATGCGGCCCGCTCCGCGCCGACCGCGACCACCGCTTTCAGGAGATCTTCGATTCCGTCCCGACGCCGGGCAACGGTCCGGATCACCGGGATTCCCAACCTTTGTTGGAGGAGATCGTGATCGATGCGGAGCCCGCGAGCCTCAGCGGTGTCTGACATGTTGAGCGCCACCACACACGGAATCCCCAGCTCGAGGATCTGCACCGTGAGGTACAGGTTTCGTTCCGGGTTGGATGCGTCGACGACGAGGATCACCACATCCGGGGTCTCTTCGAGCAGATAACCCCGGGCCACCAACTCCTCGGGCGACACGGCGGCGAGGCTGTAGGTGCCGGGCAGATCGACTACTTCGAACTCCACGTCCCCTTCGGAAAACCGCCCGGACCGCTTTTCAACAGTCTTACCCGGCCAATTGCCGACGTGCTGGCGCGAGCCGGTCAGCACGTTGAAGAGGGTGGTCTTTCCCGAGTTGGGGTTGCCGGCCAGTGCGATCGACAGTCTCCTCATGCCCCGGCTCCGGTGCCGTTGGACACCACCCGCATGGTGGTCGCCATTTTCCGGCCTACCGCCACCCGGGCACCCCGAACGGCGACCAGGACCGGGCCCTTTGACGTTTGCAGCACGGTCAACGCAACTCCCGGAGTCAGACCCATCTCGGCGAGTCGGTGGACCGTGCCGCGATCCGCGTCGACGCCTGCCAACCGGACCGTTTCTCCTCTCGGAACTTCGGAGAGCGCCCTGCTCATGGGAGGCTCACCATCACGCTGCCCGTGAGTTGTCCGGCCAGGTGAACATCGGTCGAATCGACCCGGACGAGGCAGTCACCACCCCGGCCCCGGGCCACCAGCTTCACTTCCGCGCCGGGAACCAGGCCTTCACCAGCAAGAAACGAATTGGCCGCCGACGTGCCTTCGACCCGGGTGACGGTTCCCGCGCCGCCGACCAGTAGCTCGGACAGCACCATAGATCGTCCGGGGGTCGGACGACCGGGGTCGGGAATCGGCTGGCCCTGCGGTCCCCGGGTCGGATCACCGAGGAGATGGGACAGCCGGTCGGCCAGGTCGGGCGGCGTGATGTGTTCGAGATCACAGGCGATGGCGTCGGCCCGGGCCGGTGAAAGACCCAGTTGCTCGGCCAGAAACAGGGCCCATAGACGCCGGCCTCGCAACACCTGGTCGGCGATTTCCCGCCCCGGCGCGGTCAGCTCAACCCCCTTGTACGGGAGGTACTGCACCAGACCCCGTCCGGCCAGCTTCCTCACCATTTGATTGGCCGAAACCGGGGAAACCGACAGCATCTCGGCCAACCGCGAGAGGCCGACCGGACCTTCGACACCCTCCTCCCCCGCCATGGCGACGTGGATGAGGTACATCTCTTCGCTTTCGCTGGTGACGGGTTCCGAGACCATGTTTAGCCCAACCTGGATAATGATGGTACAAGTCTTAAGGCTGGCCATAACTCTAACGAGGACGGTCCGGCTCCACTACGGCCGAAAGACCCTATTGCGGACACTCGGAAATGGTCCCTCGCGCCGCAAGATCGGCCCGCCATGGCCCGGCCCGGTCATATACGCTTATCGGGCTCGATCAGGCAAGGGAATGGCACTGACACCTGAGACTCGCTACGCCCAAAGCGGGGAAACCAATATCGCCTATCAGGTGTTTGGTGAGGGCCCGCTCGACCTGGTCGTCACGCCCGGGTTCGTTTCGCATCTCGACCTGAACTGGACGCTGCCGTCCTTCAATCAGTTCGCCGAACAACTCGCCTCATTCGCCCGGGTGATCATTTTCGACAAACGGGGCACCGGCCTATCGGATCCAACCCCGGGAGCGGTTCGCTTTGACACTCGCATCGAGGACATCACGGCGGTGATGGACGGAGCCGGCGTTGAGCGGGCTTCGCTGTTCGGCATGTCAGAAGGCGGACCGCTCAGCATCCTGTTCACGGCCACCCATCCGGAACGGGTCGATGCGCTGGTCCTCTACGGCACGTTCGCCAGCGGAAAACAACTCGAGCAGGGGGTGATGGCTCGCTTTGTCGAGGCGGTTGACCAGTGGGGCTCCGGAATGACGTCCACTATCTTCTCAACCGTCCGGCAGGAGTCGGCGGTTCGCAAGCGCCTGGCCGGCGTCTTCGAACGGGCTGCGACCAGTCCCGGCATGGCCCGGGCTCTGGTCCAGTCGATTCAGGAGGTGGACGTCACGTCGATCCTCCCCACCATCGACGTTCCGTGTCTCGTGCTCCACCGTCGAGACGATCCCTTCGCCCCGGTCGAGTGGGGTCGCGAGCTCGCCAAGGGAATCCCCGGCGCCAAGCTGGCCATCGTGGATGGAACCGATCATATGCCCTGGTTTGGCGACAGCCGGCCTTTGGTCAACGCCATGGCCGAGTTCTTGACCGGGCGCCGCACCGAGGGAAGGCGGGAACGGCGCCTGGCCACGGTCCTTTTCACCGACATCGCCGATTCGACGATCATGGCAGCCTCAATGGGTGACAAGCGCTGGGCTGAGCTTCTCGAGCAACACAACATGTTGCTGACCGATGAGTTCAAAGATCACGGCGGACGAGTCATCAAGAACACCGGGGACGGGTTTCTGGTTGTGTTCGACTCGCCGGCCCGGGCCATCGCGTGCGGACAAGCAGTCGCCGCCGGGGTCAACGACCTGGGCATTGAGCTGCGGGTCGGTATCCACACCGGTGAGATCGAGGTGATGGGCAACGCAGATGTCGGCGGTATTGCCGTCCACATCGCCGCCCGGGTGATGGCAGAGGCACAACCCGGCGAGGTCTTCGTTTCGAGCACCGTCCGGGAGCTGGTGGTCGGGTCGGGGATCGTCTTTCGCCCGCGCGGGCTGCACCAGTTGAAAGGGGTACCCGGTGACTGGCAATTGTATGCTGCCAACGAGGTCCCCGAGCATCTGGAGATCGATCTCCGCGACGATCGGGGTCTTCATACCGCCGACCGGGTATCGCTCTACCTCGCCAAGAAGATCCCCAGCGCTTTCCGAGCGATCGCTTCGATCGGTCGCAGAGAAGACTGAAACTATCCGTCGAGCGTGAGGGCGTACTGCTGCCAGCGCCACGTGTCGGCACACATCTCGTCGACGGTCCGCCCGGCTCGCCAGCCCAGCTCCCGCTCCGCTTTGGTCACATCGGCCCAGGTCTCGGCCACGTCGCCCGGCCGCCGGGCGGCCGGCCGGTACGGGATGTCGCGGCCGGTCGCGGCGCTGAAAGCGGCGATGACTTCAAGAACCGTCGTGCCGTTCCCGGTACCAAGATTCCAGACGTGCCGGCCGGAATCGACCGCCAGACGGTCGAGGGCCGCCAGATGGCCTTCGGCGAGGTCGACCACGTGGATGTAGTCACGCACGCCCGAGCCGTCCCGGGTCGGGTAGTCGTTGCCGTAAACATTGACTTCAGGAAGCTTGCCCGCCGCCACCTGAGCGACGATGGGCATCAGATTGTTGGGGATGTCGTTCGGGTCCTCCCCGATCAGACCGCTCGCATGGGCTCCCACCGGGTTGAAGTACCGCAGCAGCGCGACATTCCAGCGAGGGTCCGAGGCGTGCAGGTCGGTGAGGATCTGTTCGATGACCTGCTTGGTTCCACCGTAGGGATTGGTGGCCGGCTTGATCGGCGTGGCTTCAGTGACGGGGACCTCGTCCGGATCGCCATACACGGTGGCGGATGAGCTGAAAACCACCGTCCGCACGTCGTTGCGGTCGAGGACCCGGAACAAGGTGGTCGACCCACCCACGTTGACTTCCCAGTAGTCGAGCGGGCGTCGAACGCTCTCCCCAACGGCTTTCAGCCCGGCAAAATGGACGACCGCCTCGAACCCGCCCCCTCCCACGATGCGGTCGAGCGCCGTCTCATCTCTGATGTCTGCTTCGTGAAACTCAGGGGCAGTCCCCGAAATCCGCGCCACCCGATCGAGAACCGAACGCTTCGAATTGACGAGATTGTCGACGATCACGACCTGATGGCCGGCTTCGATCAGCTCAACGACGGTGTGACTCCCAATGAAACCGGTGCCACCGGTGACGAGAACGCGCATGGGCGACAGGATACGGCATGGGGGAGCGCCTGCGGCTAACGCGAAGAGTGATCCGCCCTCCCTTCAGCCAACCGGTGAAAAGCGATCGCAGCCGCGTGGCCGACGTTGAGCGAGTCGAAGCCCGGCCGGATCGGGATTCGCACCAGCCGGTCGACCCGGGCCAGGGTGCCGGGAAGGAGGCCGGGTCCTTCCGCCCCCAGTAGCAACGCCCGGCGCGCCGCATCTCGGACCGGCACATCATCGATCGATTCGGCGTCGGTATCCGGGGTCAGCGCCAGAAGCTCAAACCCTTTCCTGCGGACGATCTCGAGATCATCCGGCCAGTCGGCGAGCCGCACGAAGGGAAGCTGGAATACCGCCCCCATCGAGACCCGCACCGTCCGGCGGTAGTAAGGATCGGCACAGGTCGGGTCTAGCAGTACCGCATCGATTCCCAGTGCCAGGGCGCTGCGAAAGATGGCCCCGAGGTTCTCCTGATCGTTCAGACCTTCCAGAACTGCCAGCGTCCGGGCTGCGCCGATCACCTTCTCTAACCGAGGCTCGGGCAGCCGCTCGGCCACCGCCACCACCCCCCGGTGCAGCTTGAACCCTGCCACTTCATTCATGACCGCTTGCCCGGCGAGGAAGACCGTAACGTCGCGTTGGGCGAGGTCGTCGGCGAGTTGGGGGTAGCGAGCCGGGGTGACCAGCACACTGCGAACCGGGTGGGAGCCGGCCAGCAATCGCCTGACCACCTCGGGGCTCTCGGCAATGAAGTACCCGGCCTCACGCCGCAGCTCGGCATCGGTCAGCCGCACATAATCGGCAACCCGCGGGTCCGCCGCGTCCTGGATCTCGATCACTGTGGTCACGTCATCATCATGCCAGCAGGGTCCTAGGATTCCTGGCTCTATGCCGCCATCCGCCATCATCACTAACTCCCCACCGTCGACTGCCAACCGCAGGCTCCTGATCGTCCTGGCGCAACTGGCGGTGTATACGATCTGGGGCTCGACCTACCTCGCTCTTCGCTACATGGTCGAGGGATTCCCGCCATTTCTCGGCAACGCCATCCGGATGCTGATCGCCGGGGCCATCCTGTACACGTGGATGCGTTTTCGGGGTGCGCCCGCCCCCACGGTCCGCCAGTGGAGGAACGGGTTCCTGATCGGCTCTCTGCTGTTCGTTGGCGGACTCGGGTTGGTCACCACGGCAGAAGGGATGGGGGTGGGCTCGGGCCTGGCTGCTACCGCCGTCGGCATGACGCCGGTCTGGGCCGCCGTGGTCTCCGGTTTCTTCGATAGGTGGCCGACCAGGATGGAGTGGGTTGGTTTGGTCATCGGCATCGTTGGCGTCGTGATCCTGTCGCGGGAGGGCGATTTCGATGCGCTCCCTCTTGGGCTCTTCCTCTTGATCCTGGCGCCGTTGCTGTGGGCGATCGCGTCGGTGTGGTCCAATCACGTCGAACTGCCGGCCGGTTTCATGTCGACTGCCGTGCAGATGCTCTGCGGTGGGCTGGCACTGAGCCTGGCCGGCGTCATTGCCGGTGAGAGCATTGGGGCGGTCCCCGGGGCGAGAAGCTGGTGGGCCCTCGTCTATTTGATCGGACCCGGATCGCTGATCGCTTTCAGCGCGTACGCCTACCTGTTGCGGACGGTACGCCCGGTCCTGGCCACCAGCTACGCGTACGTCAACCCGGTTGTGGCGGTCGGGCTGGGCGTGACCCTGGGCAAAGAAACGCTCACCGGCGAAACCTGGATTGCCTTGCCGCTGATTCTCGGAGCGGTGGCGCTGATAGCTCGCAGTCGCACCTGACGCCGACGTCCCGATAGGCTGGACAAGGCCGAAAGGATCACGCATGCGCATCCAGTCCGATCAACTTGTGAGCTTGGGTTATGGCAAGTACGTGCGGTCCGACGAAGTCGTGGCCGTCGAGCCGATCACGAAAGGACGGGGGCCGGGCCGCCGCTCGTTGGTTTGGGTGCGGGGGGTTCCCGAGCCGCTGGTTGCCTCGCGAGCCGAAGGTTCGATTGTCGACGACCTGGTCACGCCGGCGGAGGAAGCCAGCCGGATGCGACAGCAGCGCAGCGCTCTGCGACAGATTGCCTCCGGCCTGAACGAAGTGTCCCCGGTCATGCGCCGGGTCCTCAAGGAAGAGACCGGCGTAGACATTTCCGGGCTGATCGAAGAGGCGGAACAGGTACTCGGCTGAACAGGGGGGAAACCCGCTATGGCAGATTCCACTGCGAAGGTCCCATCCGGGAAAGTACCGGCACCTCTCAACGCAATGATGACTTTCTTCCTCAAGACTCCGGTCCTGCAGAACTCCATCGGAAAATACGTAGCTCTGCTCACCTTCACCGGCCGGCGTTCCGGCCGGAAGTACTCGATCCCGATCAGCTACCGGCGGCGCAACAACTCAATCCTCATGTGGACGACCAAAGACCGATCGTGGTGGCGGAACTTCGAGGACCAACCGGCGGTCGAGGTGCGCCTGGCCGGTCGGATCGTGACCGGCCGGGCCGAGGCTCACGTCGGCACCGATAGCGACCTTGAAGAGGTCGTCGACTTCCTCACCGGCCGGACGCGAGAGGCCAAAGCGCACGGAGTCGCCATGGGCCCAGACGGCTCGCCGGATCCTGCGGACGTTCGAGCGCTTCTTCCGTTGATTGTGCTCGTGCACATCGATCTCACGTGATGCCCTTCCAGATTTATCCTTCACAACTCCCGCCTATTGCGGTATAGTCACCACTATCAGTGGTGGTCATGGGAGGCTCGACAGAGAGCGAGCGAGCATGATCCAACCCGCCCTTGATGTGTCGGTCGAAGCGATCCGCCCTCGACCCGTCGCCGTCGCCGTTCAGCGCGACCGGGGCTTGCAGATGCGCTTGTTTTCGGCCCACGCGGCCGAACGGGTTGAACTTGAGGTCGATCTGCGGGTCTCCGACGACCTGGCCGGGATGTACTACATCGGTTAGGGCTCAGTCGAGGCGATCGCCGTTGCGGGCCTCAACCAAAAGACCGGACACAATCACCACCTGGGCGAACAGCGCCGCGGTTCCGGCGAAAGACAACCCCACGGTGCTGGAAATCGTGAAGGCGATCGGAAGCAGAGCGCCGACGACCCACAGCAGCTGGAAGATCGTTTCCGCCCTGGTGAAGGCGGCCCCCCGTTGCTCCCGGGAAGCCGTTTTTTGCAGCAGCGCATCGAAACCGAACTTGGCCGTTCCCCACGCCAGGCCGGCCGAGGCGGCCAGTAGCACTGCTGCGGTCAAACCAAAGATCTGGGCGGTAATGAAGGCGGCCGCCGCTTCGATGGCGAGGGCGGCCAGAACGGTCGGCTCCTCGCGTAGACGGCGTGCCAGGAACGGAGAGACATACGAC
>Ga0224512_10000531_pt1 | contig 40112 bp, 29 predicted proteins | sample SF_May12_sed_USG_4_FD_169103 | JGI IMG/M metagenome (GOLD analysis project Ga0224512, IMG submission 169103) | Sediment microbial communities from San Francisco Bay, California, United States - SF_May12_sed_USGS_13 | ecosystem: Environmental > Aquatic > Marine > Sediment | place: USA... | reverse complement strand
CCACATGAACGGAAAGTCTATTCCTTTCGCGAATAGCGTTGCAGAACGTGAAGCAAGCGGTGACCCACGACCCTCGATACTCGAGCGTTACACGGACCGCGCACAGTACCTTGGCTTAGTCGCCGAATCAGCTATGCAACTGATCGATGAAGGGTTCCTGCTAGATGAGGATCTGGCCAGTATCCTGCAGCGCGCTGCAACGCACTGGGACTATCGAATCTCAGGACAGGGCGCGGATACCGACGCAAATAAGGCAGAGCCTTGCACCATCGCGAGAATGGGCAAGGATTGCGGCTTCTGATTCAACTCACATCCCCGGTCAGTCTTGCTCCCGCTGCGGCACGATTGGCAGCAAGACGTGGGACTCGTGATCCGGCCCGATGTAAATACTGTTGTCCTTGAGCTTATACGCAGCGAAGTAGTGATCGCCGTCGTGTGGCTGAACATCGAGGCGTATGCGGTGCCCCTTCCTGAACACCATGCTGGTCGCCCAGATCTCGACCTCGATCGGCACGATCTCACCCGGCATCAGCTTCCATTCCTCGTCATGCGTGTGATATGGCCGGTACGGTTTGGACAGCTCGCGATCGAGCTTGCGGTGCGACACTTTCAGAATGCCACGCGTAGCCGTTTCGACGCTGCCATCGGGTGCCACGTTACGCAGATAGGCAAACACGTCCATGTCGTCCGTTTCGGATGACACCCACAACTTGAGGTTGATGTGACCGGTAACCTCGACGTCCTCGGTCATGGGCTCGGTCACGAAAGACACCATGGGCTGCCCGTTGACGCCGCGCCGGTAGGCCTCCGGCCCGGAAGGAAACGTGATCTCGTCTTTCTTCGCAGGCGGTGTAGTGACCAGGCGAAGATCGTGCATTGCATCTTCGACGACGCCTGCATCCTCCGTGCTCAGGTAATATTTGGTGTACTGAGTTCGCGCGAGCGGCCATTCATCTTCGAATCGCCAGCTGCATTCGTTAACACTGACGCGCACGCAGATCTTGACGGGCGGCTCGTCCATGATGCCGGTGTCCCTGCCCTTCAGCCAGTAGTCATACCAGCGCAACATCTCTGTCTTGCCTTCATCCGAGTAGAAGGCGTCCGTGTGCCCGCCGATATGTACCTGTAATTTCTTGTCCTTCGAAGCCGAGCGCACATAGGCGTCAATGTTGCCGCGCAGATGATGGTTCCAGCCACCCCAGTTACCGGAACTGTAGAGCGGCACGGTGATCTTGTCGAACTGTGCCCGGGATTTCACCTCGTCCCACCAGCGGCTATCCGTGTGATGGGTCATGAAGTTCCACATCAGGTTTTCATCGAAGGCCGCCGAGTTGTCCGCGCGGGTAAATTCGAGCAACTGCTTACCGACGACATCGATCCACCAGCGTCCGTAAAACGCCTGGTTGAGGACGCCACCGTGAAACACCGAGTCCCGGTACAGGTCGGCCCAACCCTCCCAGGGCACGATGGTCGTCAGCGACGGCGGCTGCAAACTAGCCACATTCCATTGCGTGATCGCGTAATAGGACACGCCGGACAAACCGACTTTACCGCTGCTCCAGTCCTGCCGCGCGGCCCACTCAATGGCGTCGTAATAGTCACGGGTCTCCTGCATCGACCAGATGTCGGCCTTTCCTGGTGATGTCCCTGTGCCACGGGTATCGATGAACACCAGCACATAACCGCGAGCTACCCACCAGTCAGGCTCGGGTCGTTCCACATGGGTAAACGGCCTGACATGCGGCAAGACCCGATCCAGACTCTTTTGATACGCGCTCAGGCTGACGAGAACCGGAAACCTGGCATCATCACCAGCCGCATTCGGCACATCGGGTCGATACACATCGGCCCTCAATACCGTTCCATCACGCACCGGGATCGCGACGTCTTTTTCGAAGACGACGCCATATTCAGGCTGTGACAGGGCTTCGTCAGCGGTGGCTACCACCGGCTGGAATGCTGCTACGAGCAGGCTCGCTGCAGCAAGAAGACGCAGCACAACATTTGTTCGCGAATTGATTGTCATTTTTCCGGCCCTGGTCGCAATGGGAAGCAAAGTATCGAGCGAAACCGCTTTTATTCGGTTATAGTATTGACTGTGCAAACGATTGCAGTAAATCATGAGCCCCAATCGCTGTCAATTCGCCGTCAGGGCTTACCTGCCGCGGACGACATCCGTACCAATTCAGGAGAGTGATTCATGCCGGACCGTAGAGAATTTTTAAAAACCGTAGCCTATGCAGGCGCCGCAGGGTTTGCCCTGGGCCCGTATTCGTATGCTGTCGCGCAGCCGACCCGGCGGAGGATATCGATCGGCGGCAAGCCGATTAAGGTCGTCGACATCCACGCGCACTGCGGTATTCCCGCAGTCGAGAAAGTAGTCAGCGGCACGCCGCTGGAAATGACGGTCGGCGATTTACGTCTGTTGGGGCCAAGGCGTCTGGAGCGGATGGATAAACTCGGCGTCGACATTCAAGCGCTCAGTATCAATCAATACTGGTGGTATACAGCCGATGAAGATCTGGCGCGGCGCATTACCCGCACCCAGGATGAGGGCCTTGCCGAATGGTGTGCGGACCACCCCGATCGCTTCGTGGCTTTGAGCACGGTATCGCTGCAGCATCCCGATCTGGCTGCCGAGCAGCTCGAATACGCCGTCACCAAACTGGGCCACCGCGGTGCTTCCATCGGCGGCCACGTCAATGGCGCGGCGCCGTCATCCGAGCGCTTCGACCCCTTCTGGGCCAAGGCCGAGGAATTGGGCGTTACGGTGTTTATGCATCCAAGCAGCGCCGAGTACCTCGTTAAGGAGGGGGGCTTCGACGGTCGCGGCGATCTTGGCAATATCATTGGCAACCCGCTCGAGACCACGACGTTTCTGTCCCACATGATCTTCGACGGCACCTTCGACCGCTTCCCGCAGTTGAAAGTGTGTGCAGCGCACGGCGGCGGTTACCTGCCGTCCTACCTGGGCCGCACCGAGGTCGCATGCGAAGTAAGGGGTAATGCCAACTGCGCCAATCAGAAACGTCCGTCCGAATACCTGAAATCGCAGATTCTCGCTGATTCGATGGTCTTCACGGACGAGGGGCTGCGGCACCTGGTGGCGGAAATGGGCGCCAGCCAGGTGGTCTATGGCACCGACTTACCCTTCAGCTGGCCTGACACGCTGGACCTGATACTCAACGCCTCCTATCTCTGCGATGCCGAGAAGGAAGCCATCCTCGGGGGCAACCTGCTGCAGCTATTGCGTATCGGCTGAACACCAGTTCTTCGACCTGGTCACACAGGCGAACGCGATATTTGACGCGACGCGTCAGTGACAGGTCGTGCAAACCTCGGTCTGCAACAGACGACTTGCTCGATCGCTTACGGGTGCAAACGGAAGCTGCGCCGAATGGCAACTCGAGCATTCATAATTTCGCTCGAGGGCCAACTGGTGCGACACCTGGAAGTGCCAGTAGCCATCGCGTTGCGTTGAGAGCAGCGCTTCCAGACCCTCCGACGTCAGCGTCGCCTGCCACTCGCCAGCGTCACGCGAATGCCCGGCAGGCTGAATTTCGGCTACCTTCGTCTGCGTGGCAGTTGCCGCAACAATACTCTGTGCCGCAACTCGACCACTTAGAATTGCCGGCCCAAGAAACATGCCGTCGAGACCGAACATGCCATTGATACCGAGACTGCCGTTCAACTCTCCAACCGCGAACAAGCCGGGCACAACCTGACCTGACTTATCAAGTGCGCGCAATTGCCGGTCGACGGCAACACCGCCCATGTTTTTCCGCGTCACAGGAAATACCTGGACGGCGTAGAACGGCGGCTGTTGTATTTTTGGCGGCATATTTTCGCCGTGCGAAAAGCGACCAAATGCAGCGTCTTCACCAGCATCGATTGATGCGTTAAATTCCTTCACACTTTGCACAAGAGCTTCACCTGGCAGCCCGGACATTGCCGCCAACTCGCGCAAACTCTGTGCGCGCTTCGTCGCCCTGGGGTTATCCAATATCGGATGTTCATCTGACGGATTATTAAGCCAGGCGGCGCCACGCACGCCGAAACTATCGCGACTTGCGTCATCGAAAACCATCCAGTACGTGGACGGTTTCTGCCGCAGCAGGTCAACGAGGATATCTTTTTCGAAGCCCGCCTCATTGGTAAAGCGGTGACCGCTTGCGTTAACCCATAACGAGTGTTCATGGCCCGCAGTCAAAGCATGGCTTTGCTGTATATCGCGCGGATCGATAACGCCGTTCACATAGATAAAATGTCGGTTTATCCTGGCCAAAGCGGCACCGGCGCCGGTCGCCATATCATGTCCAGAGCCAGTAGCACTGATGGCTGAACCGATCAGGAGGCGATCAGGCTGCGGCAGACCGGGAATCCAGTTAGCAAGCACACGCTCGACGTCAGATTCAAAACCTCCGGTGGCAAGCACCACGTTGTCCGCAGTCAAGCGACGCATTTCGCCGCTGCGCAGATCTTTCACCACGACACCCGTAACCCGTTTACCTTCGACGAGCAACTCCTCCGCATTGGCATTCCACTGAAACGATATGTTCGGCAGGCGCAGTGCGGTTCGATAAATCGGCAGAACCAGATGCGCTGCGCGACCCCGGGTAAAATGGAAGCGCGGCACGCTGTTGCCATGGCTGGGCACCACGCGGATGAATTCGACGCCCATTTCAGTGACCCAGTCATAGACCATCGGGCGTGAATTGCTGGCGTAAAACCGAGTCCACTCAGCGTCGCCATCTTTGCTCCAGTCCATCCAGTCATCGTAGGCCAGCTCGGCTGAGTCCTCGATGCCCAGGCTTTCCTGTAGCGGCGTAGCAGCCATGGCCACACCGCCCGCCAGCATGGTGTGACCACCGGCAACAGAGTTCATGTCGATCACCAGCACTTGCAGGCCGCTGCGAGCCATTTCCACCGCCGCGGACAGCCCTGATAAGCCGGCGCCGATGACGATGACTTGCGCGTCCGGCTCGGCTGCTTTGTGTTGCTCGCATGAGGCGCTCTGCAGCAGCGCAACAGCGGCGGCAAAGAACGAGACAACGCGCCAAACGCGCTGAAAAACCTGTCCTGCCATAGCGCGCCCACCCCTATTTCCTCGCTTGATAGGGTATGCTGCCAGCTTCATGCACACGATTGCAAGCGGCAGCGGGTAGGCGTTAAGGTAGACCGCTGACGTGCCGATCAACCTAAGGAGCACTGGCCATGTGGGTGTCGCGATTGCTGTTGCCGCTTGTCCTCGCCAAGCTGTTTTGCGGTGTCGCGTTGGCGCAAAGCAGCGCCGACTGGCCTACTTTTGGTGGCGACGCCGGTGGCGGCCAGTATTCCGCGCTCGATCAGGTCAACGCATCCAACGCAGGTCGCCTCAAGGTCGCGTGGACGCACTTCTCGGGCGATAAGGCCTGGCTGCAGGCAACGCCGATCCACGCCAACAATACGCTTTATTACTGCACACCCATGAATCGTGTCATTGCACTCGATCCGATGAGCGGTGAAGAACGTTGGCGTTTTGATCCGCACAAAAGCGAGGGCGGGGAAGGCCTCATCGACCAGCCGCGTCAGGCGGTCAGGTGTCGCAGTGTCGCCTACTGGGAGGCAGCACAAGCGAAACCCGGAACTCCTTGTGAGCGTCGGGTATTCAAAGCCGACATCAATGGTAATGTTTATGCGATCGATGCCGACACTGGCAGATCCTGTCGCGATTTCGGCGCCAGGGATGGCCACCCTGGTTACGCCAGCCACTGGGACTACGAAGGTAATGGTCCAGGGCCGCGCCACTCGACATCCGGCCCTATAGTGATCAATGACCTGGTCATCGCCGCCGTCGGTGTTGAAGACAGCCCCGTAGACGCAAGCGACGGTTTCGTCCGCGCATTCGACGTGCGTACCGGTGAGCTTCGATGGGAGTTCAATCCGATTCCCCCTGAACACGTGCATGACACTGGAGCCGCCAACGTCTGGTCTACGCTCAGCGCCGACCTGGAACGTGGCCTCGTGTTTTTACCGACGACCAGCCCGTCATCGGATTTTTATGGCGGCACACGAAAGTTCAAGATTCCGTATGCCACTGCAACGGTCGCCCTATCCGCCAAAACTGGCGAACCTGCATGGCACTATCAAATCGTTCATCACGACGTCTACGACTACGACCTGCCGGGTCATCCGCTGCTCGTGACGATTAATAAGGGCGGCAAGGCGCGCGAAGTGGCCATCCAGCAAACCAAGGCAGGCTATTTATTCGTGTTTGATCGTGACAATGGCGAACCGGTTTTTCCGATCGAAGAACGCCCTGTACCAGCGTCAGATGTACCAGGAGAGCAAACCTCAGCCACGCAACCGTTCCCGCTGCTGCCAGAACCGTTTACCCGCACCACGCTTAGCCGCGACGACATGTTTGGCATGACCTTCATGGGTCGCTCCTGGTGCAAGAAACGCTTTGATGAACTACGTTATGACGGCATGTTCACCCCACCCAGCGAAGCGGGCACATTGCATTTCCCCGGCTTCGGCGGCGGCGGCAACTGGGGCGGCGCTGCGTTTGATCCGAATTCCAACCTGCTCGTCATCAAATCAATGGCCGTCGGAACACAACACTGGCTGATTCCGAACGAGGATGGCGAACTTACACCCATGCCGGCTGCCGGCAACGCGGAGGTCCCTGGAAGTAGCTACCGGGATGGCACTGGTGACCCGATGCCGGGCACGCGCTACTCCACCAAGACAGAAAATTTTCAAGCTCCGAGCGGTGTCCCCTGCACTCCGCCACCCTGGGGCACACTGACCGCAGTCGATATGGACTCTGGCAGAGTTGCGTGGCAGAGACCATTCGGCCAGAGCCGACGTTACGGGGTGACTTTTCCCGAGTCATGGGGTTCGGTCATCATCGGCGGCCCGATCGTCACCGCCGGTGGAATCATTATCATGGCGGCTTCCATGGACAAGAAACTTCGCATCCTGGACATCAATGACGGTGCGGAATTGTGGCAGGACAAATTGCCTTACGCCGGCATGGCAGTGCCTATGACCTACATGGCGGATGGCAAGCAATTCATCGTGATCGCTGCGGGCGGAAACCGCCGCGCATTTACTGAAGAAGGTGACGCGATCGTCGCCTATACGCTGAGCGATGAGTAGTGCGACCGCCGCATCAACTGAAACCCGACTAATGCACCAGGACATCCAATGACGTTATTCAAGACAAGCAAGCTCTCGATGGTCGGGTTCTCGTTTCCCGCCATGCCTCTGGCCGGATTTCTACAATCCAAATACATCCTTCTGATGCCCTTGTATGCGATCACGATGGGTCTGGATGCACAGGCAATCGCAGGCATTTTCTTTACAACTAAAATGTTCGACGTCGTGACCGACCCGATATTTGGCATTGTGTCAGACCGATACAAAACCCCCTGGGGACGCCGCCGACCGTGGTTGGTCTTAGGTACGATCATCCTCGTTCTTGCGATCTATATGTTGTTTATACCCACGGGACAGGTTGGTTCAGGCTACCTTTTTGGCTGGCTTATCGTTGTCTACATCGGCTGGACATTGACCACGGTCAGCCATACGGCCTGGGCACTGGAGCTCTCGCCCGACTACGACCAGCGCACCGACATAACTGGCTGGCTGCAAGTGGCCGCAATGCTCGGCATGATGTCAGTCGCGCTGACGCCGGCGCTGATGGAACAGTTTGGCTCGCCCTCTCATGCCGACAAGGTAGCTGCGGTCGGCTGGATGCTAATAATCCTGTTACCGGTTGCGGTATTTATCTGCCTGCGCAGTCTCCCGGAACCAACATCACCGCCGCCTACGCATATTGGCTTTCGCCGTGCGCTGGCAATCGTAGCCGGCAATTGGGCGCTGCTGCGCTTACTCGCAGCAAATGCTGCAATCACGGCTGCTTATGCGGTAGTACAGTCGTTGTTCGTATTTTTTGTCACTTACACGCTGCTACTCGGCGACCGAACCGGCTTTACTCTTTTCTTCCTGATGATTGGCGGCATGGTGTTTATCCCGGTCTGGGTCAAGTTGGCCCAGCACTTCACCAAGCACGCCACCATGCAACTGGCAGTACTCTATGGCATGGTCGTACCGGCCCTCATGTTCTTTCTGCCACCAGGGCAACTCTGGCTGACCGCGCTGGCCTTTTTATTCGTCGGGGCAATTACGTCCGCGCACGAAATGCTGCCACGCACGATGATGGCAGATGTCTGCGACCACGATCAGGCGGAAAGCGGCTCCGAACGTATGGGTTTGTACTATGCTCTGCTGCAACTGAGCAGCAAACTGGCCGCGGGTTTGATGGCCAGCGGAATTTACATGGCGCTGTCCTGGATCGGTTTCGATCCCGATGCCGGTGCGGAAAATTCCCAGGCGATGATCGAAAATGTTCGTTACCTGATTGTATTTACGCCTATCGGAGCTTACTTGCTCGTATTACTTCTTATGTGGAAGTATCCAATCGACCGTAAGCGGCAAAAAGAACTGCGGCGCATCATCGACGAACGCAGCGGCGTGTGACAAGTGCACTAGACTGACTATCTTTTCCGACGAAGCGTTTCGTCAACGAGCCAGTACATGACGGCCGCGCTGACCATGCCGATTCCCGCGGTTGCTATTGCCGCCGCGCCAAGCGTTGCCAGATTGATTAGCGCGCCGATCATCAGCGGACCGCCCGCATGACCGATATCGCCGATGAATCGCCAGATTCCGAGAAACTCCTTGCGGCCTTTTGCTGGTGCCAGGTCCGATCCAAGTGTCAGTAGCGATCCGGTACCCAGACCGTTTGCAAAACCGGCCAGCAACGACACAGCAAGCAATGAGTAATAGCCTTGCGTCAATGGCAGCAACGCAAGGGACGCCGCAAAAAACACCAGGCATGGAACGCTCGCCCATTTCCGACCGTAGTGATCCATGATCATTCCGGCGGGATAAAACATGGCTGCGTCGAGCATGGCCGCAAGCGAGACGATCAGTCCGATGGCCGTGATATTCAGCCCCAGAAAATGGCCAAACAGTGGTATCAGCAAGATACGACCGGCGCGCATCAGCTGAAGCCCGAGCGACGCAGCCCCACCCGTACTCAGTACGCGCGCGTTGACTGTGACAATTTCCTTTATGTTCGCGAGATGAGCATTGCCGGGCTGCGTCTCCGGAGGCACATTGCGAGAGAACGACATCACGAACAACACGGCGGCAGCCGCGCTCGCGGACAGAACAATAAACGCAGCGACGAAGCCGAATGCCTCGGCAACAACGGCACCCACAGCGGGTCCGATGAAGCCACCCAGGCGCATCGTCCCTGCCATGGCGGCAATTGCGCGCCCGCGCTCACCAATCTCGCAATTATCGGTAATGTAAGACTGGCGCCCGATCATCCAGGCTGCAAAGCCCATACCCGAGACGATTGCGGCGGCGCTCATGAGCCACGGATTGTCTGATAACGCGAAAAGCGCAGTGCTGACTGTCATCGCGACAAGTCCGGCCAACAGCACCGGCTTATCTCCCAGGCGTGCCAGCAACACGCCGGCCGGAAGATCGAAGAGAAGCATACCAACGCCGCGCAAGCCTATCAGAAGAGCGGCAAATGCCGCGCCAGCACCGCGCTCCAGCACGTACAGCGGTAACAACACGAGCAGGGCCTGCAAACTGACCGAGCTGAGTAGCGTTGGGACATAAATAGGCAGCAGCAAGCGACGGTATACAGATCCGGCCGACACTGCATCCGCCTTGGCTTGCTCGCTCACGAATAAGCCTTCCTGGTACCGCTACCTGGCAATGACAGAGTCAACGCAGTTTCACACTCGCGTTTTCGATCAGGGTTTCATGTACCGGTCGAAAAAGGCGAGGCTGTCATTGACCGCCTCCAATTGCACCTCGTCAGGAGCATAGACACCGTCATCATTTCGCTGCACATAGACGAAGCCATGGACATCGTGTTCGTAGCTTTTCCACTCGGACTCCTTGCCCGCCTCTTGCAGCAAGTCGTAGCCAACCCTGAAGATGCCTTGCAGTTCGTCGGAATTGCGGCCATGCACGAAGATAGGCGTATTGATTGTGCTGATCCGCTCTTGTGCGATCTGCATATCGATGCGCCTGCGAACTTTATCCGTTTCGCGCATCAGCATGCTCTCGATGTCCATCAGGCCGCTTTCGGGATTCACGTGTGCCGTGTCATCCGGCGTTAGTGCGAGGAACTCGTGGTTCGCCGGTTCGCTGGCAATCGCCGCAGCCAGGCCATCGTATTCAGACGTGATTTTGAAGGCCATCTCTCCACCATGACTCATGCCCATGTAACCGACCCGATCCGGGTCAACATAGGGCAGCGTCTTCGCGTACTCGATAATCGAGATGAGGTCCTCATACTCGAGGGGGCCGCGATTCAGCAGCTGGCGCCCCTGGCGCGTGTCTTCGATCAGCTTGCCGTAGTTGGCATACGCCAGTTCCACCTCTGCCCGATAGCGTGTCCAGGCCACGGCATAGCCAGCTTTGACGAATTGCTCCTGCGTCCAGCTCGTGTTTTGAGTTGCGTCGCGAACCCAATTCATGCCACCGCCACCGTTTCCGGACGCGAATAGTACGATCGGAAACGGACCATCACCGTCCGGTTTGCGTATCCCGATAGGCGTGTAGAGCCCGTCAATGGTCTCAATATAAGCAAGATGGACAGGGAATTCAGATCCATCAACCGCCTCTGTGATAACAACCCGCGTCGAATCCAATGCAGGGGTTACGGCCGGCGCGGGGGTCGCGGTCGGTGCGGGGGTCGCGGTCGGTGCAAGAGTCGCTTCCTCTTTATTCTGGCATGCGCTGATGCCTGTCACTGCAATGCAGATCGTTGCAGCTCGCATTGTTAGCAGTAAATATTTTTTAGTCACGGTTTTACTCCCGAAGTTAGCCGAATGGCAGGTACCACCTTAATAGTCAGTCAAATAACAGCGATGGATAAAGACGCAAGTTCATTACCTGGGCGTAGAGCCCCCAGACCAGTAAAAGGCTGGCCGCCGCATACACCAGGCTCATCGTCCAGCTGAAATTACCCCAGCGGCGCGCATATAAGGCGACAAATAACGGCAAAGATACGAGCTGACCGGCGACATACGTGGTCGCCAACATTGCCAGCAGGTAGCCAAAGAATCTTGCGCTGGCAGGCAGTTCCCATGTTTGGCTGGCAGCGGCAGTTGCCTGTGCGGTCCCACCTGCATGCTTGATACCACTGAAACAGGCGCGCATGTCGTTAATGACGACAAACAACGCCAAGGGAATTGCGAGCGTAAGCACGGCGAGCGGAAACTGCCCTGTCGCCGCATCTTCAAAACCTTTTGCAATGAGGAATGCCGAAACAAAGACTGCAAGCAGTATGACGGCAAGCAAGAACGACATCAGCGACTGCGACGGGCCGGCAACGTCTTTCTTTTTTCTCGCCCGCACCGATTTCGGCCGCGTCAGACCGCGAGCCGCGAGAAAAATTGTCACCAGAATGGCAACTTCAATAATGACCACAATGGGTCTCTGGTACATCCAGCTGAAGCCATCATGCAGCTGCATCGTCAGTTGAAAGTTATTCTCGATGAGCGTTCCAAGCACAAGGGCCAGGATAAGCGGAGACCGTGGCCAGCCACCCTGTTTCATGACGTAACCCAGGACGGCCATTGCGAGACACGTCCACCAGTCGCCCATGGAACTGGTCGCGACCCAGGCTCCCATGAGCAACACAACCATGACACCAGGAACGACCGAGTGAGCCGGAAGAAATGCGACCTTTGCAATCTGACGACTGAGCAACATCAGCAGTCCAGCCGCCAGGATATTGGCGATCGCGATATCCCAGATCATGCTGAAAGTCAGCCCCAGATTTACCGTGAGCATATCCGGACCCGGCTGCAGACCCTTGATGACCAGGGCGCTCAGCAGGATCGCAGCGCCAAGGCTTCCAGGTATGCCAAAGGCCACTGTCGGGATCAGTGCACCGGCCCGCGATGCATTATTGGCAGCCTCGGGTGCGATGACGCCACGAATATCGCCTTTGCCAAACTTCGATTTATCTTTGGCACTCTGCACTGCATGCCCGTAAGCAATCCAGTCGACGATAGAACCGCCCAGGCCGGGCAGCACACCAACGTAAGTTCCAACGACTGCAGAACGAAATGTAAGCCAGCGGTGTTTAAACACATCCCTGATGCCGCGCAACATGCCACCGCGGCTTTTGTCCACCGTGTCGACACGAGAAATCGAAGTGTTCTTTACCGCCATCTCCAGAAGCTCGGGTATGCCGAACAATCCCAGCGCGATCGGAATAATAGGTATCCCGTCGAGCAGATACTCCGTGTGCAGATTGAACCTGGGTACGCCCGTGGCTTCAGCATAACCAACCGTCGTGAGTAGCAATCCGAGCAGGCCGACAATCAAACCTTTGGTGACGGCGCCCCCGGACAGCACACCGACCATGGTCAACCCCAGAAGCCCCAACATCAGGAACTCAGGAATTCCGAACGCGAAGATGACCGGCAGAATAAACGGCAGTGACGCAGCCATGAGCAAAGCACCGAATACACCACCTAATGCGGAGACGGTATAGGCCGCACCAAATGCTCGACCGGCATGGCCTTTTTTTGCCAGCGGGTAGCCGTCGAGAATCGTCGCCTGTGAGGCTACACTGCCAGGAATGCCCAGGAGAATTGCTGAGATCGTGTCGCTGGTAGACGTCACCGCGTACAGGCCCATAAGCAAGGCAAACGCCGGCACCGGATCCATGCTGAAAGTAAACGGCAACAGCAGCACCAGACCGACTACACCGCCCAGACCGGGCACGGCACCGATCCACATGCCAATGAAGACGCCAAGCAGCAAATAGCCAAACGTCGGCCAACTTAATACGAGGGCCAGGCCTGCCAGCATTCCTTCAATCACGTCGATTCAGCCACGTCAGAGGGACCTCCACATAACGATATGCAGGCAAATGTTCGCTGTAATTCAAGCCCTTATTTCGAGACTTCACGACATATCCGTGCTAGCGGGCTTCCTGAATATAGTCATTGAGGAGACGTCGCACGGCCTCGGGGGCATTCGCCATGTCATCAAGATTTTTGGCTCCGTCTTCAGCGCTGACCACGGGAAGATTAAAACCGAACATCCTCTCCTCTTCGGCTCTATAGGCTTCATCCTGCGTTACTCGCGCGAAGCTTTCGGTCAATATTTGTGTGGCCTCATCCGTTGAGCCTCGTGGCAGAAGAGCCGCGTATACGATGCCATTGATATTTGGCAACAGCCACTTGTACATTTCGAAAAGCTCTCCGGCGGGCGCTTCGCCTTTCACCGACTCATAATATTCGATGAAACTGGGAATATCGCCGGCCGCTTCCAACGGCACGATTTCACCTTTGACATTGATAATCGGGTTGTACCACAAGGCAATGACTTCACCGTTCTCGACGACGCTCGGCTCCACGGTAAAGCGATAGAAGTTCAGCGGTGCAGTCTGTATATCTACTTCCTTGCGCCGCAAGGCGTTAAAGACATCGCTCGAACCCGAAAATCCCGTGACGCTATTGTAGTCGACACCCAGAATATCGAGTGTCAGGCGTCCCAGTACGCTGAAGCGATGCGCCGGTCCCTGACCGCCAAATGTCAGCCCTTTTACATTCGGCAATTCGTCGGCACTCTCCAACCGCTCGGTACGCGCATAGGTCATATTGGGGCTGCTCAACGCGCCGAGCAGCGGCAGCTGTGAAAGGTCGGCGCGCAGACCCTCTTCACGTACGATGACTGCCGTACCTGAAACCGGGGAAAAAAAGATCTCGAGATCGTTGGGATTTTTTTCGTCCCAGGCAAGATTCCAGACTCTGGAGCCAGCACCCCCTGGCACGTTCTTTACCACCATAGTCGGCTGTCCCGGGATATGCTCCTGCCAGAAACGAACGAAGGAACGTACCGCCAGATCAGCACCGCTGCCCGGCGGGCGCCCGACATAAACGGAAATGGTTTTACCCGAGTAGAATTCCTTGTCTTCAGTGTCTCCACATGCAGTCAATAAAGTTGTGGCGACTATCAGGGCGATAAACAGACTACGTATCATCAGTTTCGGTTCCATCTTCAACAAGGGTGTGCGTGCTAAATCACCCGATTAACAGGCGGCTCATCGTGAAGCAAAAGCCGTTCTACATTGTCCCATGCCGAGCTGAACAAATTCGCCCAGGCCTGCCGGGTGACGCCGGCGATGTGCGGCGTTAGTAGTAAACGGCGGCCTACCTCATCGCCTGCCGTAATCAGCGGGTTATCCTCTGCCGGCGGTTCGCTCGAATAGACATCCACCGCCGCCCCACCCAGATGGCCATTGGCCAGGTATTGAACCAGGGCAGCCTCGTCGACAATACCGCCACGGGCGGCATTGATGAGTATCGCGCCGGCCTTCATCTGGCCCAACTCGCGCTCACCGAGCATCGATGCGGTCGATGGCAGTAACGGCACATGCAGCGTAACGATATCGGCGGCCGCAAGCAGCTCGTTCAGTGGCAGTGCTACCGCGTCAATCCGGCTGACTGCGTCCGCGTCCCGAGGTGCCGGATCATGATAGACAATGCGGCTGCCCAGGCTGTGGAATGTTTGTGCCACGGTCATACCGATAACACCAAGACCGACGACGCCTACTGTCAGACCTTCGAGTCCGGCCAGGTTTTCTGACACCATGCGGCGGCGCGCATCGACGTAGAGACCTTTGCGTAACTCACCGTCCGCCCAAAATGTTCGCCGCAACAGCGCCAATGCGCTCGACACCGCATATTCAGCAATCGCCGTGCTTGATCCGCCGGGGACGTTCGCAATTGCGATTCCCTTTGCTTTCATCGCATCCGCATCAAGCCGGTCGATGCCCGCCCCGGTTACCTGGATCAGCTCGATGCGGCTGCCGGCAAACAGTTTCGCATCGAGTTTCGGACCAACTGCAGGAATCACGAGCGCACGTGCCGTTGCAAGATGCTGTACCAAATCCGCGTCCGTAGGTGCCATGTAGCGAATCGACAAAGACTCGGGTGGCGTAACGCCTATGTTGAGAAAATCGTCCTTAGGACGCAGGCAGACAACATCAGTGCTCACTATTTTTGCTCGCTGCAGTTAGCGGTGGGAAAAAAGCACAACATCCGCAAAGGTTCACTACCGGTATTGCGGGTAACGTGCAGTTCACCTGCACAAACCAGGATGGTGTCTCCAGCGGAAACTTCGGATTCACCGTTTGATGTGCGCGTCATGCCCTGGCCCGACAAGACGTACATGCATTCTTCAAAGTCTGTATGACGATGTGGCTTGCGCGGCGTCTCGCCGGGCTCCGCGACAGGTATTTCGACAAGCCTCAGCGTCACCTCGGCCGAGCCGACCTCCTGCGAAATAATTTCGAGCGACTTTCGCCCGGGTAGATTGAGGTCCCGGGCATCACCTGGATGAATTATTTTCACCATGTTCAGATCACGCCTGTTAGCCAACGCCCCGCAGGTGTTTGATCTCGGTGACACCCGGCAAGAGCTCATCGAGGCTCTCGAAAGTTGTGGTCGCCTCAGCAGTAATCGCGTCCGCAATATCGTCCAGCATCCGCAGGCCTTTTTCGGCAGTCGCGTGTTCCGGGCTTCCATACCACCCGGTCGGTGCGATTGACCGGATGTCTGTTAGCACTGGCTGATAGCTGCGAGTCCGACGCAATTTATCCATCACCAGGCCGTGCTTCTGGTCCGATGAATAGTCGATACGATCGAGATGCACCAGGTCCGGTTGGTGTGCTAATACGGCCAGTGCCTCTATCTCGCCGCCATGGGTCAGGCCGCCGCAATCATGCCCCCAAAGGTCTGCCGCCACGTAACATGCGTGTACAGTCAGAACCGTCATGCCGTGTTCACGATGCAGTTCTTCGGCTGCAATGGATAGCGAAGCGCTATTTCCCTCATGCCAATTCAGGATCAGCAAATACTTCGCGCCATGACGGGCTGTTGATACACAGGTTTCCTTTACAACGCGCATATAAGTTTCCGGCGTTAATGTAATGGTCCCTTCAAAAGGCATGTGCATCGGTGTGACACCAAGGGGCCCGCCGGGTAATACCAGCCCGTTCATGCGCTCCGCTACGGCGTGACTGATTACATTTGCCGCATAGATATCGGTTCCCGTTGGCAGATGTGGTCCATGCTGCTCGACACTCCCGGCTGGCAGGATCACGAGTGGGTTGTCTTGCAATTGCGCCGCGATCTCTGGCTGGGTGAGATCGATGAAATAACGACTGGATAGTGTTGTCATTTGGACGCTACCTTAAGATGCTGCAATGTTGGCATGGGCTGCATCAAATATGTCTTTCATTTTCACGCATGCACCATTGTTGTCAATTGAACGAAGCGCTGCATATACAACCGCTATTGCAACGTTACCGCTGCTTGCACTGAGTTCGCACGAATCCCCTGTGGAGCATACCTCGGCAAACATCTCGAGTTCGTCCTGAAACATATCGCCTGGCGGAATTGTCAGTACTTCGCGCTTGCTGAAGCCGTCTTTGCCACGCTGGATATACAGCTCGGATGTTTCGTGAAGTTGGTCGGGCGTATCCCAGGTGCTGAAGTCCAATTCATAGTGCATCAGTCCCTTTTGTCCGAAGACTCGAATGGAATAGATACCAGGTGACGTCCAGCACGATCCGATATAAGCGACAGCGCCGCTTGTGAACCTCATCAGCGTGAGCGATTGATCGTCCACTTCCGCGCCGACAGGCGACAACTTGGCCGCCATCGATGCGACTTCCTCAATCTCGCCACCCAGAAAATGCAACGCATCAAACTGATGTGTCGCAAGCTGCGAGAGCGGTCCGCCCGGTGCTTTGTCCTTGTACCAGCGCCATGTCTCGGGGGTCAGCTCAAGCGCTCTCTCATTCGAGAAGTTCGCCTCAATAAGTGACACCCGGCCCAGTTCACCACTGTTGATCGCGTCTTTGATCATGCGCGTTCCCTTCAGCAGCCGGGCACTGTGGCCAACCATTACCTGGATACCATACTGGCTCTGCAGCGCCTCTATTTGCAGGCCGTTCTCTAGCGTATTCGCGATCGGCTTTTCCGTATAGATATGTTTTCCGGCCTTGGCAACTTGCTCAGCAACGGGCAGGTGCTGCTCGTTAGGGACCGTCAGAATCACGCCCTTGATCTCGGGGTTGGCCAGCAAGTCTTCCATGGTGGCGGCGCTGGGAATGCCAGTGTCCTGCTCAAATGCCAAACGCTTTTCTTCTGAGCGGCTGAAACCGGCCACAATTTCGAATTTTTCGGATTTTTTGGCGGCGCGCGTTAACACCCGCGCCCAACGGCCAAGGCCGATGATGCCTACTTTTACTGGACCTGAACTCACGGTGCCGATCTCCTGTTGATTAACCATCGTTTCCGGGAGTTTGATCATACGATATTACCGTAATACAATCCAGAAATGAGCCCTACGCAAAGCCCCCAGGTCGTCAGGATTGAAAAGCATGCAGCGCCGCTGCGGCAACAGGTGCTTGAAGCGTTGCGCAGCTCCATCGTCTCGGGCCGCCTTGCGCCTGGGCAACGGCTGATCGAACGCGAACTCATTGAGATGACGGGCGTGTCGCGCACCGTGATTCGCGAGTCCTTGCGGCAACTGGAGGCTGAGGGACTCATCGAGATCATCCCCAACAAGGGGCCGGTCGTGCGCAAACTGAGTGCCACGGAGGCCGAAGATCTTTACCGAATTCGTGCTGTTCTGGAGGGACTGGCAGCGCGCTTTTTTGCTGAGAACGCTGACGCGGCGGATGTGCACATGCTGCAGGAGGCGCTTGAAGCGGTTCGGCTCGCGTACCAGGGAACTGATGGCGAACTGGCGCTTGCGGCGAAGACCCGATTTTACGACGTCCTTTACCGTGGCGGTTCCAGCGAAACGCTGGCATCACTACTGGCGATGATCCAGGCGCGCATCTGGCGGTGGCGTGCTGTCGGTCTCACCCACCCGAATCGGGCCCACAAACGCCTGACTGAAAGTGTCAGCAACCTGACTCGCCTGGTATCGGCCATCGAGGGCGGGGACGGGGACATGGCCGAGCGAATTACGCGAGAAGAAGTTAGCAAAGCCGCCGAGGAAGTTATGCGCTTGATCGCGGCGGAACAGGAAACCGACTAGACCGCAATAAAAAACGCGGCACCTTTTGCAAGGTGCCGCGCTCCTGATCTGCACTAACTGCTTTGCTACTGGGCTTATCTGCCAAAGTGCGCCGAGAACTCGAGACCGTACCAAGCCGGTCGGCCGAGTCTCCAGAGCCACACATTGCGGTCCGCTTCACAGAACTCGATGTATCGCTCATCTGTGATATTTCCGCCGAAGGCCGCGAGGTGCCAGTCTCCATCTGCCGGCTTGTAAGTCACGCGCGCATCAAATACTGCAAAAGCATCCTGGTGACAACCCGAAGGCGGCGCATTCTTGGGCCAGTCGCCTGTTTCCGCCGCCCATTCATACTCATCCTGCCAGTTCATATTGAGCCGCGGCGTCAGGGTCGCACCGCCGGCAAGCTGGAACTCATGCTCAACGGCCAGGTTGATTGTCATGTCCGGCGTAAAGTCATTGATCAGGAACTGCGTCCTGTCAATGAATACCCCCGGATTTTCCGGATCCTCATAGCTGTAGTCGTCATAAGTGTTCTTGATATAACCCACATCGAGCGAGACGAAGCCGCCGTCCCAGAAGGCACCACGCAACTCCAGCTCAAGACCACTGATACTCGACTTGGCGATATTACTGACGAGTTCAACCGGATCCTCACTACCGTATATGCCGTTGGGATTGGCGAGTTCGAAAGATTTCTGCTGGTCTGTGTAATCCATGAAGAACACATCAGCCATAATTTGCACATTGCCATCCATGAACTGACCTTTGAAACCGATCTCGTAATTCCTCACCTGTTCCGGGCCGTAGGCCAGATCCGGTCCACCAGCCGGGATATTGGCGTTGACCTCAGTGTTGAAACCTCCAGTGAGGAAACCTTCCGAATAAAGGAAGTAGAACATGCCGCTATGCAGTGTGTCGCCAGGATCCATGTTGCGCGTCAGACTCAACATCGGTGTGATTTCCGAGAATGTGTCGGCCGCCTGGTTAAAGAACCCCGTATCGTTAACCTGGAAGAGGCTCGTATCCAATGTATACGCGCACATGTTTTGCGGATCGAGGCCAATGTCGCATCCACTGCTGGCAAACTCGAAGTTGTGGAACTCGCGGTCATCCTCGGTCCAGCGCGCACCAGCGTCCAGCGTCCACTGGTCATTGATATCATAGGTCACGTGCCCAAATATGCCGGTTGACTTGTTCCAGACGCTGACCTCACCGCCGAACGGCCCTGGGCCGCCACCATTAATTCTCGGTGCGTTCGGCCACAAGCCCGCATCCTGTGAAGAATCGATGAAGACGCTATTGGGATTATCCGGCACCAGTTCGAAATGCAGGCCCGTATCAACACAGGTCACATTGACAAGCGGCGGATCATTCGCATCGCCGTTTATATCCCTGTCATCGGCTCCACCGGCAGCCACAAACTGGTCGTAACAGGTATTCGATCCGTTAAACGCGGTCTCGTCAAAATAGTTCACACCCGCCGTAAAATGCAGGCGATCACTTGCCTGGCTTTCGAACAACAGTTCGAAGCCGTAGGTCTCGTTATTCTGCCCCTTTGTCGAGCCGGTGCCGATAGAGTCGATCGGCCATGAACTGTAATCGCGATCTGCAAAATAGACGTACTGCATATCGCGGTAGGATGCCTTTAGACTAACGGTCGCATTGTCCAACTGCCCAAGGGCACCGTCGGAATCCCAGGTGGCTCCGAACGTGAAGATTTCTTCATCAACATCGGAGTAGGTGATTTTGTCGGAGGAATGCACGAAATCTCCTGCTGCAACATCGGCATCGCAGATAGCCCAGAAGTCCTCTCTGGCCCCGGTGTAAAGCCGACGTTCCAGGTTACCGGTGCCGCCACCCCACTGCGGAGCATCGCGGGCCGTGTTCTGACACTGCCCACCGAGGTTGTCGTCTTCTTTCCTCGAGATAGCGAGGGTCGCATCTACTGTCCAGTTATTGTTTGGCTGGACCCTGATCGCGGCGCGCGCCGATTTCGAGTCTTTAAACCCCGAATCAATATTCAGGTTCTGGTTATAGTAATAACCGTCAAATTCTTCCGCCGCCACGCTGAAGCGGCCGAAAACCGTGTCGCTGAAGGGCACATTAACCATGCCGCGGATGGCTTGTTCACCATCTCCGGCCAGACGCACCGTGAGTTTGGAATCGAATTCCGGCTGTGGCTTGGTAGAAACGATGTTAACGAGGCCACCTGTCACGTTCTTTCCGAACAGAGTTCCCTGTGGACCACGCAACAACTCGATGCGCTCGATATCGACTGTGCTCATATAGCCGCCCAGCGAAGTCGGAACATAGTGGCCGTCGATATACATGCCGGAGCCAAAGACGAATACAGGATCCGGAAAACCGCCACCGATGCCGCGGATCACGACGCGTGTGTTGTTGGCACGGTCATCATTCGTCAGTGTAACGTTCGGTACGAACTTGCTGGCCTGGTCGATGCTGTAAATGCCTTGCACCTGCATCTGCTCACCAGTAATAGCCGCGATCGACATTGGCTGGTCGAGCAGTCGCTCCTCTCGCCGTCGAGCCGATACGGTGATTTCGTCTAACAGAGCGTCAGCCGATGCACTTCTCTCATCGTCATCCTGTGCTACGGCCGACGTAGGCGAAAACAGGAAAACGCTGCCAATGAGCGCCCCCACCGTGAAAACTGCCCGCGTTGCTCTTGAAAATAATCTCAAGTCACTGTTCATTAGTTCTTGCCCCCGATATTGAGTGAGTACAGACATCTTTAGCTTGCCGATGCTTCTGTTGTACAAACAGCTGCAATCGTTTGTCTATACAGTGCAAACGTTTGCAGGACTCTGATAACATAGCATATGAGATTCGCGCTCTGCAAGCGCGTCCGTCATCCGGATTTCGCCCTCTGCGCAGCCGTCTGACCTCAATTGACGTTTGCTGGAGCCCAATTTCGTGTTAGTGCTACCAGCAAGCATTGGCACTGCATGAGGACTGGAACCAACGCTATGCTGGAACTCTATCATTACGACCATTCGACCGCGGCGCAAAAAATACGAATTGCGCTGGCTGAAAAGAAGCTCGAGTGGAAAAGTCATCACCTCGATACATCGGTCGCGAAACGCGAGCACTTTTCGCCGGAGTATCTGAAAATCAATCCGCGTGGCATCGTCCCTACGCTGGTGCATGACGGCAAGGCGATCCGTGAATCGCAGGTTATCCTCGAGTACCTGGACGACGCATTTCCGGAGCTTCCATTGCGGCCCGACAGCGCCTACGACAAAGCGATGATGCGCCTCTGGACAAAACTGATCGATGAGGGCCTGCATGTGCATAGCCGCGTCGTTGGAATGTGCATCGTCGTGCGGCACGCGAAAGCCGCGGCAGGCCCTGAGGAGTTGGAGAGATACCTCAATGAAATGCCTGAGACCGTGCGCAAGGAGAACGACCGCATTAATATTAAGGAGGGCCTGGACTCTCCGCTGTTACCGCGTGCGGTTAGCTACTTCAAGAATGTTTTTGAAAACATGAACGCCACCCTGGCCGATTCTCCCTGGCTGGCCGGCGACACGTTTTCGCTCGCTGATATTTCGCTTGGCGTGTATGTCACACGCCTGAAGAGTTTTCAGATGGCACCCTTATGGAGCAATCTGGACGACCTGAACGAATGGTATGGACGCTTTATTGCCCGACCATCGTATGAAGACGGCGTCACCAAGTGGGGCGACACGACAACATCAAAACGCGAAAGCTATGGAATCGAATCATTCAAAAAAATCAGTGAGCTCTGGAATGCGGAATAAGGGTGGGCCCACATGGGTTATCTAATCGAGGGTGAATGGCACGACAAGTGGCGTGACACCGAAGCGAAAGATGGTAGCTTCGTCCGCCCCGATGCCAAGATTCGTAACTGGGTAACAGCGACCGGCGAGCCCGGCCCCTCGGGCGACGGTGGCTTTAAGGCAGAGGTCGGTCGCTATCATCTTTACATCGCCGAATCCTGTCCGTGGGCACACAGAACCGTAATCTTTCGGCGCCTTAAGGGGCTTGAAGACATGATCAGCATGTCGGTGGTTAACGCCATCTCAGGCGCGAACGGCTGGACGTTTGAAGAAGGACACGGTGTTGTCCCCGACCCGGAATTTGCTGCGACATACCTGTATGAGATCTACCAGCGATCGGACTCGAAATACACCGGACAGGTGACGGTGCCGACGCTCTGGGACAAGGCACAGAAGAAGCTCGTTTCCAACGAGTCGAGCGAGATCATCAGAATGTTTAATTCGGCGTTCGACGACATCGGTGCGCTTGAGGGCGACTACTACCCTGAGAATTTGCGCGCGGAAATCGATTCGGTCAACGAACTTGTTTATGGCGCCGTCAACAATGGCGTTTATCGAACCGGATTCGCTACCTCACAGGAAGCTTACGACAATGCCTACAGGAAACTATTTGATGCTCTCGATCAACTCGAAGAGCGCCTGGCATCTCGAAGCTATCTCGTTGGCGAACAACTGACAGAAGCTGACTGGCGACTATTCACGACGCTCGTACGTTTCGACTACGTTTACTACGGCGCATTTCGTTGCAACAAGCGGCGCATCGTCGACTATCCAAACCTCTGGCGGTTCGTACGTCAGTTGTACCAAATGCCTGGCATCGCTGAAACGATCGATGTCTGGTCGATCAAAGCGCATTACTACGCAAGCGATAAACTGCTCAAGCAGACCAGGATCGTGCCACTGGGCCCTGACATTGATTTTTCCGATGAGCCGACGATATGAATACTGGAGTTAATGCGATGTTGAATAGCGCGATCAAGAATACTTGTCGTCTTGTGGCTTTGCTGCTCAGCGCGCTGCTGGTGTCTTGCGATGCGGGAGAGGGCGGCCGCGACAGCACCTCGACTGATGGTCCGCACTCATTTGCAGGCGAAACTATCACTGTGGTTATAGGGCTCGATGCTTCTGCCGGCGGCACGACGGTCGGTCGGCTGCTCGCCAAACACCTTGAGGAAAGCCTGGTCGGCAACCCCACCGTTATCGTAAATAACATGCCCGGCGCATCAGGGCTGAACGCACATCTGCATGTGCTCCTGAGGGCGCCCGATGATGGAACGACTGTGTACTACGGCCCGCGTTCGTCTTTGGGCGAGTTGCTCGAGTTACCGGGCTTTTCATTCAAGTACAGCCAATTCACTCCTCTCGGCGGCGTTCAGATTGGTGGTCTGGTGGTCTATGCCCGAACCGATGCGGTAGCGGGCGGTTTCAGCGAAGCTAAAGACCTAATTGCGACCGAGGCGCTGCGCTTCGGCGGTATGCCGCCTGAGCACGGCCGCATGATTATTAGCTCGATGGGACTCGACCTGATCGGAGCCAATTACAAGTACATAGCGGGTTATCCCAGCAGCGGCAATATTCGAGCGGCGATCATCAGCGGCGAGGTTAATGCCGCAACGGATGCCGCGCACGCGTATTTGAGTCAGGTCGTGCCTGTGCTTGTGGACGAGGGTCACGTATTGCCGATCTTTAGCATGCCGATGCTGAACGGCGACGGTGAACTCATACAAAATGCACTGGTCCCGAATGTGCCCTCCTTGCCTGATCTGTACGAATCAATTCATGGAGAAACGCCATCCGGAGTTACCTGGGACTCAATTAAGACGCTGCTCGAGTTGGATCAGACGATGCAGCATGTTTTTCTCGGCCCACCAAACATGGATGCTGCGGCTGCCAAAACGTTTCGCGCAGGGCTTGAGAAGGCGATGGCCTCTCCCGCATTTAGCAAAGAGGCGCAGCACGTCCTGAATTATGTCCCTGGATTTGTTGATTACGGGCGCCAGGCAAAAATACTTGGCGCTACTGCCGAGGTAACACCAGAAGTTCTCGAGTACATCAAGGCGCACATAGAAAAAAACAGTCGCTACTGATAACGACGGCGCTGCACGTGCCGCACAATTATTGAGGTTGAAATGTTCGAAGCGCTAATCGAGGGCCTTGGCCTCATTTTCCAGGTGCATGTGTTGGTGTATTTCGCGCTTGGCTGCGTTATCGGCATTCTGATGGGGGCGGTACCGGGCATGGGCGGAGCAATCGGCCTTGTGTTGTTGTTACCGTTCACGTTCAGCATGGAACCCGTCGCCGCGTTCGCCCTGCTCTTGTCGTCCTGGGCATCAACATCGACAAGCGGCGCGATCACCTCTGTATTGCTCGGCGTGCCGAGCACCGCCGCATCTCAAGCGACCGTACTGGACGGCTATCCCATGGCAAAGCGTGGTGAAGCAGCCCGCGCACTGGGAGCGTCGTTCACGTCATCGGCCATTGGTGGTGTTTGTGGCGCTGCGGCACTTGGCATCTCTCTGCCGCTGATTCTGCCGGTGATTCTGGCCTTCGAGTCTCCGGAACAATTCATGCTCGGCTTGCTGGCTTTGGCAATGGTCGGTTCACTGTCGGGGCAATCGATAACGAAAGGTGTCGTGGCAGCCATGTTCGGGCTCCTGCTCGCAACGATCGGACTTCCAGAGTCACAGGCAATTCCACGCTATACGTTCGGCACATTGTATCTACTCGATAAATTGCCACTTATCCCGGTGTTGCTGGGACTGTTCGCGATTCCGGAGCTTATGGAACTCGCCGTTAAGGATGTGTCGATCGCCCGGACAGGAAAGGCAGACGGCACCGGAAAGGGCTTGCTTGACGGAGTTCGCGACGCGTTCAAAAACTGGTGGCTCGTTGTTCGCTGCAGTGTCATTGGCGCTTATATCGGCATGCTGCCCGGATTGGGTGCTTCGATCGTTGGCTGGGTTACGTATGCCCATGCCAAGCAAAGCGTTAAAGACAATTCGCAATTCGGACAAGGCGACGTACGCGGATTGCTTGCACCCGAAGCCGCAAACAACGCATTGCGTGGCGGCGCCCTGATTCCGACATTGACCCTTGGCATTCCTGGCAGCGTCGGAACCGCAATCCTGATGGGCGCGCTGATCATGCACGGGCTGCGACCAGGACCCAGCATGCTCAGTTCCGAGCTGCCCATGACCTTCAGTTTTGTGTGGATGATCGCAATAGCCAGTGTTGTTGCGACACTGGTACTACTAAAGACCGTCAACCAGGTGGCAAAGGTCGCGCTGCTCCCGGGGCAACTGGTCGTGCCCGGCGTACTTCTTTTTGTATTCATGGGCGCGTGGCTTGGCGGTGCGTCGATCGGTGACTGGCTGAGCTGTGCTGTTTTCGGCGTCATCGGCTTCTTCATGAAGCGCGGTGGCTGGCCGAGGCCGCCAGTCATACTCGCGCTGGTTCTCGGGGAAATCCTCGAACGTTCTTTTCAAATCAGCACACGCATTCACGAAGGTCCTGGCTGGCTCGGAAGACCGATTGTCATCTTCTTGTTGCTCGTGACTATCACAACAATCTTTCTCGCCGCCCGCGGCGTTGCAAGAGACAAACTGGCCGGTAAGGTTCCTGCCGGCGAAGCGTCGGAGAAGAACCCGGCTGTTTCGCTGCCGATTTCCTTATTGCTGTTTGTGCTTTTTGTTTGGGCTGCTGTCACGGCGCTGGATTGGCCGCCGCCAGTGCGGCAGTTCCCGTTGCTCATTTCCGTGCCTGGTGCGCTGTTGTCGCTGCTCGTTGTCATTCGGGATTCAGTACATCTCTTTGACACCAAGAAGGCGACCGGAACCTGGAAGATGACGCTGCAACAGGCAGGCAACGATTCGTGGTTGGCCGAAGCGCTACCTTTCTTTGCTTACGTTTTCGGCATGATCGTACTAACACTTCTTGTCGGCCAGAAAATTGCCCTGCCGATATTCATTGGTGTTTACGTCGTGCGTTGGGGGCATTATCGCAAGCGCATTGCTGTGACCTACGCGCTCGGTGCGTGGGCGATACTGGTGTTTTTCTACGACCAGGTCATGAGCTTGCTATTTCATCCGTCGTATCTTGCGCTATGGCTCCAACCGGTTCTTCCATCATCCGCCCCCGACTGGCTGCTCTTCTAATTAATCAGTTAGACGTATTCTCAAGAACCAGTATGGACGGTGCCGATTTCGCCAATGCTTCATAAGTATCCATGTGCGCAAACATCCCGACCGGAATATTGGCCCCGCCCAGTACTATGTCGACATCTGCATCGCCATCCAGGTCACCGGCGCCAATCGTCATCCAGCGACCATTAACCAGCTCTGGCGTAGTGTGCGCGCTGAAATCCATCGCACCATTATTTTGCAGATAAACGAACGACTCCCATTGCTCCAGATCGAAGTCGGGATAGAAAGAAATCGCAGCGATATCGACATCGCCATCATTATCGAAGTCCGCCGCCTTGGCCCCGAAGGCACCATACATTGGGTAGAAATACGCCTGCTCGAAACTCAGGTTGCTGCGGTTCAAATAGATTCGAACGCCGTGAAAATTCTTTAGCGTGTTGTAAGGGTCCGAATCGACGTTATCCCCGTTCACGGTCATGATATCCATAAGGCCATCGCCGTTAAAATCCTGCAGCTCGAAATATACGTGGCCATATGACGGGTGCGTCTCGAATACGGTCGTACTCTCAAATTGACTCGCACCGTTATTTATCAGGATGTAAAACCCTTCTCGCGCATCCGACAGCAACACTGCTATGTCGAGATGCCCATCGCCATTGAAATCGTAGACCTCGGCCTTGACGGCGCCGGGGCGACTGATAAGCACAGTCTCGACATAGCTACCGTCGCTTTGCGACTCGAACAGTGCAACATTGCCCTGCCGCGTACCGAATCCGCACACGACGAAATCGATAGTGCCATCACCGTTAAAATCCGCAACGTCCATGGCCGCCATCCGATAAAGATCGTCGATAACTACGCTGATGCTGCTCGCATCGATACTTTGATCAACGAGGGATAGCCGACTGATTGTTGCAAGCTTGTCGGCCGAGGTCTGGTCTCCAAATATGTCGCCGATGGACGCAACAAAGGCTGCATTGTCGACAAACTCGATTCCGACCGGTGACATTGCCGGGCCGAAGCGCCTGGGCCCGACCTTAAGCTGTGCATCGCTGCCAAGAATGGCCAGCGTATGCGCGAGCGAATCACCGATATAAGCCTCGCGGGTTTCTTCCCGGATATGGACCATCGTTGTTACGGCCGGTTGGGCTCTATAGTCGGACTGAACAATGTTGAACTGTGGCAACTCCCAACGCAGGGACGGCTTGCCAGCCTGCGGGAGCGGCTCCGTTGCCGCAGACTCGACGTAATAGTGGCGCAGCGTAGCCCAGTCTTTCTCACTCAGAAGCGGCGCGGCCGGAATCATGTTTTCCTTGACCAGGTAGGTCTGCTTTGACTTCACATTTTCCTGTGCGAATTCCGGATGCTCGGCCAGGTAATCGATGTTTTCGATTCCCAGCATATAGCCCATGTAAGCAAGTGCGACTTCCCAACTTTTCCTGGGCAAAATGTCGGGCGACGGCTCGAGATGACAGCTTGAGCAATAGACGCTCGCCAACTCCTGCCCTCGGGACAACTCGCGTTCGCCCTGGATCTCGCGAAATTCGTCGCGAAGGGTTGGGAATAAAATGATAAGCAGACACGCCGTAATCAGAGCCGCGCCAATGGTGAGTTTTTTGCGCTTAGTCAATTTAGTGCTTCCGAAAAAAAGTATGTTTATTCACTTGGTCGGCCAATGATACGCGTTTCGGCTTCAGTTGGACCTTCGAACCACTCCACCACGGCTTTTTGAAAGCTCGGACGCTCGGCAATGACGCGGGCCCAGGTCATCACGTTCTCGTGCTGAGAAAATGAAAACCCGGCTCGCTCCAGGGTGAAGTGAAGTGGCACCCAAGTGATGTCTGCCAGGGTGAAATCATCTGCAACAAGCCAGCGGTGTTGACTCAGGTGTGTATCGAGCTTCGCGAATGCATCATGTAGCAAGCATGCAGCCCTGGCTCGATCCGCTTCGCTAATACCGCCTTCGCTGGAACTCCTTGCATGGAACGCCAGCAATTTCTCGTTCGTCTGCAGGCTGCAGTATCGCTCCAGCTCGTCGGGTGTTTTGCGCCGCCTGTCGCTCGGTCGCGTAGCATAGATATACGTTTTTACTGCCGTGATATGGATTGTCGACGCGAAGTTCAGCCACTCTGTAAGCTTTGCCGTATTCTTATCGTCAGTGGGCGTAAGCCGAGGCTCAGGATAAAGGTCATCAAGATAGCGGATGATGTCACAGGATTCGATCCACACTTCACCATCATGTACCAGCGCCGGCACGAGCCCATTCGGGTTAATGCCGAAGTACTCTGGCGTAATGTGCTCGCCTGTACGAGTATTGAGGTGATGGCTGATCCACTGAAGGCCTTTTTCCTCCAGCGTCATGCGAACTCGCATGGAACAATTGGACCAGCCCGCATGATAAAGATGCAGGCCCTTTAATTCTCGTACGGCATCATTGCGAGGAGTGATTCTCGGCATAGAGCGTTCAGTAACGAAATGTATAGCGAAATTTCAGTACAATTTCGGACGATACTGAACTGGCGTGTCTGCTTAGCGGGTCGATGTCGAACTGGCGATTCAGGACAAAATACATGTCCTGACCTGCTTGCGGGTTGAAGCGCAAGCGGCTGTTAAAGCCCGCCGTCTCCGTGACGTTGTCATATTGCAGCAAATTCAGCCAGGACCATCTCGCGCTAATAGCAACATCAGCGCGTAAACGGAGGAGGCGCGTGATAAATGAGCCCTGCGGTAGCTCTACATCATTAAACTCATAACCAAACTGGAAGAAAAGATGTCGGTTCGGCCGCCAGTTGAGGTCGCCACCAATTTTCAGTAAGTCGCCGTCATAGAACTCACCGGTATCGATATCGAAACTCAACGCAAAGCGGCGTTCCAGTGCAGACTCAAGGAAGAACTGCACGCGGTCAAAAGTATAAGCACCAGCACCGATGATGACGCCGGGACTGATTTCGAAATCCTCAACAAGAACCTCGTCTATCTGCTTCAGGCGGATCTCAAAGAAGTCACCAAACTGCGTTTCAACGCTAAAGGGTTCCACGACCAACTCGCGGCTTTCAGGAGTGCCGTCGGTGTTATCAATATTTTCGAAAATCGACTTGAATGTAACGTTGCGAAGGAACTTGCCGTTAGGCGTGAACGTGTAACCCAACTCGGCCTTGGTGCCAACAATGTCGGCCCGATTCACAAACCCTACTGCCGGATTGAAATTCTCTTCGATAGTCCATTGTCCCAGTTCACCGAACCACCGCTCGCTGTTGGGGTACTCGACACGCCAGCCGTAGGCCTCTTCATCGGAATTTATGCCCTCGGTATCCGACTGTTGGTACCAGGCCACACCTTGAATGGTGTTTCCCGGGATCGCCCTCGTATTCCTGTAGCGAAAATCCGCACCAAATAGCTGGTTATCCAGGTCGGCCGTCGGATTTCCATTCGTGTAAATGAGCCCTACACTGGACTCCTGCAAAATATTGGCAGCGGCTCGACCTACGAATACATTGCCTTTGTCGACATTCTCGAAATCATCCTGGAGCACATCGAGAACACCTATATTCCATCGACCGATTCGGCCGGAGAGCTTGCCTCCCGCCAGGATGTCAACGGGCTCACCGGAGTCGCTCAAGCCAAGCCGTCGCGAAAAAAATGGCCGCCCGTTTTCCTCAAGCCCGCCGAAACTGAAGATATCGAGATCCTGGTTGAAGAACTGCCGTTTTTCCGGAAGGAACAGCGAGAAACGGGTCAGATTGACTTGCCGATCATCGACCTCGGTCGCCGAAAAGTCTGTGTTCAGAGTAAGCGCCGCGGTCAACGATGGCGTAATTTTGAAGTAGGCATCCAGCGAAGGTTCCAGGTCACTCGAGGTGTTCCCGGCGGTGAAATCTTTCGACTGGTTGACCACCACGGAGGGAACGATGTCCAGCCCGCGACCCTGTTTAATGCCACTGATACAGTCGAGATAACCAGCGGACCCAGGGTTTATGGCGCGATCAAATGACGACCAGGCTATCTCCTCTTTTTTCCGCGCGATCGTACGGGCAACTGTGAAGCCCCACTTGCTGTTGTCTGAATTGAAGTTCAGCGTTTTGAACGGTATTGCTATCTCTGCGGTCCAGCCGAATTCGTCAATTTTTGCCTGTGCCTTCCAGATACCATCCCAGTCGCGATTAATTTCGGTCGGGCTTTCGTAGACGCCATCCCTGCGAATGCCGTTGGGATTGAGCTGAAACCAATACCCGGTGCGGCGCGTTTCGAACGGGTCGAGCAGGAACTCGATGGCATCGTCGAACCTTAGCGTATTGCCTTGTACCAGCTGGCGCGCACTTATCGCCGCAGGGTCGCTATCGTATAAACGGGCACCGACATAAAGGAAATCTTCATCGTAGGAAATGAAGAACTCCGACTTTTCTGACGGCTCACCATGGTCGACGGGCTGAAACTGGTGCAGGTCATCGATACGAGTGGCACGCGCCCATACGGCATCGTCCAGTACGCCATCGATTTCTGGTGCAACATTCCGTTGCTGAAGATCAAGACAAACAGATTTGCCCGCAGAGCTGGCACGCGCTGGTTCGTCAACCGGCGACGCATTAACGCTGGCTGCAAAAGCCGCCAGCAGGAAAGCCGTATAGCTTCTCCGAGCGCCCCGCGATAAACACATTTGGATACAGCGCTATTCAGCAACCCGGTTCAAATCCGGCAGGTTCCACTCGGATATCGGCTGCGGTTTGAGTACAGGATCTCCGAGCTCCGGCGAAGTCAGCAGGTAAAGCCCTGTATCGGTCGCGGCCCATATGAGTTTGCGATCCCACTCAATGAACACATTATCCGTGTTGCGTGTGTAGCTGCCAGGCTTCTCGAGGTCACCGCCCTGCGGAGGAATGAAGTACGACGAGATACGCGGATACTCCGGTTCGCTGATGTCATAGCACTGCAGGCCAGCGTTGAAGAAAGTGTAGCAGGTGAAATCCGGATCAGCTTTTCCCGGCGCTTTGAGATGCGGCGGATTATGCGGACCGAAGCGCCCCCGCTTTTGACAGAAATTATTGTATGGCGCCTCTTCGGGCGGACGCGGTATTGGCAACGTGGATATTTCCTGTGGATTCGCCGGATCGCTTATATCAATGATGTAGGTGTGATGATAAGGCTCATTGCAATCCGGATTCAGCGTTTCCGGCGCGCCTATCACGAAGCCCCGGTCAACCCTGGCGACATCCACGGAGTGAAACGCGATCGCGCCGGGTTTGTAAGGTCCCTGAAAGCGACCCACTAATTTCGGTGCTGCAGGGTCGCTGAAGTCATGGATAAATACGCCAAGAGATCCCCAGGGACTGAAGCTCAGTTTGCCACCGTTCTCCAGTTTTTGCGGAACATAGAATGCGCCATGCAAGCCGGTAAATGATTCCCCATCGCCGTGTTCACGCCAGGCTTTGTATTCCTCTTGCTCATCCTCGCGTTGACCCGGTAACCACCAGTGCGATACATGCTTGGGCGCTGTGGGATCGGAAACATCAACCACCATGACGCCGTGGCCATGCACACGCACGGGGCTCTCCTGGTGTGTGAACGTGTCATCTGGTGCGGCATCGAGAAAAGCGTATTTGCCGCCATCATAATAATCACGATGCGTGCCGCCGCCTGTCTGCCGTTTACGGGCCGGGTCGCCGAGATCGGTGCTGAATTCGGAAAGCAGCTTGATGTCGTATGGGTCACTGGCATCGTAGAAACGAACCCCGCGCAGTCCCTCGTGGCTTTTCACCCTCGCGTCAGCGCCCGGGTCATCATACTTGCCATGTGGAAATTCCATCGTTGCCCTGATCAGGGGCGGCGCAGCGCCGGTCATAAGAATCCACTTGCCGATATCGGCGTTGTAAGCGAGCTGAATCTGATTTCCAACGAAGGCATCCGCGTTAATCACTACAGGACTCAACGGATCCGTAACCTCGATGACACTACCTTTCGGTTTCCCTCCCTGCAGCAGGAAGCGTCGCTCGCCGAGGGACATCATTTGCATTTTCCAGCGGCGATTGTCGCCAGCGATATGGGCACGAACTGCCATGTTTCGAATATAAGTCGACTGGTCCAGATACGGCAGGCTGTCTGCTCGCGGGTGTGGGTGAGCATTTGCAAACGCTGTTACGGGAAGGCCAACCAGTAGCAACAGCAATGCCGAAAAATTGGATACGCGTTTCTTGTTAATGACTGTCATTCCGGTTCCCCTTTAGGATCTATCGACCAATACCCTGAAGCGCCTGCCTCGGACGAAGCAGCATCCAGTCTAGCTGATACAGTGAGCACAATGCAATCGATTGCAGTGTACGTAAACGGGCTAGGAATTCTTTATTCGCGCCGCCGTCAACGGCAGGTCACGAATGCGTTTTCCCGTTGCGTTCGCCACAGCATTGGCGATAGCAGCCGCGGTCGGGCCCTGCGATGCTTCGCCTGCACCCAGCGATGGCTGGCTCGGTTGGTCTATCAACGCCACCTCGACCAGCGGCACCTCGGGAAACGTCAGTATCGGATAGCTGGCCCAGTCTGTTGATGTAACGCCGTTAAGGCCCAGGCGTACCTGTTCCTTGACGGTCCAGCTGGCCGACTGGATCACACCACCTTCGATCTGGTTAATTGCGCCGTCCGGATTGATAACCAGGCCGATATCCGCGGCGCAAAGCGCGCGATCAAGCTTAACTTGTCCGCTTTCACTATCTACCACTACCCGCATCGCGACGGCACAGTAGGCGCCTGAATTTTTGTACCTGGCCATAGCGATTCCGACACCGGCCAGTGCGACCTCAGAATCGAATTTAGCGGCCGCCATTTGCTCGCGAAGTTTTTCGAGGACGCCGATCGCACGTTCATCGGTCAGGTAACGAATTCTGAAACTTATCGGATCCTCGCCCTGCACGTGCGCGAGCTCATCCATAAAGGACTCAATCGCAAAGACGTTCATATAGGCACCCAAACCTCTTAGTGCTGAGACCCTGACCGGCGTGTCAGGAATCAGGTGTTTGGTAATGCGATGATTGGCGAACGAATATAACGGCACTGCATTGCGATCACCGCCACCGCGCGGCTGAGGAATATTGCCTACTGGTGGCGAAGGCAGCGGCCGGGCTATTTGCCGTGCAGCAAACAGGTGGCCCGCACGTTTCGCGCCGGACGGCCGGATTGAATGCGTACCACTCCAGAGATCGTACTGCCAGTCAACGATCTGCCCTTTCGAGTCCAGCCCCGCGCTGATTCTCGTGGTCATGGCCGAACCGTAGGGTTCTCCCAAAAATTCGTCCGCGCGTGACCATTGCAAACGTATCGGTGTGCCCGGCATTTGCATCGCGATCAAAGCGGCATCCGCAGCCGCATCGTCCGCGCCATTGTGGCCATAGCATCCCGCAGCCTCTGCGATAATCAAGCGAACATTCTCTTCCCCAAGGCCGACGAGCTTCGCAATTGCTCCACGCATCAGAAAGGCGCCCTGTGTGTGGCTCCACACGGTAAGTTGATCACCGGATTTGTGTGCAATCGACATCGACGGCGACATGGACGCGTGTGCTTGAAATGGCCGTGAGTAATTTGCGCTAACCGTGCGGGCTATGTCTGTAGTGCCGACCGCGCCGCGTTCCGCCACAACCTTTACGTCAGCAGGCGCCTTCTTCAGCCACTCGTTGATCGTAGACGCTTGCAGGGGGAGCGCTGAAGTATCCCAGTGGCACAAGCGCGCCAACGCTCTTGCAGCCTTAACCGCTTGCTCCTCTCGCTCCGCCACAACGGCCAGGAATGATCCATCACGAATGATTTTGACGACGCCCGGCAACTGCGCCACGGCATCAAAGTCTGTCGGCGGCAGCAACTTCGCTTCGCGATCGCCCGTACGTACGACCCTGGCATGCAGCATGCCGTCCATACGGATATCCTGGATGTACGCGGGCTCCGCAAATACTTTGCGTGGGATGTCGATTCGCTGCAGTGATTGGCCGACAACCTGATAGCTATCGTGGCTCTTGGGGGATGCCGAACCAGTCGCATTTCGAGCGAGGCTAAGGTCTTTGAGCACGGCTCCGTAGCCGATTTGCGAGGCGCATCCGTCAACTGTGAACACACCATTCGTGACGCCGACTTTGTTGCGGTCAACAGCAAGTTCGTCGGCCGCCAGGCCAATCAGAATGTCGCGCACTTCGGCCGCAGCAGCACGCACTGCTGCGCCGCTAACCTCTACAGAACGACTGCCATTTGTGTATGCCTCGTTCGGTGACGAAGCGGTGTCAACCGCAGCAACGCGCACGCGGTCAAAGGCAACATCCAGCTCTTCAGCCGCGATCTGGGCCAGCGCCGTCTGGATGCCCTGACCCAACTCGCACTTACCCGGGGACAAGGTAAGGAACCCGTCCGCGTCGATACGCAACCAGGTACCGAGGCTCGGGTTCGCCGCCAGCGAACCGGGCAAGTCACCGCCCGCAGCGGCCTGCTGTGCAAGCACGCTTGCCGGTACCATGTTGAAGTACAAAACGATGGCTCCGGTACCCTGCAAAAAGCTTCGACGCGTAGTCATGACGATTCACCTTCCTGATAGCTACGCGCCGCCTCACTAACAGCGCTTACGATTCGATTGTGCGCGCCGCAGCGACAAAGGTTCCTGCTAAGTGCGGAACGGATTTGTTCCTCTGTTGGATTCTTGTTTTTTTGCAGAAATGCCGCCGCAGCCATCACCATGCCGTTGGCACAATAACCGCATTGCATAGCCTGTTCCTTGATGAACGCAGTCTGCAGGGGGTGCGGTGCTTCCGGGCTGCCCAGTCCCTCCAGTGTAACTATCTTACTGCCGACGACAGCGGCTACCGGCACGACGCACGATCGCACCGATTTGCCGTCCACCAATACGGCACAGGTACCACACTGCGCCACCCCGCAACCAAACTTCGGACCATTCAATTCAAGGTCGTTGCGCAGTGCATACAGAAGCGGCGTATCCGGCTCTACGTCCAGCCGAACTTCTTTGTCATTAACATTCAGGTTAATTGCCATCGATATCCCTCGCGGTAACACACGATAAGAAAACCAGGTCGGATCTCATGCCCGATCCTTTTTGTGTACAACACGCAGCGCATCTATCAACTCGCTGTCGTTCAGATCACCCATGCCAAGCTCCACCATTTGTTCGTACACGCGTTTGGCCGCGTGGCCGATGACGGACTGGCCGCCGACATCCTCAATCAGTCCGATGCCGTAGGCGAGATCTTTTATTCGATTATTTCCCGAGAACTGTACAGGGTCCTCGTGGCTATTTTCAGCCATGTAGCGGGAATGGCGAGCAACATGTGGGCTTCCGGTTGCACCCGTCGCAAAGCCTTCTGCTGCTACAGCTATGTCAATACCCGCGGCCTCGCAGGCCTGCATGCCTTCGGCACAGGCGGCAACCTGTATCGCGCCCATGGTGTTGTATATAAGTTTGAAAGTAATGCCGCTGCCCACGTCGCCCACATGCATCACGCTCTTGCTAATCGCGGCTAACACGGGGCGGATCGCATCCACATCACTGGCACTACCGCCTGCAAAGACTTTCAATTGACCCGACTCCGCGACATCCGGGCGGCCCGCAACCGGACAGTCGAGGAAATGCAAATCCCGGGATTTCGCGAGCGCGTTTAGCTCGGCCACCCACGTCAAAGACACCGTCGACATTTCAATGGCGTAAGCGCCGGGCTTTACGTCGCCGTGCAAAGCTCCGTCGGGGCCACTCCACGTCGCTCTCGATGCGTCGTCATTAATCAGGCTCGAGAAAATCAAATCGGCGCCTGCCGCAGCTTCCTTCGGCGTCGCGGCCAGAACTGCGCCCAGAGCCTCCAACGGACGCGCCTTTTCCAGCGTGCGGTTGTAGACATTGACGTCATGCCCACCGCGAAGGAAATTTCGCGCTATCGGCAACCCCATCATTCCGGCGCCTAGAAAAGCTATTTTTGCCATCTGTTTTCTCTTTTCTGGATTTACCGTGTAATTGCCAGCCCTTCCAGCGCCAGGCCATACGGAAGCAACTCATTTATCTGACGTCGCAGCTGCTCTGTTAACAACAGTCGGGTATAACGCCGATTCATCTCAGGCTGCTGCATGAGCTGGCGCGCGAGTTCCCAGGCGCGCGGCAATAGTCTTTCCCGCGGCAGTACCTCGTTCACCAAACCATATTCCATTGCACGCTGCGCATCGAGAACCTGCCCGGTCAGCAAGAAATAGCGGCCACGGTTCAGACCCATGATCATGGGAAATACGACGTGCACCCCGTCACCCGGGACCAGGCCGCCGGCATAGTGAGCGGAATCCTGAAATGACGCATTTTCCGCCGCAAGCACGATGTCGCACATCACCGGTAATTCAGCATGCCGTGCCGCCGGGCCATTAACGGCACTTATCATCGGTACGTCGATGGCCAGCAGGTTGGTGAGCAAACGGTTGGACTCCCAACCTAATTCCGCCCATTCATCAGGAGATTGTTTATGTGCCGCCTTGTTCGACTCGGCCTCAGCCACCGGGCCGGAAAACTCGTCACCAGTGCCAGTCATGATCACGACCTGGTTTTGACGATCACGCCCAATATTGAGAAACGCTTCTTCCAATTCCGCATGTGGCTGCCTTCCCCAATGCAGTGGCCCGCCATCCGTGCCCAGCGTGATTTCAAGAATGCCGTCTTCGCGACGCATACTGATTGCCGCGTATTTATCGCGGTAGTCTTCGAACCGTACTCTAAGCTTGTCTATATTCGTGCTCATTTTCAGATTCTCACTTTGGCCTGTACGGACGCCCCGCTATTGTTCTCTCGATTCGCGGATATCATCGAGTCCGTCAAAGAACGTTACCGGTGGATAGGCCGCCGGGTCGGTTACGACGTCCAGAACAGTCGTTTCGTTGCTCGCCAGCGCCTCGCGTAACGCAGGCAGATATTCATTGGCCTTTTCTACGCGGATACCGCGGCAGCCGCTGGCGCGCGCGATCGTCGCATGGTCCACCGGCGTAAAATAGCAGGCCGTGCTATGGCGCCCGAACTTCACATCTTCGGCGTCCTTCTGATAACCCAGACAACTGTTATTAAGGACGGTTAGCACAACCGGTGTTTTTCGGCGAGCCGCAGTTTCGAGTTCGGACCAGACATGCGCAAAGCCACCGTCCCCAACCATGCACAACACCGGGCTATCCGGGTTGGCAACCTTCGCACCTATAGCCAGTGGCAGACCCCAGCCAAGCCCGGCCAGGCCGCGCGGTGTAATAAAACGCATTCCGACTTTGAGAGAAGGCAGATAACAAGCTACCCAAAGCGTCGCATAACTCGCGTCGGCAACAACCGTCATATCTGCGGTTAACACCTGTCGAATGTCAGCAGCCATCCGTTCCGGCCTTATCGGGCTGTCGTCCGATTGTTCCAGTGCTGCAATTTCCACGGCATGTTTCTGCCTGGCTTCGGCGATGTGGCGTTCGATACCAGGTATCGCTTCGCGACGTCCTTTGAGCTTCTCGTAGATGGCCTCCAGCGTGAGCCTGGCGTCGCCCTTAAGTCGCAACGCTTCGTAATTACGGCCAATCTCTGCGCCATCAACATCAATATGGATATAGCGTGCGTGTTCGGGATAGAGCGCCCAGGAATCGGTGCCGTTTTGGTTCGTTCGCGTGCCAACCAGCAAGATCACGTCAGCCTGCTGAATGATCGCGTTCATGTGACGAGTCGGTGATAGTTTCCCCATCGCATAGCCGGTGACGCCGATGGATAGTGGATGGCGCTCATCAACCACGCCTTTGCCCATCACGGTCGTCATAACCGGTATGTGGGCATCTTGTTGCAATGCGGACACGGCCTCGCTTGCCGCCGAAAGATGCACGCCACCGCCCGCCAGAATCAGCGGCTTACTTGCCGACGCCAATAGCTCCACCGCCTCTTCGATCCGAGCTGGATCGGCAACTGTGCGATCAAGCGGGAAGTAGCCAAGGTTGCTCGTGCGCGATTCAGGAACCGGCATTTCTTCGAGCAGCAAGTCAGCGGGCAGAATCAATGCGACCGGACCTGGCCGGCCACTCGCGGCATTAGCGAAGGCCATATCGATATAGTCAACCACCCTTGAGGCCTCGGTCACCCTGCGGACCCACTTCGTGCAAGACTGGAACAGGGCAATATGGTCAAACTCCTGGAAAGCGTTGCGGTCAGCCTGTGTCCGAACCACGTCCTGAACGAGCGCAACGATTGGGACCGACACCTTGAGCGCCTCGGCCAGGCCCGGCACAAGCAGCGTCGCCGCAGGCCCGTTTTGCGCGGAGACTACGCCTACTTTGCCGCTGGTTCGCGCATAGCCATCTGCCATCGCCGTACCGGCGTTTTCGGTCCGGTACATGAACTGCGTGATGTTCCGCTCCTCCGCAGCCAGCAAGACCGCTGAAGGCAGCGATTGCGAAAACATCACTTCCACGCCATGCCGCTTCAGGCTATCAACGATAACCTCAGCTACGGTCTGTTTATTTTTCGGCGACATTGGTCATGCATCCTTTGAGTTCGGAGTGAGTCAGACAAAGCCACACTATCAAGTTATTATTAAACACGCTGCAAACATCCATAAGGAAAATAACTGTGAACAGTGGTCATTCAACATTAGTATTTTCGGCGCCGCCTTCACCAACGGTTCCCGTCAAGGGAACCGACCTGCAATTCCCGGTTAACCGCATTTTTTGCGTGGGCCGAAATTATGAGGCGCACGCGAAGGAAATGGGTATGGCCGTTGACCGGGAGGCACCTTTCTATTTCATCAAAAGCGCGTCCAGTATCGTCGCATCTGGTGCCACCGTTCCGTACGCGCCGGGAACCAGCAACCTCCACCATGAGATGGAGCTTGTCGTGGCTATAGGACAAGCCGCTTTTTGCGTCACAGAAGAGGCCGCACCCGAGGCCATCTACGGCTATGCCTGTGGCTTGGACATGACGCGCCGGGATCTTCAATTCAAAGCCCGCGACAAAGGCCGTCCCTGGGATCTCGGCAAGAATTTTGAAAACTCAGCCGTGATATCCGAAATTGTCCGGGTGAGTGAATCAGGACTCATCCAGTCCGGAGACATCAGCTTGTCAGTCAACAAAGAGCTAAGGCAATCTGGAAACATCAGCGACCTCATCTGGAACGTGCCTGAATTAATCGCCGATTTGTCAAAGTACTACCACCTGCAGCCAGGTGACTTGCTGTATACCGGAACCCCGGCGGGTGTTGGCCCGGTTGAGCCGGGAGATGTCATTACGGGCAGCATAGATAAAGTAGGCGAAATCGAATTCACTATTTCTAATTAGTTAGCCAGGACACCGTGCTTTCGCGGCGGCTTGTGTCGAGAATACTCACAAGTTTGCCAGTCTGCAATCGTTTGCAGTATAGTGGGCTTGTAATCGTCTGGGGAGGCGGATGACAAAATTATCGCGAAGGGTTTTTTTGCAGGGCGCAGCCCTGAGTTCTTTGTCTGTTAATTCAGTAGCTTCGCCAACAATAGGGCGAACTGAGACCGTCTTTGATTTTGTCGTGGCGGGCGCCGGGCACAATAGTCTGATCACCGCCGCCTATCTCGCCAAGGCAGGGTTCAGCGTTCTCGTACTCGAGGGGCGACCTACTATCGGTGGTGGCTGCAAAACCGCCGAGGTTTGCATGCCAGGATTCAAAGAAGATCTTTGTTCGACCGTGCACGGGTTTATCCAGTCCAACCCGGTGATTAGCAAGAATGAGTTGGACCTCTTCGATTACGGGCTCGAGTACATCGACCCCGACCCGATCATGCACACCTCGTTTGCGGACAAAGCTTCGATCACGATGTGGCACGACATCGAACGGACCTATGCGGAATACGCAAAATTCTCCAAGGCTGACGCAGACACATTCAGGCAACTGGTCAGCGAATACAAAGCCTATAATGCAGCCAAGAGCAGCGGCTCGACCATTCCGAATAGTGCCGTTTGGCGTCGCAGGTTCGCAATGTCCGGCTATGATCTGGTAAACGCGACTTTCGACAGCCCGGATATTAG
>Ga0224512_10000530_pt1 | contig 40142 bp, 41 predicted proteins | sample SF_May12_sed_USG_4_FD_169103 | JGI IMG/M metagenome (GOLD analysis project Ga0224512, IMG submission 169103) | Sediment microbial communities from San Francisco Bay, California, United States - SF_May12_sed_USGS_13 | ecosystem: Environmental > Aquatic > Marine > Sediment | place: USA... | reverse complement strand
TTGTAGGAGATCACGTGCACGCGGCTCACGCCGTTCGCGAGCGCGGCATCGATCGCGGCGGCTTTCGGCAGCATGCCGTCGGCGAGTTTGCCTTCAGCCTTCAGTTTGTCGAGCGCCGGCCGATCGATGTAGCTGATCAATGACTGCGGATCGTCAACGTCGTCGAGTATGCCGGGCGCGCCGGTCGTGAGTATCAGTTTCTCGGCGTCGAGTTCGGCGGCGATCGCCGCCGCAACCGTGTCGGCATTGATGTTCAGCACGGTGCCCGATTCGTCACAGGACAAAGGGCTTACGACGGGCATGAGGCCGTTGTCGAGCTGCTTGCGCAGAATGTCGGCATCGACGGCATCGATGTCGCCGACGAAGCCATAGTCGACGGCCGCGCCGCCCGCCCGCTCGACCGGCGGCCGGCGATGTGCGCGAATCAGGCCGGCGTCGACGCCGCTGATGCCGACGGCCGGGATCTGCAGGTCGCGACAGGCCGCGAGGATGCGCGTGTTGATCTGGCCATTGAGCACCATCGTCGCGACGTCGAGCGAGGGACCGTCGGTTACCCGACGGCCGTCGACGAACGTCGTGTCGAGTCCGAGCGCCGTCGCAAGCGCCGTCGACTGTGGTCCGCCGCCATGAATCAGCACGACCTTGATGCCGACCTGATGCAGGATCCCGACCTGCTCCATGAGCGCCAGCGTGTGCTGCCGGTCGGCGAAGAGTTCACCGCCGGCTTTGAGTACGAAGACCTTGCCTTTGAACAGGCGAATGTATGGCGCGGCATGCTTGAGCGCCGAAACGACGATCGCGCGATCTTTCCGGGCAATCACGAACCGGTTCCGAGCATCTGGTGCAGCACGGCCATCTGCGCGAGCATGCGGTTGCGCGCTTCGTGGATTACGATGCTGCGCGGTCCGTCGAGCACGGCCTCACTGACGACGACGCCGCGGCGCACGGGCAGGCAGTGCATGAACCGGCAATCTCTCTGTGCATTGTCGAACCAGGGCTCGTCGACGCACCAGTCGACGAGTTCGTTGCGCAGCTTCTGGTCCCCGAGCCGGTCACCGTAATGCCGCGTCGACGACCACGACTTGGCGTAAATGACGTGCGCGTCCTGCATCGCCTCGGCGCGATCCTCGGTTTCGCGGATCGAGCCGCCGTTCGCGTCGGCCGCCTTTTTTGCTTTATCCATCAATGGCTTGGGGAGCTCGAAGCCGTCCGGGCGCAGCACCGTGACGTCCATGCCGCGACGCGCGGCGGTGTACAGGGTCGAGGATGGCACCGCGAGCGGCAGCGCCATCGGGTGGTAGGCCCAGCTCAGGACGAATTTGCCGCCGTGCGCGGGAATGTCGTAATCGTCGAGCGTCTTCCAGTCGGCGAGATTCTGGCACGGATGCCCCAGCGCCGATTCCATGTTGATGTACGGCGTATCGATCAGGGCGATCAGCTCCGAAAATTCGGTATCTGCCAGATCGTAATCGAGGTTCTTGCGCTGCGCGAATGCGCGAATGCCGATCGCATCGCCGTACGACGCTATAACCGGCACCGCTTCACGGATGTGCTCCGCAGCGGCTCCGTCCATGACGATGCCTGGCCGGGTTTCGATTCCGTGGATCGACATTTCGGGTGAGATCACGAACGAGCCGCCGCCGAGCCGTGTCATCGCGGCCTGAAAAGACGCGAGCGTTCTCAGCGACGGGCTCAGGAACAAGAGCGACAACACTTTGCCACGCAACGCGTCGGGTTCGGGATGGGTATCGAGGCGATTCGCGAGTTCGAGCAGAGCGCGGATCTCTTCATTCGAAAAATCGGCCAGATCATTGAACGCTTTCATCAGATGTTCCTTTTCAGTCAGTCGGTGCCCGGCACCATCGATCGCAGGGCTTCGGCAAGTCGGTCAACATGTTGTGATTCGAGAACCAGCGGCGCGAGGATGCGCAGTACGTCGGGATCGGCACTCGTGCCCGTCAATATGTCGTGTTCGAGTAACGCGTCACGTATTTCAACGGCGGGTCCGTTGCACACGAGACCGAGCAGCAGTCCCATGCCCTGTATTTTTTTCACGGGCCCGACGATGCAGTGCTCGCGTATCTGTATCTCGCGTTCGCGCACGTTCTGCAGCAGATTTTCAGCGTCGATAGATTCGATGACCGCAACGATTGCCGCTGCGGCCAGCGGTCCGCCGCCAAATGTCGTGCCGAGGTCGCCAGGCCCGAATTTCGCGGCGATGTCCTCGGTACAGAGCACCGCACCGCACGGAACTCCGCCGCCGAGCGACTTCGCCGAGGTCAGGATGTCGGGCGCGATCCCATAAGCCTCGACGGCAAAATAGCGACCTGAACGGCCGATGCCGGACTGCACTTCATCGGCGATCAGCACGGCACCGTGCCGGCGTGTCGCGGTGCGCAGCGTCGCTGCGAATTCCGGCACGAGCTCGTACGCACCGGCAACGCCCTGCACCGGCTCGAAAATGACGGCCGCGATGCTGTCATCGATCATCTTTTCCGCGGCCTCGGCGTCGTCGCGTGGAATGAAGTCGACGTCGAACGGTGTGTTCGGAAATCCGTACCACTTCTGCGAATTCCAGGTCACCGCGCCGGCCGCCGCCGTGCGCCCGTGAAAGCCGTGCGTGATCGCAAGAACCCGGCTCCGTCCCGTTGCAACGCAGGCCATCCGCAACGCATTTTCATTGGCCTCGGCCCCGGAATTGACGAAGAACACCCGGCGCAGGCGCTGCGGCGCGATCGCGACGAGTTTCTCGGCGGCTTCGGCACGCACCTCGAGCGCGACGGCGTTGCTCTGAAACAGGAGTGATTTCGCCTGTTTCGTGATCGCGTCGACGAGCCGCGGGTGCGCGTAGCCGAGAGCCGCGACGGCATGACCCCCGTACAGGTCGAGGATGCGACGGCCATCCGCCGTGATGATGTCGCAGCCGCTGGCGCGCACCGGTACGAACGGCAGCTGCCCGTATACGGAGACAGTAGCGGCGGCTTCGCGCATGCGGGGATCGGCCGTCAATGGATCCGCGGTCACCGACATATCAGGTCCACCCCGGCGCCGGCGCATGGAGCCCCGTTGTCTCGGGCAGGCCCCACAGCCGGTTCATCCACTGCACGGCGCCGCCGGCCGCGCCCTTGACGAGGTTGTCGATCGCGCTCATCACCACGACGCTGTCACCGCTCGCGGCACAACCGATCTGGCAGCGGTTGCTCGCCACGACGTGTTTGAGGCGCGGCGTGCCGGCGACGATGTCGATAAACGGCGCGCCCGCATAGGCCTCGTCGTAAACGGCACGCAACTCCGCGCTCGACACGGGAGCGCGCGTGCGCGCCTGCACCGTCGCGTGGATGCCGCGCGCAAACGGTCCCGAATGCGGCACGAAATGCACGCGCACATCGCGTCCGGTTGCGGCTTTCGTGAATCCCGCAATCTCGGGCGCATGCCGGTGCGCGAGCGGTTTGTATGCGTAAACGTCGCTGTGCCGCTCGGGATGATGCGTGCCCGGCTGTGGCGTACGGCCCGAGCCCGTGCTGCCCGTGATGCCGGTCACGAAAATCTCGCCGTCCGTGAGTCCCGAACCGATCAGCGGTACCGCCGCAAGCAGCACGGCGGTCGCGAAGCACCCCGGATGACCGACATGCGCCGCAGGCACTTCGGCAACGTGTTCCGGCACGCCCGAGATGAAGGCGGTGAGCAGATCCGGCGCGCCATGACTCGTTCCGTACACCGCCTCGTAGTCGGACCGCTCTGCGTAACGAAAATCGGCCGAACAGTCGACGACGTGCACGCTGCAATCTTTGTTCGCGGCGGCCGCGATCGCGCCGGCAACGAGGCCTGCCGATGCGCCGTGCGGCGCGGCGGAGAACAGCGCGAGCGAGTCGCCCGCAGTGAGCGTACCGGTCCAGTCATCGTGGCCGGAGAATTCGATGTCCGCGTACGCACATCTCAGGTTCGGAAACGTCGCCGCGATCGGGTTGCCGCGCTGACTGCCGGAGACCGCGGCCGCGAGTTCGTAATTCGGATGGCCCGCGATCAGGCGCAGCAGTTCTCCGCCTACGTAGCCCGTGGCGCCGAAGACGACGGCCTGGATCGTATCGCTCATGCCGCCTCCCTGTCGTTCAGCAGTCCTGCGACGAGGTCACCGAGCGCGACGCCGTTCGTCAGCGCATTGATTGCCGGCAAGCTCAGGCGCTCCGCGATCTGAGTCACGCCGACCGCGTTATCGGTAGCCGGTCCGGTGACGACAGCGGGTTCGATCGCGAACGAATCACGCAGGATTTTTGCGCCTCCCCACGCGGAGACAGGATCGTTTGCGCACAGGATCACCGCGGTCAAAACGTCTCGGATCGACTGGTCGGACAGTATTGCCTCGACACCGTATGCGCCCAACAGCCCGTCACCGAGTTCGAGGATGATGACATCGGGAGTTCGTTCGGCAAGGCTCGACAGCAGGGCACGCGTCAGGGCCGGACCGTTGGCGGCCGTCGTCGTCACGACGCCCAGGTCGGAAAATATCATCGTCTCCGCAGCGCCTGCGTCTTCCATCGCAAGGATGTCGCGACGCAGGGACACGCCGGTCGCCTTGCATGCCGCTACGTGCAGGCCGAGGTGGCGGAGACGGCTGACGATCGCGCAGGCGGCAGCGGTCTTGCCCGAATCCATGCAGGTGCCCGCGAGCGCGACGACCGGCACGCCGCGGGCGTCCAGCAAGGCCAGTGTGTCGAGGGACTTCGCGCCGGCGCGCGCAGGCACGCCGATGCGCTCGCCGAGGAACGGGAAGTGCAGCACCGTGCCGAGCACCTCGCAATCGAACGGCGGGCCGACGTCGGGGTTGGCCGAATCGCAGATGCCGAGTACACCGCCGATATTGAGCAGCTGTATCGTATCGCCGACCTCGAGCCTGTCCGGCAGATAACCGGAATAGCCGCGCAGCGCCTTGCGATGCCCGAGCGCACCGACGACGATGTCGCCCTGATTGACCGTCGCCATGCGTCCCGACGTCAGCTCGAGCTGGTTGTAGCGGTTCTTGTTGTTCTTGACGCGCACCGCGACGAGCACGCCTTCCTCGCACGGAATGTCGCCGGACAGGCGCAATTCGTGGCCGAGATTGCTGTGCTGTGCGACCGAGGCGATCTTGTCGACGACCATGCTCTTCACGAACCGGCTCCGCCCGCGCGAGTCTGCAGCGAACCCGGCAACGACAGGATGCGGGCGTAGCCGAGCGCATCAGCCGGTGTCCATTCGCCTGCCGTCTCGCCGTAAACGCCTTTCGTTGCGGCGAGCAGCGAATGAGGCGAGGTCACGCCTTCGATGAACAGATGGCCGGGCCGCAGCCTGAACGTGACGGTGCCGGACACGCGCCGTTGCGACGATTGCAGCAGCGCCTCGATATCGGCACACACGAGATCGAGTTGCTTGCCCTCGTGCACGAGGTCACCGTAGACGCCCGCGATGCTGTCCTTGATGCGTGCCTGTTGTGCGCTCAGTACGAGTTTCTCGAGCTCGCGGTGCGCCGTAATCAGGGTCACGGCCGCCGGGGCCTCGAACGCGACACGACCTTTGGTGCCGAGCACGGTGTCCCCGAGGTGAATGCCGCGCCCGATCCCGTAGCTACCCGCAAGGACTTCGAGTTTTTCGATTAACGCGACGGGCGACAGCGCCTCTTCATCGAGTGCGACGGGGACACCCGCGGAAAACCGGAGCGTATGCCGTGAGGATTCGCGCGGCGTTTTGAACGCATCAGCCGACAACACCCAGGCGTCCTCGGGCAGCGTGTCGTCGGAGGTCAGCGTCTCTCGCCCGCCGATCGTGATGCCCCAGAGGCCACGGTTGATCGAATACGCCGAACCCTGTGCCGGCAGCGGCAGACCTTGTCGCTCGAGATAGGCGAGCTGTTCGTCGCGTACCCAGCTGTTGTCGCGCACCGGCGCCAGAATCTCCAATCCCGGATTGAGCGTCCGGAGCGCGACTTCGAAACGCACCTGGTCGTTGCCGGCCGCCGTGCAGCCGTGCGCGACGGTCGTCGCCTCGCGCACTTTCGCAAGTTCGGCAAGCCGCGCGGCCTGCAGGCCGCGTTCTGCCCCGACGCACAGCGGATACGCCTGGCCGCGCAGCACGTTGCCAGCGATCAGGTAGGCAATGACGGTGTCGAAGAAATCCTGCTTGCAGTCGATGAGCACGTGCTCGATGGCACCGAGCGCGAGCGCGCGTTGTTCGAGTACGGCCGCCGCATCGGCATCGATGCCGCCCGTATCGACGGTGGCCGTGATGACGTCGCGGCCATAGGTTTCCTTGAGCCACGGCACGCAAAACGACGTATCGAGGCCGCCGGAAAACGCAAGAATAATTGGGGATTCGTCTGTGCTCACTGTAGGCTCCGGGAGAACGGGATCAAGCGCCGGCTTGCGCGCGCTCGATGCGCGCAATCAGCATTTTTTGCTGTTGCGCGCTGTCCGTCGCCACGAAAACCGTGTCATCGCCGCCGATGTTGCCGATCATCTCTGGCCAGCCGGCACGATCGAGCGCCAGCGCGACCCGTTGTGCCGCGCCGATCGCGGTCTTGATGACGGTCAGATTCGGCCCGGCCGGCGTGATGTCGCGCAGGAATTCGGCGACATCGCGCATCGCCGGGGCATCGTCGGCGTCGCTGCCGGGCAGCTCGTAGCCTCTTGCCGTCTTGATCGCACCGAGCACCCTGAGGTCGCGGCTGACGCTCGACTGCGTCGCCGCCAGGCCGCGTTCCCTGAGCGCGTCCACGAGTCCCTGCTGCGTGTAGGCAGGCGTCTGCAGCAGCATTCGCCGCAACGCGTCGCGGCGCATAAGCTGTTCCCGGGTCGAATTGGGCATCGGACTTTCCGCATAAATATGTGCATATTTCTAGCAAAATGCGCATACTACGTCAAGCCCGGATTTCGCCTGACGCGCTATTTGTTATCGGGTTACACTGCGCGCCGATTACGCGCTGGAACCCCTTATGTCGCTACCCGAAAGCGTTGAATTCGTCACCGGCGAGGCGCCGGTCGGCAGCGTTATCTGGCTGCACGGGCTCGGTGCCGACGGCCATGATTTCGAGCCGATCGTACCCGAACTCAGGCTGCCCGAGTCACTGCCACTGCGCTTCGTATTTCCGCATGCGCCAGTGCAGCCCGTGACGATCAATGGCGGCATGTCGATGCGGGCCTGGTACGACGTCGTGAGCCTGGATGCGGGTGGCGCGGTGGACGAGGCCGGCATCCGCGCAAGCTGTGCGATGCTCGAGCGGCTGATCGAACGCGAGAATGAGCGCGGTATCGACACGAGTCGCATCGTCATTGCGGGATTTTCACAGGGTGGGGCGATCGCGCTGCACACGGCGCTTCGCTGGCCCGAGCGGCTCGCGGGGCTCATAGCGCTGTCGACGTTTCTGCCGATGACCGCCGCGCTGAAGGCCGAAGGCATCGATCGGCCCGCTCCGGCGAACAGGCAACTGCCGATCTTCATGGCACACGGCCATTTTGATCCGCTTCTGCCCCGGCAGTTGGGCCGCAGTGCCGCCGACAGACTGGAAAGCGCCGGATTTCGGGTCGAGTGGCACGATTACCAGATGGCGCACGCCGTCTGCGCCGAGGAGATCGACGACATCAGCGCCTGGTTACAAATCGTTTTCGCCGACCCGAAATGAGAATTCCGATTCACCCGTGATGCGCCCCGTCGGGTCGAAGCGACGCTCGACAAAGCGCCACTGGCCCTCGCTGTCGGCGATGACGATCGACGAACAACGCGTGCCGTAGTCGGGCAGTACGATGAACGGCGCGGTGATAGCATGGGCCGTCGCAAACGGCAGGCGGCCGCTTTCGGCCTGATCGACCGGTCCTTTTTCGCGATCGCCGAGCAGACGCAGCAAGCTTGTCGCATTGATCGTGTCGGCGTCGATCAGTGCGAGCAGCGCCGCTTTCGTCCGTTCGACTTTCTCCCAGGGCGTGTCGAGCGTGGCGTTACTCAGACCATAGATGCCCACGGGTAAATCACGCAGTCCGCCGCCACGATTCGACAGGTAACCGAGCTGCCCGCGGTCCGCTGCGAGCAGATTGAATCCCGCGTATTCCGATTCGCCGATTGTGTTCAGGTAATCCTGCGGCCTCGATTTATTTTTCAGAAAGCCGGTCACGAGATGTCCTCGCGAGCGCAGCTTTGCGGATTTTTGCTCGGCATCGCGAAAATTCGTCACGGCCGCGAAGCGGCCACCCCGATGCAGCGCTAGCCAGGTGCCGCCTGCAAGCAGATCTCGACCACCCACGATGTCGGAGCGGTCCGGCCACCAGTGCGCTTCCTTGCTCGGGCGCGAGTGAAACTCGTCACGATTGCCCGCGATGATCAGCGGGTAGTCGGGATGCGCATTGAATGCGACGACGATCAGGCACATGGTCAGTGCTCATCGCCGGCGTCGACCCAGTCATCGATCAACCGGCGCGAAATCGATATGCGAAACGGTAATTTGGGATAACCCGAGCGCAACTCCTTGCGCGTAAACCAGCGGGCGTCCTCGAGTTCGCCGTCGTTCCTGATTATATCGGTCGATGCCGCGTCGGCCATGAATCCCAACATCAGGGAGGAGGGGAATGGCCACGGCTGCGAGCTGTGATAATGAACGCCGCCGACGCGCACATTGGTCTCTTCATACACCTCGCGACGCACGGCGTCCTCGAGACTCTCGCCGGGTTCGACGAAGCCGGCGATCGTCGAGTAACGGCCCGCCGGCCAACTGCCCTGGCGGCCGAGCAGGCAGCGATCGCCGTCGGTGACGAGCACGATGATCGCGGGATCGACGCGCGGGAACAGCACGCGGCCACAGGTGGGGTTGACGCACACACGCGTGTTGCCACCCGACTCCGGACGCGCCGACGATCCGCACACGCCGCAATATTCGTGGGCGGCGTGCCAGAGAACGAGCGCACGCGCATGCGCGACGAGATTAGCCTCGTCCGGCGGCAGCACCGAGCCCAGGTAGCGGAGATCCTGAAACACGCCCAGTTCGGGAAATGGCGGTTTTTCGCCGCTGGCGACCGCAAGCGCGAATGCGGGCCGGTTTCGAAACAGGCCCAGAAAAATTGGTTCCTGGACGTCGAGCAACGCGTGGATCTGGTCGCGCTGCAACAGCACGGCCGTTAGCGGATCACCGCCGACGAGGCACTGATCACCCAGAATCGGCACGAAATACGTGTCGTCGCGCGCGAGGGCGCCCGCGAGCCAGTCCGGGTCTCTGCGCCGTTCGCCGCTTCTGTCGACAAACGCACCGGCGAATACATTGTGGTCTTCCATGTGAAGTTCCGGCTTGTCGAGGCCCGGGAAGCGCCCGCGCCCGGTCGGCTGGCGGGACCATGCGCTCTCTGCGCAAGTCCGCCCCGAGTCTGGTTTGCGCGCAGCAGTTTACCGGAAAACGCACGGCACACGATGGCGCAGGCAGGAAACTCAGGCGCTGACGAAGCTGCGCACGCCCGGCCGGCGGCGACGGTGCGCTTCGATCTCACACGCCGGGCAGGTCTTGTGGTCGAGCGCATAGGCGTCCTGGACGTAGCGCACGCGACAGGCGGCACAGACGGCGAGATACAGCTCGTCATTGTAGGAAATGCTCAGCAGGAGATTGAAGGCCCATTCAAAACTCAGGACTGGCCTGTCGTGCAACAGCAGATAGGTTTCGTACGCGCGGCACACCCGGTGTCCGAAATCGACGTCTGGCCTGGGCCAACAGGGATGCACGTTGTTGCTGGCGTCGATGCGCAGCAGCAGGCCGCTCGTAAACAAGGCCACCAGCGTCGTCGCCTGCAGCTGGTTATCGGGATTCTTGACGAAAAGCGACACCTGGCGAGGTGATTTGCCGCGCCGGCGGCGTACGCTGGCCCCGCCCGCATGGCGAAAGTAGCGCGCATACAGCTTGCGGATGCGGTCGTCGGAGAGGCCCGTGCATTCGCGTATCGTGCGTGTCCTCGCCTCGTGGCGGATCATTCTGAGCGCGAGTTCGAACTGGCTGCGCTCCGCGGAATAGCGGTCGTCGGTGAGTCGCATTTATTACCCTTTATGCTAGAAATAGACCATATATAGTGTTACCTTAGCCTATATGATCCATACATGGTCTTTCAATCAAAAAAACACAAAGTCGCCAAAGCACCGAAATATGCCCGAAAGGAGTGGGTCGTATGGATTACACGGGGCCGGATCGAGCCGATTTCGCCAATGTTCATTCATTGAACCGGGCCTATCTTGACTGCCTGCGTCGCGCCCGGCCCGGGGCGCCGATGCGACAGCGGCTCGCGCCGGAGTTCCGGCCGTTGCTCGAGCGACTGACGGATCCGCAGGTGCGGCGCCTGGCCGCGGCACCGTTTTTGTTGTTCTCGCTGCGCGAGGGCGACGATGCGTTCTGGATGCGACTGTTCGGTGAGCAGCCGAACAGGGACCTGTTTTCGGCCATTGAGCAGCCGGACGACGCCGGCAAGATTGTCGCGGCTGCACTCGGATTCCTGTGGCAGCTTGCGCGGCAAAATCCTTATGCTGCCCGCATCGTCTGCGGTGCGACGCTCAACTGGTGCGAGCAGCTCGCACAGTGCACGCTGTATCGGCTGTTAGAGCGTGCGAGCACGGAGCAGGAACTGTTACAGCCGCGCCTGTGTGACAACACTGAATTCTGGGCCCGGTTACTGTCTGCCGGCCTGAGTTCGGAGCACGCGGTTCGCAGTGCCGCGCACCTGGCCGCCCTGCAAACGACCCTGACGGATCGTGACCCCGCGGGTTATCGGCGCCTGGCCGCTGCTGCCTGTCGCATCCCCGTCGAAACGCTGGAGGTCGCGGAGAAATCCGGGGATCGCAAACAGCCCAAGAAGTTGTGACGATGCGTAACGGCCGTGGGTACAATACGCGGCCTCATGCAAGCGTTGTCAATCAAAAACCTGAGCAAGACCTACGCGAACGGCAACCGCGCACTCAAGGGCATCAACTTCTCGGTTGCCGCCGGTGATTTCTATGCGCTGCTGGGGCCGAACGGCGCCGGCAAGACGACCGCGATCGGCATCATCAGCTCGCTCGTCAACAAGTCGAGCGGTGAGGTCGAGATCTTCGGCCACAACATCGATACGGATCTCGAAGCCGCCAAATCCTGCATTGGCCTCGTGCCGCAGGAAATCAACCTCAATCTCTGGGAGTTTGTGCAGGACATCGTTCTGAATCAGGCCGGCTATTACGGACTGCCTCGGCGACTCGCGAAGGAGCGCGCCGAGAAGTACCTGCGCGAGCTCAGGCTCTGGGATCGCCGCAACGATCGGGCGCGCAGCCTGTCGGGCGGCATGAAACGCCGCCTCATGATCGCACGGGCGCTCGTCCATGAACCGAAGCTCTTGATTCTCGATGAGCCGACGGCCGGAGTCGACATCGAAATTCGCCGTTCGATGTGGGAGTTCCTGCGCGCAATCAACGCGGCGGGCACGACGATCATACTGACAACCCATTATCTCGAGGAAGCCGAATCCCTGTGCCGACACGTCGCAATCATCGACAAAGGTTTAATCATCGAAGATGCTCCGATGAGCACGGTGCTGCGAAAACTGCAGCGCGAGGTATTCGTGCTCAGCCTGGCCGAATCTGTACAGACGGCGCCGCGGCTCAACGGCTTCGAAACGCGGTTACGCGATGATGGCGAACTCGAGGTGGAAAAGGGTCCGGCGCACAGCCTCAATGATCTGTTCGCCCAGCTCGACGAACGCGATATTGCGGTTGTCAGCCTGCGCAACAAGGCCAATCGGCTCGAGGAGCTGTTTATGCGCCTGGTCAAGAGCAACCAGAACGGCATGAATTCGGCGGGCGAGGTATGAATCTCGCTCTCAATCTCATCGCGATGAAGACGATCGTGCGCAAGGAGATCGTGCGCATGATCCGCATCTGGGTGCAGACGATCGTGCCTCCCGCGATTACGATGACGTTATATTTCATCATCTTCGGCAATCTGATCGGCCGGCGCATCGGTACGATGGATGGATTCGACTACATGCAGTACATCGCGCCAGGACTCATCATGATGTCGGTGATCACGAATTCCTACGCAAATGTCGTATCGTCCTTTTTCGGTGCCAAGTTCGGCCGGCATGTCGAGGAAATGCTGGTATCGCCCATGTCGAACGCAACGATCATAGTCGGCCACGTCGCCGGTGGTGTGCTGCGGGGGATGGCAGTCGGGCTGCTGGTTACCGTGATAGCGCTGTTTTTCACGAAGCTCTCGGTGACTAATCCGCTGATCACGATCTCCGTTGTAGTGCTGTCGTCGGTCGTGTTTGCGCTCGCGGGCTTCATTAACGCGGTATTTGCAAAAAAGTTCGACGATATCTCGATCATTCCCACGTTTGTCCTGACGCCGCTGACCTATCTCGGTGGCGTGTTTTACTCGATATCGCTGTTGCCCGAGTTCTGGCAGACCGTATCGCGCGCCAACCCGATCCTGTACATGGTCAACGCGTTTCGATACGGGATTCTCGGCATTTCGGACATCGGCATCGGCAAGGCCTATACGATCTTGTTCGCGTTCATCGTGCTGTTGTTCACGGCGTGTCTGCAGTTGATGCGTCGCGGCGTTGGAATCAGGGAATAACGATGTGCGGACGCTTCGCTTTTTACTCCCCGGCCGAAGCAACGGCCGCACTGTTCGGTGTGCATGGCTCTGTCGATATCAAACCGCGCTACAATATCGCGCCGACGCAGGATATTGCCGCGATAAGGAATGACGATAAGCAACACCGTGAGCTTGTCGTTCTGCGCTGGGGACTCGTGCCGTTCTGGGCGAAGGATCCGTCGATCGGCAACCGCATGATCAATGCAAGAGCCGAGACGGTCGCCGAAAAACCGGCTTATCGCGCGGCGTATCGGCATCGGCGCTGCGCCGTACTTGCTGACGGCTTTTACGAATGGCGCAAGGAAGCCGCGGGCAAGACACCGTATTTCATCACGACGGCGGGCGGCGAACCGTTCGCGTTTGCGGGTCTCTGGGAGAACTGGCGACGTAAGGACAGCGACGAGTCGCTGCAGACGGTGACGCTGATCACGACCGCGGCGAATGAGTACCTGAGTTCGCTGCATCACCGCATGCCGGTTATTCTCCGGCCGGACCTGGCTGGAACGTGGCTCGCCGGCGGCGACGGTGCACTCGAAACGCTCGTCAAGGACTGTCCGCCGCTCAAAGCCTGGCCTGTCGATCGCCGCGTCAATAACGCGCGCAACGAAGGCGAGGATCTGATCGAGCCGGCCGGCGACGACTGGGCGGGGTAGCCTGCCTGTTGCGCCAGGGATCGGGATCCGGGCCGAAATACACCGGCTGGCTCGGCAACTCTGCCGGCTGCGTGGCGACGATCAGAGTGCCCGGCCCGCCGTGGACGCCGAGTGCCGAACCAATTTCGGTCCTCGTGAGGCGCTGGATGTCGGGTAATGCGCGGCGTAGATGCCGTTCGAGCTCGTCCGCATCGGCAGGACAGACCGCGTGCGCGATCGCGACATTTAGGGGTCCAGCGGCTCGCGTTTTGCGTACGACGTGGCGCGCAAACCGATCCAGTCGATTGCGTTTACCGATCAGGAAGCTGCCCGTCGCAACCCGCCCGTCATCGGTCGTACGCAGGATAGGGGTCAGTCCCAGCAAATCGGCGCAGATCTTCACCCAGGGCGGCAGCCGGCCGCCGCGGACCGCGTATTTCAGATCGTTGAGCAGCGCAAACGTCCGCGTCACGGGGATCAGCTTGTCGATGCCCGCGAGGGTTTCCTCGATGGTAAAGCCGGCCTGCGCGCATTCGGCCGCATACACTGCGAGCTGGCCCTGACCCAATGAGGCATTGCGGGAGTTCACGACATGAACGCGCCCCGGGGCGTTCGTTCGCCCGGCGGCCGATCGGGCCGCCTCGAGCGTACCGCTGACGCGACCCGCCAGATTGATCGAGATCACGTCGGGAAAGTGACTCGCAAGAAACTGGAACTGTCTGCGGAATTCCCCGGGCGCCGGTTGCGACGTTGTCGGATGATGCGGATTCTGCTCGAGTTCGGCAAAGAATTCGCTCGCCGTGATGCTGACTTTGTCGAGATAGCCACGGTCACCAAACTGGACGCGACACGGCACGATATGGATATCGAGCCGCTCTATGTCTTCGTCGGCGATATCGGCCGCCGAGTCCGTGATGACCGCGAAGCGCTGGTCCGCGTGGTGGCTCGAGTGCTGCTGCCGGTGCATATCGTCGGCTTTTTCGGCGCTGACATCGCCGTACCGGCGTGCAACGTCAAATACGTTTTCCGGATCGTTGACGTGCACATGAATCTTTGCTTTGCGTTTGGTGCCGGCCAGGATTAGCGAGTCGCCAAGTACCGCGAGCGCCTCGCGAAGCTTGCGGCGGTCGATATCGACCGCTGTGACGATACACTCGGTGCAGAATCGGTACGCCGGGTCTTCCGCCGAGCCGGCGGTATCGGCAGCGAACTCGTCCGTGTTCAAAACCGAAAGATCGGGTTCGGGGCTGATCGTGCCGTACTGGACGAATTCCGCCATGCCCGCGATGAGCGCAACAAAGCCTTTTGCGCCGGCGTCGACGACACCGGCTTTTCTCAGAACTTCGAGTTGCTCAGTCGTCTGCACGAGAGCCTGCTCTGCCCGTTCGACGCCCGCCTGCATAAGCGTTGAGAAGTCGCTGTCCCGATTGTTCTTGGTGTGCTGCCTGATTGCCTCTGCAAATACCGCGATGACTGACAGGATCGTGCCCTGACGCGGCTCCGACAGCGCGTCGTGGGCGTAATCGCTGCCGATCTGCACGGCTTTGCCGAATGTGTACGTCGTGAAGCGGGTGAGGTCCTCGGCTGAATCGCTCATGCCCTGGAAGAACTGGGCCACGATCGCACCGGAGTTGCCGCGCGCGCTATCCAGCAGACCGTCCGCGATTGCCGCCAGTAGCGTCCCGAGGTGTTTGTCGTCCGGGTTCGTGAGCAGGGGGAGCACCGAGCCCATCGACAGGCTCATGTTCGTGCCGGTGTCGCCGTCGGCGACCGGAAAGACGTTGATCCGGTTCAGATAATCCTGTTCGCCGACGACGCGATGTATCCCCGAGACGAGCGCGTTGGCAATCGCGTTGCCGTCGAGGTATTTGGACACGGCTCGGGTCAAGCGCCATGCGCCCGGAGCGCCGGCTACTCCCGCGGCAACAAGAACTTGCTGCCCTCATAATCGAGAATGACGCCATCGGTCGTTATCTCTGTGACGACGGGTCCCTCTTTGAGTCGCGAGCCCTCGCGATGCTTGTCCATATTGACGAATACGAATCGATCGCCGGGTTTGTCGCTGTAAACATGAATATCGAGGTGCAGCTCGGCGATCTCCAAAGCCCCTTTCACGCGTAACTCGTCAATGGTCGGTACCGATTGCGGCGGGCTCAGGGCGCGAGCGGGTGCGGGGGTAGGCAATGGCCGCTGCGGTTCGGTCGTCGTGGGCCGCTCCGGAATCGCCTGATTCTGCTTGGCCAATGCGACCCGATCGGCGAACGACTGGCTCTCGACGGCCGGCTGCATCGGCGCGGGGGCCGTGATCATGGCTTCCGCGATGGCCGGTCGCGGCGCATCGGGCCGTATGAGCAGGCCCAGCACGACCACGAGGTTTATCGTGAGCAGCGCACCCAGAACATACAGCCACCGTGGTGCACGGGGCGCGTCGGAGGTGACGGGCACGCTGGTGAATTCGGCACCCGCTTGCTGCTGGCGTTCGGTCTCGGATTTCTTTAGCGCGTCAAGGATGAAAGACATGCATTACTCCCGGGCGAGCCGCGGTCGCGTCAGCCGCGGCGTACCATCGAGCGCCAGCAGCGAGTTGATGAGAATTTGCGTTTGCTGACCGGCCAGCCCGTCGACTTTTAAACGCTGGTCGCGCTGAAAATCGCGTACCTTCTGTTCGAGCTGTTGATCGTAAAGCTCGGCGTCGAGCGGTGGCGCTTCGTAGCGGGCGTCGATGGCGGCGAGGCTTTGCCGCAGCCAGGCGACACCTGGATTGTTGACGCCGGGACGCAGGGCGACCGAGATGCCGTTCGGCGGTTTCCAGATCAGCATGTACTGGCCGAACCACAGTTCGGACAGCTCATCGATCGGATGCAACACGGTGATGCCGCCGATCGACAATTCCGCCCTGTCGCCCTCGACGCCGGTGAGAACGACCGGGTGCGAATCGCCCTGGTCGTCGATCAGCGTCAGAATGGCCGGACGGTCGAGCTGCCGCAGGCTCGTCCATGAACCGCGCTGGTACAGGCAGCTGTAGCCTGCGGCCTCGGCCTGCTCGCAGGCGGATTGCGACGCGCCTTCGTAGTCGAGGCCCCAAAGCGCAAACAGTGTGCCGAGCGCCGTCTCGACGTTCACGAGGTCGGCAGCGAGGCGCAGCTGTTCCTCGAGCGTGATCTCGACTTCGGTCTCCTCGCCCGGGACGACCGGTTCGAACAGCGGCTCCGTTGGGCTCATCGCCGCGGCAGCCAGCGGCACGGCGATAATCTCGTTGCTGACAGCTCTGCGCTCCGCGATCACTGACCAGATTCCGACTGTCATCATGATCACGCCGAGTCCGGCAATAATTGGCAACGCCCAGTTCATCCAGGTCGGGTTGATGGTCTTGCCGGTCACTTCGGCCGTCGCGCGGCGGATCAGGCGCCGGTTGACCTGCCGTGATTCGAGGCTGTAGGCCCCGAGCAGGGCACGGTCGCAAATGACGTTGATCAGTCGCGGGACCCCACCGCTGAGTCGGAATACTTCGCGCTTTGCACCGGTGTCGAATACCTCCGTCAATGCCCCGGCGACCCTGAGGCGATGCTCGATATACTGAGCCGTTTCCTCGCGCGACAATGGCTCGAGGTGATAACGTGCCGTGATACGCTGGGCGAGCTGCCGCAGGTCGGTACGTGCGAGGACGTCACGGAGTTCGGGCTGACCGATCAGAATAATCTGCAAGAGCTTTTGCTTGGCAGTCTCGAGGTTGGTCAGCAGACGCACCTGCTCGAGGACGTCGGCCGCGAGGTTTTGTGCCTCGTCGACGACGAGAATCGTGCGCCGTCCCTCGGCGTGTGCATCGAGCAGATACTGATTGAGGCCGTCGATCAGTGCTTTGGCGCTGGTATTCGTTGCGGCCAGCGCGACACCGAGTTCTTCACAAATCGACTGCAGAAACTCGAGCACCGAAAGCTGCGGGTTCAGGACGACCGCGACGTCGGCATTCGCCGGCATGCGATTGAGCAGCAGCGTACGCACGAGCGTCGTCTTGCCCGTGCCGACTTCGCCCGTCAGCTGAATGAAGCCGCCGCTCTCGGTGACGCCGTAAACGAGGTGCGCGAGCGCCTCGCCATGCCGTGCGCTCATGAACAGGTAACGCGGGTCCGGCGTGATCGCAAACGGCTTCTCGTTAAGTCCGAAAAAACTCGTATACATTGCTGCTTGTCGTTGCCGATCCCGAAGAACCCCGATTCTACCTTAACCCGGATACCGAACGCAGACAGGCGCAAGCGTTGCGGACCGCCGGTCGCTCACGATTTCCCGAGAGTCCTGGCGCGGCTCACCGAAGCACTGCCGAAGCGATTGCGAATCTCGTCTACCGTGCGGTCAACAGTGCCTGCCAATAGCCCGCTGTGATCGGCAAACAGATCGCGCTGCTCTGCCGGCGCCAGTTCGGCGACGCCCACGCCGAGCAGGCGGATCCGGACGCCGGGATTTGCCTCGAGCCACGCCACCAGAAGTTCGCGCGCGACGGAAAATATCTGATCGGTCGAATTGCCGGCCGGCTGCAGCTGTCGCTGGCGTGCAAACGTCCGGAAGTCGGATTGCCGGATCTTGAGCCTCACGCTGCCGGCGACGAGCGTCGAGCGGCGCAGCCGGCTCGCGGTTCGCTCCGCGAGCCGCAAAAGCTCCCGCTCCATGTCGCTGCGGCGGGTCAGATCACGATCGAAGGTTTCCTCCGCAGAAACGGATTTTTCCGATCGTGTTGAAACTACGGGGCGATCGTCGATACCCGCCGCACGCTGCCGGGTCACCGCGGTGAATCGTCCGAAGATAGGCACGAGAACACGATCGTCAGCCCGCCGCAGATCGGCAATTGTCCGAATGCCGACGCGTGTCAGATGCACGAGCGTTTCCCGGCCGATCCTGGGCAACACCGCGACGTCCAGCGGATCAAGTCGTTCGCGCACGTCGGCTGCGGTAATCACAACCAGCCCGTCCGGTTTATCGAGGTCCGATGCGATCTTTGCGACGAGCTTGTTTTCGGCGACGCCAACCGATGCCGTGAGACCCGTACGATCGAAAATCGTGTGTTTGATGCGTGCCGCAATTTCGGCGCCCGAGCCGAACAGCGTCTGGCTGGCGGTCACGTCCAGAAACGCCTCGTCGAGCGACAGGCTTTCGACCTGCGGCGTGATCTCGCGAAACAGGCCGAATATCGTCTTCGATTCGCGTCGGTATTGCGGCATTCGCGGCGCCACGCGCACGAGTTTCGGGCAACGTCGCCGCGCTTCTGCCATCGGCATCGCAGAGCGGATACCGTACTCGCGTGACTCGTAGCTCGCGGCCGCGACGACGCCACGGCCGCTGCCGCCACCGACAACGACTGGTTGGCCGCGGAGCTTCGGATTGTCACGCTGTTCGACCGCGGCAAAAAACGCGTCCATGTCGACATGCAGTATGGTGCGCGTGAGTGCGGGCATCGAAGTCAGGACGTGCGTCCAACGATCAGTTGGGCGAGCCAGCGCAGCGGTTCGGCGCTCGCCCCGAAGACCTGGAGTTGTTCGAGGGCACCGCGCAGCAACTCGTCACACCGCCCGTGCGCCGTGGCGATGCCGAACAACCCCGGGTAGGTTGCTTTATGCAGTCGCTGATCGGCGCCCGTGCGTTTGCCGATGGAAGCCGTTTCGCCCTCGACGTCAAGCACGTCGTCCCTGATCTGAAAAACGATACCGATTTTGCGGCTGAATTCGAGTAATGCAGCGGCCTGGTCAGCGTCCAGATCGCCTTTCAGTATCGCCGCCGCGGCAATCGCCGCATGAATCAGGGCACCGGTCTTCAATGCGTACATATGTTCGATTGCAGCGGGCGACAGCTCCTTGCCTTCGGAATCGAGGTCGATCGACTGACCGCCCGTCATGCCGAGCGAGCCGCAGGCATTCGCAAACAGCTGCACCAGCGCCTGACATCGGCTTGCCGACACGCCGTCGATGTCGGCGATTACGGAGAACGCGAGTGGCTGCAGTGCGTCGGCTGCGAGTATCGCGGTTGCCTCGCCGAACTGCCGGTGGACCGTCGGTTTGCCGCGGCGCAGATCATCGTCGTCCATCGCCGGCAGATCGTCATGAACGAGAGAAAACGCGTGAATCAGTTCGACGGCTGCTGCGGGCGCGTCGAGCAGAGCTGCGCTGACTCCGATGCACTCACCGGCCGCGTATGCGAGCAAAGGCCGAATCCGCTTGCCGCCGTTGAATACGGCATAGCGCATCGCTATGTGCAGTCGGGCGGGTGAGGTGGCCTCGGCAGGCAATACCTGATCGAGCCGCTTTTCGACCCGGCTTACGTAATAGCCGCTGCGTTCAGCAAAAGGTGCCGACAAGTCTGGCTCCCTGACCATGTTCGGAAGGAGTGTAGCGTAAACCCGTTGCCGGGTCGGCGCGCCTGGTGTCCCGCTGCTGGGCTATAATTTCGGTCCCCGATTCGATCGAAACCCCGGACAGCACCACTATGCGGGCAACTGCCAGAGCCCAGCCGAATATTGCGCTCATCAAGTACTGGGGCAAGCGCGATACGAACCGCAATCTACCGGCCGTGGGATCGATCTCGATGACATTGTCCGAGCTGCACACTGAAATGTGCGTCGAGCTTGACGTCTCGCTTGATGAGGATGTGTTGGTCGTCAACGGTGTCGAGAATCCCGGGCTCCGGCCACGAGTTCAGAGCTGCCTCGACCATGTGCTCGGCGCCGGGCGCAGCCGCGCCCGGATTACCAGTACTTCGAATTTCCCGGTAGCGGCCGGACTTGCTTCGTCAGCATCGGCATTCGCCGCTCTCGTCGTGGCCGCCGCCGCCGCGGCCGGGCAGTCGCGGACGACCGCCGAGCTTGCCGCCCTTGCGGGGCAGGCGTCGGGGTCGGCTGCGCGTTCACTCTACGGCGGCTTCGTCGAGCTTCGGAACCGGGACGATGACATCGATGTGCGCTCGCTGCGGCCTGGCAGCGAATGGCCGCTCAGCGTGGTCATCGCGATAACGACGGCGGATGCGAAACCGGTCGGATCCGGCGCAGCGATGGAAATCAGTCGCAGGACCTCGCCGTTTTATGCACGCTGGATTGATCAGCAGGAGACCGATCTTGCAGATGCGCGTAACGCGATCGCGGCGCGGAACTTTGCACAGCTGGCAGCAGTTGCCGAGCACAACTGCCTGAAGATGCATTCGGTGATGTGGGCTTCGCGACCGCCGATCGTCTATTGGAACAGCGTGACGTTGAGCTGCATGCGGGCCGTTCGCGAACTGCAGGCAGCGGGCGTCGGGGTATTTTTCACGATCGATGCCGGGCCGCAGGTCAAAGCCGTCTGCCTGCCCGACAACGAACTCAGAGTGCGGGATGAACTGGCGAGTGTCGCCGGGGTGGCCGAGGTCATGACGAGCGGTCTCGGCGACGGTGCGGCACTCGTGGGTGCGGCATGCCCGGGCTGATCACCACGGCGCCGGGCAAAATCGTGCTATCCGGCGAATATGCCGTGCTCGATGGCGCGCCTGCCGTCTGTATGGCGGTCAATCGCCGGGCTCGAGTAACCGTGACGGATACCGAGACGGACTGGCACTCGGTCCTGGCGCCGGGCTATTCGGCACGGGAAGGACGCTTCGTCACCGGCGAGAATGGTTTGGAATGGCTGGCAAACCGGGAAGCGTATGCCCTGGTCGACTACGTCTGGCAGGCGGCCGGCGTCGTGCTGAATCAACATTACCGGTTCCTGCTCGACACGAACGCGTTTGTCGATCTGCCGAGTGGCCGCAAGCTCGGCATTGGCTCGAGCGCAGCGTTGGCGAGCGCGTTCGCGAGAGCCCTGTGTGAATTGACCGGCCGTGCGCATCATGCAGCCGACATTGCGCAAAGCGCGCATCGTCGAATGCAGCAGGGAAGCGGTGTCGACGTGGCCTGCAGCCTGCAGGGGGGCATCATCGAGTACTGCATGGGCAAGCCTCGGCCGGCACAGCTGGAGTGGCCCGACGGCCTTTTCTTTGCGGTGCTGTGGAGCGGTGTCGCGGCCGACACGCGCGAGAAACTCGGTCGGCTGGCGGCCAGCAAGCCGAAGACATCACGTACGGAACTGGCGAAAGCCGCGGCATGCGTCGCGGGCACATGGCGCGACGGCTCGGCTGCGGCCGTGCTGACCGAAATACGCGCCTACACGAATGCGCTCCGGCAATTCGATGTTGACCATGAGCTCGGTATATTCGATGCTGGACATCTGAATCTGACCGACGCCGCAGCTGCCGACGGCGTCGTCTACAAACCCTGCGGTGCCGGCGGTGGCGACATCGGCATCGTCTTCGCGACCGACGAAACGGCGATCCAGACTTTTATCGGCAAGGCAAGCACGGCGGCGTTCCGGCCCCTCGATCTGGCAATCGAGCCACGCGGCGTGCAGGTGAAAAGGACCTGCTGACAGGTTCCAGGGAACAGCATTGAGCGATTCACGAATTTCCGGCCTGTATCGGCTGACGATGGCCGAACGCATTGCCGAACTCGGCCGGCGCAAGATCCTGTCGGCGGCGACCTGCGAAATGCTCTTGCGGGGCGAGTGTGTCCTATCGACCGCCGCGGCCGACAAGATCATCGAAAACGTCATCGGCGTGTTCCCGTTGCCGCTGGCGGTTGCGCCGAACTTCATCGTCAACGGTCGCGACTACGTCGTGCCGATGGTCGTCGAGGAACCGTCAGTCGTGGCGGCGACCAGCGACGCCGCGCGACTGGCTCGTTCGACCGGCGGCTTCGTGGCCGAATGCACGGAATCCCTGCTCGCGGGCCAGGTGCACGTGACGTCGCTTGCCGATGTCGATGCGGCGCTCGGCGCGTTGCAGGCCGCGAAAGACGAACTCATCGGGCTTGCAACGGACGTCCACCCGCGACTGCGTGAACGCGGCGGAGGGGCGCGAGACATCCGGTTTCGTCGACTGGAGCAAACTGGCGCGACGCCCGTAATCGCCGTCGACGTGTTTGTCGACACCTGCGACGCGATGGGCGCGAATCTCGTCAATACGATATGCGAAGCGATAGCGCCGCGAATCGCAGAACTCAGTAACGGCAGTATCGCGCTGAGAATCCTGTCGAATCTGGCTGATCGCTCGCTGGTAACGGCGCGCGTTCGCTATTGCCTCGATGAGCTGCCGACACAGAAGCTCGACGCCGAAACCGTTCGCGACCGGATCGTTCTGGCAAGCGATATAGCCGCTGCGGATCCGTACCGGGCGGCGACGCACAACAAAGGGATCATGAACGGTATCGATGCGCTTTCGATTGCGACAGGCAACGACTGGCGCGCGATCGAGGCCGGCGCGCATGCGTACGCAGCGTCGACCGGCGCCTATCGGCCATTAACGGAGTGGTCGGCAACAGCGAACGGTGATCTCGCGGGCAGGATCACGATTCCGCTCAAAGTCGGCATCGTCGGTGGCACGCTCGAGGCCAATCCCGCGGCAGCAGTCGGCATCGAGATTGCCGGGGTGGACTCTGCGCGCGAACTTGCTGAATTGATGGCGGCCGTCGGCCTCGCACAAAACTTTGCGGCGCTGCGCGCACTCGCAACGAGCGGCATACAAGAAGGCCACATGCGCCTGCATGCGCGGAGTGTGGCATCGGCCGCCGAAGTCCCCGACGAGCTGTTCGACGAGTTGGTCGAACGACTCGTTGCCGCTGGTGAGGTCAGGAAATGGAAAGCGCGGGAGATTCTTGCCGACATGCACCAGAGCGCTCTGCCTGCGGCGGCGCCGGTGGCAACCGCGGCGGGCAAGGTCATCCTGCTCGGTGAGCACGCCGTCGTTTATGGCAAACACGCGCTCGCACTGCCGATCGTCGACGCTGTCAGCGCCGAAATCGAAAAAGTCGATGCGGGGCTGATCGTCGCGATTCCGGAATGGGGCGAGCGTCATCAGATTGACGCCGGGAGCGGCAACGCGGGCGGTATCGGCGCGGCCGTCGCGCTGGTGACGCAAAAACTCGGTGTTGTGCCGTCGGGATATGCGTTGACCTTGCACTCGGCGCTGCCGCGGGCGATGGGGCTGGGATCATCAGCAGCGATAGCCGTTGCCATGATTCGGGCGTTCGACGCTGCGCTCGATCTGGGCCTGTCCGACGATGACGTCAATGCCCTCGCGTTCGAGTGCGAAAAGCTTGCGCACGGCAGGCCCTCCGGCATCGACAACACGATTGCGACGTATGCAACGCCGATGCTGTTTCGGAACGGTGATACGCCGGAGCTGGAACGCCTGCAGCTGTCCGCGCCGCCGCCACTCGTGATCGCATGCAGCCACGAGGCCGGATTGACCCGGACACAGGTTCGCGGTGTCGAGCAGCGACGTGAACGCAGTCGGGCCCGGTACGATGCTCTGTTTGACGAGATTGACGAGATCAGTATCGCGGGTGCGGCCGCGCTGCTGCGGGCCGACTATCGCGCGCTCGGTGAGCTGATGAACTTGTGTCACGGCCTGCTCAACGCGATCCAGGTGTCGACGCCCGAGCTCGAGCGCATGGTCAGCCTGGCGCGGGCGGCCGGTTCGACCGGAGCAAAACTGACCGGTGCAGGCGGAGGCGGGTCGATCGTTGCGCTGTGTCCCGGTACGATCGACGACGTGACAGCCGCGTTAAAATCGGCCGGTTTTAAGACGATCCGTCTCGACGAATGCAAGGAAGCCTGATTTGACAATCACAAGCTCAAACAGAATCGTATCGTCGGAAAACGAAGAGCTGATTCTGGTCGACGTTTGCGATCGCGAGACCGGATACCTGTCTAAGGCCGAGTGCCATGACGGCGACGGCATCCTCCACCGTGCGTTTTCGGTGTTTCTTTTCAATGAACGCGGCGATCTGCTGTTGCAGGAACGCAGTCCGTCAAAACGACTCTGGCCCGGATACTGGTCGAACAGTTGCTGCAGTCACCCGCGACGCGGCGAGTCGATGGCCGTCGCGACGCAGCGCCGCCTGCACGATGAGCTCAATATCGAAACCGCGCTCGAATTCGTCTACCGGTTCAATTATCAGGCGAGTTACGCCCGCCTTGGCTCGGAACGCGAGCTGTGCCATGTCTACCTGGGTAAAACGATCGACCAGGTGCGCCCAAACGAGCACGAAATTTCCGCGATCCGTTTCGTTGCCGCGACGAGCCTGGCGAACGAGATTGCGGCGATGCCGGAGCGGTTTACGCCCTGGCTCAAGATGGAATGGCAGACACTATGCAACGATCATCGTGATCGACTCGAGCGTTACTGCAGCATCGATTAATGAAGCGCGCGCCAGGTCCAAAAACGACGCGAAGCTTAGCAACCGTCGTGGAGGTGCGACTCAGCCGACGTAGCGGTAGTACTCGATCCCGCGATCGCTGAATTGGCGGTCATCGCTGCGGCCGACCCGATCGATGACGAATTCGTCTTTGGGGACATAGTCGAGCCCTTTGGCGCGACGGCCATCATGCAGGGCCTTGTACTGTTCGAAGTCCAGGTCCACCGTGAGCTGCATGGCATCAGCAAAGCCGATTCTGGCCGTTGCTTCGCGCCAATCGTCAGCAACATAAAAGGGTATGACTTCGGCCGCATCGCCACTGCCGTAGCCGAGTGTCAAAATCTCCTCGCCGGGCGTCAGGCAATCTTCGTCGAGGGCCTGTTCGAAGCCCGCGGCCATCCATGCCGGCAGGGCAGCGGTGTACAGGTTGCCGAGGTCCAGCATCGTGTCGCTGCCGAGCGCGAGCTTATCGAGGATTTCGCGTCGGTAACGCCGCGTCGCGCGAAACACGCGATGCACGGCCATCGTCAGCGGATAAGGCTCGTAGTGCAGGCACTCGGGTTCGGCGAGCTGCGCAATTTCCGGTTTACTCAGCATCTCGCGTTGCAGTTCGCCAGGGTCCACGCCTGCGTCGTAGCAATACGACGCCAGCTCGGCACGATCCGCAGCCTTACCCTGGCCCAGTGCAAACAGGTACGCCACGGCCCAGCCGGTTTCCGGCATGCGCCGGTAGGGCCTGTGCATGAACACGGTGCGTAGTGAGTGCATGTAATCCGCGGCGTTCAGCTTGCGCTTGTCGTACATGTCCTGGAGAGCGTGCAGCGTCTCGTCGATGTAACAGGTCGTCGAATACTTGCCGTTGAACACCGGAAAATCCTGCACATGATGGGTCTCGGTACGATCCTGGCCGCAAAACCTGAGCATCGGTTTGCGGAAATCAATGATCCGGTAATCGGATGCTGAACCGGACCCCGGCAGGTCGACCACGGCCAGCTTCGGGTTCTCTTCGAGCAGCATCGCAACCGCTCCCGCACCCTGCGTCGGTTCGCCGCTGCTGCCGCGCTCATATTCTGCGATATCCGCGCAAACGACGATCGCCTGGCCGCCGGCACCATCGAGCGCCAGATGCCGGATCGCGCCTTTCATGCCGTATACGCCGCCAAGGCAGGCGTGTTTGAATTCAGGAACCTCGCAGCTGCGCGCGATGGGCGGCTTGCCGCGGGCCTGGAGCGCGCGGTCGATCATGCCCTTGATGATGATCGCGCCGGCCGAGTTGTCGGTACTCGACTCGGTGCCGAGGCCGAGGAATTTGATCCGCTTCGGATCGAGATCATAGCGGTCGATCAGGCGAATCACCGCGGTCGCAGACATCGTATAGACGCTTTGATTCGGCCCGCGAACACGAAAGCTGCGGCCGACGACTTCGCGGACTTTCGGCCACTGATTGCCTGTCCAATCGCACCAGTCCTCAAGCCAGACGCGGTACGGCGGTACGTAGGCGGCGAGGCCGCTTAACCCGATGCGTTTGATGTTGCTGGAATCGTTCATGATATGGACCGTTGGCGGCTCGGGGATTTTAGTGTTCCGAGCCTTGGTACTCAACTACTTATTCTACCCTGATCGTGATGCTGTCCGATGCAACCGGCGGATCGTGCGGGATGTGCCGATAATCGCCAAGCAGCAGGCGCAAGGTATGTTCGCCGGGCTCCAGGGCCAGTTCGACCGACGAGCTGCCGTCACCGAAGTGCCTGTGCCTGTCATCCGCGGGAATCGGCAGCGAGACGTCTGGCAGGCCGGTGTCGACAAGCAGGTGATGATGGCCGGAGTCAGGTTGATTGCTGCCTGCCTTGACGATAGCCATGCCATCGATACCGAACTCGATCCGGACCGGATTCGTAAGCGTCGCGCCGTCGGCAGGCGTTATGAAAAATACCCGGGCGCCCGCAGGCGACGGCATGCGCTGCAGGGTGGCCGGGGCGGCCACGGCGTCGTCGGCGACCGCTCCGGGTTCGGAATCCCCGACCGGTTGTTTGCCGCAAGCGGTTACCGACCAGGGGGTCGCCAGTGCGACGGCAATTACGGTCAGGCAATTGATATTCATGGAATTCCCCCGCTGCAACGTGTTATTGGTCATTGATGATAGGCGTTCGGCGTGCATTACTCACGCAATTCTTGTGGCAAATCGTGGCGTCAAATCGAAAATGCGGCGATCGCGAGCGCGCCGAGCATCGTCGCCACCAGTCCAACCACGTAGGCCGTCAGTAGCGCGACGTATTTGAGCGACGTGATCAGCCGTCCCTGACCGTACACGCGGCGCATGCCGATGAACAGGTAGACCGGCACGTAAATGACCGTGGTCGTGATCACGACGGTGGTGATCGCGCCGGGGATGGCAAGCATCGTCGACAGGCGGGTAAACAGGACCTGGAGCGTAAGGATCAGGAAAAAAAATGCGTGAAAATGCACGAAAAACAGCAGGTGCTCGACGTAGTAGCGACGCGACAGCGGATACAGGGTTTTGAGCACCAGCGCCATGATCGGCAGCAGCACGATCAGCGCTGCCGGAATCGTTTCGAGGAGATTGTCGACAAGCGCGCGGCCATTATCGATCTGGGCGCGCAAGCAGATGTGCTGCAGGCGTTCGGGAGTCAGGCGGCGCGCCAGCCACCCGGGCAGACCGTCGACGTTGAATGAGTCAATATTGCATTGTACTGCAGGATTCGAGCCGGCGCCGATTCTCAGATCGATACCGTCCGGCTGCACTGCGGCATCCTCGGGCAGTCCGCTACCCAGGATGATTCCCTGCTCGGCCAGCTCGCCAAGGACTTCGTTTCGCCGGCGATCGGCTTCCGCCTGTTCGACAGACGATGCCGGCTCGGCTGTCGGTGCGAACAGCAGGCCGAGTTTCTCGTGCGGATCGAAAAAAGCGACGACGAAGAAAACCAGGCTCAGTACGAGGTAGGTGCGAAACGGCGGCATATACCGCGCCCGGCGCCCCTGCAGGTAATCGTGCGTCAGACGGCCGGGGCGAATCAGCAGCGGAATCAGCGTCTTCCACAGACGCGAGTCGATTTCGAACAGGTCGCCAAATGCATCGCGAACCAGTTCCCAGATGCTGATGAGGCGGCTGCGGGAACGTTGTCCGCAGGTACCGCAATACTGCCCGCGCAGTCGAGTGCCGCAATTCATGCAATCCGGGTTCTCGCTGGGCTGCCCCGGAATCTGGTCTTGCCGAAAAACGCGAGCGCTCGTCGTAACCCGGTCTGCAAATCGCTCGACAAGATTCGCTTCGAGTGCGGCGGACACGTTGTCGAGGAAATGTTCGAGCGCGTCGTCGCTCGCGAAGCGCAGCTGGCAAACGCGAAGCGTCGCGCGTTCGGGTTCGCCGTCAGTCGAGAATACCTGGCAATCGAAACCGCCGGCCACGGCCAGCGTGTCGTGCATCCGGGAATCGAGCCAGCCGTCGAATGCTTCGACCGAATCCGGATCTATGGAGTACGTGATCTCATAGATCAGACCGATTCGATTCGTCATCGCCCGTGTCAGGTCGCGGCGGCTTTTTTCTTTCCTGTCGATTTCTTCCGAGGCGTGGCTTTTTTCTTTGCCGGTTTCGTCGCTGCTCCGCTTTCACCGACGGCTTTGGAGTTACGGCGGAGCTCCTCGGGCGCAAAATCATCTACGGCGATCAGTCGCGCCACCTTGTCGTGGTAGCTCTGGAGCTCGCGGGCTTCGGCCGCGTTGACGACCTCGGCGCGCTCCGCTTCGGCGATCTGGTCCCCGAGATAGTCGGACCGGATCAGGCCCTCCTTGTGTGCCTGGCGCAGCCGGCGCTCGAGAGGCGCATGTTTTTCCGCAAGCTCGAGGGCTTCCTGCAGCAGACCGAGCGGATTGCCCGGTTCCAGGGTCGTGTAGGCCTGTTCGCTGAGGCGTTCGCGCGCCTCACCCGGCGTCGTTATGAGATCGACAATTTTTTCGCCGATATCATCCGAAGGCGCCGAGTAAGTCCTGCCGCGGGGGAAAAGAAACATGCGTAAGAATACCGCGACCCAGCGATTCGGGAAATTCCTGAGGAACGCATGCAACGACTCCTGCGCCTGATACATCAGCGTGCGCACGGACCACTCGACGAGCGGCAGATCCGTCGCACGGCGGCCCTGATTCTCGAAATGCTTGAGCACGGCCGACGCCAGATACATGGAACTAAGAACATCGCCGAGTCGTGCCGAAAGCAGCTCGCGTTTTTTCAGCCCCCCGCCAAGTGTCAGCATCGCGAAATCGGAAGCCAGTGCAAATGCGGCACTGTAACGATTGATGTTCTGGTAAAACCGGCGCGTCGGCGTGTTGAGGGGCACGCGACTGAATTTTGCATGCGTCAGTGCCAGGAAGAACGACCTTGCCAGGTTGCTGATCGCGTAACCGATGTGGCCGAACAGGGCATCGTCGAATTCGATCAGGCCACGATCGGAATCTTCGTCCGCCGCGGCATGCAGCTCGCGCAGCACGAAAGGATGACAGCGAATGGCGCCCTGTCCGTAAATGATCAGACTGCGGGTCAGAATATTCGCGCCTTCGACCGTGATCGCGATCGGCGTTGCCATGTAACCGCGGCCGAGATAATTGTTCGGGCCCATCATCACGGCCTTGCCAGCGTGCACATCCACCGCATCGTTGGCAACTTTGCGGCCGAGTTCCGTGCAGTGGTATTTCAGGATCGCGGACGGCACCGCGGGTTTCTCGCCTTGATCGATCGCACCTGAAGTCACCGACACGGCGGCATTCATAATGTAGGTGTATCCGGCAATGCGCGTGAGTGCTTCGCCGACGCCTTCGAATTTCGCGATCGGCAGATTGAACTGCTTGCGGATCCTGGCATAGGCGCCGGTGGCGTAAGTCGCGGCCTGCGCGCCGCCCGCCGCCGTCGATGGGAGAGTAATCGCGCGGCCCACAGAGAGCAGCTCGACGAGCATTTTCCAGCCTTTGCCGGCCATCTCGGGACCGCCGATAATGGAGTCGAGCGGCACGAACACGTCTTTACCGGAGGTCGGGCCGTTCAGAAACGGAATCGATAGCGGGTCATGCCGGCGGCCGACCACGACACCCGGCAAATCGGTCGGGATCAGCGCTGCCGTGATGCCGTAATCGCTCTTGTCGCCGATCAGGTGGTCGGGGTCATACAGCTTGAAGGCGAGACCGAGTACGGTCGCGATGGGCGCCAGCGTGATGTAGCGTTTGTCCCAGGTGAGCCGTATGCCGGTTATTTCTTCGCCGTTCCAGTCACCCTTGCAGATCACGCCGCGGTCGATCAATGATGCCGCATCGGAGCCTGCCTGCGGCGATGTCAGTGCGAAACACGGGATTTCGGTGCCGGCTGCGAGCCCCGGCAGGTAACGATTTTTCTGTTCCTCGGTGCCGTAATGCAGCAGCAGTTCGGCAGGGCCGAGCGAATTCGGCACTCCGATCGTGGACGACGCCGTCGGACTGCGTCCCGCTATCTTCATGATCACCATCGCATTGGCGTACGCGGAAAAATCGAGTCCGCCGTATTGCTTCGGAATGATCATCGCGAAGAACTTGTGCTTGATGATGAAGTCCCAGACCTCGCGAGGCATGTCTGCGAGTTCATGGCAGATTTCCCAGTCATCGAGCATTCGACAAAGCTCCTCACAGGGCCCGTCGATAAATGCCTGCTCCTCTTCGGACAGTTTCGGCGCCGGAAACGACATCAGCCGGTCCCACTCGGGCATGCCTGAAAACAGTTCGCCATCCCACCAGATGCTGCCGGCCTCGAGTGCTTCGCGTTCCGTGTCCGACATCGACGGCAGCATTTTTCGATACATGTCGAGAGCGGGACGCGTAATCTTTTCGCGCCGGACCTCAATCAGATTCGGCACGATCATTGCTCCGAATGCGAGCCACAGCAGCAGCAGCCACAGCCAGCCACCGTCGCCGAAAATTGTATAAGTAAGGAGCGCGAGGCCAACCGCGATCGTGGACGTGCGCAGATCAATACGGTGGTATGCGAGGTAAATGCCGCCGCCAACGAACAACAGCAGCCAGAACAAGCTGACGATCAAACTAAACAAGAATCGTTCCTCAAATTTGAGCTGTCCAACAATCCCCGGCCGCTGGACGCTGTCCTCGTGCGGTCGGCGCCGACGTAATCCCGTTCGGCGGGATCAAGTTCGCTTCGAACCCTATCATCGCGGCGCGGCACGCGCCATCGATAGCCGCTCGTTATAGCAATTTCTCGATTGCCGCCCGTTCGGCACGCAATTCGGTGTCGGTCGCGTCCATGCGGCTACGACTGAAGTCATTGATCTGCAGATCCTGGACTATTTCGTAGCGGCCCTTCGAGCACGTGACCGGGTAGGAATAGATAACGCCCGGCTCGATTCCATAACTGCCGTCCGCCGGCACCGCCATACTGACCCAGTCATCGCCTGGTGTTCCGAGTACCCACCCGCGCATATGATCGATTGCCGCCGAAGCGGCCGAGGCGGCCGAGGAGGCACCTCTTGCCTCGATGATCGCGGCCCCCCGCTGTTGAACGACCGGGATGAAGTCATTGACGATCCAGGAGTCATCGACGAGTTCGGTCGCCGGCCGGCCGGCAACCGTCGTGTGATTGATGTCCGGATACTGCGTGGCGGAATGATTTCCCCAGATCGTCATACGGCGAACGTCACTGACGTGGGTGCGTGTCTTTTCGGCCAGCTGTGCGATCGCGCGATTATGGTCGAGCCGCGTCATGGCCGTAAAATTCATTGGATCGATGTCGGGCGCATTACTGCTGGTGATCAGTGCATTCGTATTCGCGGGATTGCCCACGACAAGCACCCGTATGTCGCGATTTGCATGGTCGTTGATGGCCTTGCCCTGGACTGAAAATATCTTCGCATTCGCTTCGAGCAAGTCGTTGCGTTCCATACCGGGCCCGCGCGGCCGGGCACCGACGAGAAGAGCGTAATCGCTGTCGGCAAATGCCACCTTGGGGTCGTCCGTAGCGACTACACCCGCAAGCGTCTTGAACGCGCAGTCGTTGAGTTCCATGACGACACCATTGAGCGCTGCCAGCGCGGGAGGGATCTCGAGTAGCTGCAGGATGACTGGCTGGTCGCTGCCAAACATCTGCCCGGAAGCGATTCGAAAGGACAGCTGATAACCGATCTGGCCGGCGGCGCCGGTAATCGTAACGCGGACTGGTGGCTTCATTGATCTTTCCTGCATGGCTTGAGCGTCGGGGCCGATCGTATCGACGGGACCCTTCACGGTTGAAATTCGGGACTTACCGGGGCCGCGATTCTAGCATTCGTTGCGCCGATCAGCGACGTCTGTTCCACGCAGGCATCGCCGGATTCCGCATTCGTGGCTGAGAATCATCGTCGAACGCGCTGCCGCAACAGCGCGTATCATTGCGTGTCGATTTCGGGGTATACCTCGAGAAGTGTTTCGCGCTCGTTGCGCGCCAGGTCTGTCAACCCGGCTTGTTCCAGTTCGGCGATACAATCGAGCCATGTCGAGCGCGATGCCCGGGCCTCCTGGTCACAGCCCGGCGCCGCTGCATCAAGCATTGCGGCCGACGATCGCGCAGCGCGTGAAGAAATGCTGTCCGTTTCCTCGTTGTCGCCGCTTCGAATTCGGGCGAAATCCTCCGCCTGGCGCAACGCATCGAGATCCTGTGGCCGAAACTCCGCCGCCTCTCGCTCCCCGATCGCAGCATTCCTGTCCGGCGGCGTTGCCGGTTCAGCCATGCGCTCGATCGGCTTCGGCGCGCTATCCTGCTGCCGATCACCCGATACTGTCGCCGGTAATGCCGCCGCAGGCGCCGCGGACTCATCGACCACATCGGCACGAGCCCCCGGTGTCGGCTCGGAATCCCTGCCCATGGGCGCCAATTCGTCTGCAAATTTGTCCGACTCCGGTTCCGCCTGGCGCGCTTCGGTTGTCGCCGATCGGTTCAGCGGTGCCGGCACTTCGATGGCTGTCGTTTCGGGTGTCGGTAGTCGTGCGATCTCGAGCACGATCGCAAGCGACAGCCCGATCACCGCGGCCCAGGCCACGGGCCGCATCCACGGGGCCGCGGGCAAATAGCGGCGCTGACCGGTGCTTGCGGCACGCTGCAATATGCGCTGGTTCAGATGCTCCGGGGCGCGCTCGTCGCCGAGTTCCCGGTAAGTCGCGGAGACCCGCTCGTCGGAGTCGCCTGAAAAGTCCAGGCTTTCTCGTTCGTTGCTCATGATGCCCTCGTTGGCTCGTCGATCGCGGCACGCAGTTTGTTGACCGCGTATCGAAGCCGGCTCTTAGTCGTCTCACGACTGCTGCCCGTAACCGCTGCAATCTCCTCGAGGCTGAGACCAGCCTCTTCGCGCAACAAGAAAACGTCACGTTGTTCGTCGGGTAAGGATTTCAGAGCCGAGTCCAGGCGTCGTCTCGCGAGCGCGCGTTCGGTGAGTATCTCGGGCTGCTCCGAGGAATCCGCATGACAGTCCGTGTCTAACGGCACAGAATTGGCGTGACGTTTATTGCGTCGAACGTGATCGATGAAGCAGTTGTGCGCAACCCGGTACAGGAAAGTCGCAAACTTCGCGGTTGGCCGATAGCTGCCGCGCGCGTTAATAATCTTGCCCCAGACGTCCTGAAAGATATCTTCCGCGCTGTGTCGATGCTGACAAAGCCGCAACAGGTATCGATACAGCGCGTCGTTGTGTCGACGGTACAGCGTTTCGAACGCCGCATTATCGCCATCGCGATAGCGAAGCATCAGGGTGCGATCGCCGGGCTCGGGATCCATAGGCGCAGCATAGGCGACGCCCGGTGGGCGCGAAAGCGCAAGCCCGACAGCGCTCAGCGACTGCGCATCACAGGCCATGACCGGCGCGCCCGGCGATGCCCGCCGCGAGCCGGCAATCGCCCCCGACGGCTGGCTCGAATATCTGGTAACTCATTGATCGATATAGCTCGTTCAGAGTCTCAGTGCTCCTGTAAACGCTTCCCGCCCGGGCACGGGGTTAAATTCTACGGCAGCTGGCTTGCAATCGTTGCTTTTAGTGTTATAGTTAACTATAACACCAGTTCACCAATGGAATTCAGGACACGAGGAGCCGAGACCATGAGCAGCCTTCACGCAACAACCATCAGCCAGATGGTCAGCCTGTCGGTCATGTTGCTACTGATGGTCGCACTTGTTGCTGGCCAGGCAGATGCTACCTTGCACGATACGGCACACGCGGGCAGCGGCGTTCGCCACGCGGACACATTACCGGACCATGCTGCAATTCGCGTCACGCCGAGCGCCGTCGATCTGCCCGACCTGTCAATCACGGTTCAGGTTGACACCGGCGTCGCCCACAGGGCGGCGACGCTTGCATCCGATGCATTCCGAGACTTGGTCGGCCTTCGGTAACAGAACCGTTGGAGGTAATGCTTTGGATCCAACTATGATCGACGTATCAGTTTCCGTCACGCAGGCGAGTAAAGCAGCGACGGAATGGTTGCGCCGGCACCTCAACGGGCCGGCGCCTTTTTGCGAAAGTTTTGCCACATTTACGGCGACGATGCTGCACAGCTTACGGGTAGCGCAGACGTAATGGATCCGAAGTGGAGTGAAGACCTGCCGATTTATCGCCAACTTCGCGATAGAGTCGTTGCGATGATCCTGGAAGGAGTCTTGGGCGACGGTGATGCGCTGCCGTCCGTGCGCAACGTCGCTGCCGAATACCGGCTCAATCCGTTGACCGTGCTCAAGGGCTACCAGGAACTCGTCGACGAGGGCCTGGTTGCAAAGAAACGCGGTCGGGGAATGTTCGTTACCGACGGCGCGCGCAAACAGTTGCTGAAAGACGAGCGCCAGCGCTTCATCGACAAGGAATGGCCGCAGGTCCTCGCTACGATCGAACGGCTCGGGCTCGATGCCAGCGCGCTTATAAAAGAAGCAAAAGAATCGAAGAACGCAGGAGATGACAATGACTAGCCTGGTCACCGCGCGTAACGTGTCGAAGCGATTCGGCGCGGTTCGCGCCGTTGACAACGTCAGTTTCGATCTTGAGAAAGGCAAGATCATGGGTTTGATCGGCCCCAATGGTGCCGGCAAGACCACGCTACTCAAAGCTGTGCTCGGACTGACGGACTGCGAAGGACAACTCTCGGTCCTCGGTCTGGATCCGTTTCGTCAGCGCAAGCAGCTCATGCAGAACATCTGTTTTATTGCCGACGTTGCGGTTCTGCCGCGCTGGATTCGGGTCACGCAGTTACTCGACTTCGTCGAGGCGATCCATCCGAACTTCTCGCGAAGTCGCGCGGAGGAACTGCTGGCCGCTACCAAGGTCCGTCGCGACGCGAAGATACGGGAATTGTCGAAAGGGATGGTCACACAATTGCACCTGTCGATCATCACGGCAATCGACGCCAGGCTCCTGGTGCTCGATGAACCGACGCTGGGTCTCGACATCATTTTTCGCAAGGAATTCTACGGCAATTTGCTCAATGATTATTTCGACGGCGAGCGCACGATCCTGATCACGACGCATCAGGTTGAGGAAATCGAGAATCTCCTGACCGATATCATGTTCATCAATGAGGGCAGGATACTGCTCGATGCGAGTATGGAGTCGTTACCGGAAACTTACGTCGAATTACTGACGTCGGGCAACAACGTGGCGACTGCTCGCGGCCTTGGACCGATTCATGAGCGCGAAGTCTTTGGCAAAAAGGTCATGATATTCGAAGGAATCGACCGCGAAAAACTTGCCGGTCTGGGTGAGGTGCATCCGCCGTCGGTCGCGGATCTGTTCGTCGCCAAAGTCAAGGGGGCGCAGGCATGATTCGAAATCAACTGGCGCTGGTGCAACGGGAAATATGGGAACATCGCTCGATATACGTCACACCCTTGGCAATCACCAGCATCGTCGCGCTCGCTACTCTGGCAATGCTCGTATTTGCGGGTGGCTTTGCCAAAGAGCTGGACGTCGCGATATTTGGAGCATCGAACATTGCGAGCGACGCCGAGCGAAAAATCGCGCTGACAGGCTTTTTCGTGGGTACGTCATGGGTTTTCCTGTTCGCGGCGATGGTGCTCACGGTCTTCTACACGCTGGATTGCTTATACGCCGAGCGCAAAGACAAGAGCATACTGTTCTGGCGATCGTTGCCGATCACCGACGCCGAAGCAGTCATTTCGAAACTCGTCACGGCCATCGTAGTCATCCCGATAGTGACGGTCATCGCGATCATTGCGACTCATATCGTAAACCTGGTCGTAACGAGCATCTGGGTCAGTGTCAAAGGCGCCGACGCCGGCCATCTCATCTGGGGAGCGGTGTCGTTCTGGGACAACTGGCTCGCTGCACTAATCGTGACGCTGGCCAGCGCAATATGGATGTCGCCTTTTGTGGGCTGGTTTCTATTCGTTTCTGCTTTTACCAAGCGCTCGCCGCTGCTCATGGCATTCATGCCTCTCGTCCTCATCCCACTTCTTGAATTGATCTTCCTCAGGTCATCGGTTTTTGCCGAGGCCGTGTTCACTCGCAGAGGCATGATTCCGCTATTCCGTGGCATGGATTTGGAAGGATTCTTCAACGAAAACAGTCTGCATATCAACGACGAAGTGGTTAGCTTGCTCGCGCATCTCGACGTCGTTCAGTTTTTGAGCAGTCCGTCGATGTGGTCCGGCGTGGTCGTGTGTGCACTATTCGTAACCGCCGCAATTTATGTTCGCCGTTACCGCGACGAAAGCTGAACACTGAACTGAGCCGGACCGTCGGTGCCAAAAACGATCAGGCCGGGCGGTTGCCCGGCTTGCCGCTGATGCCGTGTTTGCGCAGCTTGCCGCGCAGCTGATGATAGCTGAGACCCAGCATGTCGGCCGCCACGCGCTGGTTGAAGCGTGCCCTGTCGAGCGCCGCCCGCAATAGATCCCTTTCCATATCGTTGAGCCGCTGGTTCAGATCCGTTGGCAAGAGGGGCGGTAGTGCCTGCGTTACCGGTCGAACCGAGGCGGCCCTAGGTGGGGCCAACTTGAACGGTGAATCGAACGGGTCGAACGCAATTGCCTTGATCGGCTCTTCAGGTGCGATCGAGCGATACACGGATCGTTCGACACAGTTTTTCAGCTCACGCACGTTTCCGGGCCAGCTGTGTCGCAGCAGTGCGGACGATGCTCGAGGAGTGAAGCCGGCGAACAGTGACCATTTCAGTTCGCTCGCCATATTGATCGCAAATGCGTGCGCAAGCGGCAGGATATCCTCGAGCCGCTCCCGAAGCGGCGGCACGGTGATGACATCGAATGCCAACCGGTCAAGCAGGTCTTCGCGGAAACTGCCCTCGATCGACAATGCCTGCAGATCGGCATTCGTTGCGCCGACAATACGAACGTCGACGCGTAATGTGTCGCCACCGCCGACACGCTGCAGTTCGCCGTATTCGATGACGCGCAGAATCTTCTCCTGCATCCGCAGCGAGACCGTCGCAAGTTCGTCGAGGATCAACGTGCCGCCATCGGCTCGTTCGAAGTGACCGATGTGCGTTCGCGCCGCACCGGTAAATGCCCCGGCCTCGTGACCGAATAACTCGGACTCGAGTATGGACTCGGTCAAAGCCGCACAGTTGACGTTGACAACCGGCTGTTCCCAGCGCCCCGACAGGTAGTGCAGCCTCGAGGCGATCAGTTCTTTGCCGGTGCCGCGTTCACCGACCACCAGCACGGGCTTGTTCAGCGGGGCGGCACGGGAGACGTGTTCGAGCATCTCGACGAACGCGGGCGCCTCGCCGATGATGGTCTGTGACGGCGGGTCGGTGGCCATTGGCCGATTTGGCCATAGATTAGCGAAAAAAGCTAATATCTGGCGATTTTCGCTAAAATCAGCAACCGTAAGCAGCGTCGGAGAGTATCGAAAATCAACTGAAATTCAGCAAGTTATCCGATATCTGCCGGACCTGGCACGGATGCTGCAGTAAATTCTGCAGGATTCACCAAAACGAGGACACACCATGGGCATATTCACGAGATTCTCAGACATCGTGAACTCCAATATCAACGCGATTCTCGACAAGGCCGAAGACCCCGAGAAGATCGTGCGCCTGATGATCCAGGAGATGGAGGACACGCTCGTCGAGGTCCGCTCGGCCGCGGCCCGATCAATCGCCGACAAGAAAGACCTGAATCGCAAGCTCGGGTCGCTCGAGCGTGAACTCGCCGACTGGGATGGAAAGGCGGAGCTCGCGATGCGCAAGGGTCGCGAAGATCTGGCCAAGGCCGCGCTGGTTGAAAAGTCCCGTGTCGCGAATGGCGCCGAAATCGTCAAGCAGGATTACGTGGCGGTTGACGAGGGCCTGAGCAAGCTGAACGAGGACATCGCCCGGCTTGAAGCCAAGCTCGAAGACGCGAAGACCCGGCAGAAAGCGCTGCTTGCCCGACACAAGACAGCCAGCAGCCGCCTCGCCGTGCGCAAGAAGATCCACGATTACAAGATCGATGACGCGATGATTCGTTTCGAGCAGTACACGCGGCGTATCGACGATGTCGAAGGCCGCGTCGAAGCCTATGACCTCGGTCTGCCAAAGGATCTGAGCCACGAGTTTGCGAGTCTCGAGGCTGAGGAGTCGGTCATGCAAGAGCTCGATGCCCTGAAGCGACGGGTTGCTGCCGAGAACAAGCAGACGACGGAGGCTGATTAAATTGGGACTCGGCGAACTGATCACGCTGGCGGTTATTCTGTTTATTGCCATACCGGCGCCGCTATTTATCGTGTTGCACTTCATCACCAAATGGAAGCAATCCAGGGAGATTTCCGGGGATGACGAGCAAATGCTCGAGGATCTGTGGGCGCTTGCAGGCCGGTTCGAGGACCGGCTCGGCGCGCTCGAGAAAATACTCGACGACGACTTGCCCGAGTGGAGGAAGAAGCAATGAGGCAAGAAAGCTGGAAACTGAATCATGATCCGCTTCGGGGGTTCTATCGCGACCGGGAGAACGGCTGGATATTCGGCGTGTGCGCCGGGATCGCGGATCGTTTCAACTTTCACGTCGCGACCGTGCGCATCGTCGCCATAATAAGTCTGCTTCTGTTCTTCTGGCTGACGGCGGCGATCTATGTCGGCGCGACCCTGCTGATCCGCGAGAAACCGCTGGTCTACTCGGGCCGCCAGTCAGAATTCGATTTCTGGCGCAGAAATCGCCATGATTATTGGAGCCGTTCATGATTGCGCAAACGTCAACCGGTCATCGCCGATTTTACAGAAACGCCGACAAGGCGGTTCTGGCGGGTGTTTGTGCCGGTTTTGCGGACTACTTCGGATTCAACCTGCGGGTTACCCGGGTTCTCGTGGTCATTGCTTTCTTCATGGCGATGCCGATGACCGTCCTCATATACCTGGGGACCGTCCTGCTCGTGCCCTCGGTGTCATCGAACTCGCGCCGGGCCGCGGTCGATCCGGATTTCCGGCGGGCCGTAAGAGCATCGCCACAACAAACATTGAGCGATGTCAGGCGCCGGTTCCAGTCGCTGGACAGGCGCATGGCGCGGCTGGAAAAATACGTAACGTCGTCACGTTACCAGCTCGATCGTGAGTTCAGAAATTTATGAGAATGCTGCAACACGAAAGAGGGGTTCATGAATGAACAGCTGGCCCTATATTGTCCTGATCGTCGCCATCGTATTCACGGCCAGTACGATCCGGAGAATTAGCGAGAATCGGAACGCGAGAAAAGACGACAATCCGGATACCGAGGATCTGCTCGCCAAGATAGACGTACTCGAGGATCGTATTCGGGTTCTCGAACGAATCGTGACCGAACGAAAATACGATCTCGAAAGGGAGATCAACAGTCTTTAGGCCGGATCGGGAGCAAGCGATTCTTTACGACGTCGACAATCTGCTGGCTGATATCGATGCCGGCATGGACTACCGGAGCCTGCTCGTCGTGGGTGGCGAGATCGGCGCCACGGTTTCCGGTTGCGACGTCGATGTTCTCGAACTGGGCAGACTCGAATCCGCAGACGATATTCCGGATTCGGCCCGAGCCGACCTCGCGATCGTTGCGGATCAGCTCGAGCACATGTCCAAGCATGACGGCGCGCATGTGCTTGCGCGCCTCCGGGATATCCACTGCAGCCGCGTCGTCCTGATCCTGGCACACGACGGGTGGGATAATAAGGAGCTGCTTGCGTTAGGCTTTATGCAAGCAGAGAGTCCATCGACAAACGGGCGGGTCTATATTTTCGATCCCGACAAGTTTCACGAGCCGCGCGAGTGGAACAATCCGTCCGACTGGGCCAATCCGGAGAATTTCGACAAATATCGCTGGTAGCGACTACTCGGATCGGCCTTTATAAGCCCGCACCTGCTCATTGAACTGGGCCGCAACAATTTCCATTTCTTCGACAGCGGCATTGTACTTTTTGGTCATCATTTCCTGACGCTGTTCCAGCTCTTCCGGTTCGGCCTCTTCAAGCTCGGCAACCGCGTCTTTTTCTTCCGCTTCTATGCATGCGAGGTAATCTTCCATGGCAGCCATATAAGCTTTAACGGATTTCTGGCCTTCGATCATCTCGTCCTTGGTGGCCGAATCACCGTCAGGCACCTGCGCACGTTGCGGATAGTCACAGGCAAACGCGAGCGGGGCGGTGGCGAAAATGGCTACAGCAATGCA
>Ga0224512_10000529_pt1 | contig 40148 bp, 36 predicted proteins | sample SF_May12_sed_USG_4_FD_169103 | JGI IMG/M metagenome (GOLD analysis project Ga0224512, IMG submission 169103) | Sediment microbial communities from San Francisco Bay, California, United States - SF_May12_sed_USGS_13 | ecosystem: Environmental > Aquatic > Marine > Sediment | place: USA... | reverse complement strand
GAGCAGCATACTCAGGCCTTTTCCATGCATGACCACCTTCAGGTCCAGGTTTTCCTTACCGACGGCATTGATGTGGTTCTGGATATTGCGCAAGGCACCGGCCTGGGCCTTGGGGTCGTCGTAATTGATGTGGTAGACGACCTTCTGCTTGCCGTACCTTTCGACATCAGCGGCATTGGCGTTTGCCGTAAACAGCATGGCAATGGCCATCAATAGTGACATAAACAGGTTTACAGGTTTCATGTGCTTCCTCCAGCTGCTTGAGTCCCCGCTACGGGAATACACTATCAGGGGCCAGCGGGGCATAAATAACCCTGACTACCGGTTAAGAATGCTGAAATTAATATTTATTTGAGATGATTTAACCGGATTATCTTTGGCATCTCTGAAATAGGACGCTGGCCAGCCCCATTCTATTCCGTCCTGATCAATATACCCGAAAATTCAGTATTTTTTACCCAGGCGGACGCCATTGTCCTGTCCGTGGCGTCCGGCAGACACTAAAGCTTCATGGTTCGAAACCTTGTCAGGCCACTCGATTTCAAAACCGATGCCGTCAATGCGCCGGTCAGGAAGTCTCCGGCGTTCTTCCCTCACCCGCTCCCCGCTGGAGTCCCGGAACGGGAATTTCCGTTTCGTTGCACTACATCGTCTGTCAACAGATTTGCGTTGTTGCATTGATTCTCCCCCTGATTTTCCCTGATTGATTTTTTTCGTCCACTGTCAATTCACGCGGCGCCCGCTGTGCTGCACATGCCCCGGAAACAGCAAGTCCCGTCCGGTTAATTTTTAACCAGGTCTGCTGCTGCCGATCTGCTGGTGCTGGTCGCTGCCTGATGGAATTGGAATCAGGCCGTATGGGTGCTTCTTGTGACATGACTGGCACGGCACCCTTGCTTTCTGTAATGACGCAGGACATGGTGATTCTATTCCATCCGTGTCCGGCATTTCAATGGTTTTCAGACAGCCTGCAGATCATCGGATATTATTTCAAATCGGATGTGAAAATAGTTGACATTCCGGTTTGTATTGCAATCAGGAAATACCTTCGGGTGAAATATAAAATCCGGAACGCCCTCTTTGTAATTTGGAGTCGATGGTCTGAAGATGGCACAAAGAGTCCCTATGACCGGCCCGACCGGGCACAGTCATAGGGTTGCATCAAATACGATCAGCCGCGGAAACAGGCCCGCTTAATTACCGACAACACCGGAAAAGAATTTCGGACCAGCACCAAATGGCGGCTGTACCAGCGTGGTATCCGGGGTATTGTCCGGCTGGCCAATCTGCAGATATTCTGGCTCCGGCACATTGCCCGGATCCTTGGAGTTCACCGTCGTCACACGGCCGACGCCGAACTGTGTCTCGGTCACCCTGTTATCTGGCAAGCTGTCCAGGTAACGGCGCAGTGCATGCACCGGGTGCAGGAAATGGTTCGGAGCTACCTGCAATACAGTAGCACCGACGATGACGCCTTCGCTGTTGACCGGATCACTCAGGGTGATAGCACTGGTGTAATCATCCGGATCGTCGAGCTGGAAGAACTTGTGGTTGGCACCACCGCCCGTACGGCAGACCTCATCCAGCGGGTTACCGTGACCGTAGCAGGAGGCGAACACGTAGCGTTTGCCAGGATCCAGTCGTTTACCGTCGATCCTTGTTTCGACAATCCGGCCGCTGGAACTGCTGAACGGCCGGTTCTTGAGGTCGATCGTCTGCTCCATGTTGGCAAGTCCCAGGTACCATCCGCCACGTTGCATGAAGACATTGCGATCGAAGACCGCGCCCAGAATGGTGTTCAGGCTGCCTTCTATCGACTGTCCCGCGAAGTCGGCGACATTCACGGCCGGCGCTATCGGGAACCAGGTGTACAGGTCGCGGAGTGTAATCGGGTCACCCGGGAGGACGGCATTGCCGAAGCGAAAGCCGTTCGCCATGGAAATATCCACGCCGTTCTCCCACCCCGACACACCGCTGGAAGCAACGACCGGTGATGTGACCTCAAGGATGGCGTCAGCCAGGAAATTGTTCAGGGTATCCTCCAGCACGTGGTGACGCAGCAGCAGGGTGTCGGTGTAACCGACGACGGTGTCGAGGCTGTCTACGAGTTGCAGACCCTTCAGTGCCGGGTTGCCACCAAAACCACCCGGCATGAAGGCATGCGGTATGAAATCAGGACCATCGAGAAACGGCGCCTCCATGGCCGCAACCAATTGCAGCATTTTGTCATCTTCATCCACAGACTCGTCAACCGGGATGGCTTCCCAGGTGAAATCAACCACATCCCCCCCCGAGACTTCAAGGTCGAGACGACCGACATACATGTCACGGTTGGTCTCCACTACGATGGCAGCCCCCTTGGCCAGCTGCTTGAGCTCACCCCTGCTCAACGAACGTCCAGGCGTGGTTCGGGTGATTTCATCGTCATTTGCCAGGAACGCGCCATGGGTGATTTCATGGGTATGCGCCGAGTACATGACGTCGATGTCCTTGAAGTTCTGCGCAATCTTCAGGTTCTGCGATAGGCCTAATTCTGACTGCACCACGATCAGACAGTCGCCACCACAGTCTGGATCATTCTTTACCATCTCGAAAACTTCAGGCAGTTCCTCGACGCCCTGGGTGAAGCGGAAGGTGATATTGAAGGTATCGGCCTGCTGGGGCACGATGGATGCCGTCAGGCCGATCACGGCAACCGCCACGCCATCACGCTCGATGATTTTGTAGGGATCAAGGACGCGCCGACCATGCAGAGGAGTCGGCAACGGCGCGGCGTTGTAGAGATTGACCGCAACCGCCGGAAAGCTCGCCCGGATCACGCTGTCGCCTACCGGCGTCGGGGATGGTGTGGTGTCCTCGTCGATCTCGCTGCAAGTATAGCCACTAGCCTCATCAGTCAGGCCGGCAATCTCGGGTATATCATCGCAGCCGATATAACGGGCCATTACCCGGATATTGCCGGGTACTGTCGGCTTTGGCTTGCCTGGCCCGATCTCAGTAAACCGATTACGGAATACCGCGGCACCGTAGCCAAAGTCCCAGTTACCCGGTGTATACACATCGATACCAAAGGCATTCATGGGTACCATCATGGCGTCACCGACGGTGAACATGGCCTCGGCACTGCCATGGGTCAGGTCGCCCGTGGAAAGCAGGATGGCATCCGGATTGTCTTCCCGGATATCATCGACCACGGTCTTCAACCGGGCCAGGCCACCGGCACTCGAAACTTGACGCTCATTACCATCGCCGTCGGTAATAATAGCTGCATGCGGAACGAGGGTCCCGTGCAGGTCGCCCATTTGGATTAGCGTGACGTTATCGGTACTCGTTGCCATTGCAGGTGCCGCCATGAGGCCAGCACACAATGCCAGCGCGAGGCCGAGGCATCGGCTGCCAGACAGCTTTGTTGTTTTCTGTTTCATTTGTGTAATCTCCAAAATTGAACTAACTACTGTTTTATTGATGAAGTCAGCTTGTTTGAAAGTTTGTACTGACCCTGGATACGCCATCCATTATCTAGTTGCTCCGTTTCTCCGGTCGATTGCGATGCACAAATGCATCTCGGACAGGTAGCCAGCGCTTGTAACAGCCGGCATCCTGGAGAAGGGTGTAATAGGAATTGCTGTCTTGAATCTGTCTGGATCGCTAATCAGCGATCCAGCGGCCTGTCACTGAGGCGCTGGCGAGTTTCGTCAATGATCCAGTGGACTTCATGAAAAATGCCTCCGCGATATCAATATAGTTATATGTTTATTTGCTACTGCGTTTTGGTGATACATGGTTCTGTCAGGCTGAGACACATGGTCCACAGGTTAAAGACGCAACACCCGACGGATATATTCCATCCACACCGCCGTGGTGCGGCGTTTGCGAACGCTAACGCGATTCTTAATGGTGTAACCGGAGGTTTAATCAATACTTTCTGGATGACAGGTCACGACGCGGGCCTGATCTTTCGAATGTGTGAGAGTGGCCTGCCCCACCACCGTTCACGCGCTACAGACCGGCCTGTCTTCAACCGACAGGACACGCCGGGTTCGCGCAGACTAATTTACCTTGATTGTGGCCTCTAATGCGGCGTCGAGTTGCCGCTGTACCGCCTCCAGTGGCTGACTCGCATCGATCACCCGGTAACGGCCATCGTGAGTCCGGGCCATCTCGAGGTAGGCCTGGCGGACGCGCTCGAAAAATTCAACCTGCTCCTGTTCGAAGCGGTCCGGCGTACTGCGGTTACCTGCCCGTTCCAGGCCGATCTCGACCGGCACATCCAGCAACAGGGTCAGGTCGGGCCGGAAGTCGCCCTGCACCAGCTGCTCCAGGGCTTTGATCTTGTCGGTATCAAGACCACGACCGCCGCCCTGGTAGGCATAGGTCGCGTCGGTGAAGCGGTCGCACAGCACCCACTTGCCGGCTTCAACGGCGGGCCGGATGACCCGGGCGAGGTGCTCGGCGCGGGCCGCGAACATCAGCTGCAGTTCGCAGTCCGGGTCCATACCGGTGTATTCAGGGTCCAGCAGCAGGCCGCGGATCGCCTCGCCCAGCGGCGTACCACCCGGCTCGCGGGTGAGCACGACGTCCTTGCCGGCGTCGCTGAGCAGTTTGTGGATAAAACCGATGTTGGTGGTCTTGCCGACCCCCTCGATACCTTCCACGGTGATGAATTTTCCCTTCATGGCGTCTGGTCCGGCTCCGACAGCTTGATGTTCTTTTTTCCCAGCTGAAATTTCTGTACGGCGCGGTTGTGCTCTTCCAGGGTGCGCGAGAAATAATGCGCCCCGTTGCCCCGCGCCACGAAGTAGAGATAGCCCTTCCTGTCCGGGTGCAGCACGGCGCGGATGGCGTCGGCGCCGGGCATGGCAATCGGTGTGGGCGGCAGGCCGTCGCGGGTGTAGGTATTGTAAGGGGTATCCGCGCGCAGGTCGCGTGAACGGATATTGCCGTCAAAGGCCTCACCCATGCCGTAGATCACCGTCGGGTCGGTCTGCAGGCGCATGCCCTTTTCGAGCCGGCTGATGAACACGCCCGCGATCAGGGGACGCTCGGCCGCCAGGCCGGTTTCCTTCTCCACAATCGATGCCAGTATCAGGGCCTCGTAGGGAGACTCGAGCGGCAGTTCCGGCTCCCGGTTCTCCCACTCCCCGGCCAACAGCTCAGCCATGGCGCGGTAGGCGCGCTGCAGAAACTCCCTGTCGGTGGTACCGATGGGAAAGTGATAGGTATCCGGCAGGAAGCGGCCCTCGGGATGCTCGTCCGCGTGACCCAGTTCCGCCATGACATCCTCCGAATCGACTTCCTGCAAGGTATGGCCCAATTCATCGCTGGCATGGATCAGTTCGAGCATCTCCCTGAAGGTCTGGCCCTCGATCAGGGTCAGGGTGTGCTGGACCACTGCGCCGCTAGACAGTCTCTCCAGCAGCACCTGCGGCGTCATACCGGGATCCAGCCGGTACTGGCCCGCCTGCAGCCGCGTCGCCACGGCCAGCTCCCGCCCCAGCAGGATGAAAAACCGCGGGTGTTCGATAATGGCCTCACGCTGCAGATCGTGCGCCAGACGATTCAGCGATGTGCCCGGACGGACTTCATAGATACGCCCGGCTTCCGGCACGTTCAGCTGGCTGTTGCGGAAGGCCTGGTACGGACCCAGGTAAACGGCCGCCACGACCAGCGCGCCCACTGCCAGCATCACCAGGAGCGTGGCGAGCACCCGGCGCAGGCTGCCCTGTGGCTTTTCACTCACCCCCATGGCGTGCACCCCTGTCTCACCGGCGACCTCACTGATCGTCTCCTTCTAGCAGGCCGGCAAGCCGTTCCTGCAACTGCCGTGTCACCACACCCCTGGGCCAGGTATGCTCATCGAGCCCGATCACGGGCCAGATGCCGATAATGCTGTTGGTCAGGAACACCTCGTCCGCTTCCCGCAGCGCCGTCATACCCAGGTCCCTGACCGCCACCGACAGGCCCAGCTCCCCGGCCAGTTCCATGAGCACGGCACGCACAATGCCGGCGACCCCGCAGCGGCCCAGGTCCGGCGTGACCAGCTGCCGGTCCTGCACAATGAACAGATTGCTCATGGTGCCCTCCACCAGGTTCCCCTGCCAGTCTGCCATCAGCCCCTCCCTGATGTCGGTACCGTCCCATTCCTGCCGGGCCAGCACCTGCTCGAGGCGGTTGAGGTGCTTGATGCCGGCCAGCGGCGGATTCGGCACCAGGCGCTGTTCGCAGAGCCGGACCCTGACGCCCTGCTCCCGGCAGCTGGCGGGATAATCCGGCCACGGGTGCCGCTGCACAATGCGGGTCGGTTGCGGATCAGCGGGTGGCCCGTAGCCACGCCCGCCCGTGCCACGGGTCACGATGATCTTGAGCACACAGCGTTCCGCGTCCGGCAACAAGCCCTGCGCCTCACCGGCCAGGCTGCCGGCATCAGGACAGGGAATCCCCAGTCGTTCGCAACCGGCCTGCAGGCGGGCCATGTGGCGCGACCAGAACCGGGGCCGGCCGCCAACCACCGCAATGGTCTCGAACAGGCCATCGCCGTAAAGCAGCCCCCGGTCGAGACTCGAGATCCGGTCTTCTGCTGACCCGTTGACCAGCACCGGGATGGTTGTGTTCGTGGTCATATGCCCTGCACAAGCGGTCTCACGCCGCTGCAACCCCGAGCGCACGCAACAGGCCGCGCGCCTTGGCCCGGGTCTCTTCCAGCTCCGCCTCCGGGACCGAGTCGGCGACGATGCCGGCACCGGCACGCAGCCGGATCCGGTCACCCTCCACGGTCATGGTGCGGATCAGGATATTCAGGTCCATGCTGCCGTCGCGGTTGATGTAACCCATGGAACCGGTATAGGCCTCCCTGGCCTCCCCCTCGAGCTCGGCAATGATCTCCATGCAGCGCACCTTGGGACAGCCGGTGATCGTGCCACCGGGAAACACGGCTGCAATCACCTGGCCCGGGGTGACATCGGGACGCAACTCGCCGCGCACGTTCGAGACGATGTGATGCACGTGCGCATAGGACTCGAGCACCATGAATTCATCGACCTGGACCGAGCCCGGTACGCTGATGCGTCCCAGGTCGTTGCGTTCCAGGTCGATCAGCATGATGTGTTCGGCGCGTTCCTTGGGGTGCGCCAACAGCTCCTCCGAGTAGGCCGTGTCGGCCTGCCTGTAACGGCTGCGGGGACGGGTCCCGGCGATGGGCCGGGTCTCGACCGTGCGCCCGCTCACCCGCACCAGGCGCTCGGGGGACGAACTGATGATGGCGGCCTGGTCCCAGCGCGCGATACCTGAAAACGGCGCGGGGTTGTGCCGGCAGAGACGGCTATAGAGGTCCGGGACATCGACGCCGGCGTGCGCGGCAACATCCCAGGGACGCGACAGGTTCACCTGGAAGACATCGCCCTCACGGATATAGTCATGGATGCGCCTGACCGCGTCCAGGTAGTCGTCCGCCGGTGCCTCGCTGAGGTCACCGTCCAGTGCCCCCGGTTCGGTCGCGGCATCCGGCCGTGGCAGTGCCGCGATATCGCGCCTGATGTCATCGACACGGTCAGTGCATGCGGCCTCGGTGACGATGCAGCTACTGTCCTTGTCGTGATCGTATATCACGGCACTCGCGAAGCGGGTGGCAATGGCAACCGGCAGTGCGCCCTGCGGCCCTGGCAGGTGCAGGCTCGGCTCGATCTGGCCGGCAAGTTCATAGCCCAGGTAGACAAACCAGCCGCCGGTAAACGGCAGGGCGGTTTGACGGGGAGACTTCAGCTGCAAGGCCTGGCACCAGTGATCAAGCCCCTGCAGAAAATCACCCTTCGCCACTTCGGCGGGATCAGGCCCGCTCAGTGTGCCGGAGGAATCCAGCGTCAGGCTCGCTTCGGGAAAGGCAAACAGGATATCGAAGCGCCCCTGTGCGGAACTTTGCAGGAGGTGGGGATAACGCACCGGGTCCAGCCGGTGCAGGGAAAGCAGGTCAAGGCCCTGCCCCAGCTCGTGCACCGCACAGGCCGACTGCCCGGCCAGGGAAGCAGAATCCCGGTTGCCGCCCATATCACAGCGGGCTTCCATGGGTTTCAGTCCGGCTTGCGCAGGACCAGGGTGCCGTTGGTGCCGCCAAAGCCGAATGAATTGCTCATGGCGACATCGATCTTCATATCCCGGGCGGTATGCGGTACATAGTCCAGGTCACATGCCGGGTCCGGGTTGTCCAGGTTGATGGTCGGCGGGGCGATCTGGTCACGCAGCGCCAGCGCGGTGAAGACCGCTTCCACCCCGCCGGCGGCCCCGAGCAGATGTCCGGTCATCGACTTGGTGGAACTGATGGCAAGCTTCCCGGCAGCGTCGCTGAAGACCCTTTTCACCGCCATGGTCTCGGCTACATCACCCGCCGGCGTGGAGGTTCCGTGGGCGTTGATGTAATCGACCGCGTCGCTATTGAGACCCGCATCCCCGAGGGCATTCCGCATGCATTGCGCTGCACCCTCCCCGCCGCTGGACGGCTGGGTCATGTGGTAGGCATCGCCGCTCATGCCGAAGCCGGCCACTTCCGCATAGATATTGGCGCCGCGCTTGCGCGCCAGTTCGTATTCCTCGAGCATCAGGATTCCCGCCCCATCACTCAGCACGAAGCCGTCGCGGTCCCTGTCCCAGGGGCGACTGGCCGCCTCCGGGTCGTCATTGCGCGTTGACAGGGCGCGGGCGGCAGCAAATCCGCCGAGACCCGTGGGACAGGTCGACATCTCGGCACCACCGGCCATCATGATGTCAGCATCCCCGTAGGCGATCATCCGCGCCGCAACCCCGATATTGTGCGTGGCCGTGGTACAGGCCGTTACTATGGCGATATTGGGCCCCTTCATCCCATAGATGATGGAGAGGTTGCCGGCGATCATGTTGATGATGTTGGCGGGCACGAAAAACGGCGAGATCTTGCGTGGACCGCCGTCGATAAATGCCTGGTAGGCGTTCTCGATACCGGGCAGCCCCCCGATCCCGGAACCAATGGCCAGGCCGGCACGATCCGCATTGGCCTCGTTTATCTCGATACCGGAATCCTCGAAGGCCTGGGCCGCAGCCGCAATCCCGTAGTGGATAAAGGACGCCATCTTGCGGGCATCCTTTGCCGGGATAAATCGGGTGATATCGAAATCCCGGATCTCGCCACCAATGCGGACCGGGAAACTGGATACATCGAAATGGGTAATGGGAGCGATGCCGCTCCTGCCGGCCTTGATAGCGGACCACGCGGCCTCGACCGTATTACCGATGGGTGAAATGATACCCAGACCGGTGACAACTACGCGTCTTTTGGACAATGCCTAACTCCTGCCAGTGTCAGGGATGAAATGGTTATACGCAAGAAAAGCAAAAGGCCGCACCGGTATCATGCGGGTGCGGCCAAATCTGGTAGGGACAGGATCAACCCAGGTGGGCGTTAACGTAGTCAATCGCCTGCTGGACAGTCGTGATTTTCTCGGCCTCCTCGTCGGGAATCTCGCATTCGAATTCCTCTTCCAGGGCCATGACCAGTTCTACGGTGTCCAGAGAATCCGCGCCAAGATCATCGACAAAGGAAGCGGGATTCGTGACCTCGTCTTCCTTTACCCCCAGCTGCTCGACAACGATCTTCTTGACGCGCTCATCAACATTGCTCATTTCGGGTTATTCCTCTCTGTATTGGATAGTGCAGTATCAACTGCGCGGCTATTGTAGTGAATGCAAGATACAAGTTACAAGTTGGACTCACCCGGGCTTGTTGACACCCCACAGCCAGGCATTTAAGCGTTCCGCCATACACTAAATTAACACATATTTACTACTTTGTTTTCAGGTAGTTAACTGTACAATATAAAGAAGCTAATCGGCATGCTGCGGATACAAACCGGGATACCGGTTCTCAACCCATATACATGCCGCCATTGACATGCAGGGTTTCACCGGTGATATAGCCAGCCTGCTCCGAGGCAAGGAAGGCAACGGCATGCGCGATATCCCCGACATCACCCAGTCGCGCGAGCGGTATCTGCTCGAGCAGTTTTGTGCGTTGCTCCTCGGGCAGGGCACGGGTCATGTCGGTATCGATGAATCCGGGTGCCACGGTATTGACTGTGATGCCACGCGACCCGACCTCGCGGGCCAGTGATTTCGTGAACCCGATTACACCGGCCTTGGTCGCGGCATAATTCGCCTGGCCCGGGTTGCCGGTCGCAGCGATGACCGAGGTAATGGTGATAATCCGGCCATGCTTCGCCTTCATCATACCGCGCAGGCAGGCCTTGCTCATGCGAAAGGCCGATGTCAGGTTGGTCTGGATGACATCGTCCCACTCCTCGTCCTTCATCCGCATGAGCAGATTGTCACGGGTGATGCCGGCGTTGTTGACCAGGATGGTGGGTGTTCCGAAGTCATCCTGCACCGCCTTGATAAACCCGGCGATCGAATCCGGGTCGGTGACGTTCAATACCATGCCGGTGCCGCGAACAGCGTTATCGGCAAGCATCTCCGTAATGCCGCTGGCACCACTTTCACTGGTGGCGGTGCCCACCACAGTTGCACCACGCGCGCCGAGTTCCTGCGCTATCGCCTTGCCGATGCCGCGGCTGGCCCCGGTTACCACTACGATCTCGTTTTCAAATGCCATGGCTGTCTCCATCGCCGTGTGTTTGCCTAACTGTCCAGCGCAGTGTCAAGGCTGTCCGGGTCATGCACCGGCAGTGCCGTCAGGGACTTGTCGATGCGCTTGCACAGGCCGGCAAGCACCTTGCCGGGACCGACCTCGATGATCCGCGTCACCCCGCGCTCGCGCATGGCCTCGATGGTCCTGACCCATTGCACCGGACTGTACAACTGGCGCTCGAGCGCATTGCGGATAGTGTCCGGACTGTCATGCACCATTACATCGACATTCTGTATGACCGGGATCTGTGGTTCGCCAAACGTCGTTTCCTTCAGATAGACGGCGAAACGTTCTGCCGCCGGCTGCATCAGTGCGCAGTGCGATGGCACACTGACCGGCAGGGGTACGGCACGCTTGGCCCCGGTTTCCTTTGCCAGCACGGTGGCCCTTTGCACCGCCTGCGCGTCGCCGGCGATGACCACCTGCCCCGGAGAATTGAAATTGACTGCCGTCACGATATCGCCCTGCGCAGCTTCGGCGCAGACGGCCGCAACCGCCGCATCGTCCAGGCCGAGTATCGCCGCCATGGCGCCGCTGCCCGCCGGAACCGCGTCCTGCATGCAACGCCCGCGCTCGGCAACCAGCCCGATCGCCTCGGCGTAGTTCAGTGTGCCCGCGCACACCAGTGCCGTGTACTCGCCCAGGCTGTGACCGGCCATGACGACCGGCATCCCGCCAGCACGGGCCTGCCAGACTCGCCAGACCGCCACCCCGGCGGCCAGCATGGCCGGCTGGGTCCTGTCGGTCCGGTTCAGGTCTTCGGCCGGTCCGTCCCTGACCAGGGCCCACAGGTCATAGCCCAGCACCTCGCTGGCCTCGCTGAAGGTGGCGGTGACCTCCGGGTAGGCATCGGCCAGCCCGGCCAACATGCCCACCGACTGCGAGCCCTGCCCCGGAAAGACCATACCCAGCGTTGAATCGGTTTTGTCAGATGCTGCATTCATAATGAGTCAGGGTATTTTTTATCGGTAATACCTCTTCACCGCAAAGACGCAAAGGCCGCGGAGAAAACAAATAAGGGAAAGTCTGATCAAGCCGTCTTTCCGGGCGGAGCGAAGCGGAGACCCGGAATCCAGCAGATTGTAATCAGAATGTTACTGGATTCCGGCCTTCGCCGGAATGACGAGAGCTGAGTTAAACAGGCCTCCCCGGGGTGTTCAACCAGATGACAGTTCAACATATTATGAAGATTCTCAGGTTATTAATCGGTAAATTGATATTTCTTTGCGCCCTTTGCGTCTTTGCGGTGAGTAAATTGGTTTATTCGGACCTTAATGCCTTAACGCTCAGTACTTCAGCAGGGCCGAGCCCCAGGTGAAACCGCCGCCGAAGGCCTCCATGAGCAGCGTCTCGCCGCGCTGGATGCGCCCGTCGCGCACGGCGGTATCCAGTGCCAGCGGGACCGAGGCCGCGGAGGTGTTACCGTGCTCATCCACGGTCACGACAACACGGTCCATCGACATTTTCAGTTTTCTGGCCGTGGCCTGGATGATACGGATATTGGCCTGGTGAGGAATCAGCCAGTCCACTTCCGACTTGTCCATCTTATTGGCAGCCAGGGTCTCGTCGACGATACGCCCCAGCGTATTCACCGCCATCTTGAAGACCTCGTTGCCCTGCATGTGTATGTAGGCCTGCCCGCCCTGTACCTTGTCATAGCCGGAGGAGACACCGGCAGGCACGGTCAGCAGGTGCTCGTAGCTGCCATCCGCGTGCAGATGTGTTGACAGGATGCCGGGCTCGTCACTCGCCTCCAGGACCACTGCCCCGGCGCCGTCACCGAACAGGATACTGGTACCGCGGTCATTCCAGTCGACGATGCGCGACAGTGTCTCCGTGCCGACCACCAGTGCACAGCGTGCCGAACCGGTGCGGATGAATTTGTCCGCGATGCTCAATGCGTAGATGAAACCGGTACACACGGCCTGCACATCGAAGGCAGCCGTGCCATGGATGTCGAGGCGCTGCTGCAGCAGGCAGGCGGTGCTGGGAAAGATCCGGTCGGGTGTCGTGGTTGCCAGCACGATGAGGTCAATCTGGCGGGGTGTGCGGCCGGCGGCCTCCATGGCACGGCAGGCCGCGATTTCGGCCAGATCGCAGGCAGTCTCGTCACCGGCGGCGATATGCCGCTTGGCGATGCCGGTGCGCTCACGGATCCATTCATCACTGGTGTCCATGATCTTTTCCAGATCATGGTTGGTCAGCACCTTCTCGGGCAGATAACTGCCGGTGCCCGTGATTCGTGAATACTTCATATCGCCTGCCTGTGTTGAAGATATGAATCCAGTTGCTTGCTGATACGTTCGGGCACCGATTCACGCACTTCCACGATGGCGACCTTGATGGCATTGGCAAACGCCAGTGCATCGGCACCGCCATGGCTCTTGATCACGATGCCTCGCAATCCCAGCAGGGTCGCACCGTTATAGCGTCGCGGGTCTATCCGCTTGCGGAAGGCCTTGAGGACCGGCATGGTGACCAGGGCCGCCAGGCGGGTCAGCAGGTTGCGGCTGAATTCCTCGTGTATGAACCGGGCGATCATCCTGGCAACACCCTCGCTGGTTTTGAGCGAGACATTGCCGACGAAGCCATCGCAGACGATGACGTCGTAATTGCCCTTGTAGATATCATCACCCTCGGCATAACCCTGGTAGTTGAGGTGACTCGCAGAAAGCAATTGTCCCGCCTGCTTGACCTGCTCGTTGCCCTTGATCTCCTCTTCGCCGACATTCAGCAGCCCGATCCGCGGGTGTTCGTTGTTGTCCACAGCTCCGGCCAGGACAGAACCCATCACCGCGAATTGCAACAGGTGCTCGGCATCGCAATCGACATTGGCACCCAGGTCGAGCATCCAGGTATGTGCGCTATAGGAAGGCAACGCCGTACAGATCGCCGGGCGATCGATGCCGGGCAGCATTTTCAGCACGAAGCGTGCAGTCGCCATCAGGGCACCGGTGTTCCCTGCACTCACACAGGCGTCGGCAGTCCCGTCACTGACCAGGTTGATAGCAACGCGCATGGAGGAATCCTTCTTGCTGCGCAGCGCATGCGAGGGCGGTTCGTCCATCTCCACCGACTGGCTGGCATGATGGACTTGCAGCCGGCCGTGACCACCCGCCTTGTACCTGTTGATCGCCGGGTTGAGTACCGCCTGGTCCCCGACAAGGATGATATTCAGGTCATCATGCTGTTCGAGGGCACTCAGTGCCGCCGGGACGACCACGTCAGGACCGACATCGCCGCCCATGGCATCAAGCGCAACCGTGACTCTCGAACTCATGACAAGAAGTGAGGCACGCGCTTGGGTAGTGAGGATTGCGTTTTTTGACTGCGGGTGCGTCCGTGGGTCAACACCCGGCTTTAGTGCAGATCAGTCAAGATCCTTGTTGATGACCTTGCGGCCACGGTAAAAACCATCAGGGCTGACGTGATGGCGCCGGTGGGTCTCGCCGGTGGTCGGCTCGATCGACAGCGCCGCTTCGCCCAGGCTGTCATGGGACCGGCGCATGCCGCGCTTGGATGGCGTTTTACGGTTCTGTTGAACGGCCATTGTGTCTACTCCTTAATCAAGTGCTACTGTTTCTGTTTCAATTGCGCCAGCACGGCAAACGGGTTTTCCCGCTGTCCGGCATTCGGCGTTTGATAATCGTTCGTCAGTTCCCGGCACTGCTTCATGTCCGCGTGCACGGGCACGATCGGCAATGCCAGCAAGACCTCATCCGAGACCAGGTCGGCGACGCGCGCCGGCTCCTGAGACACCAGCAAGGGTTCAAACCGGTCCGGCAGTTTACCCATCTCCTCCTGGCTGTGAACCAGTCCGAGCTGGAAACTCACCTCCAGCGGATACGCCATGGACTCGAGGCAGCGCTGGCACTGCAGGCTCAGTGTGCCCTCGATGGTCCCCGAGAGATAGCGTGTCCCGTCGTGGGACTTGCCCAGTTCCAGGGTGACCTGCAGCGCCCCGTCCGGAGAGCTCAGCAGGGGCAATACCCGTTCCAGGCTGGCCAGATCTATCCGGCCCCGCAACTCACGCCCCGCCTCGGCCATTGCGTACAGATCGAGACGATCCGGCAGGTGCTCTATCATAACCCGCTTATGTTATATATTGTCACTGGGCCTGTCAAAGAAATCACTGAAATTCTGACACTTTCCGCCAGTCGTCCGGAGCGGCCCGGATTGACATCAATCACCGGGTTGCGTACATAACCTCACACGGAATTTTCCGGTATGGTTGAATGACCTGCGACCACTCATGATCCGACCACCTGGAACAACAGCTTGATTCACAAAATCCTGATCGCCAACCGGGGTGAAGTGGCCGTCCGCATCATCCGGGCCTGCAAGGAGGCCGGTATCACCTCCGTGGCCATCTATGCCGATGCCGACCGGCATGCCCTGCACGTCAAAAAGGCCGACGAGGCCTATAATATCGGCCCCGATTCCGTCGCCGGCTATCTGAACGCGCACCGCATCGTCAATCTCGCCGTGGCCAGCGGCTGCGATGCCCTGCACCCCGGTTATGGTTTCCTGTCCGAGAACCCGCTGCTGGCCGAGACCTGCGAACGCCGTAACATCCGCTATATCGGACCCGATGCCGGGGTGATTCACCAGATGGGCGACAAGATCGCCGCCCGCACTGCCATGCAGGCGGCCGGCATCCCCGTGATACCGGGCAGTGACGGCAACCTTGCCAGCCTGGAAGAGGCGCTGGCCCTGGCTGAGACCATCGGCTACCCGGTCATGCTGAAGGCCACCTCGGGCGGCGGCGGCCGCGGCATACGTCGCTGCAACTCCCCGCAGGACCTGAACAGGAACTATGATCGCGTGCTGTCCGAGGCCAGCAAGGCATTCGGCAGCGCCGACGTCTTCATGGAGAAATGCATCGACCGGCCCCGGCATATCGAGGTCCAGGTGCTGGCCGATACCCACGGCAATGTCATCCACCTGTTTGAACGCGATTGTTCCATCCAGCGCCGCCACCAGAAACTGATCGAGATCGCCCCCTCCCCCCAGCTGGATGAGGCCCAGCGCGCCTGGCTGGGCGAAACGGCGGTACGCGCCGCCAGGGCCGTTGCCTACACCAACGCGGGCACGGTGGAATTCCTGATGGACCGGGACAACCGCTTCTATTTCATGGAAATGAATACCCGCCTGCAGGTGGAACACACCATTACCGAGGCCATCACCGGCATCGATATCGTGCAGGAGCAGATTCGCATAGCCGATGGTCTCCCCCTGAGCCATGCCCAGGCGGATATTCAGAAGCGCGGTTTTGCCATGGAACTGCGCATCAATGCGGAAGATCCGAAAAACGATTTCCTGCCCAGCTTCGGGCGCATCACCCGCTACTTCGCACCGGGCGGGCCCGGCGTCAGGACTGACGGCGCCATCTACACCGGCTATCATATCCCACCCTACTATGACTCCATGTGCGCCAAGCTGACGGTGTGGGCGCTGAGCTGGCCGGAACTGCTGAACCGCGCCGCCCGCGCACTGGAGGACATCGGGGTCTATGGCGTCAAGACAACGATCCCGTACTACATGGAAATCCTCAAGGTAGAGGAATTCCGCTACGGTTCATTTGATACCGGGTTTGTCGATGACCACCCGGAGCTGACACGCTATAAAACCAGCCGGCCGACACGCGAGCTGTCGGCGGCCATTAGCGCGGCACTGTCTGCGCATTTAGGTCACTAACAAGGAGCCACCGGCAAGACCATGTCCAGGGTCCACATCACCGACGTCATCCTCAGGGATGCCCACCAGTCGCTCATCGCCACACGCATGCGCACCGAAGACATGCTGCCGATCTGTGCGCAACTTGACCACATCGGTTACTGGTCCCTGGAGGTCTGGGGTGGCGCCACCTTTGACTCCTGCCTGCGCTATCTCAAGGAAGACCCCTGGGAACGTCTGCGCAGGCTGCGCGAGGCGCTCCCCAACACCCGCCTGCAGATGCTGCTGCGTGGCCAGAACCTGCTCGGCTACCGGCATTACTCGGATGACGTCGTCCGCGCCTTCGTGCACCGTGCGGCCGACAACGGCATGGACGTGTTCAGGATCTTTGATGCCCTCAACGACGTGCGCAATCTTAAGGTCGCCATCGAGGCCACCAAGGCGGCCGGCAAGCATGCCCAGGGCACCATCTGCTACACCACCAGCCCGGTGCATGACATCCCGATGTTCGTGGCCATGGCGCAGGACCTCCAGGCCATGGGCTGCGACAGCCTGGCAATCAAGGACATGGCCGGCCTGCTGACGCCCATGGTGACCGGCGACCTGGTGGCTGAAATTGCCGCGGCCACGGACCTGCCAATCCACCTGCACAGCCATGCCACGGCCGGTACGGCCGAGATGTGCCACCTCAAGGCCATCGAGAACGGCTGCCGGCATATCGACACGGCCATCTCGGCCTTCGCCGGCGGCGCCAGCCACCCGCCCACCGAGAGCATGGTCGCGGCCCTGCGGGGCACGGAATTCGATACCGGCCTGGACCTCGAGGACCTGCAGCAGATCGGTCTCTACTTCCGTGACGTGCGCAGGAAATACCACCAGTTCGAGAGCGAATTCACCGGCCTGGACACCCGCGTGCAGGTCTACCAGGTGCCGGGCGGCATGATCTCCAACCTCTACACCCAGCTGCGCGAACAGGGCGCACTGGAACGCATGAACGAGGTCTTCCAGGAGATCCCGCGGGTACGCCAGGACCTCGGGTATCCGCCCCTGGTGACCCCCACGTCCCAGATCGTCGGGACCCAGGCTGTGCTGAATGTCCTGACGGGCAAGCGCTACAAGACCATTACCAACGAGGTGAAGCTCTACCTGCAGGGGCGCTACGGCAAGTCGCCTGCGCCCATCGATCCGGACGTACAGCGCCAGGCGATCGGCAACCAGGACGTTATCGATCAGCGCCCCGCCGACTTGATCGAAGACGAACTGGACAAGCTGCGCAGCGCCATCGGCGATCTGGCCGCCAGCGAGGAGGACGTACTGACATTCGCCATGTTCCCGGAGATCGGCAAGGAGTTTCTGGAACAACGCCGGAGCGGAACCCTGGTCCCGGAACCCCTGGAACCGGCCAGCAGCAGCGGTGACAGCGACCAGTCACGCCCCACGGAATTCAATGTCACCCTGCACGGCGAGTCCTATCACATCAAGGTAACCGGTACCGGACACCGCACCAAGGACAACCGGCCCTTTTACCTGACCGTCGACGGTGTCCCCGAGGAAGTCCTGGTCGAGACCCTGGATGAGATCTATCCCTCAGCGCACCCTGAACACGGCGAGCGTGGCATGAAGGGCAGCCGGCGTCCGCGCGCCACGCTGCCGGGACACGTGACCACGTCCATGCCGGGCACCATCATCGACGTCCTGGTCAGCGTCGGCGACCAGGTCGATGCCGGCGCGCCCGTGCTGATCACCGAGGCGATGAAAATGGAGACCGAGATACAGGCCCCCGTTGCCGGCACTGTCAGTGCGATTCACGTCGAGAAAGGCGACACCGTCAACCCCGACGAGACCCTGGTGGAGATCGAGTGATAAGACGTACTTGAAACAGATAGAGCGATATTCACCGCAAAGACGCAAAGGGCGCAAAGCAGAAATCAACGTCAATAAACAGAAACACTGCAAAATCGACCAGCTGTCCTGCCCGCCTTCACTTCACCTTATCCGGATCAACCTAATTCCCCTGTCTACATTTATAATTCAGCATTCACATGTGTTTTATTAATAAATTTCTTTGCGCCCTTTGCGTCTTTGCGGTTATAAATTGTCCTCAAAAAAAGTCTTGATCTTGTAACGTGAATTCACCGACATCTAACCTCCCGATCATCCTGGCGTCGACCTCGCCGTTTCGGCGCGAGTTGCTGGAGCGCCTGGGTCTGGCGTTTGAAACGGCCGCGCCCGATGTCGATGAAAGCCGTTTGGAAAATGAAACCGCGGAGGCACTGGTACGGCGCCTGTCGGAATCCAAGGCCCGTGCCATCGGAGCCTCGCAAGCGGGGCTGATTATCGGCTCCGACCAGGTGGCGACCGTTGACGGTGAAATCCTCGGCAAGCCGGGCACCCACGAGCGGGCTGTCGAGCAGCTGCGCCGGCTGTCGGGCCGATCCGTCCTGTTTCTGACCGGCCTGTGCCTGCTGAACAGCGTCACGGATGAACTGCTGCTGGATGTCATCCCTTTCCGCGTCCAGTTCAGGGAACTGGATGACGCCCGGATCGAGCGCTACCTGCAACACGACCAGCCGTATAACTGTGCCGGGAGTTTCAAGTCGGAAGGGCTGGGAATCACCCTGTTTGAACGCATGCAGGGCGACGATCCAACGGCGTTGATCGGCCTGCCGCTGATTCGCCTGAGCGAAATGCTCAGTCAGGCCGGCATCCCCCTACCCTAGCCCTGTATCGCCCCGGGACCCGGCACCGAACTCACCGCAGGGTCGCGACCCCGCCCGCGGCAAACGCGCCCAACCCCCGCGCCATGGCGACGCCGATGCGTTCGCTGAGTCGCTCCAGCAGGTCGGGCTCCTGGGTAAAGTCCACCACATCTTCCTCGCCGATGATCTCGCGCGCCACGTAGCCCGCACTGCCGATACCGTCCACCAGGCCCATTTCCAGACTCTCCTCGCCGGTCCAGATCAGGCCGGTGAAGAGGTCCGGGTGATCCTGCAGGCGGTCACCCCGGCCCTCCCTGACCGCACTGATGAATTGCTCGTGTATATCCTCCAGCAGAACCCTGACATGCTCGACATCCGCTTCCTTCGACGGTGAAAACGGGTCCAGAAAGCCCTTGCTCTCCCCGGCCGTGTACAGGCGCCGCTCCACGCCGAGTTTTTCCATGCTGCCGACGAAACCGAAGCTGTTCATCAGTACACCGATGGATCCCACGATACTGGCCTTGTCCACATAGATTTCATCGGCTGCCGAGGCAACATAATAGCCACCCGAGGCGCACAGGTCGGTCACCACTGCGTAGATAGCGGTGTCGGGATGTTTCTTCCTGAGACGTTTGATCTCGTTGTAGATGTAGCCCGCCTGCACGGGGCTGCCGCCGGGAGAATTGATCCTGAGGATGACACCTGCGGTTTTTTCATCCTCAAAGGCATCCTGCAGTCCGGCAATCACCGTGTCGGCACTGGCCTCCGACTCGTCGGTGATCACTCCCTTCAGTTCCACCAGCGCCGTATGTTTACCATCCAGCTTGTCTACATTCGGCCAGTCCCCCGGCCAGTACAGCAGCAGAATGGCCAGCAGGTACAGGGCCAGCAGCCCCTTGAAAAACACATTCCAGCGCCGTGTCCGGCGCTGTTCGTTGATCGAGGCAAACGCAAGCCGGTTGACCAGGTTGCGGTGCCAGTCATCCTGATCCCCCTGGCCCTGGTCCCGGGACTCAAAAGAGGCCGGCTTCTTGCTGGATGAATCTTTCTCTGACATATGTTTCACCTGAATAATAAAAGGGATATCAACCGGGGATGATGCCCGTGTCAGACATCCAGACGGGCATGTCCGAGATGCGCTCCAGGCAAATCAGCGGGGCATGCCGGTTCAGACGTGTTTCACTGTGGACACCGGAAGTGACGGCGACCTTGCCGACCCCGGCGTTGGTCGCCATTTCCATATCATACTCGGTATCGCCCACCATGATAGTCTGCTGTGGCAGTACATCGAGCTGTTCCATGACATCGTGCAGCATCTGCGGATGCGGCTTGGAGGGTGCCTCATCGGCACAGCGCGTGGCGCTGAAATAATCCGTCAGCCCGGTCTCGCGCAGCACCTTGTCAAGCCCCCGGCGTGACTTGCCCGTGGCCACCCCCAGCAAAAACCCCTGCTGCCTGCAGATCTCCAGTGTCTCGCGCACGCCGTCGAACAGGCTGGATTCATCGGATGCAAACCAGTGGCGCCGGTAATGCCCGACGAAGGCCTCGTGGAAGTTCGCATCACGGCCGGGCACCAGGGTATCTATGGCCTCGCGCAGCCCCAGGCCGATCACGTTGCTGACCACCCGGTCTCCCAGCGGCTCCAGCCCCAGGTCCCTGATGGCGGCATGCAGACAGGCCACGATCTGCGCCTCCGAGTCCATCAGGGTGCCATCCCAGTCAAACACGATAAGCCGCACCTCGCCGGGCACGCTTCCGGGCTCGATATTCATGTCTGCGTCAGTCATGGGTTTCCGTTACAGCGGCTTCCAGCCTGTCCAGCACCTGCTTCAGTTCATCCGGCAATGGCGCACTTATATTAATGACATCATCAGTGCCCGGATCGATGAATTCAATCATATGGGCATGCAAAAACAAACGCCGCAGTCCAAGAGTCTTCATGCGGCGATTGAATTCGGGGTCCCCGTATTTCTCATCGCCGGCCAGCGGCTGTCCGATGTGGGCCGCATGCACGCGAATCTGGTGGGTTCGGCCGGTCTTGAGTTCAATATCGACCAGACTGGCAACCCCGTACCCCGACACGGGATGAAAAACCGTCTCCGCCTGCTTCCCCTCTGCGTCGATCCTGACGACCCGCTCGCCGCCCTGCAGCCGGTTTTTTCGCAGCGCGGCCTGGACGCGCCGGGAGCCGCCCGGCCAGGCGCCACTCAGCAGGGCCAGGTAGCGCTTTTGCATCGAGCCGAGGCGCAATTGCTCGTGCAGTGCGCGCAGGGCACTGCGCCGCTTGGCAATGATCAGGCACCCCGAGGTGTCCCGGTCCAGTCGATGCACCAACTCCAGGAAGGGGGCCCCGGGCCGCTGGGCCCGCAGTGCCTCGATTACCCCGTGACTGATCCCGCTGCCACCGTGCACGGCCACACCGGAGGGTTTATCGATCACCAGCAGCCGTGGATTCTCGAACACGATGGAATCCTCGATTCGGGGCAAGCGTTTCCCTGCCACGGTTGTTTGCGGCCCGGGGTCAACCCGCAGTGGCGGAATCCGGACGCTATCACCCGCCTTCAGTTTGTAGTGGGGTCGTATGCGCCCGCTGTTGACCCGCACCTCGCCGCGCCGCAGGACACGGTAGATGACGCTGCGCGGAACACCCCTCAGGTGCCGCGCCAGAAAATTGTCGATGCGCTGCCCGGCCTCATCCGCGCTCACGTCGACGTAGCGGACCTTTATCGGTTGTTTCCCAGCGGGTACGGGCATGCCTGCGACTACCAAGGTTAAGTGCGGCAGGATTGTACCTCTTTGGCAAGCACACTTTCACCGCCGGGGTTTGCGAGCTTAATGCAAGGTTGTTATAGTCCATCGCGACGTGCACCTGACACCTATAAATAAATATGTGCATACCACGTCACCGACACTCATTTCCTGCCGGAGATTGCGTGATTTTAACTCATTGGAATCTTCAGCTTATTCAGTAAGGTACTGAATACGGACCAGTTTTTATCAATAAACGACAAGCGCTCCCGTGACTTTCGCAACACACTTCAGTTTCAAGGCCATCCTTCATCATCTCTGGTCGATGGTCTGCGTGATCTCCACTGCCCCCTGGCGGGCAGTCGACACGCTATACCGGACGCTATGTGATGCAAAGGCCGCGGTCGAGCGCATGAGAGACATAAAACATGAAAAGAATGCTGATCAACACCACGCAACCCGAAGAGTTGCGTGTAGCCCTGGTCGATGGCCAGAAACTCTACGACCTTGATATCGAGGTACCCTCCCGCGGTCAGAAAAAATCCAACGTCTACAAGGGTAAAATCACCCGCATAGAACCGAGCCTGGAAGCGGCCTTTATCGACTATGGCGCCGACCGCCACGGCTTCCTGCCGCTCAAGGAAGTTGCCCGCAGTTATTTCTCCGAGTCTGCCCGCAGCGGCAGCGCCGGCAGGCAGAGCATCAAGGACGCCCTCCGTGAGGGCCAGGAACTCGTTGTCCAGGTCGAAAAGGAGGAACGCGGCACCAAGGGCGCTGCCCTCACCACCTTCATCAGCCTCGCCGGGCGCTACCTCGTACTGATGCCCAACAATCCGCGGGCAGGCGGCGTCTCCCGGCGCATCCAGGGTGATGACCGCAACTTCGTCCGCGACGCCATGAGTGCGATGAATATCCCGGAGGGCATGGGAATGATCGTGCGCACGGCCGGCGTGGGCCGGAGCACCGATGAACTGCAGTGGGACCTCGACTACCTGGTTACCCTGTGGGAGGCCATCAGCAAGGCATCCGATGAGAAACCGGCGCCCTTCCTGATCTACCAGGAAAGTAACGTCATCATCCGCGCCCTGCGTGATTACCTGCGCAAGGACATCGCCGAAATCCTGGTCGACAGCCAGGAAATCTATGACAAGGCCCGGGACTTCATGACCCAGGTCATGCCGCACAACCTGGACAAGCTGAAGCTCTATCAGGATTCCACCCCGCTGTTCAACCGCTACCAGATCGAGTCCCAGATCGAATCGGCCTTCCAGCGCGAGGTCTCGCTGCCTTCCGGTGGCGCTATCGTGATCGATCATACCGAGGCCCTGCTATCCATCGATATCAATTCCGCGCGCGCGACCAAGGGCAGTGATATCGAGGAAACCGCACTCAATACCAATCTCGAGGCGGCCGACGAAATAGCACGCCAGCTGCGCATTCGCGACCTGGGTGGACTGATCGTTATCGACTTTATCGACATGCAACCCCCGCGCCACCACCGGGAAGTTGAAAACCGGCTGCGCGATGCCCTGAAGATGGACCGGGCCCGTGTCCAGATCGGCCGGATTTCCCGGTTTGGCCTGCTCGAGATGTCCCGCCAGCGCCTGCGGCCGTCCCTGGGCGAGTCCAGCCAGATCGTCTGTCCGCGCTGTACCGGCCAGGGCACGATCCGTGGTGTCGAGTCCCTGTCCCTCTCGGTGCTGCGGATTATCGAAGAAGAGGCCATGAAGGAGAACACCGTCCGCGTGGTGGCCCGCGTGCCGGTCGATGTCGGCACCTACCTGCTGAACGAGAAGCGCGAATTACTCCACGGGCTCGAGTCACGCCACCGGGTGTCGGTGATGCTGATTCCCTCGCCCGCCATGGAGACACCCAATTATGAAATCCAGCGCATCCGCACGGATGAGTTGCGCGGTGGCGGGGGCGAGCGCAGCTACCACATGACCCGGGTGGAGGCGGAACTTGAAGAGGCACCAATAACCGCACAGACAAGGACCGTTGTAGAGGCCCCGGCCGTCAAGACAGTTGCCCCAACCGCACCGGCACCGGAACACAAATCAGTCGAGAAACAGCCGGCCGCCAGGAAGCCCGGGGTGTTGCGCAGACTGTTCGCCACCCTGTTCGGCGCAGGCGAAAAGCCCCGGCCGGCAGAGAAAAAACCGGGAGAACGGCGGCGTGGTCAGCAACGCGGCCAGGGCAAAGGCAGCCCTGATCGTGCTCCACAGCGCGGCCGGCAGGCCCAGAGAAGAACCCGTCCCGGCGACGACCGGCAGCCATCAGGGCGTTCAGCACGCGGGGACAGGCCACGGCAGGCGAACAGGCCCCAGAAAAAGCCGCCAAGGAATGAGGCCGAAAAAACCAGCCGGCCTGCAGACCAGGACAAGGGACCTGAAACCGGTACCGCTCAGGCAGAGCGCACCCAGCAGGGCCAGGGGCGCGGATCACGCCGCGGGCGTCGCGGTGGCCGACGGCGTCCATCCGGACAGCGCCGTTCCGAGGAGGGCCAGAAGGAAACCGCGGCCAATGACAGCGGCCAGTCGAGCAGGACCGAGTCAACCGTCAACAGCCAGGCGAAAACACCGGCGTCGACTGAAACAGCAGCCAGGCAGGCTCCTGTCGTGACCGAAGCCGGCAGCAAACGCGAGGCCGGGACAGTAACGTCGACGGCGGCGTCGCCCGGCCCGGCTCAGCCGAAGACGTCGGAAACAGTAATACCGAAGGCCCTGGACCACAAACCGGGAGCAAGTCCGGCAGCCGGTGAACCGCCGGTTCAGAAAGAAAAGGTAATACCTGACTAGATGCCTACAGCCGGTACTGCTGGCGTAACTCCGCCAGCAGTCCCAGGGCAGCCAGCTCGACCAGGTCCAGCACGCGTTCAAACCCGGTGCCACCACCGTAGTAGGGATCTGGCACCTCCCGGGTCCCTGCCTCCGGTGCAAATTCCAGGAACAGCCTGAGCTTACCTGCCTGTTCAGTCGGGCACACCGCCAGCAGATCGGAGTAATTGTCCCGGTCCATTGCCAGCACCAGGTCGAAACGCTGGAAATCGACCTCCGCCACCCGGCGCGCACGTTGCGTGCTCAAATCGACCCCGCGCCGCAAGGCCGCCTGCAGCGCCCGGCTATCCGGGCCTTCACCGACATGGTAGGCATGCGTTCCGGCCGAATCGATATGGATACGGCCGGACAGGCCTTCATTTTCCACCAGGTTCTCGAAAACACCCTGGGCGGTCGGCGAACGGCAGATATTGCCCATGCAGACGAATAAAACGGATACCGCAGCTTCTCTAGTCATACCATCTTCGGTCTCAAGTGATTCTTATTGAAAAGATTTCATCATTCAGCCGGTTCCGCCCGGTGACCGGCACCAGGATACGTAGTTCTACGCATTGCCAGGGTAGATCCAGGGGCATAAAGTGTGTGTGTTTTTTTCATAGTTATGACTCCTCACGGCGGCCTCCAGGCCGCCGTTTTTCTTTATTCGGCCCCCGTGCCCGTCGGACATCCCGAGCAGGCTACGTAGAAATACCAATTGTAGTCCCCATGAGACTGAGCGGATAATCGGCTGTCAATAACAATAAACTGCTCAAGGCAGCCTAAATGAAAAAGTATATCCTGAACGCCAGCCAGCCACGCCTCCGGATACCTTCTCACACCGGCAGTTGTTGCCTGCTGCTTGTATTACTGGCCCTGTGCGGTAATGCACAGTCCGCAACCACCACCTTCGAACCGGATGCCACCTTCAACGACCCTGGCGGCACTGTCCTGGATACCGGTTACGAGCTGTGGGCAACTGATATAAGGGGAAGACCGGAACCGACAGATTTGCAAATGAATAACGGCACTTCCCGGATGAGCGACCTGGCCGTGAGCGCCGATTCTCCCAGCCGCCTGAGTTTCTTCTACATCCTGGGAACCGCGGTCATTATTGCCTTGCTGGTCGAGATCTTCAGCAAGAAGGATATCTGACGGCCGGCATCCGGGCCTCAGGACTCTGTTGATTCCATCTGCTCGGCCATCCTCACCAGCTCGGGCAGCGATGCGGCCTGCATCTTCTGCATCACCCTGGAACGGTGCACCTCGATCGTACGCGGGCTGACCCCGAGTTTTTCTGCCAGCTTGCTGTTCGCCATACCTCGGACAACATATTTCATCACTTCCTGTTCACGCTGTGTCAGACTTTCATACTTCTTGCATGTTTCCGACCTTGCCGCCTGGATCCCGTGTACTTGCTGCTCCCGTTGCAAGGTATTTCGGACAGAATTCAGCAATTGCTCGTTTCTGAAAGGTTTTTCGATGAAATCAACGGCACCTGCCTTCATCGCCCTGACGGAAGTGGCAACATCACCATGACCGGTAATGAAGACAATCGGCAAGACAATGCTGCGCTCATTTAGCACCTTCTGCAGATCCAGCCCAGACATGCCGTCCATACGCTGATCCAGGACCAGCACCCCACGGGTATCTTCATTGATGTTGTCAAGAAACTGCTCGGCCGAGTCGAATGATTCCACATCCAGATTTACGTTTTCCAGGTAGATGGTCAGGGCATGCCTGACAGCCTCATCGTCATCCACAAGAAATACGGTTGCTTCTGAACTCATAACGTGATCGCCGAATCTCGTAAAGGAAGACTGAAAACAAAGCGCGCACCATCTTCATAAGCCGGGTCGACCCACATCTTTCCGCCATGGGCCTCGATAACGGTGCGGGAAATTGAAAGCCCGACCCCCATACCGGATACCTTGTCCGAATTAAACGGTTTGAACAACAGGTCTGCCATACCCGCGGCAATTCCGGGGCCGTTGTCTGTTATCGCACATTCAATCGAGCCATTCTGTGTCGATGCGGTACTGATCTCCACCCAATTTTCCCTGGCATCGTCTTCTTGGATGGCCTCAATACTGTTGCGGATCAGATTAACCAGGACCTGCTCGATCTGCACCGGCTCCAGTCCGATTTTACGATCCTCCCCTCGCAGATCAAGCCTGATATTCATCCGGGCATCGCGCAAGTCCCACTTCATCAGATCGGCAACCCTGAGCACGATGTCATCGAGAACCATCAACTCCTTGCTGACCTCACCCCTGTAAATGACGCGACGCAGGTTATGGATGATCTCGCCGGCACGCATTGCCTGCTCCCTGGCTCGCTGCAGAATTTCGTCAAGTTCCCGAGGTGGTTCAGGCAGACGACCGAGCAGCAGCATGGCGGATTCACAATAACTGGCTATCGCCGTCAGGGGCTGGTTCAGTTCATGAGCCATGCCGGTAGCCAGCCCGCCGATTGCATTCACCTGCATCGCTTGCGCATGCTCCTGTGCACGGCGTTTTTCCTCCAGCTCCATCTTTTTTATCTCGGTAATATCCCGTCCTTCCGGGATGATATTCACCGTTTCACCCTGCGCGTTGAATACCGGCTTTAGTGAAAAGTCCACGATGATGCGCTTGCCCTCGGCGGTAAAGTGTTCTGTCTCGTAACGCACCAGTTCACCCCGGGCCGCCTGCCTGATTGATTCCCGCAGCCGGTCCTGGGCTGCGGGCGAATGTGACCACCAGGGGGTTTCCCAGAAGGGTCGCCCGATGACATCATCATTACTCAGACCCCCCATATCCAGCGCCGTCTGATTGGCCTCCAGCACAGTCCCCTCGGTATCGAGAAGCCCGATAAACTGGAAAGTGGAATTGAACAGGGAACGAAACCGTTGCTCGCTCAACTCCAGCGCCGTATTGCTCTCGACACGGTCGCTAACATCCCAGCAGTAGCCGATATAGCCCTCGAATGTTCCGTCTTCCATAAAGCGTGGAATGCCGGCATCGAATATCCAGCCGTAACTCCCGTCATGGCGACGCAGGCGATATTCCAGGAAGAAATTCTCACGCGCTTCGAAGGCCGAGGTATAGGTTTCAAGACAGGACGTCAAATCATCGGGGTGAACACCCTCGGCCCAGCCGTTACCCAGCTCCTGCTCCATGGTCCGCCCGGTGAAAGACAGCCAGGCAGCGTTAAACCAGGTACAGTGTTTTGAAGTATCGGACATCCAGATCAGTGCCGGGGCCTGGTCGGCCATGCGCCGAAATCTCTGTTCGCTTTCGCGCAGGGCGAGTTCGGCCCTTTTGTAGCGGGTGATGTCCGTGATGAAACCCTCGAGTGCAGTGAACCCGCCATCCGCCTCGTAAATGGCCTGGCCCTGTTCCCATACCCATTTGGTCTCACCGGCGGCGTTGATCAGGCGGTAGATGCGCTGGAAGCGGCGCTTCTCGTGTATGGCAGCCTCGATCTCGCGGGCAAGCCCCTCCAGGTCATCGGGATGAACCAGTTCCTGGAACGAGCGTTTCCCGGTGACAAAGTCGCTGGAGCTGTAACCGGTGAGTTCATGACAACCATCACTGGCAAACTCCATCGACCAGTCTTCATCGTGCCGGCATCGATAGACCAGGCCCGGGAGATTGTCCAGCAGGGTCCCCATGGATATCCGCGTCTTGTTCATGATCTTTCCCACTGATCCACTATCGGCAACCTCACATATGCTGTCCACTAACAGCTGCTTGTCAGTTAACTGATTGAATTTGCTTTTTGAATACCAACGATGCCTGCCGGCTGGATTGCTTCATTGCGGGAACCAGGCCCGAAACTGGTTGTAAGATACTATTTCACAGGCATTATTGTGTTTCTATAAGGGAAAACCGACATACAGATTTCCGAACCGCGTACAATAAAACGCCCCGGCATGGTTCGGTCAGACTGGTGGCACTGCCCCACCACTCACGCGGCTGTCAGGTTTCCCTGACTCCTGTTGCCTGTTCCAACTTATCCGAGGCGTTCCAAGGATTTCCAGGGCTGGCATCTCAGGGGATGCCGTTCAGCCTTTTCGACCCTTGTAATAAAATTATAGTCCCTGGTAGCGATACTGCCAGACCGGTCCACACGAAATGTTGATCCTATTGGCAGCGTGACCGGCAGGATGGAATCAGGAACCACCCGCACCAATCACTGCAAGAAATGCCGCTGAGAGTTCACCGCGCCCCGCCTTGTCGAGGATCTGTTCCGACGTCTGCACAATATCCGACAGCGGCCCGGTAAATATCACCATCCCCAGTTGCAGGGTCGCAGGTATATCGGCGATGGGTGCCTGGACATTGGGATGCTCAGGCGGGAGGAAAACCATCCTGATTTCCTCCACCTCGGAGGGGATTGACTCGCAGCCACCACCAGGGGCGACGTACTCGAACAATTCCTCCGGGCTATGCAGCGGCACACTCTCCTCATTGAATTCAATGTCACCGGCCCTGGCCCTGAATTCCACCGCGAGAATCGGTTTCATGGACTGATCACCTCCTGTCTGGCCTGCCCTTCTGCATTCACCCATACATCTTAATGTAATAGACCGGAATCGACCAGAACAGTTGAGGCGTGGCGGTCGTGGGCACGCCCGCTATTGAATCAATGGCCTGGTACCTCCCTGTCGGGACAATCAAGGCCTGCCCCTCGGCAGGATTGTTTATACTTGGAGTCAAGCATACAGACTGGCTTGCGCAGGAGGTGATGTATGAATGCCAATGATAAACCGGCCGGAAGCGAGATGGTCGCCTGCGAGATCTGCCTCAAGGAAATCCCCGTTTCCGAGGCAAAGAGCGAGGAGGCCACGGACTATGTGCTCTATTTCTGCGGCATTGACTGCTATGAAAAGTGGAAACAGCAGGCCGAAGACGAGGCCCCCTGAGGCATGCCGAGGTTCGTCGGCTATAATTATTTATTAAATACATTTAGTTATGTAACTTTTCTTGACGCAGGATTAAGTGTCTTGCCGGGCCTGCAGCAGCTGTTCGACCCGCAGCAAGTCGGCCTCGGTATCAACCCCCGGACCCGGTAGCGCCGTGGCGATGCCCACGTGAATTTTCAGGCCGTGCCACAGGGCGCGTAGCTGTTCCAGCTTTTCCACCGCCTCCAGCGGCGACGGCTCGAGTTGCTTGTAGCGCTGCAAAAAACCCGCGCGGTAGGCGTACATACCGATATGATGCAGGCCACTCCCGTACCCGTCCCCCGGCTGTTGGCCGGCCTCTGAATCACGCCGCCAGGGTATCGGTGCACGGCTGAAATACAGGGCGAAACCGGCCCGGTCGAGCACCACCTTGACCACATTCGGATCCGTCATCTGCCCGCTGTCGGTGACCGGGCTGGCCAGGGTGGCGATAGCGGCGGTCTCGTGAGCGGCGAGATTACCGGCCACCTGCCTGATCAGCGCAGGTGGCATCATGGGTTCGTCGCCCTGCAGGTTGACCACGATCACGTCTTGCTGCCAGCCCAGGCCCTCCACCACCTCCGACAAGCGTTCGGTTCCGGAGCTGTGTTCAGCCGAGGTCATACACACCTGCGCACCGAATGCCGTAGCCACGGCCTCGATACGCCGGTCATCGGTCGCGACAACGATCTCTTGTGCGCCACTCTGGCGCGCGCAGTCATGCACATGCTGCAGCATCGGGCGGCCCGCCAGTTGCAGCAAGGGCTTCCCGGGCAGGCGCGTCGAGGCATAACGTGCCGGTATCACCACCTTGAATGCCGTGCTCATGTCACCCGCCTGTCCCGGTCCGGCTCACCCGGCGGACTCAGACCTCCTCTTCCGCGGCCAGTGTGCGGGCCTCGTCTTCCAGCATGACCGGAATGTCCTCCCGGATCGGATAGGCAAGCCGGTCGACCTTGCAGATGAGTTCACCGGCCTCCTTGTGGTAGACCAGCGGTCCCTTGCATACGGGACAGGCAAGTATGTCGAGTAGTTTCTTGTCCATAGCTCAACTCCATCAGGGGTGTTTGTCACGCTCCAGCAACTCCAGCAAGCGGGCGCCGAACTCCGGCGGCATATCGATTGTAACAGGGACATACCAGGCGTTAGCCAGGGGAAAATGCCGGCACTTGACCGCATCCTTGGCCGTCATGAACAGCGGGCGGGCATCACCGAAATCGAGTTCCGTTTCCACAAAGGCATGATGGTCAGGAAAGGCGTGCTCATCGACCACCAGGCCGGCTTGCCTGAGCACCGCGAAGAAGCGCTCCGGGTAGCCGATGCCCGCAACCGCGTGAACGGACTGACCGCGAAAATCCGCCAGTTCACGGATTTCCCCGGCATCCCTGAGATCACGCGCGCCGGCCGCCCTCATCCTCATGGGATATTCGCCCCGGTTAGCCAGGCCATTGGCAACCACCAGATCGACCTCGGCGAGCCGTTTCGCGGGCTCGCGCAGGGGACCGGCCGGCAGACAGAGGCCGTTACCGAGTCGCCTGACACCGTCGATCACGGCGATCTCGACGTCGCGTCGCAGGGCGTAATGCTGCAGGCCGTCATCACTCAGGATCAGGTCGCAATGGTTATGGTCGATCAGCGCCCTTGCCGCCAGCGGCCGCCGCGGTGCGACCGCCACCGGGCACCCGCTCAGACCTGCCAGCAGCACCGCCTCGTCACCCACCATCTGCGGATCGCTGTCCGTGCGCACCTGCTGGGGCCAGTGCCTGGCCTTGCCCCGGTAACCGCGGGCAACAATCCCGGGGCTGTAGCCGGCCTCCTTCAGAAAAGCGGCCAGCCAGGCAACCAGGGGGGTCTTGCCGGTACCGCCCACGGTGATATTGCCTACCACCACCACCGGTACCGGCAGGCGGTGCCGCCTAAGCAGCCCGCTGCGATAGGCCAGGCGCCGCAGCCAGATGACCAGACGGTAGAGCAGGGAGACCGGAGTCAGCAGAATCAGCCACGGGTTACGGGTATACCAGTAATACTCCAGGCGTCTCATGTCACCTGCAGTCCGCTTCAGGGCCGCGCGGGACTATTCATCCTCGACCTTTGAAGTCGCCAGCGAGATATGGATGAGGCCCAACTGGCTGGTTGCATCCAGTGCAGTGATCACGGCCTGGTGAGGAGTCTGGGCATCCGCCCGGATGATCACGGGAATTTCATCGCGCTCACCGAGTGCCTTGATGATCGCCCCTTTCAGCGTCTTCAGCTGGGTGTTGACGACCTGCTGTTCACCGATGAAATAGCGACCCCCGGCATCGATGATAATCTCCAGGGACTTGTCGTCCGGCCGGGTCGCCTCGGCCGTGGCCTCGGGCAGTTCGATCTGGATGCGCGACTGGTGTTCGAAGGTGGTGGAGACCATGAAGAAGATCAGCAGCAGAAACACCACATCGATGAGTGGTGTCAGGTTGACTTCAGGTTCGTTGTCGCTGCCCGGCTGGAGGTTCATGATTTACGGTTTCAATCGAGATCGTGTTCACGTCGACCGTGCATGACTTCCACCATCCGCAGGGCCTCCTGTTCCATCCGGATCACCAGCATCCGCACCCGCCCCCTGAAATAGCGGTAGAACATCAGCGTCGGGATGGCCACGGACAATCCCGCTGCCGTGGTGATCAGGGCCTCCGAGATGCCGCCGGCGAGTGCCCCGGGGTTGCCCACACCCTCCGTGGTAATGGTCGCGAAGACCTTGATCATGCCGATGACGGTGCCCAGCAGTCCGAGCAGCGGTGTTATCGCTGCAATCGTACCGAGGGAATTGAGATAGCGCTCGAGTTCATGCACCACGTGGCGACCGGTATCCTCGATACTCTCCTTCATGATGTCATGGCTCTGTTGCCGGTTCATGATACCGGCAGAGAGGATGCACCCCAGCGGAGAACCTTTCTGAAGTTCCTGCAAGTGGCGATCATTGAGCTGGTTGATCTTTTCCCAGCGCCAGACCTGGGCCACCAGGTTCTTGGGCAGTACCCGGCCCACCCGCAATGACCAGATTCGTTCGGCAACGATCGCCAGCGCAATCACCGAGCAGGCGATAATCGGCAGCATCAACCATCCACCCGCTTGAACCAGTTCCAGCACTAGACCACCATCCTTTGAATATCCGGGAAGAACGTGAATTCAGCGCATGATACTTTATTTCCCGCAGCAGCCAAACAGCTTATCGTCCCCGCAGGGCCGGGCGCGCCAGTAGCGCGGCCGCGTGCAGCGATAGGCGCTGATTACCGGTCGCGGGGCGCGACCGAGCCTGACGCTGACTGCCCCGTGGCTGGCCGTATCGAAAAGCCCGGCCCCCAGTGCCCGGTAGCGATCGACCACCTCCCGGCGGGGAAAACCGTAGCGGTTGCGATAACCGACGGGAAACAGCACCGTATCCGGACTGACCGCCTCGATGAACGGACCCGACGACGAGGTCAGGCTGCCGTGGTGCGGCACTACCAGGACCTCGGCACGCAGCTGCCCCGTCTGGGTACGCAACAGGACTCGCTCGGCGGACGACTCGATATCCCCGGTCAGCAGGATGCGCTGGCCACCCGCCGCCGTGATGCGAATGACGCAGGAGGCATTATTCCCCTTGCGGTGCCGGCCCTCCCCCGGATGCAACACGCTGAACCCGACCCCGTCCCAGTTCCAGTGTTCACCACGCCGGCAGGGCGTGGCCGTGCGCACCTTGATGGCCTCCGGGACACCGGCGCTCAATTGGGCAACGCTCAGTTCATCGAGCAGCGATGCCACTCCCCCGACATGGTCGTTATCACCGTGGCTGACGACCAGTCTGTCGACATGGCGGATGCCCCGGCTGCGCAGATACGGAACCACGACGGCCCTGCCGGTATCGAAGCTCGGGCTGTAGCGTGGTCCGGCATCGTAGACCAGGGTGTGGCGGCGGGTCCGCACCACGGTGGACAGGCCCTGGCCGACATCGACCAGCGTGACCCAGGCCTCGCCAGCTCCGGGCCCGGGCGGCTTGACCACGATCATCGGGAGCATCAGCAGCAGCCCGAAGCCCCTGCCCGGGATACCGCGCGGCGCGAACAGCAGCAGGATACCGGCCGTTGCCGGCAACAGCGTCCACCACACGGGCTGGTGCCAGTGCAGCAGTGCCGGCTCCCAATCACCCAGGCGCGCGAGCAACGCCCACAGGACATCCATGAACCAGGCCGCAAGGACCAGCAATGCCGATCCCGCAGGCTCGCTGACAGCGAGCATCAGGATCCCGGTCAGCGCCGTCGGTACCACCAGCAGGCTTACCCAGGGGACCGCGACCACGTTGGCCAGCGGCGCAACCAGGGAAGCCTGCTGGAAGAACACCAGCAGCACCGGCAGCAGGCTGATGGCCAGTACAATATGTACCTGACACCATTTCCGCCAGATCCCCTCCACGCCCTGTCGACCGGCGGTGGTATAGAGGATCAGCGTCACGGCCCAGAATGACAGCCACCAGCCCGCGGCCAGCAAGGCCAGCGGATCGACCAGCAACACCGCCAGCGCCGCCAGGTAGAGCACCTGCGCGGGACGCCTCTGTTTCCCCGCCCAGATCGCCAGCATGGCCACAGTGACCATCACCAGCGCCCGCCGCGTGGGTATACCAAGACCTGCCAGACCGGCATACAGCGCAGCCGCCAGCAGGGCCGCGACTGCTGCCGCCCGGGGCGCCGGCAGGATCTCGGCGAGTGTCCCCATGCGTGACCAGGCCAGGCGGACCAGCCCGAACACCAGGCCCGCCACCAGGCTGATATGCAACCCGGAGATCGCCATCAGGTGGCTGGTCCCGGTGGCGCGCAGGGTGCCCCAGTGCGCCGGGGTGAGGGTACCCCGCTCCCCGATGGTCAGGGCCCGGATGAGTGGCAGGCTGCCAGAGCCGGAATCGAGCGCATCGAACTGGCTGGCAATGGAGCGCCGGAGACCCGCCATGAAACCTGCCGCATCATCGGCCAGGCGGCGGTTGCGCGCGTCCGGCCGGACATAGCCGGTGGCGGTTATCCGCTGCTGGAACAGCCAGCGCTCGTAATCGAAGCCACCCGGGTTGGCATAGCCGTGCGGCCGCTTCAACTTCACCGCAAGTTGCCAGCGCTCGCCCAGCGCCGGGCGCTGGTCGGTCCGGTACCAGCTCAGGCGGATCGTGCCCGTGAAGGCCTGTGCCGTATCGGCGTCACTGGCCTGCTCCACGCGCAACAGGAAACGGATATCCTGATCTGAGAATTGACGCGGGATGTCGGCGACCGTGCCCTCGACCAGCAGGGTGCGGCCTTCCAGACGGGGATCCAGTAATGACTGCTGCACCTGCTGCGCCTGAAATGCGGCCCAGAAAAAACCCAGCACGAACAGGGCCGGCAACCGGGCCGGTGGCCAGATCAGGCCGACGATTGCCGGCACGGCAGCCGTAAAACTCCAGGCGGGCGGGAGACCGGGCAGGTACTGCAACGCGAGTGCCCCGGCAATAAAGGCCAGTGTCTTTGCGATCATGTTCGTCCCTGAACACAGTGTGATCAACTCTCACGGCAGTATAGCGCAAACCGCGGGGCCGCCGTACGCCAACCGGGACCTGGTTTAACGATGGTTCACGTCATTGCGAACGCAGCGAAGCAATCTCCTGAAAGTGCAATTGACCAGTTTCAGATTGCTGCGTCGCTTTGCTCCTCGCAATGACGAAGTTTTCAGGCCATCCCAGGGCTGGATCCGGCCGTCCTCGAGGACCAGCACCCGGTCCAGGCGTTCCGCGATATGGGGATCGTGGGTCACCACCACAAAGCTGGTTCCCAGTTCCTGGTTGAGCTCCAGCATCAGTTCGTAGACCTGCTCGGCATTCCGGCGGTCGAGATTGCCGGTCGGCTCATCGGCCAGCACGCATTGTGGCCGGGTCACCAGGGCACGGGCCACCGCTGCGCGCTGACGCTCGCCGCCCGAGAGCTCACCGGGCTTGTGCGTCAGCCGGCCGGACAACCCTACCCGGTCCAGCATGGCCTCGGCCTCGGTCGCCGCCTCGGCGGGCGCATCCCCGCGCACCAGCAAGGGCATGGCGACGTTCTCCAGGGCCGTGAACTCCGGCAGCAGGTGATGAAACTGGTAGACGAAACCCAGTGCCCGGTTGCGTAACCGCCCCAGCTGCACGGCGTTGAGGGTTTGCAGCGCCGTGCCGGTGATCTTGACCCGTCCGGCGGTCGGCGTATCCAGACCGCCCAGCAGGTGCAACAGGGTGCTCTTGCCGCTGCCGGATGATCCCATGATCGCGATGCGCTCGCCCTGCTTCACTGTCAGGTTGATATCGCGCAACACCTCCAGCGAGGTACCTGCCTCGGTGAAGGTCTTGGCCAGTTGCGTGCACTGCAGGACGCTATTCATAGCGCAGCGCCTCCGCCGGCTGGGTGCTCGCCGCGCGCCAGGCCGGGTACAGGGTCGCCAGCAGGCTGAGGACCAGCGCGACTCCCGCCATCAGACCGACGTCGTTCCAGTGCAGTTCCGAGGGCACGTCACTAATGTAGTAGACATCCGCTGCCAGGAATTCTGTATCGAAGATGCGCTCGATCGCCGGCACAATGGTCTCGACATTCAGCGCCAGCGCTATCCCGCCCGCCAGGCCCAGCAGCGTCCCCAGAACCCCGATAATGGCGCCCTGGATCACGAAGATCCGCATAATGGTGGCGGGGGTGGCACCCAGGGTGCGCAGGATCGCGATATCGGCCCGCTTGTCGGTCACCACCATCACCAGGGTGGAGACGATGTTGAAGGCCGCCACCGCAATGATCAGCGTCAGGATGATGAACATGACACGCTTCTCGGTCTTGACCGCCCGGAAGAAATTGGCGTGCTGCCGGGTCCAGTCCTCCACCCGGTAATCACCGGACAGCTGACTGCCCAGTTCCCGGCTGACCCGCGGCGCCGCGAACATATCGTCCAGTTTCAGGCGCACACCGGTGACATCGTCGTCCAGCCGGAACAGGCGCGCGGCGTCCTGCATATGGACCAGTGCCACGCCCCGGTCGTATTCGTACATACCGACCTCGAACAGCCCGATCACCTTGAAACGCTTGAGCCGCGGCAGGACACCGGTCGGACCGACGATGACCTGTGGCGAGACCACGGTCACGGAATCCCCCAGGCCCACGCCCAGGGAATAGGCCAGCTCGCTGCCGAGCAGGATGCCGAATTCACCGGCCTTGAGATCACGACCATCACCGACCCGGACATGCGCCAGCACATCGGATACCCGGGCCTCCTCCTCGGGCAGGATGCCGCGGATCAGCGCCCCGCTCACCTGCTTGCCGGCACTCAGCATGGTCTCGCCGCGTATATAGGGCGCGGCCGCGATGACCCTGGGATGCTCGCTGACCGCCTGCTCCACCAGTGACCAGTCCCGGAGACGGCCGCCGAAGGTGGTCACCGTGGCGTGCGAGGCCATGCCCAGGATGCGCTCGCGCAGTTCGCGCTCGAAGCCGTTCATGACCGACAGCACCGTGATCAGCGCGGTCACGCCCAGCGCGATCCCCAGCATGGAAGTCAGGGAGATAAAGGATACGAAGTGGGTGCGTGTCTTGGCATGGGTGTAACGCATGCCGACGAACAGTTCGAGCGGACGGAACATTCAGAAACCCGGGTTCAGTTGATCTGGATCAGGATCATACAGGTACGGGGGATAATGATACAGACAAGGAATAAATATCAATCCCTGGAAAGGAATACGCCCTGACAAGGCAGGGCGTCAACCGTCTTTTCAATCCATAACCAAAAACAACACCTGTTGGGTTTATGGTGTTTCGCTAATGACTAGATTGCCGTTGTTTAACAAATCCTGAAGGCTGGGGCCACTAAGATCCACACCATCCAGAATAATCTGCTGCACTGGATCTGAACCATCACCGTTAACGTACGCAGTTATAGTCGTGTCAGTTCCATCGTAACTGATGGACAGGTAGTCACCGATATTATCGGAAGTTTCACCAACCAGAAGATCTGCGAGATCAAGCAAATCTCCCTCGCTGGCATTAAAGTCCAGGATGGTGTCGCTGCCACTCTCGCCGGCCAGCCAGGTGAAGATATCACTCCCACCGTACCCACTGAGAACGTCATCGCCGTCGAGGATGTCATCGACCACATTTCCGGCAATGACATCATCACCGGCCGTACCCGTCAGGGTTTCGGCACCGCCACCCGATACCGCCACCGAGAAGGTGCCTGTGTCGAAATCACCGTCACCATCGGTTGCCGTGTAGGCGAAGTCGAGAGTCGTGGTACCCGTTTCAGTCGCCGTGAACAGCGCCACAGAACTAAATTTGACCTGGGTATCGGTGTTGGCCGTCAGTGTTATCTGATCGAGGAAATAGCCGCAATCAGAGGCGATATTGAATTCAAGCAGTCCATTGACCGACTCACCATCGGCAAACAGAAAGGTGCCGAACTCATTACCTTCATCGACGATCACTTCTCCAGATGCGTTAATCCACACGGCGTCCCAGGTGATACCACCGCTATCCGCAGCCGTAAAGTTCTTGAACCCAAGGGTGATACCACTAAAAAGATCTCTATTCCCGCCCTGGGCCTCGTCATCGAGATTGATAACAATCCCTTCACCGGCATCGAAATTGTTATTATGTACACCGATACCCGCGGCACTTGGATTTAGCAGCTCACCATTCACAGCGGTGATAGTCCCAAAATAGTCGCCGCTGTTGATGCTCATCTTGGTTACGGGGTTGGTATTAAAGTACAGGACGTCAGCCGCCTTACCGCCGATAGTGCCCGAGTCGATAGCGAACTGCTGCTCAGAAAAAACGTCCAGATGCTGTTTAAGCGAAAAGGCATAGGTTCCATCAGTATTCACTGCGAGCGTAAATACCTGAATATCTGTACCATCAACGAAGCCGATCAGGCCACCGTTGCCGTCCTCGGTCACAATCACGGGATGACCGTTGGATGTCAGCATATGACCACATCCGCCTGTGAAACCTGCCAGATCAACAACAACGCTGGCCAGTCCATCAGAACCCGCCGTAATGCCAAGATCACCGGTAATCGATATTGCTACTGGATTTTCTGTATCACTTGAAAAATTGCGAACAACGCCGTTATCGGCTACACCTACATCCGGACCGTCATCATCGAAATTAACTATGATCGCCGTACTTGACGTTGCCATGGAAGTGTCACCGTCGCCATCGGTTACCACAAGGGTGGCGAAGACAAGATTGCTCAAACTTACCCGGTCATCATGATCGACTGTTCCAGCCCCCGCCAAGGGATGAGCTATTGCCTGGTATTGAACGACCGAGAGACTACCATTCGCCTCCAGGGCGATCACGAATACGACTTCTCCGAATGGATCCGCTACGCCCTCCACAGTGGTCTCGCGCCCCACGATAAAGCCGTTCTCCGTATACAGGTATATGCTATTGCCAGCGGTAACATCAAGCTGGCTATCCTGGCCAAAGAATGCCTCTCCCAGAGCATTGGTCAACGTAACGAGTTTTGCATCGACCAAAGCAGGACCGTCCGCACCGAAGATCGCATCATCAGTCGTTACGACACTGGTGCCGCTATTTGCGGCCCCTAGGTGGGTCGCACCATATGCTGCAGTGATCAAGATAGAAGGTGTTGCCACATCATTATCTTGCTGCCCTGCAGTTTCATCATGGGTTACTGATACACCTGTGACGCTGATATCTGCAGTTGGACCGTCGTCACGTACATCTACGATCAAGGAACCTGTATCAGAGCCGCCCGGGGCTGTCACCGTATAGGTGAATGCCAGTGACGTTGTTCCCTGATCAAAGATCAGGTTATCCCCTGACGGATGCTCCACATTATCAAGCAGGGTAAACTGGTAATCACCGTTTGCCTTGTCTACAGCCAGATTCCAGGAGCCATTTGCCGCGTCCAGAACAAAATGCGTATCAGTACTATTGTCAACTGCCCCCCCAGGCACATCAAAACTCACGTCAGACAGGTCGCCCCCTGAGAATGACAGTGTTCCGGTGCTGACCGTGTTAACGCCAGCCAGCTGTGCCGGGTCTGCCTGACTACCGTCATCATCCCCCCCGGGGCCATCATTGAGCGCGGCTTCGGTTACCTGGCCAATATGGTCACCCATGACAAAATGGTCATTGTCCAGGATCGTGCCCGTCGCCGTGCGCGCGCCCGCATCCAGCGTCGCGCCCACCGGATCGCTCAGCTCCACCGTGAACTGCTCGGTACCCTCCACCAGCAGGTCATCCGTCACATCCAGCGTGATCGTCGCCAGCTGCTCGCCCGCCGCAAACGTCACCGTCCCCGTCAGCACACCCGTGTAATCGTCCGGCGTCACCGCCGTGCCCGGCACCACCGTGTAGGTCAGCGTCACCGGACTGTCCGACGGCTCACTCAGCACCAGATCAAAACTGATGGTCGGATCGACGCCTTCCGTCACCGTTACATCCAGACCGTCCGCTCCCGGCGCAAAACCCACCACCGTGCCGTCATTGTCCAGGATCGTGCCCGTCGCCGTGCGCGCGCCCGCATCCAGCGTCGCGCCCACCGGATCGCTCAGCTCCACCGTGAACTGCTCGGTACCCTCCACCAGCAGGTCATCCGTCACATCCAGC